>Ga0105046_10008010_pt1 | contig 16603 bp, 19 predicted proteins | sample MAT03_FD_78385 | JGI IMG/M metagenome (GOLD analysis project Ga0105046, IMG submission 78385) | Freshwater microbial communities from Lake Fryxell liftoff mats and glacier meltwater in Antarctica - MAT-03 (megahit assembly) | ecosystem: Environmental > Aquatic > Freshwater > Ice > Liftoff...
CGCAGGCAGCCGGATCGCCTCGATCTCGTCCATCAGGTCGCCGAACACCGAGCCCTGGCCGCAGCCGGTGGTCACCGTGCGGCGCGAGGTGCGCGCGCTGTAGTCGGCGTCACCAGCGCGGGTGGTGACCGCTACCGCGTTGACCTCCCAGTCGACATGCACGGCGGCGATCTCGTCGATGCTGCCGGCCAGCCGCTGGTTGCGCAGGAAGCCCAGTGCCAGCGCCTCCGGCGCCTGGCCGAGCGTCATCAGCGTCACCAGCTCTCGCCGGTCGACATAGAGCGTCAGCGGATGCTCGCCGGCGATCGCGACCGTCGAGCGCTGCCCCTGCTCGTCGATCGCCTCCACATCGAAGGTGAGATCACGGCGCGCGTCGGTGAGGTCGGGCCGCATGCCTGGCGCGGAGCTGTTCAGATCAACCCTTCGAGCATCTGCACCTCGACCTGGCTGCCCGGAGCCACGTTCCCCTGTGCCTCCGGCATCACGATGAAGCAGTTCGCCTGCGACATCGAGGACAGGATGCCGGAACCCTGTTCGCCGGTCGGCTTGACCTGCCAGCTGCCATCCGGACCGGCCGAAAGGATGCCGCGCTGGAACTCGGTGCGCCCGGGCGCCTTCTTCAACTGTGCGGTGCAGGTCGCCTTGAACACCGGCAGTAGCGGCAGCGGATCGCGGCCCATCATCTTCCACAGCGGCTCACGCACGAACTGGTAGAAGGTGACCATCACCGACACCGGATTGCCGGGCAGGCCGAAGAAATGCGCGCCGCCGATCTTGCCGTAGGCCAGCGGCCGACCCGGCTTCATCGCGATCTTCCAGAACACCACCTCGCCCATGCGGTCGAGCATCTGTTTGATGAAATCGGCTTCGCCGACCGATACGCCGCCGCTGGTGATCACCACATCGGCACACGCAGCGGCCTGAGCGAACTGCGCTTCCAGCAGTTCCGGCTGGTCGCGCACCACGCCCATGTCGATGAAGTCGATGCCCATGCGCGAGAGCATGCCGTGGATCGTGTAGCGGTTGCTGTCGAACACTTGTCCTTCGCCGAGCGTGCCGCCGATCGATACCAACTCGTCACCGGTGGAGAAGAAGGCGACGCGCAGCTTCCTGAACACGGTCACCTCGCCGATGCCGAGCGAGGCAATCAGGCCGATCTCGGCCGGGCGCAGCCACTGGCCGCGGCGCAGCACCACTGATCCTTCGCGCATGTCCTCGCCGGCATAGCGAACGTTCTGTGCGCGGCGCAGGCCGGCGCCGAGGGTGACCACGCCATCGCCCGCGCGGGTGTGCTCCTGCGGCACGACGCAGTCGAGCGGGGCAGGTACCACGCCGCCGGTCATGATGCGGATGCACTCGCCCGGTGCCACCGGGCCATTGAACGTGCGCCCGGCGAACGCAGTGCCGACCACTTTCAGCGTGACACCTTCGCGCCCATCCGCGTCACTGTGGCGCAGTGCATAACCATCCATCGCCGAGTTGTCGGCCAGCGGTACGTTGAACGGCGACACGATGTCCTCGGCCAGCACATGGGCGAGCGCGTCCCGAATGGACAGGCGTTGCACCTCGGCCACCGGAGAGACGAAGCGGTCGATGAAGGCCCGCGCCTTGCCCACCGACATCGAGTTCGGATCGTAGTCATCGGCGCAGGACGCGGCGCGGATCGAGTCTGCCTCGGGCGCGGCATTGTTGCCCTGCTTGTTGTCCAGCGGATTCATGGTCTGTTTCTCCGCGGCTCAGCCGCCGATGTAGGACATCTCGATCTTGTGCACGCCGGGCGGGTTGGATTGGGCGGCCCCGGCGCTGCGCAGTTCCGAATAACGGTCTTCGCGGCGCGACCACAGATGCCGGATCATTCCGGTCAGCATGTCGTCCGACGCATCTGCGCGCAGCGGTGCGCGAAAGTCGGTGCCTTCGGTGGCGAACAGGCAGGTGTAGAGCTTGCCTTCGGCGGACAGACGCGCGCGGGTGCAGTCGCTGCAGAACGCCTGGGTGACCGACGAGATGAAGCCGATCTCGCCGCTGCCGTCCAGGTAGCGCCAGCGTTCCGCGACCTCGCCCCGGTAGTTCGCCTCGATCGGCTCGATCGGAAACACCTGGCCGATGCGCGCCGCCAGTTCTGCCGAGGGCACCACCTCATCGAGCTTCCAGCCGTTGGTGTGGCCGACATCCATGAACTCGATGAAGCGCACGATATGGCCACTGCCCTTGAACCGGCGCGCCATCGCAATCGCATCAGCGTCGTTGACGCCGCGCTTGACCACCATGTTGATCTTGACCGGCGTGAGGCCGACCCGCGCGGCCTCGTCGATGCCTTCGAGCACCCGATCTACCGGAAAGTCGACATCGTTCATCGCCTTGAACACCGTATTGTCGAGGGCGTCCAGACTGACTGTCACCCGCTTCAGGCCGGCATTCTTGAGCGCCTCGGCCTTCTGCTTGAGCAGTGAGCCGTTGGTGGTGAGTGTGAGGTCCAGGTCGCCCGGATAGGCAAGCATCTCGATCAGTCTCTCGATCTTGCGCCGCACCAGCGGCTCGCCTCCGGTGATGCGCACCTTCTCCACGCCCTGCTCGCGGAACAGCCGCACCAGCCGGTGGATCTCGCCGAACGACAGCAGTGCCTCGCGCTCCAGGAACTGGAAATCCTTGCCGTACACCTCTTTCGGCATACAGTAGGTGCAGCGGAAGTTGCACCGGTCGGTGACCGAGATGCGCAGATCCCGGAGCGGACGGCGAAAGGTGTCTACTGGAGTCATTCGGTGGCAGAGAGTACTGGGGGAAACGCTATTATATCTGCGCGGCTGGTGCGCACACCGCATTCGCTGCATGGTAACGAATGACCTGAGACAATCGACGGATGAGCACCTCGCGGACGGCTTCCCCTACCGCTTCCCGGACCGCTTTCCGGACCGCTTCCCGGTCTTCAAGCGCGCGATCTGCGGCGGCGCTCGAGGGCGTGCCCGTAACGCGGCCACGTAGCCTGGGTTCGGTTGCCAAAAGGCTTCGGCCGGGTGCCCGCGTGTCGAGCGTGCGGCTACGCATCGTCTTCGGGCCGGGCGTGTTTCTCGGGCCGGGCAAGGCCGATCTGCTCGAAGCGATCCGGTCCGCAGGTTCGATCTCGGCTGCGGCGCGGTCGATGCAGATGAGCTACAAGCGGGGCTGGCAACTGGTCGATGAGCTGAACCGGATGTTTACCGACCCGCTGGTCGACTGCGCGAAAGGCGGGACGCACGGGGGCGGGGCAAGGTTGACTGCAACGGGTGAGCAGGTGCTCGATCTGTATCGGGTGGCCGAGGGCGCGGCTGCATCGGCCGGGGCGAAGGCAATCAACGCCCTAAGTCGCCGACTGGCCTGATCATGGTGCGACCGAAATGCCATGCTTGCCCGCTTGCGGCTGGGCCGTTATAGTCGGCGGGATATAACGCTGCCTGGCCCTGAACTGCCCGATTCCCATGCAGAAATGCTTTCGCTGTATGAATCGTCGCCGGATTCTTTGCCTGCTTCTCTGCGCACTGCCCGGCCTGCGACAACCGCTTGTCCAGGCGCAAGCGGTTGCCGGCCGCGCCATGCTGCTTCTGGCGTTGTTCCTTGCTCACTCGAGCGGCGCGCTCGCACAGCCGACGGTCACCGTGTTCGCCGCGGCTTCCCTGTCCGGCGTGCTGAACACGGTCGGCAGCCAGTATCGGGACAAGACCGGTACCCTCATCCGCTTTTCCTTCGCCGCCTCTTCGGCGCTGGCAAGACAGATCGATCAGGGGGCGCAGGCCGACCTGTTCGCTTCTGCCGACGAAGAGTGGATGGACTGGCTTGCGGCGCGCCAGCGGGTGGTCGCCGGGTCCAGACGCAGCCTGCTCGGCAACCGGCTGGTGCTGGTGGCGCCGGCGGGCAGCGGGCGCAAGGTCGAGATCGGACCGGCGCTGGACTTCATCAAGTTGATCGGCAGTGGCCGGTGGGTGACCGGCGACCCGGCACATGTGCCGGTCGGGCGCTATGCGCGCGAGGCGTTGACGCATTTCGGCTGGTGGCGCGAGGCCGAGCCGCGACTGGCGCGGGCCGAGAACGTGCGGGCGGCGCTGGTTCTCGTGGAACGGGGTGAAGCGCCGCTGGGCATCGTCTACGAGACCGACGCGCGGGCAACCACCCGGGTCGACGTGATCGGTGTGTTCCCGCCGGCTTCGCATCAGAGGATCTCGTATCCGTTCGCGATCATTGCGGGCCGGGACCGGGCCGAGGTTCGCGGGTTTCTCGAGCATATTGCGGGTCCGGGCGCGCGTGCGGTATTCGTGGCCGCCGGGTTCACGCTCCCCTGAGCTGCCGTCAAGGACTGCTGCCATGATCCTGAGCGAGGCAGAACAGCAGGCGGTCTGGCTGAGCCTGGTGGTGGCCACCCGGAGCGTCGCCCTGAGTCTGCCGCTGGCGGTGGCGGTCGCCTGGGTGCTCGCCCGCCGCAACTTCCCGGGCAAGACTCTGGTCGACGCGCTGGTGCATCTGCCGTTGGTGTTGCCGCCGGTGGTGATCGGCTATCTGCTTCTGCTGTCGCTCGGCGCACGCGGTCCGATCGGCGGGTGGCTTGAGTCGACCTTCGGTCTGCGTCTGGTGTTCACCTCGCTCGGTGCTTCGGTGGCCACCGCCGTGATGTCGTTTCCGCTGATGGTGCGCGCGATCCGGCTGTCGATCGAGGCGATCGATCCCGGTCTGGAGGCGGCAGCGCGTTCGCTCGGTGCCAGACGGTTTGACCGGTTCGTCTCGATCACCCTGCCGCTGATGCTGCCCGGCGTGCTGGCCGGCATGGTGATCGCGTTCGCGGCGAGCCTGGGCGAGTTCGGGGCAGTGATCACCTTCGTCTCCAACATCCCGGGCGAGACGCAGACTCTGCCGCTGGCGATCTACAGCGCGCTGCAGACGCCGGACGGCGATTCAATCGCGCTGCGCCTGGCCACCCTGTCGTTCATGCTCGCTCTTGGCGGGCTGGTGCTCTCTGAATGGCTGGCGCGTCGGGTCAAGCGCCGGTACGGCCGCGGGTGAACCGTTGATCGAAGTCGACCTGGTCGTCACTCATGTGCATCACCGGCAGCACAGAGCGGCGCCATCGCCCACCAACGCTGCGATCCGTATCGAGACCTCGTTTCGCGCGGTCACGCCTGGCGTGGTGTCCCTGTTCGGCCGCTCCGGCGCCGGCAAGAGCAGCTTGGTGCTGGCGATTGCCGGGCTGCTGCGTCCACAGTCCGGGCGCATCGTCATCGACGGCGAGGTGCTGTTCGACTCCGGGCGCGGCATCGATCTGCCCGCTGAGCGGCGCAGGACAGGCGTGGTGTTTCAGGACGGCCGTCTGTTTCCGCATCTCGATGTCCGGCGCAACCTCGAGTATGGTCTGGTGCGTGCGCGCCGCGCCGGGGGGGGGGCGTCGATCTCGTTGCCTGTGGTGAGCGGCGTGCTCGGCCTCGAACCGCTGCTCGCCCGCGCGCCATGGACGCTCTCCGGGGGCGAGCGACAGCGGGTGGCGCTCGGCCGTGCACTGCTTGCCCAACCCAGGTTGCTGCTCCTCGATGAGCCGCTGGCCGCGCTCGATGACGAGCGCAAGGCCGAAGTGCTGCATTACCTGCAGCAGGTGCGCGACGAGTTCCGGGTGCCGATGATCCATGTCAGTCACTCTATAGACGAGGTGGCCCGACTGGCGACCTTTGTCGTGCAGATCGATGGCGGGCGCACCCTTGCGGCGGCACCACTCACCGCGTTTCCGCGGCCGCTCGTCGATGCCGGCGCCACCGCGTTCGATCCAGGGACGATCATCGCCGGACAATTGGTGGCGGTGGAGGGCCCGGCCGGCGGGGCGGGGCCTGAGGTGCTGGTGGTCGAAGCCGGCGGCTTCGGCTGGCCGCCTGTGCGTTTCCGGGTGGCGGCAGGGGCGGGTGCATTACCGTTCGCCCTGGGCGACAGACTGCGGCTGCGTGTACGTCCGGAGGATGTGCTGCTCGCCAGTGAACCATGGCCGCAAGGTCAGGGCAGTGCATGTTTCGAGGGCGTCGTCGCTGCGGGCGCAGGCGACGATGCGTCATCACCGGGGTCGGTCTGGTCCAGCGGGCGGCGATTGGTGGCCGGTGGCCTCGCGCTGCGCGCGGCTGCCGGCTTCAGCCCGGCGGCTTTGGTCGGCGAGGCGTGGCGGGGCGGCGAGCCGGCGCATGCACTGGTGACGCGCTGCGAGTTGCTCGGGCGCGAACCGATGGCCTATTGAGCATCTGCCCGTCCGCTCTGGCGCCCAACCCGGTGGACGCATCTTGGCGCCAGGCGTGGGCAAGCCCAACTGCCTGGGCCGGTATACGCGCGGGTGGTGCGATGGCTGCGCGCTGCTCGGCGACACGCGCCGTGCCCGCCGCGCCAAGCGCAAGCGCAGCGGTGAGCGCGTTGGAGGCCGCGTCCAGTTCAGGCGCGAGTTGCAATTCGATCTCGGTCAGCGCCGCGGCGAGCAGGGCGCCGTAGTCGGTGAGCGAGGTTCCGCGCCCGCGCCGGGTGTCGATCAGCGCCGCTCCGAATACCTGTTCGGCGCTGCGGATCAGCCCCCAGGCATAGCGATAGGAGAGTCCGGCGCCGTTCGCCGCCTCGCGCAGCGAGTCCAGCCTGGCGAGGCGCCGCAGCAGTTCGAAGGTGATGGCAGGCACCTGCGTGACCGACCCGTGGTCGAACGAGATGGCCAGGCGCAGGCGCGGCCGGGCGACACCGATCGACGGCGCGGCGCGGCCCGCCTGCCGGGGCGAATAGGCTTTTGAATTCATATTTGACGTTTCTTCCGGGGGCGTTAAGTTTGCGCCCGGGCGCTCGCGCTGACCAGCGAGCTATCGGCCAGACGATCGGGGAAGAAAGTCGATGCGGATGTGCAGGGGTGGGCAGCAGGATCGGTGGTGGAAAGCCCAGTGCGCTATGGCTGCGATGCTGTCGATGGTGATGGTGATGGCGATAGCTGGCGCCGCGCTCGCACAGTCCGCCATGTCAACTGCGAGACCTGCGCCGGATCAGCGGGTGATTCGCATGGCGACGACTACCAGCACCGAGAACTCCGGTCTGCTCGGGTGGCTGCTGCCGGCGTTCGAGCAGAAGACCGGCTACACCGTCAGGGTGGTCTCAGTGGGTACGGGTGCGGCGCTGAAACTCGGGGTCAACGGCGATGTGGATGTCGTACTGGTGCATGCGCGCGTGGCCGAAGACCAGTTCATCGCCTCGGGCGCAGGCGTCGACCGGCGAGATGTCATGTACAACGATTTCATGATTGCCGGGCCTAAGTCCGACCCGGCCCGGGTTCGGGTGCAGGCGCCCGGCACCAGACTGACCGGCACGGCCAGCGGGGCGCTCAAGGCCATCACGGCTACACAGCAGCGGTTCGTCTCCCGCGGCGACGACTCCGGCACCCACCAGATGGAGCTCGCATTGTGGAGACTGGGCGGCGGTTTGCCGAAGTGGCCCGGTTACCTGTCGGCCGGCCGCGGCATGGGCGAAGTGCTGGCCATGGCGAACGAACTGCAGGCCTATGTACTGACCGACCGGGGCACCTGGGCATCGATGCGCAGCGGGCTCGACCTGACCGTGCTGGTGGAGGGTGACCCGGCGCTGTCCAATCCCTACGGGATCATCCTGGTCAGTCCGGTGCGCCATCCGCATGTGAACGCGAAAGGGGCGCAGCTACTGATGGACTGGCTGACCTCATCCGAGGGACAGCGCCGCATCGGCGAGTTCCGCGTCGACGGTCAGACGCTGTTCTTTCCAGCTGCACGGAAGGGCGGCTGAGCGCGGCCGGTCTGTCTGCCCGCCGCTCGCCTGCCCCCGCTCACCGGCGCCTGCCTCATGGAGCTGCTTGAACTCACCAGAGATGCGCTGCATCGTCTGGTCGTCCTCGACCCCGGGTTATGGCAGGTCATCGGCGTGTCGCTTCGGGTGTCGCTCATTGCGCTGGCGATCGTCACCCCGATTGCGGTCGCCGGCGGCTTCATACTCGCGATGGTGCGCTTCCCCGGGCGCCGGCTGCTGATCCTGCTGGTGCAGAGTCTGCTCGCCTTCCCCACGGTGGTGGTCGGCCTGCTGCTTTATCTGCTGCTGTCAAGACGCGGGCCGTTGGGCGCAATGCAGTGGCTGTTCACCCAGGAAGCAATGATCGCGGGTCAGGTGATCATTGCCTTCCCGGTCGTCTGCGCATTTACCCTGGCCGCGGTGCAGGCCGCCGACCCGAGGCTGCACGAGACGGCACGCATGCTGGGCGCCTCGCCATTGCGCGCAGCGTTCACCTTGCTGGGCGAGGTCCGGTTCGCGTTGGTGGCTGCCGTGCTGAGCGGCTTCGGGCGGGTGATCTCCGAGGTCGGCTGTGCGCTGATGGTCGGTGGCAATATCGCCGGCCTGACCCGCAACATCCCCACCGCGATTGCGCTGGAGACCAGCAGGGGGGCGTTCACCGAGGGCATTGCCCTGGGTATCGTGCTGATGGTGATCGCTCTGGTGGTCAACGCGGTGCTCGTACTGGCGCAGGGTGCAGGTCAGGGCGCCAGCAATCCGCGCGCCGCACGCGCTCTCTGGTATCGCGGGTGAGCGCGTTGCTTGCCGCGCGCGCCCTGCGGGTGAGTCACGCCGGTCGAATGGTGCTCGATCAGTGTTCGATCGAACTGGCTGCGGGTGAAGCCTGCGTGCTGAGCGGGGACAATGGATCGGGCAAGACCACGCTGTTGCGCGTGCTCTGCGGCCTGACCCGCCCCGATGACGGGCAGGTGGTGTTCGATGGGATGTCTGTGGGGGATGCAGCCGTCGCCCGGCAGGTGCGCAGCGCGCTACAGTATGTGCCGGCGCATCCGTACCTGTTTTCTACCACCGTGCGCGCAAACCTGGACTATGGGCTGCGCGCGCGAGGTGTCGAGCCGGTGGAGCGGCGCCAGCGCACTGAGATGGCGATCGAGTGGGCGCGCCTGCAGGCGGTCGTCGATGCACCGCCACAGCAGCTGTCCGCCGGCGAGAAGCAGCGCGTCGCGATCGCGCGCGCCTGGGTGCTCGCCCCGCGCGTAGTGCTTTTCGACGAGCCGACATCCCATCTGGACCGAGCCTCGCGCGAGCAGGTCATCGCGCTGATCGCCGAGCTTTGCGCGGCCGACACCGCGGTTCTGATCGCAGCGCATGACCGCGAATTGATCGAGATGGCGGGCGCGCGCAGGCTGCATCTGGCCTCGGGGCGGGTGCGGTCGGTGGTGTGAGGTTGGTGGCGTCAGACTGGTGGTGTGAAACCAGTGGTGTGATCACGGGCGGGGCCGCGGCAAAGCGCTGGTTGAGTACACTCCAACCATGGACGTCCTGGGTTTCGCCGGCTATTCCGGCAGCGGCAAGACCACGCTCATCGAACGGCTGCTGCCGCGGCTGGTGGCGAGCGGGCGGCGGGTCTCGCTGATCAAGCACGCCCATCATGCGTTCGATGTCGATCGTCCCGGCAAGGACTCCTGGCGCCATCGCGAGGCCGGTTGTACCGAGGTGCTGGTTGCTTCGGCCAAGCGCTGGGCGCTGATGCACGAACTGCGCGGCAGTGCCGAGCCGTCACTGGACCAGCATCTGGCCCGGCTTTCGCCGTGCGACCTGGTGCTGGTCGAGGGCTGGAAGCATGCCGCCATTGCGAAGCTTGAAGTACATCGGGCCGAGGTCGGAGCCCCGTTGCTTGCGCCTGCCGATCCCAATGTGATCGCTATCGTGACTGACTTACCGGACCTGCCAGTCACGGTGCCCTGTATGCCGATCGACGATATCGAGGCAATCTTCCAGTTCGTCGCGAGGCGCTTTCCGCTTGCGGCTGGGCGGTAGCGCCGGTCGGCGCCCAGGAGACTGATCCCGCATGGGATCTGCCGCCCCTCCGCCGCAGCCGCGCAGCGCCGTAATGGGCCATCGCGCCCGCCTGACCGGTCGGGCAGAGTCACACGCCACTGATCCTTCCGGCCCGGCGGTATCATCGCGGCATGGCCACCATCGACCTTCTTTATTTCGCCCGACTGCGCGAGTCGCTCGGGCTGGAGCGCGAGCGTCTGGTGCTGCCCGAGGCGGTGTCGACCGCGGGCGCACTGCGCCTGTTCTTGTCCGGCCGGGGCGAGACCTGGGCCCGCGAGCTCGATCCGAACAAGGTGATCCGCATGGCGGTGAACCAGGATCTCGCCGACCCCGGCCAGGTGCTCGCCGACGGCGACGAAGTCGCGCTGTTCCCGCCAGTGACCGGGGGCTGAGCGATGCCGGTGCGGGTACAGACCGAGGACTTCGACATCTCCGCCGAGATCGCGCTGCTTCGTGCCGGCAATGCCTCGGTCGGCGCGGTGGCGAGCTTCATCGGCGTGATGCGTGACTTCAACGACGGCAGCGGGGTGAGCGAACTCACCCTCGAGCACTACCCGGGCATGACCGAGAGGGCACTGGAAGCGATCGTGGCCGAGGCGCATTCTCGATGGCAGCTGATCGACACACTGATCGTGCACCGGGTCGGACCGATGACCCCAACCGACCAGATCGTGCTGGTGGTGACCCTGAGCAGTCACCGGGAGCAGGCGCTCGCCGCCTGCGCCTTCGTGATGGACTACCTGAAGACCCGGGCCCCGTTCTGGAAGAAGGAGCGCACCGGCCAGGGCGAGCGTTGGGTCGAGCCGCGCACGACCGACGATGAGGCCGCCGGCCGCTGGCGCGCCGGAGGCCCGGCTTGAATCCGTCTGGCTTGCTCGCGGTCGGGGTCGGTGCTGCGCTCGGTGCCTGGCTGCGCTGGGGCTTCGGACACTGGTTCAACCCGGTGTTCTCGCAGATTCCACTGGGCACGCTGGTGGCCAACCTGACTGGCGGCTTTCTGATCGGCGTAGTGGCTGAGTTGATCGGACGTCATGCCGGTCTGCCGCCTGAGCTGCGCCTGTTTCTCATTACCGGTTTTCTCGGTGGGTTGACCACCTTCTCCACCTTCTCGGCCGAGGCGGTGGCGTTGCTCGAGCGTGCCCAGTATGGTTGGGCCGGTGCGCTCATCGCGTTGCACGTCGTCGGCTCGGTGTCTGCAACCATCGCCGGCATTGCCTGGGTGCGGGCGATCCACTGATGCACGAGTCGATCACGCCCTGGCTCGGTCACGAGTTCGTTGCGCTCAGCGCCGAAGGCGATCCGGCCGCAAGCGTCGCCGAAGAAACTGCCGGGCTGCTCGCGCACATGGATGCCCAGCTTCACCTGAGCGGCCTGTCGCTCGCCGACACGGTACGCACCCGCCTCTGGGCGCGCGACATGAACGTATGGGCGGACGCCGTCGAGGTGCGCGCGCGGGTATTGTGCGGTGCAGCCCGCTCGGCGAGTTCCAGCCATATCCGTCCCTCGCGTTTCGCCTCGGGCGCGCGGGTGGCACTCGACCTGGTGGCGATGCGCCCGAACGATGCGTCGTCCCGAAAGACCTGTGTCGAGTACGAGCCGGCGACGATCGTGCTGCGCCATCTGGTGCGCGAAGGCGTGCTGTTCATCTCGGGCAATACGGTTGTCCTGCCGACCTTCGAGCAGCAGTTGCCGGTGATCGTCTCGCGTATCGGGGAGACGCTTGCGCTGACCGGGTCGTCCTGGAGCCGGGTGGCGCGCGCCTCGTTCTTCCTGCACGAGAGTCAGGACATGGCACATCTGCGCGCCGCGTTCCGGCGGCTGGTGCCGATCGAGGTCACTGGTTGTGAATATGCATGGGTCAGCACCCGCCAGGGCAAGCTGATCGAGATCGAAGTGACTGCGGAGGTATGATTTTGAAGGCAAGCCGAAAATTGCGGTGGTCGGGTATCGGGTCGGCCGCTGCTGTCCGAAACGCTGTGTTCGACACAGCGTTGGGCAATGCGTTCGGCAACGTGTTCGGCAATGTGTCCGTCGCAGCCGCCGTGCTGCTCGCTCTGATGCTGGGATCTGCCAGCGTGTCCGCCCAGCCCGACTTTCCAAACCGCCCGGTGCGCATGGTGGTGCCCCAGGCCGCCGGCGCCAGCATCGACATCGCTGCCCGCATCCTGGCCCAGCGCATGCAGGACGGGTTGGGTCAGCCGGTGGTGATCGAGAACCGCCCGGGCGCGAATGCGATCATCGGCATGGAGTTGGTTGCCAAGTCGAAGGCGGACGGCTATACCTTGGTGATCGCGCCGCCCTCGGCTGTCGCGATCAATCCGCTAGTGTTCAAACAACTGCCCTATGACACCCTGCGAGACTTCGCCCCGGTGTCGCAGGTGACCGCCATCACCTTCGTGGTGGTGGTCAATTCGGCGCTGCCGGTGCAGAACCTCAAGGACCTGGCGGCACTCGCCCGGCGGCGCCCAGGCGATGTTGCGTTCGGGTCAGCGGGTGTGGCCAACATGAACCATCTGTCGGGGGAACTGTTCAGCCAGTTGAACACGGTGAAGATGCTGCATGTGCCGTACAAGGGCGAGACCCCGGCGGTGACCGAACTGATCGCCGGCAACAATGCGGTGATGTTCACCACGCTGCCCTCGGTGCTGCCGTTCATCCGCAGCGGCAAGCTGCGCGCGATCGCGGTGCTCGGGCCGCAGCGCTCACCGGTGCTGCCCGAGGTGCCCACCGCCGCCGAGTCCGGCATGGCCGGCATCGGCAGTTCCGGCTGGACCGGATTGCTGGCCCCGGCCGGGACGGCGCCCGAGATCGTCCAGCGGCTTTATCGCGAAGTCGCGCGGGTGGTGAAACTGCCCGATGTTGCCGAAGGTCTGGCCAAGCAGGGCGCCGATCCGGTGGGCAGCACGCCAGAGCAGTTCACTGCGTTCATCAAGTCCGAGATCGCCAAGTGGAGCAAGGTGGTGAAACAGTCCGGCATCGAGCTCACGCCGTGATAGCGTTCGGAGCGGCATAGCGATGTCGATGTTCCATGACGCACTGCGGATCATCGTGTCGCCGCCACCGCCACCGCCACCGTCACCGGCCACCGGCGCGCAGACCCCGGAGGCATACCGTCTCGACGTGCTGTTCCGCACGATGGCGACCACCGATGACGCCCTTGCCGCTGGCGAGACCGAGGATCTGATCTGGGCGTTGTGGACCTCGCATGGCGATGCCGAGGCCGAGGCCACTCTGGACCGTGCCATTCACCATATCGCGGCGCGCGAGTTCGAGCCGGCCGAGGTGCTGCTCGATGCGCTGCTCGCGCTACAGCCAGGGTATGCCGAGGCCTGGAACAAGCGCGCCACGCTGTACTTCCTGATGCGACGCGATCCGGAAAGCATCAGTGACATCGTGCGCACGCTGGCCCTAGAGCCGCGCCATTTCGGTGCGATCTGCGGCTTTGCGCAGATCTGCCTGCGTCACGGTCAGCGTGCCGAGGCGCTCGCCGCGTTCGAGTCAGCGCTGCTGATCAATCCGCACATGGCTGGTCCGCAGGCGGCGGTGAAGGCGCTGAACGCCGAGTTCAGGTCGAGCTCGCACTGAGCGGGCGCGGCAACGGGACAGACCCCGAGGGTCTGGCCACGTTTCAGGCGGTGCTTCGGTGGCGGCAAGGGGACAGACCCCAAGGGTCTGGCCCCGTTTCAAGGGGTGCTGCGGCATCCTCCCGGACGTGCCGGAGCAGCCAGGGGACGAAACCTCAGGGTCTGTCCCCGCTTCAAGGGGTGCTACGGCATCCTCTGGTCCGGGTCGTACCGGCCAGGGGACGGACCCTCAGGGTCTGTCCCCGTTCCTGCACCGGACGCATACTGCGCAAGCAGTCCCCGCGCCCGCAGCGCCACCTCGGAGGCGGTGAGGCCTGGCACGCCGCCGGGTACACCATTCGCCCGGGACAGCGCATCCGCGGCGGCACCATGCAGGGTGACGCCACCGATCAGGGCCCGCTCGCTGTCCAGCCCCTGCGCCAGCAGGCCAGCGATGATGCCGGTCAAAGTATCTCCCATACCTGCCGAGGCCATGCCCGGATTGCCGGTGCGGTGAATGTACCAGCGCTCGCCGCCAGCGCTCGCGCTGACGCTGCCGGCGCCCTTGAGTACGACGGCGCAACCCAGCTCGGAAGCCAGACGGCGGGCCGCGCCGACCCGGTCGGCCTGTACCTCAGGGGTGTCGATCGCCAGCAGCCGCGCCGCCTCTGCCGGGTGCGGCGTGAGCAGGGTCGGTGCAGTACGCGTGATCAGTGCAGCCTTCAACCCGCCGTCGGCCGCAATCATGTTGAGGGCATCGGCATCCAGCACCATCGGCAAGCTGTTGCCCAGAGCCCAGCCAAGCGCGGCATACGACTCCGGCGTGTCGCCCAGACCTGGGCCGACGGCGAGAGTGGTGAGCGAATCCAGCCGCGGCAGCTCATGCCAGCGGCGAAGCATCAGTTCTGGCTGCAGCGGATCCCAGGTCGGACCCTGTTCGTCGATCAGACCGACACTCACCCTCCCGGCACCGATCAGCAGCGCGGCCCGGGCGGCGAGCAATGCTGCGCCGACCATGCCAGGGGCCCCGCCGAGCACGCCGACGCTGCCATAGCTGCCCTTGTGGGTGTTGCGCCGGCGTGCTGGCAGCAGGCCATGCAGTGCCTGTTCATCCAGCGCGCCGCCGCTGGCTGGATGAAGGCGTGCTGCATGCACATCGAGTGTGGCGAGTTCGACGACGCCGCAACAGTCCGGCCCGTCCGCGGTGAACAGGCCGGGCTTCAATGCGAGGAAGGTCAGGGTGCGGGTGGCCCGCACCGCGCAGCCATGCAGGTTGCCGGTATCGGCATCCAGACCGCTGGGCAGGTCGAGCGACAGCACTGGCGTCTCGAGCGCGCCGATCCGGCTGATCAACTGCGCGAACTTCTCGCCGAGAGGACGGCTCAGGCCGAGTCCGAACAAACCGTCGATCACCAGGTTCCAACGCTGACCTGCGGGAATATCGGCGAGGGTAATGCCCCCGGCAGCCTTCCATGCGGCAAGCGCCTGCGTGGCATCGGGTGGCAGCCGGGTCGCCGGGCGCGACCGGTCCTGCGACCGGGCCAGCGACCGGTCCTGCGATCGGTCCTCCGATCGTTCGCTGTCGATCGCGAGTACCAGGTCCACCCGGTAGAACCAGACGCGAAGCCAGCGTGCCGCCACCAGCGCATCGCCGCCATTGTTGCCCGGCCCCGCGATCACCAGCACCCGGGTGCCGCGGTTGCCCAGCATCTCGCGCGCGCATCCGGCCGCGGCCAGCCCGGCGCGTTCCATCAGCGGAAGACTGCCGTCGCGGACCACCTCGGCCGTGGCCAGGCGTTCGACCTCGCGCAGGTCGGCGGTGGTGTACAGCGGTGTCTGTAGCATCGGTGTCTCGACCAGTTGAGCCCGCCGATTGTAGTCCCGCGTCCAGCACCTGTGAGGCTGGCCCGCACCAGCGGGCGCGCAGCCTGGACATCCTCTGCGACGCGCAAACGCCACGCCCTGACGTCGCGCCCAGACGTTGCGCCCAGACGTTGCGCCCAGACGTCGCGCCCAGACGTCGCGCCCAGACTTTGCGCCCAGCCGCCAGACGCGGGGCGCGAGTGTCGAGCCGGTATAATCGAGCTTTAATCCTGGCGCCTGCCGCACCTCCGCTTTCGATGACGCAGATTCTCAGGTTGCGCGGTAACGATGCCGTCTCCGGGTTCCGCCTGCGCAAGCTGCTGGAGGCGATCCGGCCGCACACGCCCGACATCGTCGGCATGCGGGCGACCTTCTGGCATTTCGTGCAGGTCGAACGGGCACTCGAACCGGTAGAACTGGCGCGCATGAAGGCGGTGCTGCAGCCCGGGGCGAGCGAGGCGGCGCAGCCGGAAGCCGAATCGCGCATCGACCTGCTGGTGGTGCCGCGCCTGGGTACGCTCTCACCCTGGGCGTCCAAGGCCACCGATATCCTGCGCCACTGCGGACTACCGGCGGTGCAGCGGATCGAGCGCGGCTGTGCCTGGCAACTCGAGCGCAGCGACGGTGCCCGACCTGCTGCTGCCGAGCGCACTGCGGCCGCGATGCATCTTCACGACCGAATGACCGAGTCGGTGCTGGACACGCTGGAGGCAGCTGACCGCCTGTTCGACGAGTCGGCACCGGCACCGCTCGCCTGTATCGACCTGATCGGCGGCGGCCGCGCTGCGCTGGAAATCGCCAACCGTGACCTGGGTCTGGCGTTATCCATTGACGAGATCGACTATCTGCTGGAGGCCTTCGCCCGACTCGGCCGCAACCCGTCCGATGTCGAGCTGATGATGTTCGCCCAGGCGAACTCGGAGCACTGCCGCCACAAGATCTTCAACGCCGCCTGGAACATCGACGGCGAGGCGCGCAGCGAATCGCTGTTCGGCATGATCCGCCATACCCACGCGACCAGTCCGGAGGGCACGGTGGTAGCGTACTCGGACAACTCGTCGGTGATCGAGGGCTGCGTCACCGAGCGCCTGCTGCCGGCCGGCGATGGCAACGCCTACGCCTGGCGTAGCGAGCTGACCCATATTCTGATGAAGGTCGAGACCCACAACCATCCGACGGCGATCTCGCCGTTCGCCGGGGCTGCGACCGGGTCGGGCGGCGAGATCCGGGATGAGGCCGCGACCGGCCGCGGTGCGCGGGCCAAGGCCGGGCTGTGCGGGTTCAGCGTGTCTGACCTGCGCATTCCGGGTCATCTTCGTCCGTGGGAGTCTGACGGGCAG
>Ga0105046_10008013_pt1 | contig 16602 bp, 13 predicted proteins | sample MAT03_FD_78385 | JGI IMG/M metagenome (GOLD analysis project Ga0105046, IMG submission 78385) | Freshwater microbial communities from Lake Fryxell liftoff mats and glacier meltwater in Antarctica - MAT-03 (megahit assembly) | ecosystem: Environmental > Aquatic > Freshwater > Ice > Liftoff...
CGACAAGAGACGGTCCTGAAATTGAGAGGCGTCGGTCATGTGCGATTCCTTTCGGCATGGGCCAAGCCCCTTTTCCCTTAGCCCGCCACCCCGGTCTGCCACAAGCGGCTTGCCGCGACGGCTGAAAACATGCAGCCGGAAACTGCTTGTCCTGCCGCAGGGGTTGTGGGACGCTTTGGGGCAGCCATTTACAGCCATCTGGAGAGTCGTTGGAAAATGCCTCTGACATACCTCGTTATCGGAATGAGTCATGTGGGCGCGCTGATCCGGGCCGCGTCAGACCCCGTGCGGCCTGCATTCAGGATCGTCAATCTGCGGCATGAAAAGGCCGATATCGCCCGCGATGCTGAGGCGCGCAAGGCGATGGTCAGCCGGATTGCCAAGGCGGACGTGCTGTGCTTTGCGCTGGAGGGCAACTTTCACAATGTCCTGTCCTTGATGAACGATCCCGAGCCGTTCTTCATGGTGCCGTCTGCGCCGCAGGGGCATTTCGTGCCGCAAGACATGATGCAGGCGCATATCGACGCGCGGCACCAGCGAACGCTGCGGCTGGCGCAGACGATTGCCGAGATGTTTCCGGCCAGGCTGCGCATCGTGCTGGACCCGCCGCCGCCAGCAGGGGATGCGGCGCATATTGCCCGCTATCCGGGCGTCTTTGTCGACAAGATCGGGCATGGCGTCTCGCCTGCCGCGCTGCGGGTGGCGATGTATGGTCTCCAGTCGGCCATGTTCCGCGCTCATGCCAAGGTGCTTGACGCGGCGTTTTTGCCGTCGCCGATCGCTGCGCGCGATGACGCGGGGATGTTGGCGGCGCGTTACTGGAATACCGACCCGACACATGGCAATGCCGCCTATGGGCAGTTGGTGCTGGATGGAATCGAGGCTTTGGCCTTGCAAACGATGGGGAAAACCGCATGAAACGCAGGAACCCCTATATTGGCCTGCCGGACCGCCAGTTCTGGAAGAATGATCCCGGCATTGCCGATCCGCTGGCGTTCGATCCAGTGTCGGAAGTGCCGTTCAAGATATCGCGGACCGACAAGGTGGTGACGGCGGGCAGTTGCTTTGCCCAGCATCTGGCACATGGGTTGGTGAAATCTGGCTTCAACCACTTTGTCACCGAAACCGCGCATCCGCTCTTTGAGCCGTCGCTGGCGACCCAGTTCAACTATGGGGCGTTTTCGGCGCGCTATGGCAATGTCTATACTACCCGGCAGTTTCTGCAGTTGTTGCAGCGCGCCTATGGCACGTTTCAGCCGCTTGCTAGCCATTGGCCCAAACCGGGAAGCCCGACCCGCGTGGTGGACCCGTTTCGCCCGCAGATCCAGCCTGACGGGTTCGTGTCGCCCGAGGAATTGGCCGCCGACCGGGTTCAGCATTTCGCAGCCATTCGTCGCGCGGTCGGGGAATGCGATGTGATGGTCTTTACGCTGGGTCTGACCGAATGTTGGGAAGACACGCGGGACGGCGCGATTTATCCCCTCGCACCCGGCGTGGCAGGGGGGACCTAGACCCCGATCAGGTGCGGTTCCGCAATTTCGACGTGGCAGAATCGCTGGCCGACCTGATGGAGGCCTTGACGTTTGTCCGCGCCAGAAACCCCGGCGTTCGGCTGTTGCTGACGGTTTCTCCGGTGCCTCTGAATGCTACGTTTGAGGATCGGCATGTTTTTGTGGCAACTGCCCTGTCGAAGGCGGTGCTGCGGGTGGTTGCCGACACCGCGGCGCGGAGCCTGCCGCTATGCGCCTTTTTTCCGTCGTATGAAATCATCACCTCGCCGCAGGTGCGGGGCCGTTACTTCGGACCTGACTGCCGAGAGGTGCTGGCCGAAGGGGTGGCGCATGTGATGCGCACCTTCTTTGCCCATTTCGCCGAGGATGCACCGCCGGTGGTCGCCGAAAAGCAGCGCCCGCCCGTTGCCGCCTCCCCAGCCGATCACCGGGCCGAGATGGAGCGTCTGATCGACGTTCTGTGCGACGAAGAAGCGATCACCAACCGCTGATCAGACTTCCTCGATTCGCAGCGCAACAGGTGCGCCGACCAGAACGCCTGTGCCACCGAACAGTGTCATTGCGTGCGAGATGTCATCGCGCGTCGCTTTGTGCGTCACGATCAGGACGGGGGCGTTGACGCCTTCGTGGCCGTATTGGCGCATCTGGTCGATGGAGACGCCTGCTTCGCCCAGACAGGTGGCAATCTTGGCCAGCGCGCCGGGTTTGTCGAGCAATGTCATCCGCAGGTAATGCGGCGCAGGCGTGGCCGTGCTGGCCGCGATGGGTTTGGCAAGGCTGGTGGCGGGTTGCCCGAACACCGGGCCGCGATGCCCGCGCGCAAGGTCGATCACGTCGCCCATGATGGCGCTGGCGGTCGGGCCCGTGCCGGCCCCCGGCCCGCGCAGCACGATCTGGCCGACAGAATCGCCTTCCAGGACCACCATGTTGGTGCCGCCCTGCAACTGGCCCAGCGGGCTGTCGGCGGGGACAAGGCAGGGCGTCATCCGCTGTTCCAGACCGCGCCCGGTCATTTGCGCCACGCCCAGCAGCTTGATCCGGTAACCCATGTCGGCGGCTAGGCGGATATCGTCGATGCTGATCGCGCCGATCCCTTCCAACTCCACCTCGTCAAAGGCGACCTGCGTGCCAAAGGCAATTGCAGCCAGCAGGCTGAGTTTGTGGCCCGCGTCGATGCCGCCCACGTCGAGATTGGGGTCCGCCTCCAGATAACCCAGTGCGCGGGCTTCTTCGAACACCTGCGGGTAGGGCAGACCGGCGCTTTGCATCCGGGTCAGGATATAGTTGCAGGTTCCGTTCATCACGCCCATCACGCGGCGCATCCGGTTGGCGGCAAGGCCTTCGGTCAGTGCCTTGATCACCGGGATGCCGCCCGCCACCGCCGCCTCGAACCGGATGCACCGGCCTGCCGCCTCGGCCGTCAGGGCAAGCGCGTGGCCGTGATGCGCAAGCAGGGCCTTGTTGGCTGTCACCACGTCCTTGCCCGCCGCAAGGGCGGCTTCGGAGGCCAGTTTGGCGGGGCCGTCGTGACCGCCCATTACCTCGATGAACACATCGACATCGGCGCGCTGCGCAAGTGCCACGGGATCGGCTTCCCAAGCATAATCCGAAAGGTCTGCGCCGCGATCCTTTGTGCGGTCGCGGGCCGAGACGGCGGTGATCACGATCTCCCGTCCGGCTCGCGCGGCGATCAGGGCGGCGTGGTCCTGCACGATTCTGACCACGCCCATGCCTACGGTGCCCAGACCCGCAATTCCCACACGCAACGGGCCACAAACCCCTTCAAGCGGCATCGACAGACTCCCCAAGGCCAGATCATTGGCCCGCCTGTTAGCGGTTTCGCGCCGCCTCTGCAACGCGCGGCTAGGGTGTCGCCGCCCGTCCGCGCAACGCGGCGGCCCGTGCCGCCAGCGCATCGCCCCGTGCCTGTGCCTGCGGGGCAGGGGCGTCGAGCAATCCATCCAGCGGGATCAGCGCGGGCGCGGACCCGGTGATATCGCGCGAAGCGGCGTCAACCTCGGGGAAGTCCGTGCAGGCCGACAAGAGCAGGACAAGGATCATCGGGGCGATTTTCATGAGCACGACCTTAGCCGGCCGGACCCTGTGCGAACACCCCCGCGTTGTGCGGGTCCGAAAGAATCGTCGGGGTGCGGCTGCTCGGCCGTGTCAGGAACAGACGTAGCCCTGCATGCAGATGCGCGGCATGAACCGGGGGCGCGTCACGATGAACTGGCTCAGTGTCATGTCCGATACGCCGACGTTGAAGGTCGGCACATAAGCCACCGCGACCTCGACGATCACCACATAGTCGCCATCGGCCATCGTCGGAATCTGGCCTGCAAAAGTCTGCAACGAACTGGTGGTCAACGGTGCCATCGTGTTGCCCGGTGACAGGGACCAATGCACCTCGTTCCGGTTGTCGACCCCGTCGAACGTGACGCTGGTCACGCGCATCGCCACATCCTGATCTTCATCGACCAGACGTTCCAGGATGGTGTCCATTCCGGTGATATAAGCCGGAGAGATCGTCGCCATTTCGCGCGAGATCATGTCGGACACGGTATAGGCAGCCTTTCGCACGGTGTTGATCGACCGGAACGCATCCCAATAGACGAACAGCGCGATATAGGCCCACAGCATGAAGGGCAGCACAATGACCGCTTCGGCGATCAGGCCGCCGCGATCTTCGCGTCCGAACCGCTTGAGGCGGATCAACAGATGTCGCATTGCATCCTCCATCAGATCGGTTCCGTCACAAAAGCGGTCTCGGTGACCATGCCAAGCCCGCCGCCCGCATCCTTGGGCAGGCCGAGGCCGATTCCCGTGGTCGGAAAGATCAGGTCCTGAATGATGCAGACCCGCATCAGCATCACATCGTTCTGCTGGCCGATCTGCAGGGTCAGGACCGGTTGAACCTCCTCTTCGCGGTTCACGCATGAGATTCTGGTTGCGGGCATGGCAAAGGTCAATGTGCTGACCCGTGTCATCTCGATCATGATGTTCGCCTCGCAATTGGCGAAGATGATGGTGCGCGAACAGATTTCGGATTTCAGCTCGTCCGCATCGACGCCCGGATAATGCCCCAAGCGCAGGTTGCGCATCGTCATGTCGACCGACTGCTCCAGCAGGATCGACCGCACCATCAGCAGCCCGCTTTCAAACGAGGCCATGAAGATGGTCAGCAGAATCGGGATGACCAGCACGAATTCCATCGAGGCGGTGCCATCCTCGGACCGCACACGGGTGAACAGGCGGCGGAACAGGCCGGGTCTGGCGGCGGTTTTCGTGCGGGGGGTCGCAGAAGGAGGCGCAAAAGGGGTCGCGGCGGTTGTCATTGGGTCAACCTCAACTGACTGATGTTGCTGGCGATGGCACGGAACGCGGTGGTGATCTGCAACCCGGTTGCGTTGAAGTAATGCGACGACGACGAAGCGCAGGCCGAAATCTGCGCGGCGCCATTGGTCGGGGCTTCGAAGGCGATGCCATACACGATCACGCCATTCGTCTTGGCCAGCGTACAGGACTGCTGCAACTGGGCGTTCATCGTGCCTGCGGACGCATTGTTTGAGCGGAACAGGTTCATCGTGTTGGTGAAAGATGTGTTACGGGTCGCATCCGTCGTTCCCAAGGCGCGGGCGTACAACTGCCACGCCACCCAGGTTTGCCGCTGCGCCGACCAGACGCTCTGCCATGTCTGCTGCACAACCCCCGATCCGGAATTCCACGCGGTTGCCTGCCATGTGCCCAGATGCGGCACCCAGTGCTGGTTGGGGGCGGGCCGGGTGGTATGCAGGATGGAATAGTTGCCGTCCCCGGTTGACCGCCAGATCGGTGCCGTCCCGGTCTTGTACGGGTCGTTGGTCAGGGGGTGTGCCACATGTTCACCGTCCGTCATCAACACGATGACCTTCATCGCCTCCTGATCGCTCCAGTCAAACGGGCGGCCACTGTACTTGGCCGGAATGGCACCTTGGGTGATCAACTCGTTGAACATCCCGCGCGCACCAGGTTCGATCAGGGCAGTAGCCCATTTCATGCCCAGCATGATCGAGGTGTTGCCGTCCGCCACCAGCGCATTGATCTGCGCCCTCAAAACGGTCACGTTATTTGACGGCAAGCGCACGATATTGGCGACCGTGTTGCGGCAGAACGCCTCGTTTGCGATCATCGTGGCGCCGGTGGAGCCGTGCGTGGAAGTTGCGGCGACGTAAGTTGTGTTGCGCGTGGTGTTCGAGATCGGATCCGCAAAGGCCGACATCGGCATGGCGAGTGTGCGTGACATGCCGATGGTCGAATAGGCGCCCGACGGGACTTCGAGGCAGTCGATGTTCGTCACTCCGTGGACAAACGTGGCGTTGTACTTGCTGCGCAGCGTGGCACCCAGGTTGACCTGCGCATTGTAAGGCACGATCGCCACGCTGAAGCGGTCATCAAGATCATTTGCCATCAGGGTTTGGACAAACTCCGATGCGGCGGCTTTCAGGTTGGTGAGTTTGGCACCCTGCATCGACCCTGACACATCCAGCACGAGAACAATCTCGACGTTGCTGATCCGTTGTTCGGCGCCCGACACACCCTTGGCATTCAGCTCTTCGATCCCGACCATGTGCAGGAAATAGGGCTCGGCATCGGCGGTGGCTTTGGCGATCACCTGACGGAAGTTGAGGCCTTCGACGATTTCAACTCCGGTCAGGAACTCCGACATGCCTGCCTTCGCGACATAGTCGTTTACCACGGACTTCGGGTCCAGCTTCTGGGTCAGCGAGGCTGCCGCCAGAGTCGATCTGTCGAGCGTGTTCTGCAAGGTGGTGCGGGTTTGTTCGTATTTCATCAGATCAATCGCCAGACCGCCCATCATGGTCATCAACACGAACAGCATCAGGGCGAATATCACCAAAGTGCCGTCCTCGGCCCGCCCGAACAGCCGTGCGGCCCGGGTTGCGGCCCGCACCACGCCTGACATCTTCCGTTTGCACACACCCAACGTCACCAGCATTTCTTTGACCTCTGCGGTCCCGAGTGACCCCATGGAGCACGGGGAAATCGGACCTTCTGCAGGGGCCAATAAGGCCTGCCGCTTGGGCAAAAATGTGGCGCGGACGGGTCTGGAGGAGACCAGGTTTTGGAAAATCAGAGGGTCGAGGAAACAGTCCGGCCGACCGGGATGGATTGTTTCCAAGGCGGTAGGGCGGTCCCCACAACCGATGAGCGCCGCGCTGTTTTGACAAGGATCGCCGAATCATGTCCACATTCCCGCCTCGATTGCGTCACTGAGTCAGTTTCAGCTGTGTGATGTTGCTGGCAATGGTGCGGAAAGCGGTCTGAATTTCCAGCCCGGTGGCGTTGAAGTAATGGGCGGGCGAACTTGAACAGGCGGCGATCTGCGTCTGACCGTTGGCCGGGGCCTCGAAGGCGATGCCATAGACGATGACATCCTGATTTTTGGCCAGCGCACAGGACTGTTGCAGTTGGGCATTCATCGTGCCGAACGAGGCGTATTGCTGCTGGAATGTCGACATCGTGGCGTTATACGCAGAGTTGCGGGTGCTGTCGTTGGTGCCCAAGGCGCGGGCATACAACTGCCATGCGACCCAGGTTTGCCGTTGCCGTGCCCAGATATCCTGCCAGGTCTGCGCAATGACACCGCCGCCAGAGTTCCAAGCGCCGGCGCGCCATTCGTTGCGGTGGGGCACCCAGAATTGGTTGGGACCGGGGCGGCTGGCGTGAAAGATCGAATAGGTCCCATCGCCGGACGACCGCCAGATCGGTGACGGACCTGTCTTGTAGGCGTCGGCGGTCTTGTTGTGCGAGACATGCTCGCCGTCGGTCATCAGGACGATGACCTTCATTGCGTCGTCATCGGTCCAGTCAAACGGGCGTCCGGCGAAGTGGGCCGGGATCGCACCTTCATTGATCAATTCCGAAAACATGCCCCGCGCGCCGGGTTCGATCAGCGCGACGCCCCATTTCATCCCCAGGGTGATCGAGGTGTTGCCCCCCGCCTGCAGCGCGTTGATCTGTGACTGAAGCTGCGCGACGTTATTGGAGGGCAGCCGCACGACGTTGGCCGCCGTGTTGCGGCAAAACGGGCGGGCCGGGTTCATCGTCGCCGAGGCGGAGCTGTTGTGGTCCACATAGCTGTTCGTCCCGCTGGTGTTTGAGGTCACATCGGCAAAGGCGGCCATCGGCAAGGGCAGGGTCCGCGACAGGTTCAAACTGGTATAGGCGGAAGTGGGAATTTCGAGACAGTTCACGTCCTGCACACCGTGCAGATGGGTGGCGTTGTATTTGGCGCGCAACGTCGGGCCGACGTTCACCTGCGCATTATAGGGCACGATGGTGACGCTGAACCGGTCGTCGGTATCGTTCGCCAGCAGGGTCTGGACAAACTCGGACGCCGCCGCGCGCAGATTCGCGATCTTGGCTCCTTCCATCGAGCCGGACACATCCAGCACCAGCACGATTTCCACATTGGTGATCCGCTGTTCCGCCCCGGCCGCGCCCAGGGCGTCGAATTCGTCGATCCCCATCATGTGCAGGAAGATCGGGTTGGTATCGACCCGGCCTTGCGACTGCACGTTGCGGAAGTTCAGTCCCTGAGTGACCTGCACATCCTCCAATTCGTCCGCCAGACCGGATTTCGCCATGCAGTCGACGACCACGCCCTCGGCGTCCAGCGACTGCGTCAGGCTGGCGGCCATCAGGGTGCAGCGGTCCAGACTGTTCTGCAACTGGGTGCGGCGTTCTTCATGGCGCATCAGGTCAATCGCAAACCCGCCCATCATCGCCATCAGCACAAACAGCATCAGCGCAAAGATGACCAGAGCGCCGTCCTCGTCGCGCCGGAACCGGCGCGTCTGGTGGCGAAGGGCAGAAAGCATCGAAAATTCCAACATGGCAGCGGTCCCCGGCACAGGCAGAACGGCTTGATCCGGTCTGCAAAAAGTCACCCCAACGCCACCGCGCTGCCCTCAAGTTAAGGCAAAATTGTGGCAAAGGCGGCAGACCGGGTATGCACCGCAGTCAGTCGGAAACGATGCTGTCGGGCCGCAGGGATTGTCCGGGAACTGGCGACAAGGTGGCCGCAATCCGGCCAGAAAGCGGGCGGGTTTTGAGCCAGATTCGAATCACCTTCGACATAATCTTGTCGCGACTTTGGAACGAATTTCCACGGTTTGCCGACCTCGCCCGTGCACCGCCGATTTCCGCTGTGTCGTCAGAATGCCGCACGCCTGTCCGCCAATTGCGACATGATCTGTCGGCCTCGGGCAAGGTTTTTCTTGGCCGAGGTTCAACAGTCCCCCTTGGCCCGGTCTGCCTGCCGCGCCACTATGGGGCATCGGGCAAAGGAACGGACGTATGCGGTATTCGGGGCTGAAGGTCATCACCCAAGGGCTGTTCGGCAACAAGGGCTGGACGCCCGCGTGGCGCGACCCGGCCCCCAAGGCCGAATACGACGCGATCATCATCGGCGGTGGCGGGCACGGGCTGTCCACCGCGTTCTATCTGGCGAAGAACCACGGCATGACCAATATCGCGGTGCTGGAAAAGTCGCATATCGGGTCGGGCAACATCGGGCGCAACACCACCATCGTGCGCGCCAATTATGTGCTGCCCGGCAACTCCGAATTCTACAGCCATTCGTTGAAGCTGTGGGAGCAGATGGAGTCGGAACTGAACTACAACGTGATGCATTCGCAGCGCGGGCTGATCAACCTGTTCCATTCCGACGGTCAGCGCGACGCCTTTGTGCGGCGCGGCAATTCGATGATCAATCAGGGCGACGACGCGATCCTGCTGGATCGCGAAGGGGTGCGCGAACATCTGCCTTATCTGGATTACGAACAGACCCGCTTTCCGATCTACGGTGGCCTCTATCACCCGCGCGGCGGGACGGCGCGGCATGATGCGGTGGCCTGGGGCTATGCGCGCGGGGCCGACAGTCGGGGTGTCGATCTGATCCAGAACTGCGAAGTGACCGGTATCGACATCGAAAATGGGGTGGTGCGCGGCGTGCGGACCACGCGGGGCGCGATCCGCGCCAAAAAGGTGGCGATCATCGTGGCGGGGCGGTCATCCCAGGTCGCGGCCATGGCCGGAATGCGCCTGCCGATCGAATCACACATCCTGCAAGCCTTCGTCACCGAAGGATTGAAGCCGGTCATCAACCACGTCGTCAGTTTCGGCATGGGTCACTTCTACATGAGCCAGTCCGACAAGGGCGGTCTGGTGTTCGGCGGCGATCTCGATTTCTACGCAAGCTACGCCTCGCGCGGCAACCTGCCGATGGTCGAGCATGTGATGGAGGCGGGCATGACCCTGATGCCGATGATCGGCCGCGCCAAAGTCCTGCGGTCGTGGGGCGGCATCATGGACATGTCGCCGGATGGTAGTCCTATCATCGACAAGACCCATGTCGAGGGTCTGTTCATCGACTGCGGCTGGAACTACGGCGGGTTCAAGGCGGTCCCTGCGTCAGGCTGGTGCATGGCGCATCTGATGGCCACCGGGCAGAGCCACGCGGTAGCCGCCAAATTCAAGTTGAACCGTTTCGCGACCGGCCATCTTCTGGACGAAGAAGGCTCCGGGTCGCAGCATAACCTGCATTAAGGCTACATTATGCGCATAACCTGCCCCCTCTGTGGCCCCCGCGACCGTCGTGAGTTTTACTATGCCGGGTCCGAGGATTATCTGAACCGCCCCGCCCGTGATGCTGCCCCGCAGGCGTGGGACGATTATCTGCACAACCGCGACAACTTGGCGGGGGTGATCCGCGATATCTGGTATCACGACATGGGCTGCACTTCGTGGCTGGTCGTGACCCGCAACACCGTGACGCACGAGATTTCCGGCGTCGAACTGGTCGCCAGCCGGGAGGCCAAGGCATGAGGATCGACGGCAAGGGTCTGGTCGACCGCAGCAAACCGATCACATTCCGCTTTGACGGGCGCAGCTACATGGGCTGTGCGGGTGACACGCTCGCCTCCGCGCTGATGGCGAATGACGTCAAGGTGGTGGGGCGCAGCTTCAAGTATCACCGCCCGCGCGGCATCCTGACGGCAGGGTCGGAAGAGCCGAACGCGATGGTCGAGGTGCTGGAGGATGGCCAGCAGACCCCGAACACCCGCTCGACGATGCAGGAATTGTATGAGGGGCTGACCGCGCAAAGCCAGAACCGCTGGCCCAGCCTGCGGTGGGATGTGATGTCGGTCAACGACTATGTCGCCCCCTTCCTCAGTGCCGGGTTCTACTACAAGACCTTCATGTGGCCGCGCGCGTTCTGGGAGCGGTTGTATGAGCCCATCATCCGCCGCGCGGCGGGGTTGGGGTCGCTGTCGGGCCGCCATGACGAGGCGGATTACGAAAAGGCCTTTGCCTTCTGCGATTTGCTGGTGATCGGTGCTGGCCCGACCGGGCTGATGGCCGCGCTGACAGCGGCCCGCGCGGGTGCGGATGTGATCCTCGCGACCGAGGACAGTCGTCTGGGCGGGCGCTTGCTGTCGGACGACACGCAGATCGACAATGGTCCGGGCATCGACTGGGTGGAACGGGTCGAGGCCGAGTTGCGGGCGCTGCCCAACGTGCGGATCATGGCGCGCACCACGGTCACCGGGGCCTATGACGACGGCACTTACGGCGCGCTGGAACGGGTAGGCACGCACATCCCCCACAAGCCGCATCTACCGCGCGAGTGTTTCTGGCGGATCACGGCGGCGCAGGCGATCCTTGCCACCGGCGCGCTGGAGCGGGCCATTGCATTCCCGAACAACGACCGCCCCGGCATCATGATGGCGGGGGCGTTGCAGACTTACCTGAACCGCTATGGCGCGGTGCTGGGTCAGCGCGTCACGATCTTTGCCAACAACGACAATGCGCGCATTCTGGCGCGGCAGTTGATGGCGGCAGGGGTCAAGGTCGCGGCCATTCTCGACAGCCGTCCAGAGGCCAGCCATCTGGAGGATTGCCCGGTCTACATCGGCGCGAAAGTAACCAACACCAAGGGCCGCCATGGCCTGACCTCGATCGAGGTGGACCATGCAGGCGGCTCCCTGATCATTCACACCGATTGCCTTGCAATGTCGGGCGGGTGGAACCCCACGTTGCACCTGACCTGCCACATGAACGGCAAACCGACGTGGCGCGATGATCTTTCCGCCTTTGTGCCTACCCCCGGTGCCGTTCCCAACCTGACCCCTGCCGGGTCGGCCAATGGTGACTTTTCGACCTGGACCTGCCTTGTGGCGGGGCAGGCGGCGGCACAAAAGGCGCTGGGCGCGTTGGGCAAGACCGCGCCGGACGTGGCGCTGCCCCAAGCCGACGATACGCCTTACTGTCTGACCCCGTTGTGGTCGGTCGAGGGCAAGGCCCGCGCCTGGCTCGACTTTGCCAATGACGTGACGACCAAGGATGTCCGGCTGTCGGCGCAGGAAGGCTTCAAGTCAGTCGAGCACATGAAGCGCTACACGACGCAAGGCATGGCCCCCGATCAGGGCAAGAACTCCAACGTCGGCGCGCTGGCGGTTCTGGCCGATGCCACGGGGCGGGCGATCCCGGAAACCGGGACGACCATCTATCGCCCGCCCTACACGCCCGTCTCCATCGCGTCGATGGGGGCAGGGGCGCGTGGCGCAGGCTTTGCGCCGCAGCGGTTCCTGACCAGCCATCAGGCGAGTGTCGATCGCAACGCCCCGATGATCGAAGCGGGGCTGTGGTATCGCCCCAGCTATTTCCCAAAACCCGGCGAAACCAGTTGGCAACAGGCCTGCGCGCGCGAGGTGGGCATGGTGCGGTCTGCGGTGGGTGTCGCGGATGTGTCGACCTTGGGCAAGATCGACATTCAGGGCCGCGACGCGGCGCGCTTCCTGGATCTGGTCTATGCCAACACCTTTTCGACCTTGCCTGTCGGAAAAGTCCGATACGGCCTGATGCTGCGCGAAGATGGGCATGTGCTGGACGACGGCACAACGACGCGGCTGGGGGATCACCACTATCTGATGACCACCACGACGGCGGCGGCGGGCCTGGTCATGCGGCACCTTGATTTCGTGCATCAGGCGTTCTGCCCGACTTATGATCTGCGTTTCATCTCGGTCACCGAAAGCTGGGCGCAGTTCGCCGTTGCCGGACCCAAAGCGCGCCAATTGCTGATCTCGCTGTTGGACACTGACCCCGCCCTGCCATTTATGGGCGTGACCCCGGTAACAGTTCAGGGCACCCCGGCCCGCCTGTTCCGCATCTCGTTCTCGGGCGAGGAAGGCTATGAACTCGCCGTGCCGACCGCCTACGGCGAAAGCCTGTTCCGCGACCTCTTGGCCCGCGCCGAAACGCTGGGCGGCGGGCCGTATGGGATGGAAGCGCTGAACGTGCTGCGGATCGAGAAGGGGTTCATTACCCATGCCGAGATTCACGGCCGCACCACGGCCTTCGATATCGGCATGGAAAAGATGGTCAGCGCCAAGAAAGACTGTATCGGCAAGGCCGCCGCCACCCGCCCCGGCATGCACGGGGCCGAACGGCAGCAACTGATCGGGTTGAAGCCGTTGACCGACAGCGCCGTCACCGCAGGCGCGCATCTGTTCGCAGCCCAAGCCAAGGCGGTGCGCGAGAATGACGAAGGCTATGTCACCTCGGTCTGCCATTCGCCAACCTTGAACAGCTATCTGGCGCTGGCCTTCCTGCGGGATGGTCGCGCCCGGATCGGCCAGCAGGTTCGGCTCGTCGACCACCTGCGCGGCATCGACGTGCTGTGCGAGGTCCACGACCCGGTGTTCTTCGACAAGACAGGAGAGAAACTCCGTGCCTGAACTCCTCGCCAAATCGGCCTTCGGGGGTCGCTCGATCACCATCGGGACGACAACCCTGACGGAGGCGACGGTTGGCCCGCTGACTTCGGTCGCCCCCTATCCGGGGCAGATCGACGCCACCAGTGCCGCCCTCGGCTACCCGTTCCCGGCCCCGAACACGATGTCCGGCCCGCTGTTATGGGCGGGCCGCGACCTTGCGATGTTGCGGGGGGTGGCCCCCGATCTGACGGGGCTGGCTGCGACCACAGACCAGACTGGCGGCTGGGCCGCGCTGCGCCTTGCAGGCCCGCATGCGGCAGATGCCCTGATGCGCCATACGCCGCTGGACCTGCGCGAGGCGGCCTTTCCGGTCGGCTGCTGCACCCGTGCGCCGCTGAACCACCTGTCGATAATCGTTGCGCGTGAACAGGAAGGATTTCTGATCCTGATTTTCCGCTCGATGGCGCAGACCGCGTGGCACGAACTGGAAACCGCCCTGCATGCGCTGCACGCACGCGCGGGGGTCTGAATTCTGACCGACGCCGATGTTGCGGAACTGAACGATTTCCGCCGCACCCTGTACCAGGATCCCAAGGTGTCAGGTCAGGAACGCGATACCGCCGCCCGGTTGGTGGCGGCGCTAACCCCGCTGAACCCGACCGGGATACTGACCCACCCTCGGCGGCCACGGTGTCGCGGCGATCTGGGTCAGCGCTGCCCCCGGCCCGACGCTGCTGTTCCGCTCCGAACGCGACGCCCTGCCGATCGACGAGGTATCCGGCACCCCCCACCGGTCAACCATCCCCGGTCGCGCCCACCTCTGGGGGCATGATGGCCACAGCACGACCCTCATGGGCCCGCCTTCGGTGTAGCCGCAGGCAAGGCGGAGCTTTGAATCTTCCACCGTGTGATGACCGACCTTCTGACCTGACTTGATTTTCTGTCCCTAAATATCCCGCGGGGGTGCGGGGGTGTGAAACCCCCGCTCTGCCCGCGCCAAGAGACTCGACACCCGGACGTTCAGCGCCAATATAGACCCCATGTCACTGCCCCCCGGATTCCTTGACGAACTGCGTACCCGCCTGTCACTCGCCTCTGTGGTCGGGCGCAAGGTGACGTGGGACATGCGCCGCTCGAACCTAGGCAAGGGCGACATGTGGGCACCGTGCCCGTTCCATCAGGAAAAATCCGCCAGCTTCCACGTCGATGACCGCAAGGGGTATTATTACTGCTTCGGCTGCCACGCCAAAGGCGACGCGGTGACCTTCGTCAAGGAAACCGAGAATGTGGGCTTCATGGAGGCCGTGCAGATATTGGCGACCGAGGCAGGTCTGCAGATGCCCACCCGCGACCCGGTGGCCGCGCAGAAATCCGACCGCCGCACCGAACTGGCGCGCGTGATGGAAGAGGCGGTGAACTTCTACCGTCTGCAACTGAAAACCACCCAAGCCAGCGCCGCGCGCGACTATCTGGCCAAACGCAAACTGAAACCCGATGCGCAGGACCGCTGGCATATCGGGTATGCCCCTGATTCGCGCCAGGCTCTGTTCCACGCCCTGACCGCCAAAGGCATCGCTCCCGACCTGCTGATCGACGCTGGCCTGTGTGCCATGCCCGATGACGGCGGCGCGCCCTATGACCGCTTTCGCGGCCGCATCATTTTTCCGATCCGCGATGGGCGGGGCAGGGCGATCAGCCTTGGGGGCCGTGCGATGGACCCCAATGCACGCGCGAAATACCTCAACGGCCCAGAAACCGATCTGTTCGACAAGGGCCGCAATCTCTACAATCACGCCCCAGCGCGCGAGGCGGCAGGCAAGGGGCAACCGTTGATCGTGGCCGAAGGCTATATGGACGTCATCGCCCTGTCCGAGGCGGGGTTCGAGGCGACGGTCGCGCCGCTTGGCACTGCCGTCACCGAGGACCAGTTGCGCCTGATGTGGCGGATTCACAACGAGCCGATCATCGCGCTGGACGGTGACACGGCGGGCATCCGCGCCGCCCTGCGGGTCATCGACCTTGCACTTCCGTTGCTGGAGGCCGGCAAGGGTCTGCGCTTTGCCGTGCTGCCGCCCGGTCTGGACCCCGACGATTTGATCAAGGCCCAAGGCGCACCCGCCATGCAACGGGTGATCGACGATGCGCTGCCGATGGTCCGAATGCTATGGAATCGCGAAACAGACGGGAAGGACCTGGACAGCCCCGAGCGCAAGGCAACCCTGCGAAAAGGACTGCGTGAAGCGGTCATGAGAGTCAGGGACCCAGACATAAGGCGCTATTACGCCGAAGCCTTCAAACATTTTGAAGCTGTCGAACTAAGACCGAAAGACTGGCTTCCTGCATTTCGTCGCAAGGGTGAAAAAGCCGTTCAGCACCTCGCCAGCCCTCAAGCGAAGGCGTCTCTACTTGCCCGGATGTCAACTTTCCGTGCCATCGAGCATATGCGTGAGAGCGCAATTCTTGCTGTCTGCCTACGATATCCCCATGTGATTGGGCCGTTCGAACATGGACTGGAAACCCTTGAACTGATCGAAGAAGGTCATTCAGCGTTCCTGCAAATTTTGATCCAAAACCACGCCGCTGAGACTGACGAGGTCCTTTATGGAAAAGTTTGCGACGCTGTCGGTCGCAGCCTTGTTGAAAAGTTAATGTCCAGCGCCCACATCGTCGTTCTACCGCCCATAAAGAATCGTGGGGATGATGCCTCGGCGGCCGGGACTCTTGCTGAACAACTGGCGAAGTTGAGATGCGAGCGGTCTCTTCGAAAGGAGATAGAAGAAGCTGAAGATGATATGACAGGCCTTGTTGACGAAGGACTTACTTGGCGCATCCTTCAAGCCACCGAAGCCCGCCACCGGGCCGACAAACCGCCTCGCGCCGACACCACCGACTTTGGCGAAGACCGCGCCGCCTTGTCGTCCCACCTGCAAAACCTGATTGATTCCCGCATCTGGGAAAAGAAAAAGCACTGACCCCCCCTGTGTCCGCCTCTGATTCGCGTTACTGATTCGGATCACGTCCGCTGATTCGCCCAAAGGAGTCCCCATGGCCCTCAAAGACACCGACGACGGCAAACCCGAAGGTGAAGATACCGACGTCTCGCTCGACATGAGCCAGGCTGCGGTCAAGAAGATGATCGCCGATGCCCGCGACCGCGGCTACATCACCTATGATCAACTCAACACCGTCCTGCCGCCCGAACAGGTGTCGTCCGAGCAGATCGAGGATGTGATGTCGATGCTGTCCGAAATGGGCATCAACATCATCGAGAACGACGAAGCCGAAGAGGGGGCAGAACCGGCAGGCGA
>Ga0105046_10008016_pt1 | contig 16598 bp, 10 predicted proteins | sample MAT03_FD_78385 | JGI IMG/M metagenome (GOLD analysis project Ga0105046, IMG submission 78385) | Freshwater microbial communities from Lake Fryxell liftoff mats and glacier meltwater in Antarctica - MAT-03 (megahit assembly) | ecosystem: Environmental > Aquatic > Freshwater > Ice > Liftoff...
CCGGAACCGGAGCGCTTTACAGTACCCGCTTGAAGTTCTATTACTAAATCACTCGAAGAAAGAGTTCCTAGACGGTGAGCAATAGTTAGAACGGTGCGCCCTTTTAATTTTAAGTGCAGCATATCTTGCAGTAAGACATCTGTAATTGCATCAACGCTACTGGTGGGTTCATCCATGATAACGATCGGAGCAGAACTTAGTAGAACGCGGGTAAGGCCAAAAAGTTGGCGCTGACCTAGAGAAAAATTACTGCCACCTTCAGCAACCGCTTGATCTAAAGATACCGAGAGTTGGCACTCTGCTAGCGCTTTTTTAAGCTCTGTATCGGAATGCTGAGCTAGTGGGTCCAGATTTTCGCGAATACTACCAGCAAAAAGATAAGGATCTTGTGGCATAACCGCAAACGATAACCTTGCCTGTTCGACAGGGATTGAAAAAATCGATACACCACCAATACAGATATCACCGCCGTGCACATAAACCATGCGAAACAGCGCTTGCACTAGGCTAGATTTTCCGGCACCGGTGCGCCCAATAATGCCTACATGTAAGCCTTGAGAAATTACTAAGTTAAGTGAATTTAATATCACAGGCGAGTCAGCTCGATAACTCATCGAATAATTTTTGAATGCGAGCTCCCCGCTTAAAGGCTTACCAGTAATGTTATTTGGCGAAGCTTCAAACCGTTTCGACAAAAAATGTTCTTCGGTCCGCTCATGGGGAAGATCAATGTATTCAAAGATCCTGCGCGCATGGCCAGCAGTTTCAAAGAGGTATCCTAAACTCCAAGAAAGCCAGCCAAAAACACCGGCAAGGCGAAAAACAGCGGTAATAACAACTGCTGCGAATGTAGGAGAAAGTGTGCCTTGCTCAAGGCCATAAGCCACAGCCATTAATGCAATAAAGCTGCATAACGCTGAAGAAAGAACCGACCAAAACCTACCCCAAGCTTCAATTTTTGCGCGCAATAGATGAATCTGTGTGAAACCAGTCATGGCAGCCCCAAGCTTGCGAAAAAGTGCGCGGTGCTGGCCATAAAGAAGAAATGTGCGGATCCCCTCTATACAATCCGTTTCACGATGCAAAACTTCGCCGAAACGAATCGAGCGCTGCACGATGCAAAACTGAAGCATCGGCGCGATGTTGCGCTGAATATATAGAAATAAAAGTAGAGTTGGCACCACAACTAGCCCAGCCAGAGGATGGGCAAAGCCGATGACTATTCCAATTACTAATAATTCAACTAGTGCATTTAATGCATCGCCGATACGGATTGGCCCAAGAAAACGAAGCTGATCAAAATCGCGAACGGTGCGATTTATTATGCGGCCCGATGGCTGTTCATCAAAAAACGTGGTGCGGGTCTGAGTTAGACGCTGCATCATTCGCGAAAACATTCCGAGACAAGCTATTTGCCCGCCAACTTCAAACAATATCCATCCGATGATACGCAGCAGTACCATTAAAACTGCGAATAAAATAAGGCTAGATAACGTGAGAGTGAAGGTGGACCCAATAATAGGAAACCAAGATGTTGAAAACCAGGATAGAGAAAAAGAGCGCGACATTTGCGCAACACACTGCACGCCCGGCTGACACTCTGTTAGCACTCCGCTTAGCCAAGAAAACATCTGAAATCCGGCAGTAGAAACTGTTGCTAATAGCAGGGACGGAATCAGTAAAACGCCTATCACCGGCGCTTCACGAATAAAGCGCCACAGCATACGTGTCGAGTCATCGCTGCGGCGCGCTTGCTCTGGATCAATAAAGTTTCCGGTTTCAGCACTCATAAGAGTCTCTCTATGACAGCTCCCCAGCAGCGAGTAGGCGACTAAACTGACTAGATTTGTGCTGCGCTAGCTCATCATATGTACCGTCTTCTACGATTTTTCCGTCTTCAATGACCAACACTCGGTCGCAGGACTTCAGCTCATTAAGGCGGTGTGATACAAGAACCAATCCAGCGTTACTCTGAATAATGTAATGCATCAATCGTTGCTCGGTATCACGGTCAACCGCACTCAATGGGTCATCCAGTAACATGATATTACGCTGCGACATAAAAGCACGTGCAAGGCTAACACGTTGTTTTTGGCCGCCAGATAGATTGATCCCCGTTTCGCCGATCTCTTCGTTCATGCCGCGCGAAAACGACGCTATATCTGCCGTGAGCTGTGCTTTATGAGCGGCGATTCGCACCCGCTCAAGCGTTAAATCGCTGACATTAGAACTAAGCTCAATATTGTTGCGAATCAGATTATTCGAAAGATACGGCGATTGTGGTGCGTAGGCTATGTATTCGCGATATCGATCGTAGCCCTCACGGCTCCACAGGGGTACTTTTATAGGAGGTCGGGTTAGCCCGTGTGAAAAAATTACTGAGATAACCCCAAAGTTAGCGGGTCTCTCACCCACTAATAACTCCAGAAATAAGCTTTTACCTGATCCAACGGATCCAACTACTGCGGTGCGTTTACGCAGGTCGATATCAATCGATAAATCATGCAGCAAAGTTTTTTCACCGATTTTTACAGTTACGTTAACAAGCGAAAGGCCGATCGGAGCAGAAGTTTCCGTTAACTCTTCATGATTAATGGAGGTAGTAAGCCGGTCTCTCAGCGCAGGTGCTGACCAAAGACGGCGCAGCCTTTCTGCGCTAGCGCTTGCAGCACCAAACATAGAAATAGAATGATTTAGGTGGCCTAAATAAGTTACCAAATGATCTAGTAACCAAACGCTCGAAAAAAGTTGTACAAGAGATAGCTTTACCCCAGTTAAGTGCGCAAACGTTAGCATCGCAATAATCGGTACCATCCACCACGAATGCGTTACCCCGCCCATTATGCAGGAAATGGCGTGGCGAGCTGCAAACAGCAGCGTAAACCGCTGCATAATACCAGCTACTTTTTGCTGAAAAAAATCGTTCCATCCGAGAAATCGTACGAGTCTAATGTTGCGTACCCATTCACCGATGCTGCCAGATAATTTATCTTGCTGAGACTGAGCACGTTTTTGAAAAAATTCGGTTCCGAAAGCTCCTACTAATACAAATGGCGTCACAAGCACTGCTGCGATTAGCGCAACTGCTCCGGAGGCGCCTGAAATAACAATAATTGCTGGCCCCAAGATGACCAATATAATTAGCGCTGGAACGATCTGCTGAACCGCTGCTGTGATAAAATCTTCCACTGCTTCGACGTCGGAGCTAACGAGAGTTTTTAATTCACCTTTCGAAAAAAGCCGCAAACTATCCGGATCAATATCAGCGAGCTTTCTGTTTACTAGTCGCATCAATTCAGCTTGCACAATGCGATTAATCTGGGCGCGACGTAAGGAATCAAAATATTCAATCGCAGCATCGATAAATTTACTGAGCATGAAAGCTAAACCGAAAAGCAGAGCAAGCGATAACGGCTGGCCCGGCTTAATTATGCGTGTTGCAAAAAGCACCCCGCCAAGAACGACAAGCGAGGAAAGTACACGCCACGCGATAGATCGCATCAAGATGTGGCGAATTGAGCGCACAGCTAGCCAAAGCACACCGAAGCGTGAGCCAGGAGCAGTAAACGAATCTTCGCTTGGGGTTTCCAGACGCTCAAGCGCTGCTACCAGCTCCGGTGCAAGTGGCAGGGGCACTTGCGATTTTGAAGCAAGCAATGCCCTCCGCTGCGCGGTCAATCCAGCGAAGAAAGAGAACTCGAACATAATTATTAATTCTTCAGCCGGCCACCGTCTTTAACACTTACGATTATGGAGCTAGCTGACGGTAATTTATATTCTATTCAAACTTCGATGGCTAGGTTTCTGCCGCGTTTAGAGAGGGTACTTAGTGGGCAATGTCTGAGTTAGCTTTGCCGTTACACGTATTCTCCAAGCAATACTGACGCCGCGAGAATAGTCTTTTAATGATTGATTCGGTTTCGCGGCGCACGGCGAGTGTTGGCGTGCTCAACCAATTGATAACAGTACCCCACGTGCGTAATTCTTCAACGCGTGGATCGTAGGCCTTAATTACTGTAACATCCGCGGGATTATCCCCCCAGAAAAGTGGTTTCGAGTAACTATCTGCGTGCAGCGCTATTGGGGAAAGAGGGCTGCTTCCAGGCGCTATTAACGGCAATTTTTGCAAAAGATCGCTTTGTTGAAATTGGCGATCATCAACTAATCCGGCTGGAATCCCTTTGCCTATAACGAACAGCGGGATGCGCGAATTAGCAGTCGAACCGTATTTTGCTATTTCCTCACTTTTCAAGGGAATCATTTTATGATGGTCGCTTGTAATAATTAAAATACTGTTTTCCAGCAATCTATGCTGTTTCAGGAGATCGACAAATTTCACACACTCCGCATCTACGTACTTCCAAATACTTGCCTCGGAATTATCCTGCTTTAACGGATCGATATACGGCAGGTGGCTTGATGTGGTTTCTATCAGCATGAAGAAAGGATCAGAGTTCGAGTTCAAAAGATTTAAATTCTTGAACGCCCTGGCGTAAAGCGCTGCGTCGGGAGCTGCACCAAATGCAAAACGCTCTCCATTTTGAAACTCCTTAACGTTCTCCATACCTAACAATTGATCGAACTTTAAGGAATCTAGAAAAAACTTTTTATTGCGAAATAAAAGTGTGGCAGATGAGATGAATTCAGTTTTATAGCCATACGCTTTAAGCGCTGCGATGGATGAATCTCCATCAGCAAAACTTCGATAATGACTGAATGAATGACCAGGAAACTGCAAAGGTGCCGAGCCGCTTAAAAAGCTCACAAGTCCCTCCTCAGTGTTGCCACCATTGGCGATAAAGTTTCTAAAAATCATACCCTCTGAAGCTAACGCGTCAATTCCTGGGGTAAGATTATCTAGGCCTGAGGTGGCAAACGAATCAGCCGCAGACCAGGATTCAATAACTATCATGATTATATTTCGACGCTGAGCGTCGTAAATAAAGTTCTTCGAAATTGGCTCAGTTGCATCGAGTAACTTAAGCTCCTCAGTTGAGAAGCGTGGTGCACTTTGCGCAATCAAATTACGTCCAGGGTGACTTTGAAATACAGGGGTGGCGTATCCGGCGAGTGCATGAAACGGCGCTTCGCTTGGAAGGAACATCAGTAAAAAAGAGAGCAATAATCCGGCGAACCCAGTTTTAATGTTAAGTCTAAATAGTTTTGAAAATAAAACTAACGCGATAAAAAAAAGAAAAATACTCGCGTATAGCGCTATCTCTCGATAGACTCGCCACTCAAGAGCGTAGTGAACGATTTCAGAAATTGGCGCACGCGCATTAAGCAGAAAGATTGCACCCGTATCAAATATGTACCAAGTCATACCGCAGGCTGAAATAACGGCGCAGATGACACGCAACGGTGAGAAGCTAAATAACGCTGCTGCAAAACTAAAGAAACCGATAAACCCCAACAAAGGTAGATCGTTGCGAAAAGGGTATATATATAACGAGTAATCATGCGCGGCACCAAGAAAACCGCCGATGTAGATGGATTTTGCGAGTGCAATCAACGTGCAAAAAATAATAGGCAAGATCATCAATCGCCGCTGCGGCTTTGGGAACTTAAGGGTTATATTGGTTTTTCTCGTCATGCACTAATTCGAAGTAACTTGTTACACCGTCCAAGTATCCAAATACGTAGCCGCACGGGCCGGAGCAACTGTATCAGTAAGCTCCTTGGCAAATGCCTTAGCTACATCTGGCTCGCCATGAACTACCGCAATCTGTTTCGGTTTGTTAGAAATTTCAACACAGCTATCTAGCCAGTGACGTAAATCAGAGTGATCTCCGTGTGCGCTAAGGCTAGATATCGAGCTTACTTCAGCCCGCATCGGGATCTCTTCGCCGAATAATCGCACGGTCGGATGATTCTGCTGCATGTACCAACCTTTGCCCCCAACTGGCTGATATCCAACAAATAAGACGGTATTTTTTGCTGCAGCAACGCGATTTTTTAAATGATGCAGTATGCGGCCGCCTGTTAACATTCCGCTCGCTGAAATAATCACCATCGGCTCATCGATAGAATTAAGCTTTATCGAATCATCCCGACTTTGAGTAAACCCTAGCTTTGCAAATGAAAATGGATGTTTTCCGCTGCGTAATAACTCAATCGACTGCTCGTCGTATTCAGCACTTGAAGCAATATAGAGCTCCGTTACATCAGCTGCCATCGGGCTATCTACAATGACCGGAATATTAGGAATTTTATTATCAGCTTTTAAGGCTCGAATATCGAATAATAATTGCTGGCAGCGCCCCACAGCAAAACTTGGAATAAGAACCACGCCGCGACGTTGTGCGGTACGTGAAATTATTTCACCTAATTTAATTTGTGGATCTCTATCTTCATGTTCACGATTTGCGTAAGTCGACTCAATTAGCAGTAGATCTGCGCATCGCACGGGTTCTGGATCTTTTAAGATCGGCACTCCATAACGCCCAATGTCACCTGAGAATGAAATCCGTTTATCACCTACGGTTAATTCTATTGAGGCTGCGCCTAGTATGTGCCCTGCTCTTACCCAGCGGGCCGTTATGTTCTCTGTGATTTGGACGACTGTATTAAACTGCACTGAGCGCATACTTGAAATAGCGTTCTCTGCGTCTTGAGGCTCGTACAGTGGCTGCGGATTTTGGTGCGTCGAGCGCCCAGGTTTTTGACGGTACTTAGCTTCTTCTGCCTGAAGATGGGCTGAATCACGCAACAGTATACTTGAAAGCTTTACGGTTGCATCGGTTGCATAGACCGGACACGCAAGCCCAAGCCTAAAAAATCTTGGTAACATGCCGGTGTGATCAATGTGCGCATGCGTTAACAGTACGGCGTTTATTTTGGAGGCATCAAACCGCGGCGGCTGCCAGTTTTTTTCCTTCCATTCAGACTCTCCTTGAAAAAGCCCCGCATCAACTAGAACGCGGCTTTTACCATCTTCAACTAGATATTTGGAACCGGTAACAGTGCCTGCGGCTCCTAAGAAAGTTATCGTTACTGACATGCATATTGATATACGGGAATCGCAGCGATGCTGCGAGGGAGAAAAACTACAAAACAGGCCTTGAAGGAAAAATTAGCGCTTCTCACCGGTTTTATCTAACGCTACCTAGGTTTCTGCTACCTAGAAACCTATACCGCAGCCCGCACTAGCACCGAAACCGTCTCGACATGAGCGGTTTGTGAAAACATATCTAGGACTGCAACGTGACTTAAGACAAAGTTATTCTCTACTAGAATTTTTAAATCGCGCGCTAGGGTTGCTGGATTACAACTAACATAAACTATTTTTTCGGTATCTTTACTAGAGATTGTCTCAGCAACTATTTTTGCTCCGGCACGGGGAGGATCTAGCAGCACAAGCTTTGAGAGAGTTGCCTGTTTTAGATCGCTACAGTATTTCTCACAGCTTTTTGAAACTTGCTTAAGATGTGATGAAACTCCCAGCTCTGCTGCGCGCCCTTCTGCGGCTTTAACTAGCTGTTCATCAAGCTCAATCGCGGTTACTGAATGACCGGCAGTTATGAGCGGAAAGGTAAAATTTCCAGCACCTGAGTAGAACTCAGTAATTCGGCTTCGTTGTTGAAGCGGCGCTGTTAACTTAAATTGCTCAACTACGTAGCTAACTAGCACTTCGTTTGCGGCTGAATTTACCTGCGAAAAATGGCCAACAGCCATATTTGCAGCACTATCCTTATGTTGGTCATGCAGAATAGTTGCCGGCAGCTGAGAAAGCACAACAATTTCACGATTGAGCTCGCCGTTACGAATGCGTGGTTTAAGTAATATAAAAAAACCAGATTCTCTACGTTCGATTTTAATCGCAGCAACTCTCGGCGCTAGCTCTTTCGTAAACGGACGCAGCGCAGTTACAAGCGCATTAATGCGCGGCTCGGCTAACATGCAGTGCTCAATATCTACTACATCGCCGGTATTAGTGCGGTAAAAACCTAACTGTCCAGTTAAGTCTAAGTGTAAAAGGATGCGGTTTCTGTATTCAAATTCCGGTAGCTCTGCGCCGATAATTGAAAAACCCAAAGTAGGTTCAAGTTTTGCTTGGCGCAGCAAAAGCGACTGCACCATTTTTAGTTTCTCTGAGCGCTGCGTGCCTATCTGCATGTGTTGCACACTACATCCGCCACAAGTTGGTACGTATTTACACGGAGGCGTGCGCCGCTGCGGATGCGGATTAGTTATTTTCACAAGTTTTCCGCTGGCAAGCCCAGTGCTTTGCTCTTCAGCGCTAAGTGTAAAATCAATATTCTCGCCCGGAATACTTCCCGGGATTAAGACCTTTTTACCAACCAGTGGACCAACTGGCCCAATAATCGGGCCGATTCCGGCCCCATCGGAGGCGAGCGCTGCTATGGCAGCGGTATAAATCGCTGAAGGAATTTCGCTATCATTGTTCATGTTTCATCTTTTATTTTAGCGAGGAAGTTGGCGCACTATGCTCTAAGATCGGTAGTTTTAATAAATGTCTGCGTATAACATCTAACGCCATCCATGCTGCGTAGCGGCGAATATTAGCACGAGAAGAGCTTAAGAAGAATCGATACGCTGCCGAGCCGCGCTTGTCAGCGTAGCCAACGTAAAATAGTCCAACTGGCTTTTTAATCGTTGCGCCATCAGGGCCAGCTATGCCGGTCACTGAAAACGCTATATCTGTGCCGAATTTCTCTCTCGCACCTTCAGCCATCGCTTGCGCAACCGGAGCACTGACGGCACCGTGATCTTTTAACAGCTTCTTTTTTACACCAAGCTCGCTCTGTTTTACCTTATTATCATACGCAATGACCGAACCCGGAAAAAACTTTGAAGAGCCAGCAAGATTTGTAAGCAGGCTAGAGATTAACCCCCCGGTGCAAGATTCAGCGCCCGATATAGTTAGCCTGCGTTTGGTTAGCAGGGGATGAAGCACCTGTTCTATGCCAGCATCAAAAGTTTCGGCATACACGTATTCAGCCATCGCCTCTTTAGCTAGCGCAGCACCGTGTGCTACTTCACTTGCGGAACTACCCTTAATTAAAACTTCAACCTCTGGGAACGCAACTCGGTAAGCAACATTTAAGCTAGCAGGTAACTCCGCTGCAGCGATGCGTGAGCCGATAACGGACTCACCCAATCCAAAAATCCGCAACGCCTGTGAATGCTGCGAAACATTCACTCCTAGCTCGCGCTTCAAAAGCGGCAAAATAGTTTCTTTTACCATCGCGCGCATTTCGGCTGGCACACCTGGCACCGCAAAAAGCCAACGTGAAGGTTCGCCCGCTACATCAAGCTTAAGAAAAAATCCCCGTGCTGAGCCAACTGAATTAGGAATTGCTATGGCGGTGTCAGGAAACAGCGCCTGTTTACAATTTGACGGGTCAAACTCACGCTGACGAATACGGAAGTGCTCTTGCAAAAGCGCAAGTACGTCGCCATGCAGAATTAACTTGCGATCAGTAAATTCTGAAATCGCCTCGCGAGTTAAATCGTCACTCGTTGGCCCAAGGCCGCCTGAAACAATAACTACTGTTGATTGATCAAACAGATACGACAGCGAGCGCATGATGTCAGGAATTGAATCAGCACATTTCGCTACTCTATGTGTGGCAATCCCTACTGTTTTAAACTGCTCAATTAAATATTGAGAATTAGTATCCGTGATTCTGCCGTCTAAGACTTCAGAGCCAGTAATGAGAATAGAAACCGTTTGCGAATGCGTCATGATGTTATGACAGCAAACTGCAACGGACACACCCATTGCGTCAACTAGGAGACGATAACGAGTTTACTCCCAGGGAATGGGCGGCTGCCAGAAAATTAGAGAATCCAGCTTAGAATTGCAGCTTGCCGCGCGGTTGGGTGGGCTTGTTGGTGGTGACCGCGGCCAGCGCAAGAAAATAGCACGGATATTTAAAACAAAAAATCACGCCGTAGAATGACCGCTTAGCCTGGGGTTACGCTGCGCTCCCTCCTTCGCCTGTCGGCTACGGCGGGGCAAGCCACCCCAGGCTAACCAAATTTTGTGCCTTCCGCCGTCGCCCTTCGGGGTTGGCGGGACGAGTCAGCGCAACGGATTATCATTTGATAAATAATGGCGGGTTTCTACAAAGCACTCTGGTCTCCAAAGGGCTGCGAAAAGCGAAATGCAATTGAACTACAAAGAGCACGTAGGAATATCAATAACTTTGTGGTCTTAGGTTCAAGGAGCATTTCAAATTGGAGCGTTGTTGGATGTGGGAGTAGTGCCTGATCCATGATAGCTTTGCCTCGCTAGAAGACTTTTAAGGAGAATGCATGAAAAGAAATCAACTTTTACGGCCATTATTACTACTCTTTGTCATCACACTAGTATTAAACAGCCCATCTCATGCAGAGCCTTCACCTTTAAAAATTGGAGTGATTGCACCACTTTCCGGACCGCTTGCTGAATATGGACAAGCCTTGAGAAATGGAATCGATTTGGCGAAAAATGATATCCCAGGAATTAGCCAGAACTGCGAATTTAAATTTGAAGATTCAAAATACGATCCAAAGACTGCTTTGTCTGCGTTACAAAAGCTGGCGGGCGATGACGTAAAAGTTATTTACAACTGGGGTAACCCCACGTCTGCCGCTGTTTCTCCTTTGGCTGAGCGTCTCAAAATGGCAATGTTTGTCTTATCAACGGATCCTCTAGTGTCCAAGGGATCCAATCGCGTAGTACGTTTTTCAAATAGTGGCGTCGAGTATGGAGCAAAGTTAGCACAGGCAATCAAAAAGGCTGGCTTTCGCCGGGTCGGAATTGTTCGAGCCGAGAATGACTATCTCAATTCCATCCTCGATGGTCTAAAGAATGCAGCGCCTCCCGATCTTTCGATAGAGGAACTTGCTTCCTACCTACCTTCCGACACAGACTTTAGGAGCAGCATTACTAAAATACGTTCAAAAAAATTAGACGCGATTGGAGTTTTTCTACTTTCTGGACAGATCTCCGTATTTTATCGCCAGCTTGGCGAGCAACACTTAAAGGTGCCGACTTTTGGGACTGATTTTTTTGAGAGCACCTCAGAAATCAAAGCTTCTGGTTCATTGATTGACGGTGCTTTTTTCGCCAATAATGCTGTGGATCTCGAATTTCAAGGCACATATCTGAAGCAATTTGGAAATGATTTCCAAATTATCCATGCTGCTAATGGGTACGACTTCGCAGAATTGCTGTGCAGAGATTTGCCCTCCAAGAGGGCAGCTCTTTCTCCAGATAATATCCTCGAGTTAGTTAAGACAGTCTCTTCCACCGGCAAACTTGGATCTTACGCATACGTTAACAAAGATGGCGATAAGCATTTTGCGTCGCCCATCGTAATCCGCCAAATCGTCGACCAGAATTTGGTTACTGCCCAGTAAGACAATCGCATCGATTGAAAAGCGGACAGTGATTTGAAGGGAAGATTTTTACGAGTAGCTCCTCTCTTCGATTTATTTTGTGGGTTTGTCTGGTATCGCTTGAGAGAGCAGTGGCGACGGGCCAAAGACATACAGCAGAAGCTGCCTGGAAAAGTGGACGATGAGTAAGCTTAGAGATCCTTAGGGCGCGACTCGACCAGAGCGCGCCGCAGTCAAAGTCAAGCCGAGCGAAGCGGGCCGAATAGGCACAACTATCTGGTTACATTCCTAACGGCTGGCCAATTTCTGAAAAGTTTCCCTGGACACGATCCTAATATAGCGGCTATATTAGGATCATGATCAGACGAGCGCTAACGATTCGTAACAATTCGAGTTTTCTACTGCTTGGTGCGCGCGGAACGGGCAAAAGTCGACTTTTGGAAGAGATTTTTACAGGTCAAGACCCGCTGGTTATCGATCTTCTTTTACCGCGGACCTATCAGTTGCTCCTAAGCGATCCAGAGGCGCTGACGCGCATGATTGAACCGGCCGTTAAAGCAAAGCGCATTATTATCATCGACGAAGTTCAGCGGGTGCCGGCTCTTCTTGACCTTGCGCATTATCATATTGAAAAGTCCCAGGCGCGGTTTGCGCTTACTGGATCTTCCGCTAGAAAACTTAGGCGCGGTGGGGCAAATCTGCTGGCAGGCAGAGCGATCATCTATCAGCTCTTTCCCTTCTTAGAGAGCGAACTGGGAGAGCAGTTTGATTTACATAAGGCCCTTAACTTTGGGTTGCTTCCGCGCGCTGTCACCGATCAAGAAGATGAAGACCGAATTCTTTATCTTGAAAGTTATGTTGATACTTATCTGAATCAAGAGATCATCGCTGAACAAACCGTTCGTAATTTACCACCCTTTCAAAGATTTATGGCTGTCGCAGCCCAGATGAACGGCAAGGTGATAAACTATTCTCATATTGCCAGAGATTGTATTACTGACTCCAGCAACGTTAAAAATTACTTCCAGATTCTTGAAGATACATTGCTCGGTTTCCAGCTGCCTGCATTTCATCAGTCAGTTAGAAAGCAGCAACGAGAAGCGCCTAAATTCTATTTCTTTGATATGGGTGTTGCGCGCGGACTCTGCAACCAGTTGAGAGCGTATTGCAGTCCAGGAACCTTTGAGTGGGGCCGCTTGTTCGAACAGTTCATAATCACACAGATCCGGGCGGGACTGGACTATCAGCGTGCTCGCCCCTCACTTTCTTATCTACTCACGAAAGCTGGTGCCGAAATTGACCTAATAGTTGAAAGAAACGGCCAGCCAACGTTATGCATTGAGATTAAATCAGGCAGCGTTATACATCCTGGCGAATTATCAAATCTAAAAGAACTCTCAGCATCAATTCCAAATGCTAAAGCCATCTGTCTATACACAGGACTTGAATCTCAGATCTCCGATGGCGTTGAACTATTACCGTATCGTCGTGGGTTAAAGGAGTTTGGGCTGGTGCCGTAGCCGGCTGTAACTGGTCACCAAAACTTAAGCGTTTGCTGCGATAAGGCGATCATCGTGCCGTGGAACGAGACCCGCACTAGTTTTCTTATCACTTCCAGAAGCTTTACCGACAATTTGCGCGCGTATTTTAACGCTATTTGGGCTGCGTCATAATTGATGCGCTCTAATTACTTCCTGCCCGTTTTGAGTTAAGTAAGGGGGGTATGATTATCGAGCAATTTACCTCGCAGATGCAGTCAGCGGTTCTAGCAGCAATCTCTTCGGCGTTTCCGGAGGCCGGCGCTGATACGGTGCTTGCGCCTTTTGAGCGTCCTAAAAACGAGCAATTTGGCGAGCTAGCATTGCCGTGTTTTCAGTTAGCAAAAACTTTGCGCAAAGCTCCGCCTATGATTGCAGCGTCGTTGGCTGCGGCGCTGACTAAAAGCGGCGTGCTGCCAGCAAGTGTGCAAGCAGTCACGGCAGATGGCGGGTACTTAAATTTTAAACTCGTGCTAGCAAGTGTCGCTGATAAATTACACGCGGCTCATCAAAGTTTTGCCCTTTATGAGAACCGCGCCGCAACCGGCACGCGCTCGGTGATTGAATATTCTCAGCCGAATACTCATAAAGCTTTTCATGTAGGCCACACGCGGTGTGCGGCCCTTGGAGATTCCATTAGGCGACTTAAGGAGTGGAGCGGAAATACGGTAATACCGGTAAATTATCTTGGCGATGAAGGCACTCATGTGGCGACCTGCCTTTGGATGTTATTGCGCGATAAAATTACTGATTTTCCAGCAAAAAATCGCGGTGAGTTTTTAGGGATGCAGTACGCGCGCGGTGTAGCACTTTTAGCGCTTGATACCTACACCGATGCCCCGGTTAAGGGCGTGGTTGTTGGAAAAATTATCGCACTGACCCCACATGCAAAGCGCCCTGAGCTTACGGTTTGTAACATCGATATCGGCACACGCACGGTGCAAGTTGTAACGGGGCAAAAGGATATTGCGCTGGGACAGCTAGTGCCGGTTGCTCTGCCCGGCGCAGATATGCCGGCGCGCCAGATTAAAGACGGTGCGGTAGCTGGCGTCGCTAGTGAAGGCATGCTGTGCAACGCGCTTGAGATAGGAGTGAGCGAGCAGCCCGTGATGCCTGCACTTTCGAGCTTAGCCGTTTTGGGCTGCGAGATAGCTGAGGTGTTTCGTAAATCGTCCGTTGCACCAGAAATTATTTCAGTGCTTGAATATACGGCTAATTTAAAACGGGAAGTAAGCGCTACTTTAAAACTAATTGAAGCGAGCGCGCCACAAGTAAAGACTTTATTGCAAGAAACACGCGCTATGTGTTTGGCAGAGCTTGATGAAACTTACGCCTGGCTTAATTGCCGTTTTGATCACTTTTTTTTCGAATCAGAGCTTGCTGAACCAGGTAAGGAATTAGTTAAGCAAGGCGTTTTAAAAAAGATATTCACTGAATCAAACGGTGCTATCGGAGTGGACTTAACAGCTGAGAAGCTTGGATATTGCCTTGTATTAAAGAGTGATGGCACAGCGCTATATTCAACGCGCGATTTGGCACTGGCTTACAAGAAACGCGAGATGTATCAGCTTGATGAATCTCTTTACGTAGTGGATGTGGGGCAGACGCTGCATTTTCAGCAGGTGTTTCGCTGTTTAGAGTTACTCGGTTTTGAGCAAGCGAATAAATGCCGGCATATTTCATACGGCCAGGTCGTGTTGCCGGATGGCAAGATGAGCAGTCGCAAAGGTAATGTTATCTTACTTTCGCAATTAAAAGCGGGACTTGAAACTAGAATTACCGAGCAGTTTTTAACTCGTTACGAGCCAGGTGAATTAACAGATGAGCAGCGAAGTGAAATCATTCGCGGTGTTTCATTAGCTATCGTTCGTTACGGAATGTTGCAACAAAATTCAGAAACCACCGTACTGTTTGATCTTGATAAATGGTGCTCCTCAACTGGTAATACAGGTGCTTATGTGTTGTATGCCTTAACGCGCATCAAGGGGATTTTGCGTACTAGTGCTGCATCAGCGGCTTTTAGCCCAGATTTTACTAAACTGGAGCATCCGACAGAGCAGATGATTATTCGCGCGCTTTTAAATTTTGAGCCTACGATGCTCACAGCAGCGGAGCAGTTATCTCCTCATTACGTCTGTGCTTACGTTTACGAATTAGCAAAACTTTCCAATAGATTTTACGAAGAGTGCCCGATAAAGAGCTGCGACGATGATGTGTTAAAGCAAACACGGCTAGCCTTAGTAGCTATGATTGAAGGCACGATTCAAAAATGTTTGGATTTAATCGGAGTGCCCGCGTTAAAGCGGATGTAAAAATTAGACCCATTATGAATACTGAAACTCCTTCACAAAAAGAATTAAATGCTGGCCCTGCCGATAGCCCTGCCGATATATCAACGTTCGAAAGACTGGGTGTACCAGCAAATCTAGTTGCGGCGTTGGCAAAACAAGACATCACTGTTCCTACTGCGATCCAAGCCGCTGCTATTCCTGAGCTTTTAGCGGGTAAAGACTTGTATCTGCATGCTCAGACAGGTACCGGCAAAACACTTGCTTATTTGCTGCCGCTTTTTTGCAAGATCGAAGAGGGCTTGGCCGCTACACAGGCGATAATCGTTGCTCCTACTCATGAGTTAGCGATACAGATTCAGCATCTGTGTGTGCTTCTCTCGCAACAATCAGGTATCGCTATGCGCACTCTGCTCTTGATAGGCGGCACTTCACGCGAGCGTCAGCTGGAGAAATTAAAAAAGAAACCGCAGTTAGTGGTAGGTTCTCCGGGTCGGATTTTAGAATTAATTCAGGAAGGAAAGCTGCAAACAAAAGCTATTAAAAGCATCGTTGTCGATGAAGCTGACAGGTTGATGGATGGGGAAGGTTTTGGCGAGATAAAGGAACTTATTCGCCGTGCACCAGTAAAACGCCAACTTATTTTCGCCTCAGCCACTCAGAGTGCAGAAGTTTTAGAGTCTTTGCAGGGTTTGGTTCCAGCTTTAACGACCACACAAATTACTGACTCGCCGGTAACATCAAATATTGAGCACTTTTATCTACGCTGTGATGAGCGCGATAAAGCTATTTTGTTAGTCGATCTATTATTGGTAATGAAGCCTGCACGCGCGTTAGTTTTTGTGCATCGCAACGAAACAGCGATGAGTGTAACAGACCGGTTAGAGAATTATAATTTAACTGCTGCGGATTTGCACGGTGCGTATCATAAAGAGGAAAGAAAGCTTGCGATGGATGAGTTTCGCAGCGGCAAAGTGCCTATACTGCTAGCTTCTGATATTGCCGCGCGTGGGTTAGATATAAAAGGCATAACACACGTTATAAATCTTGATTTGCCGCGTGAGAGCTCAGGATATTTACATCGCATCGGCAGAACTGGGCGCGCTGGAGCGCAGGGAATTGCGATTTCATTAATAACCGATCAGCAACGGCGCATCATCCGCGAATTCGAGCAGGAACTTAAAATTACAGTAGTAGAGCTTTGTTTGCGCAACAAAGCGCTGCATGAAGTGGCTCGCGATAGATAGGTTTGACGCGACTAGTCAGCATATTCACCAAAGGCCGCAACGTAAAAATGCTCCGAAATCGCCCCTTCCTCCTACGTTTTTCGGCTTCGGCGGGACAGGCAGGGGCCGAATTGCGCAGCAAATCTAGGGTGACAATAACTAACTGGTCACAAAATATAGCTGCCCCGATCAGGGGC
>Ga0105046_10008018_pt1 | contig 16596 bp, 15 predicted proteins | sample MAT03_FD_78385 | JGI IMG/M metagenome (GOLD analysis project Ga0105046, IMG submission 78385) | Freshwater microbial communities from Lake Fryxell liftoff mats and glacier meltwater in Antarctica - MAT-03 (megahit assembly) | ecosystem: Environmental > Aquatic > Freshwater > Ice > Liftoff...
ACCGAGCTTTTCGATCTTGTGCGCGAGGTGGCCGATGCCAACGGCGCAGTGGTGCGCGGGGCCGTGGCCGTTCCAGTGGTTCACGAAGCCGCCGGGCCGAAACTGTCCATGATCTTCATGGTCTGGGCATTCTTGGCCTCCAACTCGCTGGCGACGGGCACGCTGCGGTGGCAGGTGTGTTCTGGGCAGGCTGCTTTGGCGGGGATGGGGTTTGCCAAGCCTGGGAGCCATCGGTAGCCTTTCCAACATCCGTGAGCGCTGCCATGAACTGTCCCAGAAAAGTCAAAGTCAGGGTGCTGAAGCTGTCGCCGGAAGTAACTCAACGCCACCCCGTCCATCCCCTCCTCACACCGCAACTGCTGTGAACACCCTCGAACTGATTGGCCGCGAGGCGCAGGCGCGGGGCCTGCCCTGCTTGCTGGTTGGTGGCCATGCCGTCATCGTTCACGGCTACGGTCGCAACACGTTTGACCTCGATTTGGGCATTCGCACCACAGACCAGCCCGCCTGGATGGAGCTGGTCAAGTCGCTGGGCTACACCATCCATCATGAGGGTCCGGCCTTCGTCCAGTTCACGCCTCCGAACGCCGGCAGCCTGCCGCTCGACTTGATGCTGCTGAATAACTCGACTTTCGCCAAGCTCCACGCCGATTCCCTGCCCGGCTCTCCCGGCACCAGCGGCGCGCGGGTGGTTTCACTCCGGCACCTGCTGGCACTGAAATGCCACGCCATCAAGCACGGACACGCGGGGCGCATCGTCAAGGATGCCGACGATGTCATCCATCTCGTCGAGGCGAACGGGTTGGACGTGACCCAACCCGAGCTCCAGGAACTGTTTCTCAAGTATGGCCCCGAGGATCTGTATGCAAAACTCCGCCGCCTCACCGCCCACTGACCTGAGCGATCTCGAGTTTCCTGACTGGAGCGGCATGGACGACTCCCCGCAGCGCCTGTCCCCGGAGGTGGCCTTCGCGCTCATTGATCAATATGCCCAGTGGTTTCCCGAAGCGGTGCAACGTTGCCGCGAAAACCGGCCCACACCTGTTCCTATCGAGTTCGTGCTGCGAGAGAACATTGAAGGGGCTGCTCTCTTGCCGGCGCAGCGCCCACACCGCTCATAGGTGGTCCAGCACCCCCAGCGAAAGCGACCAGGCGCTGACGCTTCCCGCCGCAATCCAAGAAACCGTTGTCCAGTGCGGGGTGCCGGCAATGGGCGGCCTTCCCGTTTGGCGTAGAGGGCTGTGTTGCTGGGCGGCAAGACCGGGCAGAAAGGACTTGCTGCCGAAGTATTTGGGTGCAAACTCCCGCCAGCGAACCGGAAAAGCTCGCCGTGCGGGGTGCGCGGCGCAGCGGTTCTGGCAGGCTTTCAACCGTCATACATACCGCAATGAAACCGACATTTGAGTCTATGGAAACTGGGCTGGGTGGGCTGCCGAGCAGGCCGGCCAGCTTGGCGGCCAGACTGGGCACCGCGGGTAGTGGCTTTGGCGGCGTTTGCCTTGCTACAGGCTCCCAGTGCGAACGCGCAGACGGTCCCGGGCTTCTTACCCAAGGCGCCGGGGGCACCGGATATGTGTGTCACCAATCTTATCTTCACCCAGCACGCGATGATGGGGCAAATCAACTTCCCGATTGGTGGCGCAGTGCCAACCACGGCGGAGACGTTTGATAGGCTTTGTAGGAAGGTGACGAGAAGTGACACGGGTTGTAATCCGGGGACTTTCAACTCCTACATCATCAACTGGGAGCCTGGGGTCGAACGGATTGAAGTCTCGCGGGTGACCGTCTATTGCGCCTATCGGCCACTGTCTGGCAGTGGCTGGCATCCAGAGCAGTTTGAGTATGCCGTGCAGATGGCTGCTGGACCGCTTAATGCAACAACAGCTCCCTATTTCAACCTGATTAGCGGCACGGGTGAGCATCGCTATGGCGACTCAAACTTCGACGCGATGTACCTTGCCGGCAGCGGGTATCCGTTCTCAGTTCCTGGAACGAAGGCGGCGGCCCTTCAGTTCCGGGACGTGGGCTTGGCCGTGCCGTTCGGAGAAACCAACATCCACTTGCAGGTTGGAGTGGCTGTTAATCCTGCATATCCTATTACTTGGCCGGTGGATGATTTTCTCAGAGGCTGGGGCCCGGTTGATGCAGGGGCCACCTCACCACCAAGCGGCCAGTTCTATGTGGACGCATTAGGCATCATCTTCTTACCCACAGGTTTTCCTCCTGGCTATCGCCCCTTAGACGCCGTTGAGTTCAAGAAAGCGCGCCGTTCTGCCCCTCCCATTCGTCACAGCTTCGAGGCGGAAACCCGTAGGCTGACCTTGGACTTTAGCAAGCCACAAGGCACTCAGTGGGTCATCGCCGGAGCCGGCTCCGATGGCCTCTACTCCCCCGTCGCGCCCGTGAGCACGAGCGGGTACTTGGACCCCGCCGGTTACGAGCGGTGCGTGGCGGTCATCAGCGTTCCGAGCACCGGGCATGGTTTCTTCCGCTTGGCCACCGTCGTGCCGTAAAGACGGCTCGGCAGAGCGCCGCAGACTTCCTTCCAAAAGAAATGGCGGCGCTCTGCCGAGCCGCCGCTACGCCGCAAGGGCCTTCATTCGTCATTCCCCTCAGCACACCCGTTCCACCTTCATCCCCAGCAGCGCGCCGAGCTTGTCGAGCTGGTGCGCGAGGTGGCCGACGCCGACGGCGCAGTGGTGCGCGGGGCCGTGGAGGTTCCAGTTGTTCACGAAGGCACGGGCACCGATGGGGAACCGGTAGCGGCTGTTAGTGTTGCCGATTTCCAGGATCGGGCCGGGGACGCTTTCGCCTTCGGCCACGAGGAGTTCGAGCCGGCCATCCACAGTTTGCACGACGGAGAGCAGCGTCACGGGGCCGTGCTGGACGGACATTTCCACTGAGAGTCCGCGGCCGACTTTGCCGTGATAGACCTGGAGCGGGCGGACCTTGGTCTTGCCCTCGGCGATCTTGATATGGCCGGGACCGTCGTGGCCCATGAGGACGACATCGTCGTTCCAATCGAGCGCATAGTATTCGGTGAAGGAGCCGCCGGCGCCGAAGGTGTCCAATATCTTCATGGCCTGGGCGTTCTTGATCTCTAATTCACCAGCGACGGGCACGCCGCGGGCGGTGAGGAGGGAATTGCCGAGAATGATAGAACTAATGGCGTCTTCGTTCTCTGCATTGCCGGTGCCCATGTAGTAATAGGCCAGCGAGCCGAGGTCGTGTTCCTTCACGAGGCGGTCGAGGGCGACGGACGTGCGGGCGGCCCGCTCGAGTTCGGCGGGCGGGCAATCGGGCTGCACGTCGAAAGCGCGGCGGAAGTGAGTGACACGATCTTTGATATGTTTCGCAGTGACTTCGCGGCGCAGGGCGGCGAGTTCGTCCACTTCGATAATTTCGATATGGCCACCGAAAGTCGCGCATTGCTGGGTCAGGTCGGAATAGATATCCAACATGCCGCCGTAGTAATGACCCATGACACCGAGGCGATTGTGGAACATAACATCCGCGACGCGGGCGGCCTCGATCCAGGCGTCCACCTCGCCCCAGGCGACGGGATCGTCGCGGAGCTGGCCGGTGATCTGGTGGAAGCTGATGCGGGCGCGGTTGAAGACGTTGGCGATCTCGGGCACGGGACACGCGCCGCAATGGGCCAGCCATTCGCCGGTCATGGCGGTGCGGTCGCGCATGGCGTTAAAGGCGGCGTAGTCAATGGCCGGCTCGGGCGAGAGATTCAGGATGATGACCGGCACCTTGGCGCGCTGGACGACGGGCAGCACGGTGGACGAAAGCGCGTAGGTGGTGACGTGGAGGAATATGAGATCCACATCGGCGGCGCGGAAGGCGTGGCCAGCGTCGAGGGCTTTGGGCGGCGTGTCCACGAGGCCGAGGTTGACGAGCTCGATGCCGGGCCGCTCCAGCTTGCGATGGACTTCGCGGAGGTAGCCTTGCAGGCGCGGCTTGAGGCCCTTGAACTGTGGCCAGTAGGCGTCGAGGCCAATACCGAAGAGACCGATGCGGGTGGGGTGTTTCATGAACGGGGACATGCTGCAAGCTGGTTCCAAGGCGGTGCAACTTCATTCCGCTGCCAGATACCCCAGTAGGCCCGGCCAGGTCGGTCCGCGGCCCGGTACCCCCCACTTAAAGCGCGGCGAGTTGAGCGCCTCGGTGCCCCTCGGTAGGGTTCGTCCCATGACCGCCACCGGCGTCCTTGTAGCGATCAAGCACCTGCCGCGTGCCGAGCAATCGCGGTTGATTCAGTTCGCCTTGGAACTGGCGCGCGAACGCCGACTGCCCGGTGACAAGTTGGCGGCTGCGGCCCGCGGGTGGCTGCTCCCATGGATCTCGCCGAAGCCAGCAGGTTACAGGAGGAAAGCCATCGCGGCTGCCACGGCGAATAGTGATCCCGCCCGCCCGCCGGTCACCCGCCGGAGGGCGCCATGCCGCCAGCCCCACAGGACTTCCCGCCCGGTGCCCTCGTTCAAGCCACCGGCGCGCGCCAAACAATCTTCCCGCCCACGACCGTCAGCATCGCCCGGCCCTTGAGCGTCCAGCCGTGGAACGGGCTGTTGCGCGACTTGCTGGCGCTCTGCCGCACGTCGTACACCCACTCCCGGTCGGGGTCGAAGACCGTCACATCCGCATCCGCGCCGGGGCTGAGGGTACCCTTGCGCAGGCGGAGCAGCCGGGCCGGAGCCGTGGTGAACTTCGCAATCAAGTCGTTCAGGCTGAGCCGCCCCGCATGGACTAGTTGCATCAGGGAAAGGGCCAATTCCGTTTCCAGACCAGTGATGCCAAACGGCGCTTGATCGAACTCCACTTCCTTCTCGAAATCGCAATGCGGCGCGTGGTCGCTGCCGATGATTTCCAGCGTGCCGTCGGCCAGCCCGGCTAGAATGGCCTCCCGGTCGGCGGCGGTGCGCAGCGGCGGATTCATCTTGAAATGCGTGTCGTAGGACGGCCATTCCGGCTGCGGCCCGGTGCCAGCGCCGACGCCGAAAACTCCCTTCCCGTCGTCCGGCCAAAACTTCGCGCTACCCGCCAGCGCCGCGTCGGTGAGCGTGAAATGATGCGGACAAGCCTCGCCGGAGACCGGCACTCCGCGGCGCTTCGCTTCGCGCAGCAATTGCACGCTCCCCGCGCTGCTCAAGTGCTGGCAATGCACCGGCGAGCCAGTCAACTCCGCCAGCAGGATGTTTCGCATCACGATCATTTCTTCGCCCTTCGCCGGCCAGCCGCGCAAGCCCAGCAAAGTGCTCCAATAGCCCTCATGCATCACGCCGTCCGTCACCAGCGCGTAGTCCTGGCAGTGATCCATCAGCGGCAGGTCGAACATGCGCGCATACTCCATCGCACGGCGCATGACTTCGTTGCTCTGGATGCAATGCCCGTCGTCCGTGATGGCCACGATCCCGGCTTGCTTGAGCGAGCCGATGGGCGCCAGCTCCTCGCCGGCGATGCCCTTGGTGATGGCCCCCGTGACGAACACGTTGACGCAACCCGTCTCTGCCGCTTTCTGCCGAATCAGCGCCACGGTGGCCGGGCTGTCAATCGGGGGCGAAGTATTGGGCATGCACACCACCGAGGTGAAGCCGCCCCGCGCCGCCGCCGCTGTGCCCGTGGCGATGCTTTCCTTCGCCGACTGCCCCGGTTCGCGCAGATGAACGTGGAGGTCAATCAACCCTGGACAGACGACCAGACCGGCCACGTCCACGCGCTCGGCGTCCGCGGGAATCTGGCCCGCGATGGCCAGGCCGTGTCCCGCCACCTTGCCATCCAGCAGCAACAGGTCCACGACCTGATCAATGCGATTGGCGGGATCAACGATGCGACCGCCGGAGAGAAGAAGCGCGCTCATGCGGTGCGGAGCATAGGGGCTGGCGGATTGACATGGCAAGCGCGGGGGCTAGGATGCGCGCCGCGCAGGCGGGTGTAGTTCAATGGTAGAACGGAAGCCTTCCAAGCTTCACACGTGGGTTCGATTCCCATCACCCGCTCCAAATTGGACAATCGCCAATGTTTGCTGGGGTTTCGCGAGGTTCTCCCAACTTGGAATCGTTCAACTGCTAACGCCCACTGCTCACAGGCGGCCCGGAACGGCTGAGCCGGGTAGGCGCGGACGCAACCGCGCCAGGCCGGGCCGGGAGGGCGCGTCAATGGGAGGCTCAACTTGAACACTTATCGGAATAGGATTCCCGGCGCAACGCGGCCCAGTGCCCTCCAACCGGACGAACGTCGGCGGGTGCCAGTCATGACGGGTTGGTCCTGGCATGGCAGCCCGGCCTGAAGCCGCTTGTCGCCAGCCGCGTTCTGCTGCTACGTTCCGGCCCACACTGGCCCTTGTGGCCTCCGTTCACCCGCAACCTGCATCCACCCCACTTGTGATTCATCAGCACTTCCTTACCACCGCCAGCGCCCTGCTCCTGGCCCTCGCCTCGACTTACGCCCAGGACCGCGTCCGCACCGGCGCCTGGCAAACGACGCCCGCCGCCCCACCGAACAAGGCCACCACCGCCGCGCCCGCCGACGCCAACCGCACGTTTTCTGGCAAAGTAATCGAGACGATGGACGCCGCCGGCTACACCTACGTCCGGGTCGAGGCCGGCACGGAGAAGCTCTGGGCCGCCGCCCCGAAAACCGTGGTCAAGGTCGGTGACGCGATGACCATCACCGACGGCATGCCGATGCCCAATTACCACAGCAAATCGTTGGACCGGGATTTTCCCATGATCTACTTCGCGGGCAGTCTGGGCTCTGGCGATGCCACGGCCCAACTCCCCGCCGGGCACCCGCCCATCGGCGGCGGTGATCCCAAGCTGCCCGCCAACCATCCGCCGATGACCGGTGGCGCCGCCACGCTGCCGGCCGACCATCCGCCGCTGGGCAGCGGCGCGGCGAAGCCGAAAGTGGAATTGACCGGCATTACCAAGGCCAAGGGCGGCCAGACCATTCAGGAAGTTTTCGCCGGCAAGCAAAAGCTGGCGGGCAAGGAAGTCACCGTGCGCGGCAAGGTGGTCAAATACAACGCCCAGATCATGGGCAAGAACTGGCTGCACATTCAGGACGGCACCGGCACGGCAGGCAGCAACGACCTGACCATCACCACCAGCACGCCCGCCAAGGTCGGGGACACGGTGCTGGTGACCGGTCTCCTGTCCGCCGATAAGGATTTTGGCGCGGGCTACAAGTTCAGCGTCATCCTGGACGACGCGAAGGTCGTGCTGGAGTAGGTCCCCGGGGCGACGCTCTGGCAGCGGCTTGGCGGCGCGCGCACGTGGCCTGAAAAGCCCCGACTATGCCCAGCCAAGCGACCACGGTTGATGCGTCTTGGCAGTGCCTTCCGCCCGACCGGCGCGCGGCGGCCGATGGACGTCCAGTTTGACCCCAACTTCACCCATCCGCTCGTCAGTGCGCGGGAGTTGGCGGAATTCGTGGCAACAGTCTTCCAAGCCGGAGACAAGCTGAAGACCGACCTCCGCCGGCTGGTTTCGCGGCTGGTCTCGGGCGCCAGCGGCTTATCGTGACGATGAAAAAGGCGGCCTCGGCGAGCTCACGGACTCCCCGCTGCTTGGCGGTCGCTGCGCCTCCCCCTGGAGTGGCTGCGCACGCCGAAACAGATGCTGCTGATGAGCTGAGAGCGGGAGGGAGCAGAAATTGCCGAACTCTCCTTCCACGCTGTGCGGAGTGGATTCGCCGCGGCGCGACTCGCGGCAACGAAAGCCGGCAGTCAGTTGCCTGACTGCCGGTTTTGTGTTGCGAGGAGAAAGATGGGTCGCGGCGCGACGTGGGGGACCCGCGGGGCCGGAGCAACTGCCTTAACGCCCTTTCGACCGCACGCTGGTGCGGGCATTAACCGCGTTCTTGCCAGGCAATTGCCCGGTGCGGAGAAGCTGGTGTTACTTCGCCAGACGATCCGAGCGGCTGAGCAAGCCAGTCTTGAGCTGGCCGCAGTTCGTGGCCACAGCCATTTCAGCAATGGTCGCTGCTTTGATTTCACACGGTCAGTCGTCATCCTGGTCCTTGCGGGGGAGTCCCAATCTCGCCAGCCTCCCGCAGCTATTCCCTCGACATATGGCGAACAAAGAACACCTGGAACTGTTGGAGAAAGGCGTCGCTGTGTGGAACGAGTGGCGGCAGCGTGATAGTGGCACCAACCCTGATTTGCGCGGTGCAAGTCTCAGAGACTTGGACTTGCGGCAGGTCAACCTCAACGGTGCCGACTTGAGCGGCGCAGATATTGGAGGAACGGATCTGAGCGGTGCCGGGATGGTCTATGCGAACCTGTGCGGTGTGGTTCGGAAGCCCGACGCAGGTGGATTCACTCGCACTGCCAACTTCAAGGGTGCGGATTTGAGCAGGGCGGCGCTTGCAGAGGCGAATCTCACCGGTGCCAACTTGAGCCAGGCCACTCTGATCGGTGCTGAACTCACGGTGCCATGTTGAGCAGGACTGACTTGGGCAGGGCCGAATTGGTTGGGGCCATTTTGCGTTGTGACCTGAGGTACTCGAACCTCAGTTTTGCCAATCTCAACGGTGCCGACCTGAGCCGCGCCGACCTCAGGGATGCCCGCCTCAACGGCGCCAATCTGACCGGCGCCAACCTGAGTCATGCCAACCTTGGCGGCTCGTATTGGGACGACGCCATGATCGGCGCCACGATTCTTGCTGACCTTGATATGATTGATGCACGCGGGCTTGACGCGGTGAAGCACCTGGGCCCTTCCTCCATCGGCCTCGATACTCGCTATAAGAGTAGCGGCCGGATTCCCGATGAGTTCCTGCGAAAGGCCGGGGTGCCGGAAGATTTCCTTGCGCGTCTGCTCCCGCTGATTCGTCAGATCACACGTCCAAGTGAGGGTTCGAAAATATGCCAGCGCCCTTGATACCGGCTGACCTCCACTGCTTCTAAACGAAAAACCGGAAGCCAGTAGCCTGACTTCCGGTTCTTGCTTCCTATGTTCGCTTACCGCCCCTTGGGCAGCGCGCAGGTGCCGGCATAGACGGCGTGTTTGCCGTGCAACTGTTCGATGCGCAGGAGCTGATTGTATTTCGCCAGCCGGTCGGAGCGGCTGAGGGAGCCGGTCTTGATCTGGCCGCAGTCGGCGCTCGCGGTGGGTTACTTCACTTTGCTCACGGCTACATCCGGATGAGCCGGGTTCCCCACTAGGCAGTGCCTGAGGCGGTCCACCATCAAATCCATCTTCTCCAAGAGAGTTTGACCGATGAGCACTTCGTCCCCAAGGATGAGCGCCTCATCGGAGGAGGGCCGGTTCATGATCTCAAACCGGAGCCCGTCCACCAAGCCGACGGCTTCCTTCCGGCCATCCGCGTATTCCACCAAGGAGGTTGCGAAAGGCAAGCGGCCCAATCGCGCCACCAACGGAGCAGGGATGCAGGGGCGGACGGCACCAGTGTCAACCAAGGCGTCTGCCTCCACGCTGCGCGCCTTGTCCAGCGGCAACTTGCCCGTTTGGGCCGCTTGCGCATCGGCGGAGTTGGTGATCCGGACTTTGACTCTAACTTCGCCCATATATTGAACTGGTTGTGCTTTAAGTTCCATGGCCGGAACGTAGTCCCGGCCATGGCTGAAACCAAGCTCAGCGCCGCTTCGGCAGCGCGCTGGTGCCGGCATAGACGGCGTTCTTGCCAAGCAATTGTTCGATACGGAGGAGTTGGTTGTACTTCGCCAACCGGTCGGATCGGCTGAGGGAGCCGGTCTTGATCTGGCCGCAGTTCGTCGCCACGGCGATGTCGGCGATGGTGGCGTCCTCGGTCTCGCCGGAGCGATGGCTGAGCACGGCGGTGTATTTGTTGAACTGCGCGAGCTGGACGGCGTCGAGCGTCTCGGTGAGGGAACCGATCTGGTTCACTTTGACGAGGATCGAGTTGGCTGTGCCGGTCGAGATGCCCTTTTGGAGGAACTTCACGTTGGTGACAAACAGGTCGTCGCCCACGAGCTGGACCTTATCGCCGATCTTGTCGGTGAGCTTCTTCCAGGTGGCCCAATCGCTCTCGCCGCAGCCGTCCTCGATGCTGACGATGGGATACTTGGCCACGAGCTTGGCGTAGAGGTCCACGATCTCGTCGCCGGTGATCTTCTGGCCGGTGCTCTTCTTGAAAGTGTAAGTGCTGTCGCCGGTGTAGAACTCGGAGGCGGCAGGATCCAACGCGATGAAGATGTCTTTGCCGGATTTGTAGCCGGCGGCCTTGATGGCGCTGAGGATCGCGTCGAGGGCGTCTTCAATGCTGCCGAGCTTGGGAGCGAAGCCGCCTTCGTCGCCAACGGCGGTGCTGAGGCCCTTGCCCTTGAGCACGCCTTTGAGCGCGTGGAAGGTCTCGGTGATCGCGCGCAGGCCCTCGCTGAAGGTGGGCAGGCCGAGCGGCATGATCATGAATTCCTGGAAATCAATCGGGGCGTCGGAGTGCGCGCCGCCGTTGATGACGTTGGCCATGGGGACGGGGAGAACCTTGGCGTTGACGCCGCCGAGGTAGCGGAAAAGGGGTTGGTCGAGTTCCTCGGCAGCGGCCTTGGCGCAGGCGAGGGAGACCGCGAGAATGGCGTTGGCGCCGAGCTTGGACTTGGTCTCGGTGCCGTCGAGGGCGAGCATGGTCTGGTCAACGGTGACCTGATCCGTCGCATCGAGGCCGCGGAGCTGAGGGAGGATTTTGCCGGTGATATTGGCGACGGCTTTGATGGTGCCTTTGCCGAGGTAGCGTTTCTTGTCGCCGTCACGGAGCTCGATCGCTTCGTGTTCGCCGGTGCTGGCGCCGCTGGGGACGGCGGCGCGGCCGACGACGCCGCTGTCGAGGAGGACGTCGGCTTCGACGGTGGGGTTGCCGCGGGAATCGAGGATTTCGCGGGCTTTGATGTCAACGATGAGGCTCATAGGTGTGCTGGGTAGTGCGTAGTTCGGGTTGCGGTTAGGGTGAAACGAGCGCGCATGGTAGGGGCGAAGCGCGCAGCGTCAAGGCGGGCGGGCCAAGTATTAACCGCACGTCTGACGGCGTGGCCGGGGGCTAATCTCGGCGGGCGCGGCGGGCCGTCACCGTAAGTTGCCGGCGGGAACCTGGATGGGGTGAAGCTCGATCCGCAGCCGGCCCGCGATCACAGCGGGGGCGGTGTCCGCGAGTTTTGGGGTCTCCGCCATGGGCGTCCGCCTTGAAGCGAATGGTTCCGCGGCGGTGGCGACCGGTCACGCTGTCTTGGGGCAGAGTGGTGAGGGGGTGGACTGACACGTTCACCGACTCCGGGCCATCGCACTGCAATTCCGTCAGTAGGGGTTCGTGTTGGCATCCATCCGGCATCCCGCTCGTCGGGAGATGCTTTAGCGGTTGGTTGAAGCCGGCGGTGTGTTTTGCGACCGGATCGAGCGCGAGGTCCGCGGCGTTCGCGACGCCGCTGAAGAGCGAAAGGAGCGTCAACAAGTGTCTGAGTTGAGTCATGTGAAACCTATTTGCGCACCAGCCGGACCGTCGTGATCTGACGGGGCTGGAGTTCGCAAGCGGCGGAACCGCCGGATACGACGAGCTTGGTGCGGTTATCTTCCAGCGTGCCGCAGAGCCAGGCTTTGCCGATGGTGTGACCGGGCAGCGCCAGCTTCGCGGTCACGGGCTGGTCGCCGAGGTTGACCAAGCGCGCGATGATGCCTTGCTTGTCTTCAGCGGGCTTCACGTAGGTGACGACCCCGTTGTCGCCTTGAACGTCGAGGAACTTGCCCTGGCGTGGTGTGGCGTCGTCGAGCACAAGATGCGTCACGGGCGGATTGCAGGTTTGCTGGCCTTCCAGCGCGGCACGGGTTGGATCAAACCTGCCGTGAGTGGTGAAGCTGTAGCGGAATTCGACGATGCCGGGTTGGTTGGCGCGGAAGTTGGTTTCCCAATAGTTGTTCAACGGCCACGCCAGCAGGAGCGGATTCGCCTGGCGCGGGATGAAGTCCTGTTTCTTCGCCCAGTTGAAGTTGCCAATCTGCACCAACGGCGCGTCGGGGCAGTAGAGGGTCGCGCCGAAGTCGGGCGCGTGGACGCTGGCGAAGGTTTCGGCGGTTACCCAGTCGCGGCAGGAGCCGGGAATTTGTTCGGCGTCGAGTTCGGTCGAAATGCCGGCGGTATCGAAGTGGGCGCGCCAGTTCGCGGGCAGGTTGAGCGGGAAGGCGAAGTAAATGGACTCCGGCGAGCGGATGTCTTCCTTCAGGAACCGGGCGGACAGATCAATCATCGGCGAATCGGCGTGCAGCGTGATGCGTTGCTCCAGTTTGCTCACGCCTTCCGCTGCGCCTTTGATGATCAGCGTAGCGGAGCGGTCGTGCTGCTCGATCTTGCAGGTGACTTGGTTCGTGTAGCTCGTGCGCGTGGCCTGCCAGTCGGGTTTCCAGCCGGTGCGACCGTAACGCTCGCCCTCGACGCTGCGGACGTGGAAGGCGCTGCGCTCGCGGTTGGCGGGCCGCTCGTGGACGAGTTGGAAGAACCCCCACGGCGCATCCGGCGCGACCACTTGGCGGCAGCACTGCTTGTCGAAGAGGCTGGTGACTTTGCCGCTGGTGGCATCGAAGGTCAGCTTGTAGTAGTCGGTTTCGATGAAGTCAGGGCCGGTCTTGATCGTGTCGGCGGTGGGCGCGGCGGAAAGTTTGACCCACGGGATGATTTGCCAACTGAAAGGTTCCAATGGCACGGGGCCGTAGAGTTTGTCGAGCGGACGCGCGGTGGCTTCGCGTTCCGTCCCCATGAAATGCGACTCGATCTCTTTGCTGCTGGTTTTCCAAGTGCCGGGAACAAAGTAGTTCTGGCGCAGGCCGGTCGGGTTGACCACGAGGACGCCATCGGTCTTCCACGATTGCCACGGGTTGCGCGCCAGGTGATGCAGTTCGCGGCGGAGATGGTAATCCGAGAGTGGCTTGCCGTCGTAAGCCGGGGCCGCCTTGAGATGCCATTGCGTCACGACGAACGGATGGTCCGCATCGAGCGTGTTGTGCGCGCCCCAGGTGTGTTCATTGTAGAGGTTGATGTCGTACCAGAGGCGCGCGATCGCGGTGTCCGTGTGCGAGTCGGCCCTGTTCCAAGTGCGCAGGAGATCAATGGCGGCGGTGTTGGCGGTCATCTGGCGGGAGAGCGTGGTTTCGACGGCAGAACTGGCCGAGCCGAAATTCCAATAGTCGGTCCAGTCGCCGGCGACGACGGGGATTTGGTCGCGAGGGATCTGCTTGAGCCGGGCAAGGAGCTCGTTCGGCGTCACCAGGCGGAGGCGGGGATGGCGGCCTTCCTCGTTCCATTGGCGGACGAGGCCGGGCAAGTCCTGATTCGGCGGGGAGTTGTCATACATCATCGGGGCGTGCGTGGCGGAGAGATAGACGAAATCGTAAGGATACTTCAAACCCTTCACGTGGCGGAGATACTGGTAGAGTCCGGCCTGGATCGTCTCCAGGTTGCGCGAGGACGTGTCGCACCATTGATCGAACATGCTGTAGTGCTCGCCGTTCATCACGAGCAACTCGCGCCCGCTCGGCCCGCGCCAACGATAGACCGCCGGGCGCGGCATGGGCGTGCCGCTGAGGTGAAGATTAATGGCCATCGTGAGTAACTCGATCTTGCTGTCGAGCAGCAAGTCCACCGCGCCCCACGGCAGCCCGGTGACATCGTGCTGGTTGACCGTGCGAATGTCTGCGCCCAACTGCTCGCGCAACATGCGGACTGGGTAAAGCTGCCGCGCGAGGCTCTCGGACGAACTGAGCGGCGTGGTGTTGTATTCGAAGCCGGAGATGCCGAAACGTCCGGACTTGAGATGCTTCCTGAGCCGCGCGACATCCTTGGCCGGCGCCGTTTGCAGCCATCGCAACACGGGCGCGGTGGCCTCGGCGGTCCAGCGCGGACGCGAGAGATCGTCTGGCCACGTCTCGGTGCGGTCGAGCATGTCGAGGGCGGCGTCGAGGTAGCCCTTCTGGAGTTCCCAATACATGGACTGCGGATGCGTATAGCCGACATCGACGTGACTGTGATGCAGGATCAGCACCTCCTTGCAGAAGGCCACGTCGTCAGGAACGGGCTTGGCGGAATAGGCCGGTTTGTCAGCAGCCAAAGCGAAACCCGCGAACAAGAACGCGAGCCAATGGGCTGGGATTTGTTTCATCATACGTCAATTCTCTTCGGTTCGGAGTGGCTGTATCTGAACGAGGAAACCGGCGGGAGCAAAGGCCCCCGAGGCACGCTGAACTCTGGCTGCCTGGCATGCCTGTTCGACAGACTACGACTGCCGGATTGTGTTCTCCAAACAAAATGATCCGAAGCCCGGGAACGAGGTGCTCGTGTTGGTGAACATCGGTTCCCACGAACAGGTTTATTGAAACGCGCCCCTGCCTGAGTGGCTCCACCCACGCCGCGGGCCAGATGCCCCTGCGCATCCAACTCATTCCAAGCGCGCAAACCGGTGGGCCTTGCGGGCGCGGGCGAGGTTTCGACCTTGATGCCTTGGGCGGCGAGGATTTGCCGGAGAAACAGGCGATCCGGGATGTCCTTCTCCCGGTGTGTCTGCTTCGACTTCCAGGGAGTGAGGGGGGGGGCGAAGGGGATGCGAGCGCCGTTCGCTCCAACGGGGTTGGCTTTTGGACCGGCATCGGCATAGCGGACATCCTGCCCGCTGCGCATGAAGTCCACGAGAATATCGTCCGCCACCCTGACCACCCTGTATTCCTAGACTTCACCTGGGAGACTTTCCTTCACGGCTTGATCCGGAAGCGACCTCAGCTCTTGGATGACACGCGCCTCGTTCTCCGGGCCGGTTTCGATCAGCAGGTCTATATCCGACGTCGGGCGCGAATACCCGGCGGCACGGATGGCGCAACCGCCGACCACAACATAGTGGGCGGCAGCTTGGTTCAGCGCGCGTCAGAGGCTGATGAGATCGTCCAGAGTCGGATCGCGAGTCTCCTGGTCGGTCAAGAGCATGGTGCGGTCAGTCTTGTTCATCTTCAAATCCGAGACAGAAACCGCGGAAGACAAGGAAGGAAACAAAGGTGCGGTCGCTCCGACTCGGGACGGAAGTTTCCCAGGCTGGGGAATTGCTTCCGCCTCCCCTTCTGCGTTTGCCGTGGTGCCAACTTCGGAATTCGGGAACAGGATCTGTGCGACGGTTTTCCTTTGAACCTTCAATCCCGGTCCGCAGATTCCGCGCATGTCCACTACCGCATCGCCCACGCCCGAACTGTTGACGCCATTGACCGAAACTTCCGGTCCCGGAGCGGCGACCTCGCGGCCGCGTATCATGTCGATTGATGCGCTGCGGGGCTTGGACATGTTCTTCATCGTAGGCATGGAGGAGGTCATCGAGGCGCTCTCCAAAATGTTCCCGATGACTCCGACTTTGAACGATCGGCTCCAGCACGCGCCGTGGGCCGGGTTCCATTTCTACGATCTGATCTTCCCGCTCTTCGCCTTCATCGTCGGGGTTTCGCTGGTGTTTTCCCTCTCCAAAGCCGTGGCGACCGAGGGCCAGTCGCAAACCTCCTGCAAGATCCTCAAGCGCAGTCTGATTCTCTACCTGCTGGGCGTACTGACCTACGGAGGCATCGGCGGCGGCCTCGAACAGGTCCGGCTGCTGGGAGTGCTCCAGAGGTTGGCGCTGTGCTACTGCGCGGCCGGGTTGGCGTTTGTCTGGATGAGTCCGCGCAAGCTGGTCGCGCTGACAGTTTCGCTGCTGGTCGGCTATTGGGCGATGCTCACGTTCATCCCCGTTCCGGGCTTCGGCGCCGGGGACTTCGCCGAGGGTCACAATCTCGCCAACTGGATTGACAAGCTGTATCTGCCTCTGCGGAAATGGGACGGCGACCATGATCCCGAGGGACTCCTGAGCACGTTGCCGGCGATCGCTTCGAGCTTGTTGGGCGTGTTGGCCGGAATATTGATCAGGCAGCCAACCGTCGAACCTGCGCGAAAAGTTCGACTGCTGGTTCTCTGGGGATGTGTCGGGATTGGTGTTGGAATCCTATGGCACCTGCAGTTCCCAATCATCAAGAAGATCTGGAGTTCATCCTTCGTTCTCTTCACTGCCGGGATTAGTTCCCTACTCTTGGCGATCTTCTATCATGTGATCGACATCAAACAACACAGGGGCTGGTGCCGGCCGTTTGTGTGGATCGGCATGAACGCGATCACGATCTATCTGATCGTCCACTTCGTAAAACTCGAAGCCATCGCCAAATGCCTCGTCGGGGGCGAAATCCACTCCGGCCTGGAGCAGGTTCATCACGGTCTCGGCGAGTTGGTGATGGCTCTCCTGGCGCTAGGCTTCTCCTTCCTGATCTGCCGGTTTCTGTTCCAGCGAAAGATCTTCCTCCGCGTCTAGCCAAAATGTCGTCGGGCGGGGTCAAACTATGGCATGAGGGATGGTTTGGTTGGCTTGGGGCGGCAAGATCTGTCGGATGCTAGCCTTGCCGCGCCGATTGCGAGTTCAGTTTCCCGGTGCCCTCTATCATATCATGAGTCGCGGGATAGGCGGGAGGCCATTATCCTGGACGGTGTTGACCAGCAGAACTTTCTCAAAACCCTGGCGGAGACGGGCCAGATAACCGGCTGGCAGGTGCAGGCTGATCGCTCCTTGAACAA
>Ga0105046_10008020_pt1 | contig 16593 bp, 14 predicted proteins | sample MAT03_FD_78385 | JGI IMG/M metagenome (GOLD analysis project Ga0105046, IMG submission 78385) | Freshwater microbial communities from Lake Fryxell liftoff mats and glacier meltwater in Antarctica - MAT-03 (megahit assembly) | ecosystem: Environmental > Aquatic > Freshwater > Ice > Liftoff...
CGATCCTCGCCCAGACGACGATGCAGCTTTTCGCAACTGATGATGTCGGGGAAGAGGTCGAGTCGGTTTCAGCGATCACCGGGTCGGTGACCCGGACGGTGAGGAAGCCCGCTGTCAAGACCTCCGCCAGCTCCCGGACGTCAGGTTCGCCCGCAAAGAAAGCGTCGTCGGGTGAACCGAAACGCGAGTCTGCTTTTGCGGCCCGGGAGCGCCTGCGCGAAGAGCGGCGCACAATGGTCGCCGATGTATCCCGTCGCACCGGCGAGAGCCATCGTGAAGTACATGCCCGGGTCAACCGCCAGACTGGCGTCCAGGCGGTCGGCAAGGCAACCCGGGAGCAGCTGGAGCAAGGCAACGAGATCCTGCTCCGTGATCTTTCGTGATCCGCATCCGTTGGCAGAGGCCGTTAGCTATCGGTTAGCTTGCCGACATGGTCCTGAAACGCTTCACCGAGCACGTTCGCGGAAACCTTATTGCCTATCTGGCGCTTTTCGTGGCCATGGGAGGCACTTCCTATGCGGTTACCAATGACGCCCAGATAGCTTCAAAAGGCTCCGCGGGCAAGCTCGTCTATGCCTGCGTCACCAATGCGTTCGGGACGCTGAATCTGAGTTCGGCGAACGCGACCTGCCCGGATGGGCAGCGGAAGATTTCATGGGGCAAGTCCGGCAAGAGCGGCAAAAAGGGGGCCAGGGGCGAACGAGGCATCCCGGGACAGAGCGGCACCCGGGGTCTGCCCGGTGCCACGGGACCGAAGGGAGATCCAGGCAAGGCTGGAGCCACCGGCGTCACTGGTGCGGCCGGTATTCCCGGGATCCAGGGGTCTCCGGGGCAGGCAGGGACCACCGGACCAGTCGGGGCTCCAGGTCCAACCGGGCCCACCGGACCAGTCGGGCCCATGGGCACCACGGGGCTGCCCGGCGTTACCGGACCAATCGGACCGATCGGTCCGACCGGTCCGGCTTCAACCACCGGAACCACCGGGACTACAGGAATCACTGGAATCTCTGGGCCCACCGGAGAGACAGGAGCCACTGGAATCTCTGGGCCCACCGGAGAGACAGGAGAGACAGGAGCCACTGGAATCTCTGGGCCCATCGGAGAGACAGGAGCCACTGGCCCTACCGGCGCCACCTGACCGGAGTCAGCCGGCCGGGCTTCGCGGGTGGCGGGGCAACTTTGCCCCGACCGGAGGGTTCCAGTTCAGAGACCGGCCGGCCGATCCCCTACATCGACCAGGTCGCTCTCGACTTTCCGGAACTGGTGATAGTCGGTGGCCACGTCGGCTATCCGTGGACAGAAGAGATGATCGCGGTCTGCCGCAAGCACCCGAACGTTTACATCGACACCTCGGCTTACACCTCGAAACGGCTGCCGCCGGAGCTGGTCAGTTACATGAATTCACAATCAGGAAGAAGCCGGGTCCTTTTCGGAACCAACTGGCCAATGGTCAGCCCGGCCAGGCCCTGGAGGACCTGCCACTACTCGGTCTTGACGAAGAGACGAAAGGCCTCTATCTGGACGGAAACGCAAGAAGGGTTTTCGATCTACCAACAGCCTGAGCAATTTTCCTGTGCGCGAAAAGAGGGCAATAGACTGTAATCATGAGCGGAGAAAAGATGGACGGCGGAACCGCCGGAAAAGACCGGCTTCAGAAGCTCGCGAAACAGCATCTGATGCTGCACTTCTCGGACATGACGGCCTACGACCACGCCGAAATGACGATCATCGAGCGTGGTGAAGGCGTCCACGTCTTCGACCAGAACGACACGAAGTACATCGACGGCCTCTCTGGCCTCTACTGTGCCGCGCTCGGACACTCCCACGGCGACGAGATCGGCAAAGCTGCCCACGAGCAAATGGCGAAGCTCCCCTATTCGTCGAATTGGACCGTGGCGCATCCGCCTTCGATCGAGCTTGCAACGCGCATTGCCGACCTCGCCCCCGAAGGCATGAACCGGGTCTTCTTCACTTCGGGAGGATCCGAGTCGGTGGAAGCCGCCTGGAAGATGGCCGTCCAGTGGCAGCAGGCCAACGGCGAACCCCACCGCCGAAAAGTCATCGCACGCAACAATGCGTACCACGGCGTCACCATGGGCGCGCTCTCCTTTACGGGCATCCCGTACTGCCGCACCCCTTTCGAACCATTGGGCGTCCCGACCGTCCACGTCAGCAACACGGGGGCCTACCGGCACCCGGAAGGTGACGACGAAGCCGCCCACACCGCGGCCCTGCTGGCGGAGATCGAGGCGACCATCGAGTTCGAGGACGCTTCGACGATCGCGATGATGATCGCCGAACCCGTCCAGAATGCAGGTGGCTGTTTCACCCCGCCGGCCGGCTACTGGCAGGGCCTGCGGGAGATCTGCGACCGTCACGGCATCCTGCTCTGCTCGGACGAAGTGATCTGCGCATTCGGTCGGATCGGTGAATGGTTCGGTGGGCAGGCTTTCGACTATGTGCCCGACATGGTCACCTTCGCCAAAGGACTCACCGGTGCCCACTTCTCGATGGGCGGAGTCCTGATGAGCGACAAGGTTTCCGAACCGTTCTTTGACGGACGCGCCAGCTATAACAACGGCTATACGTTCGGTGGACATCCGGTCGGATCGGTCGTCGCGCTGAAGGCGCTCGAAATCATGGAGCGCGAGAACGTTCTGGAGAACGTCCGGGCCAACCACTCGGTCGCCTCCGAGGCACTCAACGGGCTGCGGGACATCCCGCTCGTCGGCGACGTGCGTGGCATGGGCCACTTCTGGGCGGTCGAGATCGTCCGTGACCAGGAGACGAAGGCCCCATTCGACGGCCCTGATGCCGAGGAACTCTTCAAGAGCGTGCTCACCGAAGCACTCGTCGAACGCGGCCTGATCTGTCGGCTCGATGATCGTGCCGACCCGATCATCCAGATCGCCCCACCGCTGATCTCCGAGCCCGAACTCTTCCCGGAGATTGCGGGCATCCTGCGCGAAGGCCTGGAGGTCCTGCATGACCGGACCAATCTGACGGAAGCCACGGGTTCAGCGGCAGCGTCGATCAGGCCGATCTGAACCAAAGGAGCCGGCATCCTCAATAGGGGATTTGTCAGCTTCTTCACTGGAAATACCGGCCCCATCGGTGTACGTTAAACCGCATGAAACGGGGGAGGGTTTCGATTCTGACGGGCATCTGGGCGGCTGCGGCCGCGACGCTGATTCTTGCTGTAGGTCCAGCCGCCGGCGCTTCGGCCGCATCCGACGCGTATGAACCCGGCCAGCTGATCGTCCGATACGCACCCGGCACCGATCGCTCCGCCCGGTCCGCGACCCTGGAATCCGCTTCAGTCGGATCTCCTGATGCCCTGCTGCTCCCGCGCACCCAGGTAGTGGAGACTGATCCGGGCCAGAGCGTGGTTTCAGCGGTCCGAAAACTGGAGGCGGATCCGGACGTCCTTTTCGCCGAACCCGACTATCTGATGCACCCCGACGCGATTCCCTCGGACGGCAATCTCGACGCGCTATGGGGCTTGCAGAACGCGGGTCAGCTGGTCAATGGCTCTCTAGGTCTGGCTGGAGCGGACATCGACGCGGTGGCCGGCTGGGACATCGGCCGGACCAGCCGCTCCACGCTGACCGCGGTGATCGACTCGGGAATCACCTTCGACCACCCCGACCTGGCCGGCCAGATCTGGAACAACCCGGGCGAGATTGCGGGCAACGGGATCGACGATGACAACAACGGTTTCGTCGACGACGTCCATGGCTGGGACTTCAACGACAACGACAACGACCCCACCGACGGCCTCGACCACGGCACCCACGTGGCGGGAACGATCGGTGCCACGGGAAACAACAGCTTCGCGGTGACCGGAGTCAGCTGGGACGCTTCCCTGCTTCCGCTCCAGGTCTGCCGGGCTTCCGGTGGCTGTGTCGTCAGTTCGATGGTCAACGCGATCATGTACTCCGCCCGGATGGGGGCAAAGGTCGCGAACATCAGCATTGGCGGAACATTGTTCAGCCAGGCCAGATATGACGCGCTGAAAGAAGCTTCTTCGGTCCTGTTCGTGATTTCGGCCGGCAATGAAGACAACGATGTGCCACCAACCGGGAACAATGAAGTCACGCCGAAGTACCCCTGCCAGGATGACCAGGCGCCGGGCAAACAGCCGCTGGCGAACATCATCTGTGTCGCCGCCACCACCCAGTTTGATCTGAAGGCCAACTACTCCAACTACGGGTTGACATCGGTCGACCTGGCGGCGCCAGGGTCGAACATCCTCAGTACGTTTCCGACCTTCAGCAACCTGTTCTTCGAGAACTTCAACTCGGCACCCACCCGCTTCGATGAGGTCTACGACGTTCCCGCGTGGTTTTCATATTCCGATCGGTGGGAGCGCACCGATGGTATCGGTAACGGTTCGCCCGGCGCCGAAACCGGCGCGGTGGCGGACAGCCTCAACGCGGCCGGAACCGATGTCAACTACGCCGCGAACTCAAACACCCCCATGACCAGTCTTCCGATCAACCTCGCGGGACAGAAAGGCTGCCGACTCGAGTTCTTTCTCAAGCTGGATACCGAGAACCCCAATGCCAGCCTCTCCAGCATCACTGGCGCCGATCCACTGTTGCTCGAAGCGTCCGGTGACCTGGCCGGGCCCTGGACCACTCTGTCCGTCTGGGCCGGCACCCGGCCGTTCTTCACCCCGCAGAGCAACTCCAACACCAGCCTCGAAGCGTGGTCTGGTGACCCAACGACCTATGTCAGGTTCCGGATGGTTTCCGACGCTGACGGGAATGTTGGCAAGGGCGCAACGATCGATGACCTCGCCGTGCGCTGCGTCTCTTCGAGTGCCGCGTTGCCTCAGATCTCTTTCAAGAGCGGAACTTCGATGGCGGCACCACAGGTGGCCGGCATCGCTTCGATCGTGCGCCAGCTGAACCCGGGACTGCTGCCCTCGGCCGTGAAGGCAAAGATCCTGGGAGGTGTTGATGCAGTGCCGGCTTTTTCCCCGGCGGGTTCGACTCCCCTGGTGACCGGAGGCCGGGCCAATCTATTCAAGACGCTGAGCAGCCTCGACCTGACCGCCCCGGCCGAGCCACAACTGATCGCCCCGTTCTTTTTGATCGATACGCCGGCCGCATTCTTTCAGTGGTCCGGGGTCGAGGCCGGCGACAAAGCTCAGGTGTTCCTTGATGACCAGCTCATCTTCACCGGCATCGGGCAGGACAGCTTCATACCGGTGAATGGTGTCAGCAGGGGCGTTCATTCCTGGAGGGTCCGGGCGACCGATCCGGCCGGCAACTTCACTGACAGCCAGGTGCGGGCCTTCGAGTACCAGCCGCCGGGCCAGGCGGAACTGCTTTCCGTGAAGCCATTCGGTAAAGGCAAAGGCGGCGCCAGGCTCAAGGTCCGGGTTTCGGAGAAAGGCGGGATTTTCGCGTCGGCATCGAAAGCGGGCAAACAAACCCTGTTGGCCAGAGGTTCGAAGCTGGCCGGGAGCGCCGGAGTCACGACCGTTGTGATCAGGCCAAACCGCGCCGGGAAGAAACTGCTGCGGAACAAGCGGCGGCTCAAGGTGACCGCGCTGATCGATTTCCGGCCTTCGCTGGGCGGGCGAAAGGCAGTGGCCAGCCGCCGTGGTCAGCTGGCCGCCGCCAGGCGAGGCCGGTAGCGAAGCGGCCGCATTTCTGGAAAGACCCGCCTGGTAGGAGTATCTTCGAGCAATGAATACCGGGAGGGTCATTTCACATGTCAGAGGAAACCTCATCGCCTATCTGGCGCTTTTTGTGGCGCTCGGCGGGACTTCCTATGCGGTCACCAGCGAAACCGCGTCGACCAGCGCCGGCGGTAAGAAGATCTACGCCTGTGTGACCAAGCAGTTCAAGACTTTGAACCTGAGCTCGGCCGGGGCTTCCTGTCCGGACGGCCAGCGCAAAATCTCCTGGAACATGCAGGGTCCCAAAGGGTCGAAGGGTGAACGCGGCGCAGCCGGCGCGAAGGGCGAACGCGGACCGGCCGGAACTCCGGGGGAACGCGGAGCCGCCGGGGCCGACGGAAGCAATGGACTCAATGGTGCGGCGGGAGCGAATGGTCCCGCGGGCACACCGGGCACAACGGGCTCCACGGGGCCAGCCGGGCAGCAAGGCGTAACCGGGCCAGCCGGGCAGCAAGGCGTAACCGGGCCAATCGGACAGCAGGGCAACACCGGTGAGCAGGGGTCGACCGGTGATACGGGACCGGTGGGCGTTACTGGTCCGTCAGCTACCGGCGCGACGGGAGCCACCGGACCGATCGGTTAGTAAACGCAAGGGCTGACTCCCTGCCGAAAAAGGATTTCTCCACGCGCCGTAAGGATCCGGCGGTTGGTTCGTTACTTCGATAGCAGCGCAATCGAAACCAATCATCAGACCCCAAGGAGAAACCCAAATGACCCAGCAGATGACGCTCAAGCGTCCCCGAATCGCCGTATTCGTGGCATCGGTGCTCGCAATGCTTGCGGCCGCCATCGCTTTCGCCCCCCAGGCCAATGCCGACACGCCTCCGCAGCATGTAAAGAGCCTGACCAACGGCATGTCCTTCACCGACGACTCGGTCATGGACAGCAACGGAAACATTTACCTGGTCAACATCCCGAACGACAACGTCCAGAAGTACACCAAAGACGGAGTCTTCATCAAGAGCTGGGGTGGCCCCGGCGCTGCTGCCGGCAAGCTCGATCGCCCTGAGGGCATCGGCATCGACAAGCAGGACAACGTCTACGTCGCCGACTCGTCCAACGACCGGATCCAGAAGTTCAGCGCTGACGGCGCTCTGCTCAAGGTCATCGGTGCCCCGGGCAGCGGTAACGGCAAGTTCAGCTATCCCACCGACGTGGCAATCGGCACCGGCGGCGCCATCTACGTGAGCGACTCCGGCAACGACCGGATCCAGAAGTTCAGCGCCGCTGGAACCTACGTTTCCAAGTGGGGCTCGAACGGCAGCGGAAACGGCCAGTTCAACAACGGCACCTTCGGAATCGCCACCGATCCCGCCGGCAACGTTTTCGTCTCCGAAATCATCAACGACCGCATCCAGAAGTTCAGCGGCACCGGAACCTTCCTCGCCAAATGGGGCAACAAAGGAACCGACGCGGGTGAGTTCAACAATCCCGAAGGCCTGGCCACCGACAGCGAGGGCAGCCTCTACGTCACTGACCCGAACAACGACCGGGTCCAGAAGTTCACCAACAACGGCCAGTTCGTCTACGAGTTCGGTGATGTCGAAGGTCCGACCGGGCTGCATCACCCGACCGGTATCTCGATCTTCGGTGATCGCTTCTACGTCTCGGATACGTTCAACCACCGGATTCAGGTTTACGGATTCGATCTGCCGATCGTGATCCCCGACCCCCAGGATCCGCAGGATCCGCAGAACCCCCAGGACCCGCAGGGTGAAGCCGATCCCGTCCCGGCCCCGGGCGAAGCACAGTTCGACGGCAAGAACCTCCACATCAGGCTCAAGTGCCCGGCCCGGTTCCAGCCGTCCTGCCATACCTCGGCAATGCCGATGACGAAGAAGCACGGCGGCAAGCCGATGGCAGCCAAGGCGGAGCGCAAGAAGCTGGCCCCGAGCCGCTGGACAGTCGTGAGCTTCGTAATCAAGCCCAAGTACCGGGCGAAAGTCGAAAAGATGACTGACCGGAACGTCAAGCTCCTCAACGTCACCCAGACGATCAAGTCGAAGAAGATCCGCAACAGGAAGTCCAACGGACCGAGCAAGGTCTTCCACACCTACAGGGTGAGGTCAGCTGGAAACTGAGCAACCAACATCCGAATCCAGGCCGGATCACCGCAAGGTGGTCCGGCCTTATTCTTGTTCCATGAAAGCTTCCGGACTTCCCCCCAGCCTTGACGATGCCCGCAAGTACGGGAAGTCCCTCAGGACGACGATCAAGCGGGCTGACCATTCGCACTTCAAAGCAGATGGCCGTGACCCGGTGGCGATCATCGAAGAGCAGAATGTCTCGCGCCTCCAGGAGCTGATCCCGGTGCGGATCGGCCGGATGCTCCAGTCGAAGTTCGCGTACTACCGCGGCACGGCTGCGACCATGGCCCATGACCTTTCGACCGAGTCCCGGACCGGATTCCAGGTCATCGGCTGCGGTGACGCCCATGTTGCGAACTTCGGTCTTTTCGCCGCGCCGGACAGGCGGGTGCTGATCGACCTGAACGACTTCGACGAAGCCGGCCCCTGTCCCTGGGAGTGGGACGTCAAGAGAATGGCCGCCTCGATCGAGGTCGGTTTCCGGCACAACGGATTCACAGACGAACAGGCGAGATCAGCCTGCCAGTCTGCGGTCAGGGAGTACCGCGAAACCATGGCCCAGCTGACCGATCTCAGCTCCCTGGAGCGTTATTACTACCGGGCCGAGCTTGAAGACATCGAAGCGATGGTCCTGGACGACGCCGGCAAGAAGCTGATTCGGAAGACTCTCAAGAAAGCGAAGAAACGCACTTCCGAGCGGGTCCTGGGGAAGATCACCACTGCCAAAGAAGACGGCGAACTCCAGATCGTCGACCAGCCGCCGATCCTGCAGCACATCAAGGATGTCGCTTCAGAGGAAGAGGTCCAGCAGGTGGTCGACCATTACCGGGAAACCCTGCGGCCCGACATCGCCCTGCTGCTCTCCAAGTTCCGCCTGGTTGACTATGCGCTGAGGGTCGTCGGGGTCGGTAGCGTCGGAACCCGTTGCTTCATTCTGCTTCTGGAAGGTCCGCAGGACGAAGTGATCTTCATCCAGCTCAAAGAAGCGCAGCGTTCAGTGCTCGAGACCTTCGGCAAGATCCCGCCAGTACCACTTCCCGGGCTGGGCGACAAGGATTCAGGCCGTCAGGGTTATCGGGTGGTGTCGACTCAGCAGGTGCTGCAGGCAGCATCCGATCCATTCCTCGGCTGGGTGAGCGGCGTAAGGGGCGTCGATTACTACGCACGCCAGTTCCGTGACATGAAGGGATCAGTTGATCTCGACGTCCTTACTGCCGGGCAGTTCGAGAACTACGGCCGGATCTGCGCCCGGCTGTTGGCCCGAGCCCATAGCCAGAGCCTGGGCTGGGCGACGATCCCCGGCTATCTCGGCAGCTCCGACACTTTCGACAAAGCGATCGCCAGCTGGTGCCACGACTACGCCGACCAGGCCGAACGGGACTTCGAAGCCCTGGAGAGAGCGGTCGACAGCGGCCGCCTGCCTTGCGAATCAGGCGTCTGACCTAAAGCGCGGACTCGAGATCACGGCGCGAACCGACCCCCAGTTTTGAATAGACGCGGGTCAGGTGGTTCTCGATCGTCTTCGGCGTGACGAAAAGTTCGTCGGCGATCTCGCGGTTGGTTTTGCCGCCGGCTGCGAATTCGGCCACCCGCCGTTCCGAGGCGGTCAGCTCGTCGAAAGCGAGGCGTTTCGGGGCCGCTCCGGCAATCTCGAGCTCGTCCGCGGCGCGCTCGGCGGCGATTCGTCCGCCGCATGCCATCGCGACTTCGAGCCCGGCTTCCAGCTCTTCCCGTCCGGACGTTTTCTTGCCGGACCTGAGCAGGGAAATACCCAGCTCGACCCGGGCCCGGGCCTCTTCCGATTTCCAGGCGGACCCGGAAAGGGTTTCAACGGCTTCCGTCAGGCGTTCGGTCCGCAGCTCGGCCGGGCCGGCCAGGGCGGAGGCGCGCTGGGCGATTCCGAGGGCGACCGGTTTGCCCCACCATTCGGCCCAGGTCAGGTGGTCTCGGGCGAGTCCGTCTGCTTCTTCGCTGTAGCCGGTGCGGCTGATCGTGCGGGCCAGGAGCGCCCGCCACGAGAGGGCCTTCATCGAACGGTTCGCCCAGTCGTCTTCTTCCAGCGGTGCGACGTCGATCCGCACGGCTTCGAGGTTCCCCTGGATCTCATGCAGGGCAGCACGCCCCCAGGGGATCCAGCGCAGCACCGTCGGTCCGCCAGGCCCGTGCTCGATGCCACCGTCGATCATCGCCTGTTCGGCCTCTTCGAGCTTGCCCTGCTCGACCAGTGCCCGCACGGTGAACGACGCGTTGACCGGAACCATGATCGGTGCCAGGCCGGCTGCGGCTGCGGTGCGGGCGTCGGCTTCAGCGTCCCCGGGCCGTCCTTCGTTGATGGCGAGGACCGCCCGGCAGCCGAGTGCTCCGGCGCGCCCGAAGGCGGATCCGCGACGCACGCTGTCGGCCAGCGCCTGTTCGATCGTCGCCCGGGACTCGTCGTATGCCTCGCAGGTGAGCAGGGCGTAAGTCGCCATGTACCAACCGAGAGACTCGGAAGTGTCCTCGGCGATCAAACGTCCGTTACCGATCGCGCGGTTGGCGATTTCGATGACTGCATCCGGGTGTGAACCGGTTGCGTGGAGCTCCTGCGAAAGCAGGGCCAGGATCGTTCGCTCCGCGGCGGTATCACCTGGCACCCCGAGGTGGCGCCTCAGATCGATGCCGGAATCGGTGCCAGACAGCCAGGCGAGCATCGCCAGATCAGCCTCCAGCCGCAGAGCACCATCACCTTCAAGGTCGTCAAGCTCGGCCAGGGACGCGTGGACCAACTTGCGGGCGTCGTCCATGCCACCGCTGGCAAAGGCCGCGAAACCACGGTCACGCTGGGCGGCGATTTTCAGGTCGGTATCACTGAGGTCACCAAGGCCGAGTTCGATCCGTTCGAGGCCTTCGGCGAAGTTTCCGGAGCGGACCTCGGCCCGGCCGAGTTCGACCAGCACTTCCGGCCTCGACTCGGGCGCTGGTGGTTCGGCCAGCGCCCGCTTCAGATGGATGACCGCGGTTGCCGGCACGCCGGTGCGCCAGGCCCGGTCGGCGGTGCGACGCAGGAGGGCGACCAGCTCCTGGTCGGCGAAAGGTTCCGAGCTGAGGGCGTGGACCACGGTCTCATCGTCGGTGGCACCTTCCCGGCGGAGGGTCTCGAACGCCCGGCGGTGGTACGCGGTCCTGGCTGATTCGGGAATGTCCTCGGCGATCGCCGCGCGGACCAGTGGATGGGCCATGCGCAATGGCCGACCGGGTTCGAGGATTCCGGCGGCCATCATCCGGTCGGCCGCTTCAGCCCCCGCTTCCGGGTCGATTCCGGCGATCGCCACGGCGTGCCGAAGCTCCCCTTCACCTCCGAGGACGGCCAGCGCCTGGGCCAGCTTCCGCGAGTCATCGCCGAGCGCGCCGAGGCGCATCAACAGCGAACGCCGCACGGCGACCGGCCCCGCATCGAAGATCTGGTCGGGCGAGAGCTCGGAGATGTCCCGGTGGGAAGAGGCGAGTTCGTTCGTGAGTTCTGAAAGGAAGAAAGGGTTGCCGCTGCTTGCTTTCGAGAAAGCGGCCACAAGCTCGCGGGATATCTCCTGCCCGGGGAACGCCCGCGACAGGATTTCCGCCACCCCATAGTCAGTCAGTCCTTTCGGGCGAAGCATCGTCGCCCCGGCTTCGATGAAGATCGGCGAAAGCGTGTTGGCTTTCGACCCCGGTTCGTCGCTGCGTACTCCGGCCATCAGGGCGATCGGGTGGCCTTCCACCCTTCGGGCCAGGTAGGCGCTGGCGATCAGGGAGGCACCGTCGCCCCAATGAGCATCATCGAAAACTGCCAGCATCGGGCCGTCTTCGGCCAGGTTTGCCATCAGCCAGTAGAGACCATGGAGCGTATTCTCAACGGTGTCCCGCCCGGGGCCGGTGTCGATCGGCAGGTCGCCGAATCCAAGCACCGAGGCAGCCGGAGCGGCCGGTCCCGAAAAGAGTTCACGGCGCTGATCCTCGTCGGCGTTATGGACCGCTTTCTCCAGCATCTGGCGAACCACTCCGAAATCGATCTCCTGCTCGAGCACCCCGCCACGCCCGTAAACGACCCTCATGCCCATCTCCCGGGCCTGACCCATGGCGGACCTCAGGAGGGCGGTCTTGCCGATGCCGGCCGGGCCTTCCACCACCACCAGCGATCCGTTTCCCGCACACGCATCGGTAAGGTGTGTTTCTATGACACCCAGTTCGAATTCACGTTCGAGCAATGTCTGGTCTGGAAACGTCATGAGGACTAAATCTTATGTCGCATGGGTTTCAAAATCAGGCACCGTTGGTAGTGATACCCGGGAGATGAATAAATGACACGCCTTGCTGAAGGACGCAGCACACATCTGGATCGGTCCGAAATCGCCCAGGAGACCCTGAGGCTTTTCGACGAAGGGGGAGATCCGAGCATTCGCCAGCTTGCGAAGGTTCTGGCGGTGACCCCGTCGGCGATTTATCACCACTTCGATTCCCGGGCGCAGATCGTCCAGGCGGCGATCGAAATCGTCTTCATTGAAATCCTGGCCAGCGTCTACGAAGAAGTGGGCGATCCTTTTGAAGCGGATCCGATCGAGTTTCTGATGGCCACCGGGTTCTGCACCCGTCGGGCCTTCTGCAGCCACTACGCGATTGCGCCCTATATGGCAGCCACCCCGGAGTCCGACGAACTTTCAGCCGGCACCCTGGCAATCATGGCGAACGTCTTCGAGCGCCTTGGCTTGAGCGGCGAAGCCGCCGCCGAAGCATTCCACTCTTACGGCTCTTACACATTCGGCAATTCTCTTTTCGCCGCCAACCGCCTGGCCTCGAATGCGGCGCTCGAAATCGACATGGTTGAAGTCGGGCGGCTGGAGAGGTTCCGCTCCGAGGCGTCTCCCGATGCCAAGCAGCGGTCGAGCTTCGAAACCCGGGCAGCCATCGACAGTGTGATGGACATCTCCATGGTTGATCCCGAGCGTGACGAAGCGTTGTTCGGAACCGGTCTGCGCCGGCTGCTTGTAAGCATTACCAACGCCTGAGTTGTAGCGTCGCGTCATGGAACTTCTTCGTGTTGAAAGAGACGGGCCGCTGGCGACGATCACGATCGACAGCCCGCCGCTGAACCTTTTCGATTCCCGCCTGATCGGCGAACTGAAACAGGCCATTGAAGAAATCGAGTCCGACCCGCCACGGGCCCTCCTGATCCGGGCCGAAGGTCGCGTGGTTTCAGGTGGGGTAAATGTCGAGGAGTTCAAAGGGCTGACCCCCGCCCAGGCATCTGATCTCTGGCGGGACCTGCTCGGAATGATCGACCGGATCGAAGCCCTGCCGCTGCCGGTTGTCTTCTCCGCACACGGCCTGACCCTGACCGCTGCGTTCGAGATGTCCCTGGCCTGTGACCTGATCGTTGCCGGAGAGTCCGCCAGATTCGGATTGGTAGAAATCGTCGTCGGCCTCACCCCGTCGATGGGTGGGCCGCAGAGGCTGGCCGAACGCGCCGGCTCCGGACGGGCCAAGCAGCTGGTCATGACCGGCGACATATTCGACGCGGCGACACTTGAGCAGTGGAACGTGGTCAACGTGGTGGTTGCCGACGAGGACCTGGATGAACAGGCCCGCAAGCTTGCGATGAAACTCGCCAACGGGCCGACCAGAGCCCACGCCATGACCAAGAGAATCCTGCGGGCTTACGTCGAAGGTGGTGTCCCCGCGGCCGACCGGGTAACCCGCCGCGATGCCGCCGACCTTTTCGCCAGCGAGGACCTGATCAACGCGGTCGACTCTTTTCTCGCCGAGGGTCCCGGTAACGCGACCTTTGAGGGCCGCTGAATAAAAGCGTCCCGCAAGATCCCGCTGGTGATCCTGATCGCGGCCGCGACGCTCGCCGCGGGCTGTGGAGGCAGCGAAGAAAGCGGTCCCGCTCCGCCGACCAACGAGAAGTTCATCACCGAGGCCGACACGATCTGCGCCACCGGTCTTGCACAGATGCAGGACGCGGTCCGCACCACCTTCGGAAACAAAGCACCGACTGAAGAGGAAGCCACTGCTTTCACCACGACGGAGACGGTGCCGATGCTCACAGCCCAGATCGCGGACCTGAAGGCATTGACACCGCCAGAGGGTGATGAAGCAACGGTTGAAGCCATCTGGGATGCGATGGAAGAGGGCCTTGGCACGATCGAAGACGACCCCGCATCGGTCCTCGCCGACCCGATACCGATGGTCGACGCCCTCGAACTTGCCCGGTCATACGGGTTCAGGTCCTGCGGCAACGTCAGCTGAGGACACAAAAAACCCGGCTACCAGAGGTTCCGCAGAGAATTCTTTTTGAAGCGCGCGTAAGTTTCCCGCGCCCACCTCGTTACTCCATTAGCAACACAACGTTGCGCTGAATCGAAATCAATCGAATGGAGAACGAAATGAAGAACGCAGTCAACCGCATCAAGCAGCTTCGCCCCGTCACCCTGATCGCCATGCTGGCGCTTTTCATCGCCATCGGTGGAACGGCAACCGCCGCTTCCGGCTTGATCAACGGCAAGAACATCAAAAAGGGCACCGTCACCGCCAAGCAGCTGAAGAACAAGACGATCACCAAGGGCAAACTCGCCCCCTCGACCGTCAAGTCGCTCAAGGGTGCCAAGGGCGCCAAAGGTGACCAGGGCATCCAGGGAGTTCCCGGAGCCAACGGAGTCGTTTCCCCGGTAGCCGACACTGAAATCGGCCCGGAGAACGTAGTCGCCAACGTCGACAAGACTCTCGCGGCCACCAATGTTCCCGCAGGAAGCTACGCCGTCATCGCTGATTTCAATTACACGTCAGCTTCATCGGCACCAGTCACTTGCGTGATCAAGAACGGTGCTTCGATCGTCTCCCTGACCAGCTTCAACGGTGAGGTCGAAAAGAACTCGGTCGCAATCAACGGACTGACTACCAACGCGACGAACCTGTCGGTTGTCTGCAACTCGACCGCAGGCGGCACCGCATCGAACATCCATCTGCTCGCCATTCCGGCACAGAGCTAGGGAAGAAACCACCTGCCGTCCCTTCTTTGAGCGAAGGGACGGCGGGGGTGAACCCCCCAAGGGGGGAAGTCAGGGGGGTCCACCCCCATGAGAAACCATTCCGATCAAGGGAATCTGTAGCTGTGACCACCAACCAGTCCATCGACATCCACTGCGACATCGACTCAATCGAAGGTTCGTTTCGCGGAGAACTCAGCAACGAAGAGGGTCTTTCCCGCTCCTTCAGTGGCTGGACCGAATTTGCCACGGCCCTGATGGCCCTGGCCCGGGACACCGAGCCCGGCAATTCAAAAACCAAGCTCGAGGAGAACAACAAGTGAAAAAGCTCAGGACCATGAAACGCCCGCAGATCTCGACCATCATCGCCTGCATCGCCCTGTTCCTCGCCATCGGAGGCACCGCAACTGCGGCCAAGCTGATAAACGGCAAGAACATCAAGAAGGGCACTGTCACCGCCAAGCAGATCAAGAACAGCACGATCACTTCGGGCAAGATCTCACCGGCCACAATCGCCTCCCTCAAGGGTGCGCAGGGCCCCAAGGGTGAGAAGGGTGCCAAGGGCGACACCGGAGCCCAGGGTGTACAGGGCCCCGCTGGAGTCGCCGGCCTGACCAGCTTCATGGCCACCAACGACGTCAGCAACCAGCCCGCAAACGATGCCGTCACGGTCATCTCGATGAACAACATGCCTTCCAGCAAGTACTTCATCACCGCCAAGTCGGTGATGTTCTCGAACACTGCCGGTGCGCTCGTGGGCTGCAGCATCGAAACCAACAACGGCGGCGGCGGCGACGGCGCGCTCTGGACATCAACCGCCAACTTCTCCCGCAACACGGTTCCGATGATCCTCACCACCGCAACCAAGGTCACCCAGATCAAGGTGGTCTGCGACCCGGGCAATGCGGTCGGCGGATTCGACGCCACCGTGGTCGCGGTCCCGACCAGCTGATCGCCGGAAACGAGATCGAAAGAAACCAATGAGCAATCACATCGAAAACCTCAAACGGAACCGGACCGCGGCAGTCATCGGACTGCTCGCCCTCTTCATCGCGATCGGTGGCACGGCTACGGCCGCCGGCCTGATCAACGGCAAGAACATCAAAAAGGGCACGGTCACCAACAAGCAGTTCAAGAACCAGACGATCACCGTGAGCAGGATCAACCCGGAGACTGCAGCTTTTTTCAGGAACTCGCAGGGTCCGAAGGGCGAAACGGGCGAAAATGGCGCGAAAGGTGATTCCGGACTGCAGGGCATTCAGGGCGGATCGGGCGTGAAGACGTTCTCGGCCAGCAACACGAAGACCAACCAGCCGGCCAATACCAACACCGACATGGTCATCCAGGCACTGCCGGGCAGCCGTTACATCATCAACGCCAAGGTCAACGTGACTTCGACGACCGCCGGTTCGACCGTGACCTGCCGGATAGAAGCCAGCAATGGCGGTGGCAGCGATGAAGCCAAATGGCTTTCCCCGGCGAACGGTGCTCGCGGAACCCTGTCGATGGCGCTCTCGACTTCGCCCCTGATCGGCCAGGCCAAGGTTGTCTGCAACCCGGGCAATTCGACCGGCTCGTTCACGACCGACCTGGTGTCGATCCAGGCGGCCTGACCAACCAGACTTCGGTATCCCCACGATGCCGATGAAAACGCGCCGCCCCCGTAAGGCAGTCCGGGGGCGGCGTGGTTTTACCCCATCAGAACAAACAACCAACCACTCAGGGAGAAATCAAGAACAAGACGATCGCCAAGGCGAAACTCAACAAGAAGGTCGTCAAGGCTTTCACCAAGGGCGGCGGACCGGCCGGCCCC
>Ga0105046_10008021_pt1 | contig 16592 bp, 14 predicted proteins | sample MAT03_FD_78385 | JGI IMG/M metagenome (GOLD analysis project Ga0105046, IMG submission 78385) | Freshwater microbial communities from Lake Fryxell liftoff mats and glacier meltwater in Antarctica - MAT-03 (megahit assembly) | ecosystem: Environmental > Aquatic > Freshwater > Ice > Liftoff...
CCCGAAGGTCCGAGGACAGAGAGAAACTCACCCTGCCGCAGCGTGGCGCTCAGGTTCTGGAGCGCCACCACCGGGCCGCGGGTCGAGTTGTAGGTGACGGCGAGGTCTTTTGCCTCGAGCAGTAGATCGCTCACTGTCTGGACGTCTTGGCTCGTCAGGGACTAGTTCGCAGCCTTGGCCCGCGCGATGATCGGCGCCGGATCGAACTTGAGGAACTCGGGCACGAACGCGTTGGTGAAGCAGGTTTCGACCGGCACATCGGCCGTCGAGATTTGGCCGCCCTCGTGCAGCGCCGTTGCGAAGTCTTTCCACGATTGCAACGGGAACTCGCCCCAGCGACGGTTGTTCTTGTCTGGGAAGTCAAGGTACTTGTTGAACCGAGCATTCATGATCTTGATGCCATCGGCAATCGCCTTGGCCTCATCCCCCCCAGTGGGTTTCTGGTCGGGATAGAGGACCCAGAATGCCTTTACACAGGCCCCTGGGTTGACTTCGCAGAAGACCGATGCCTTCGCCATTGCACGCCCGAAACCGATCAGCATCTTCGGGTTGTCGCGGATGGTGTCGTCGTGGGCGACGAATCCATTCGAAAACAGTCCCTTGTATTTCGCGGGAATATCGAGCCGGCGAATCTTGGTCCCCTGGACTTCCAGCGTCGCATGTTGCGAATCGAAGAGGTTCAACGCGTCGATCCTTTTCTCGCGGAACGCGAGAAATGCGGGCGCGCCAATGCCCACGGGCTGCAACTCCACATCTGCGCCGATTTCCTTGAACATCGCTCTGGTGATGGGAATGTTGCCGAACGTAAGCGCCCCGACGCCGAGCCTCTTACCCTTCAGGTCGCTCAGGGTTTTGATCGGGGAGTCTTCGAGCACGACGAACTCCCAGGCCGACTCGCGCGTGGCGTTGTAGAAGAACTTCAGAGGAATGGGGTCCTTACCAGGCTGGCGCGAGACGATCAGCACATCCGGGTTGGGGTAACCAACTTGCACGCGCTTGGCAGTCATCTGTGGCAGCAACGTGCCGGTACCGTTGAAGGCGACGATCTCGAGGTCGAGCCCTTCGTCTTTGAAGAAGCCAAGTTGCTTGGCGGCGACTATGACGCCGAGTGACAGCGTGACGGACGTGACCGTGCCGAATATGACCTTCTCCTGTGCCTGTGCCGTCGCGGCGGGAACAAGTGCGAGTGCCGCGGCTGCAACGGCAAAAGAGGCAAAAAGTTGTTTCACGTCAGGTACTCCTGTGATGCGGTGTAGAAAAAAATAGTTGAGGCAGGAAAGCGGCCGAACAAGCCAAGCAATCGCTGGGCCACCAACCGGAAAGTCAACCCTTGACCGGCGAGTAAAGCCCACGCCCGATCGCAAGTAGCTTCCCATCCGGATCGCAAACGTCGATGTCGATGACTGCCGTACTGCGCCCAGCGCGCCGGACAACCGCACTGGCGTCAACATAGTAGCCGACGGCGGGTCGCAGGTAGTCGATCCTCAGATTGATCGTAGGAACACCGCCGCCGACGAGCATACCGATGGCGAAGTCCCCGACGACGTCGATGAACGACGCGATCGGGCCACCGTGAAACTGGCGTGTGCCTGGCCGCCGCTCGAGTTCGGGGCGCAGCGGCATTCTCGCGATCAGAATGCTTTTGTCGTGGTCCAGGGAAAGCACCTTGAGGCCCATGAACGCAATGAAGGGCGAGCGGTCGAACAGAGCCTGGATCTCTTCGGCTCCGAGCCGACTAGGTTCGACCTGACTCATGGCTTCACCGCCACTTTGCCGAAGACCTGCCGGTCTTCCAGCAGCGCGAACGCCTCGTTCACCTGATCCAGGCCGTAGGTACGGTCGATGACTGGTTTGAGCCGCCCCGTCTGCAGCAGATCGAGCAGCGTCGACAGATCGTCGCGCATCCAGCCGTTGGACCCCAGGATTTGCAACTCGAAGGTCCAGATGAACCGGAGATCCTCGACCGGATCGAATCCGGCCGTCGCACCACAGGTCAGCAATCGCCCTTGGCGATGAAGGACCCGCAGCGACTTCACCCAGGTATCACCGCCCGTGAAGTTCACGACGACATCCATGCCGCCGTCAAACTGGCGCCTGTGAGGCTTCCCGAATTTCGAGTACACCCACTTCATGAAGTCGTCGCGGGTGTAGTCGACCAGGTGATCCGCGCCAAGCTCCTTCAGCCGCGCCAACTTTCCTTCGCTGGAAGCGCAGACGACGACTTCTGCACCGACGAGTTTGGCGAGCTGCACGCAGCAAGTGCCGACGCCGCCGGACGCACCGAGGATCAGCACCCGCTCCCCCTTGGCGACCTTGCCGATTGTGTACATCATTCGAAGCGCCGTGCCGTAGGCGACGGGCAGGCATGCAGCTGCTTCGTAGGAGACGTCGTCGGGCAGTGCCATCAGGTGGTGGTCGGGCACAGCGCAGAGCTCCGCCAGGCCACCTGGTCGCATCTCCCCGAGCAGGCCTGAATTGTTTTTCCTGTCGACCGGATCGACCATCACGCGCTGGCCCACTTTCCAGCCCGTGACGTCGGTGCCGACTTCAACGATCTCGCCGGCAAAGTCGATGCCAGCAATGCATGGCAGCGGAACCTTGATGCCGGGCATGCCCCTGCGCGTAAAGATGTCGTGGTAGTTCAGCGTCGCGGCGCCGACTTTGATCACCACCTCGTCGGCAGCAGGCTGCGGATCCGGATAGTTTGTCTCGTAGCGGATGGTGCCCGGACCCCCGTGCTCATGGATGACTGCTGCTCTCATTGCAATGGCTCACTGTGTTGATGAGACGACTCGCCGACTTGGCGGAAAAGGATCGCCGCGCCGCAGGCGTCTTCAGGCGCGATCCAGAAACCGGCTGGCCCGGCGGGAGCTGCTACCTCGTGGACACAAACGCCCTGAGTGGTGAAGAAGGCTCGTGTCGCCTCGAGCGATGCGACGCGAAGACCGAACCCCACTGGAGACGGCGTCGGCGGCACGAAGCCGGCTGGCGCTCGGTCGCGCCAGCACTCCGGCGTGAGCAACCAGAACGCCCCGCGGTCGAGTCGCAACCGGATCTCCTCAGGATGTCCGTCGACTTGGCCGGAGAAGAGCTGAGCAAACCGTTCTGCGGTCGCACGCGGGTCGTCGACGACGAAGAAGACAGCATCGATGCCTTGGACGCCGTTCGGGTGATCGAGCAGATGCGGCTGCCAAAGCACGTCGCGAGTCTTATGTTCGATGAACAGAAAACGCGCCTCAGGGAACTGCTTGCGGTCGACGTACAGGTTGCGGAAAGCGGCGCGACGCACCGACTCATCGCGAGGGCCGAAGGCGGCGTCACGCTCCAGTTTCCGAACCGCTTCTACAGGCAGGCCGGCAGCCGCCAATTCGCGGTGCGCTGCCTCAGCATCCTCGCATCCGACCGCGACGATGTGAAGCCCCTCATAGCGGGCGACCAAGTCCTTGACCGAACTGAACAGGCTGGCATCGGTCAATCCGATGATCTCCAGGTAGCCTTCATGGAACATCGCGCAATGGTTGCCAGATCCCCACGGCTCGACCGGCAGGCCGGCAGCTCGGGATCCAGAGTGCAGGCTGCGCGGTGTCAGCCGGAAACCCAGGCGCGAAAAGGCGTCGTGACCACGTCCGAGATCGCCAACAGCCACGCCCACGTGATCAAGTTCCCGCTTCATCTCCACCCTTCTGCAATTCGCTCAGTTCGAGCACAAACCCACCAGTGAAATCGGGCCCGACGTGCCACACGTCCCCAGACCGCTGAACCAAAACTCCATTGTCTTCCATGAGACGGGCGGCGAGAGCCCGGTCGGAGAACACGATCCGCACGCCGGCGAAGGAAGGTTGCGCTGGCGCTGTTACGCCCCAGCGCGCCTCAAATGCAGCACGCGAGTAGCCCTCGACAAACCCGCCACCTGGCAGGTCAAGTGTCACTCGTCCCGGCCCGCGCGGCTGCGGCAGCGCACCAGTCATCGCCGCAATCCGCGCGTACGGATGTCCATCGGACCAAGTGCTTTCCTCGCAGCACAAGAACGCCGCCTCGAGCGATCGGGCCCCATTGGGATGCGAGCGGTAGCGTGGCTGCCAAAGGTACTCGGGCGTCTGGTGCTCGATCAAGATGTAGCGTCCTTCGGGACACGCCGCATCGCGGCTGAACACATTGCGGAATCGCATCGTGCGCTCGACGCCATCAACGTCGAGCACGCGAGCCCGCTGGACGGGCGCGTCGAGCCATGTGGCCAAGGCCGGCGCGCTCGACAACTGCGCCCAGGTCTCGTCGGCAGAGGACACTCGCAGCGCCAACAGGTGCAGGCCATCGAAGCGCTCAAGGAACCGGGCCCAAGGATTGAATCCTTGTGGGTCTACCGCGCCAATCAGTTCAAGGTAACCGCAATCAAAGATCGCGCATCGGTTGGCCGTTCCCCATATGCCCTCCTCGTCCCGGCCAGGCAGCCGTCCGCGCTGCGGGCTCACCGGCGACAACAGAAAACCGAGCCGCTGCCAGCACAGCGCTGTCGCGGCGAAGTCACGGACGATGGCGCCAGTGTGATCGAGTGATATTTTCGCAGGCAAAGAAGCGCCTGTTGCGCTGGCCCGACTCATGAAATCGAGGGCGCCGGATTCGACGCCGCCGAGCCGAGCGGTGGGGCGCCCGAAGACGGAAGGCCTGCCGTCTGCCACTGCTCAAGCGCGCGCTGCCGGAGGACTCTACGATCGATTTTGTTGGTTCCCGCCAGCGGAAGCTCCGACAGGAACACGACACGGCGAGGGTGCTGGTAGGCCGGCGCATGTCGAAGCGCGTACGCCTTGACGGCCTCCTCGTCAAGGGTGCTGCCGGCCCGCAGCACGACGAAAGCGAAAGGCTTCTCTCCCTTCAACTCATCAGGTACCGGTACGACGCAAGTCTGCACGATGTCCGGGTGCCGTTCGAGCAAGTGCTCGACTTCGCTGGGGTAGATGTTCTCGCCGCCGCACACGAACATGTCGTCAGCCCGTCCAACGAAAAAGAAAACACCGGTCTCGTCGCGTCGGAAAACGTCGCCCGATATGTACCAACCGTCAGCCGTCAGCACCTCGCGGGTCTTTTCAGGCAGATTGAGGTACCCAAGCATATTGGCCGGCGTTCGGATCCAGAGCACGCCTTCGTCGGCCTCGTTCCCCTCGGCGTCCACGAGGCGGACCTCGACACCGGGCAGCGGCCAGCCCAGCGAGATGTCGGGCTTTAGGCGGCCTTCGGGATGAGGACCGAACATGACTGGACCCGATTCGGTTGTCCCATAGGCGTTAGACACCGCAGCGTGTCGGAACACCTCGCGGATGTCGTCGACGAGCTTCTGCGTTGATGGCGCCGACCCCATCCGAACGATTCGCACGGCGGACAGATCGGTCTGCGCAAGTAGCGCCTTCTCGCGAATCACCATCGCCAACATCGTTGGGACGGACGTCAGCCAAGAAATTTTGAAACGCCCAATGGCCTCAATGTAGCACCTCGCGTCGAACTGGGGCAAAAGCACCATACTGGCATGCGACGCACAAACGAACTTGCTTGTGCCCAGCGCATTCATGTGAAACAGTGGAGCAGCGACGATCAGCCGCTCAGCGTCGAAAGGCCCGCTACGCAACCGCATCTGGACGGCCCACAGTTGGCCAGCATGAGATAGCGGCACGCCCTTCGGACGCCCCGTCGAACCCGATGTGTAAAGGATCATCGCCGTCTCGTCGCTCTCTGGGGCGACAGCAACGAACACACCTGGCTCCAGAAATGCGGCCCACTCGCCAGGTACGTCGAACCCGACTGTCGGCAGGCCCGCCGGTACCGAGCCCCGCCGCGCCTCGTCGCAGAAGGCGAGCCGAACACCGGAGTCGCGCAGCACGAACTCGATCGTCTCAGGCGGGAACTTGTGATTGACGGGCACTGCCACCAAACCCGCGCGCATGATCCCGAAGTAGGCGATCAGGAATTCGGCGCGGTTGGCCGAGGCGATCGCAACCACGTCGCCGCGCTTCAGGCCGCGCGCCAACAGTCCGAGGGCGCAAGCCTGCGCCTGCCGGTCGATCTCGCCGTGAGTGAAATGGCGCGGCCGATCCCAGTCGCGGCAGTCGATCAGCGCGACATCGTCAGCTGACTTGCTACGATCGGTCAGATCGCCAAGATTCTGAAATTTTTGTTCCTGCATGTTCATAAGATACTGCAACTTCTGCCGTGCACTGGCTTGCTTGCGCCCAAGGGATCAAGGTATAAATTGATGACGGATCAAACAGTCGAATCGGCGTTTTCTTCGAATTACGTCGAAGCCCGCGAAAAGTTTATACGAGCAGCGCTCGGGGCAGGTGCTCGACTTGCGCACTACAGACATCCCGACGCGACGGGACCCGCTGGCGAGGCCTTGTACCTGGATGTCGCAACGCTCGGTCCGCCAGCGGCGACCAACATGATGGCCGTCGGCTCAGGCACCCACGGGATCGAGGGCTATCCAGGTTCTGCTGCGCAGACGGCTTGGCTGCGACGCGGAGATGCGTCGCGGCTGCCGCCAGACACGGCGGTGGTCTTCCTTCACGGACACAACCCGTGGGGATTCGCGCACAGGCAGCGGGTCACCGAGGAGAACGTCGACCTCAACCGAAACTTCGTTGACCACGAGGCGCCGTATCCCGACAACCCGGGATACGACGAACTGCACCCAATGATCACGCCGACGCAGTGGGATGAGCAGACGATACCGAGCGTCTTCGCAGCGCTCGAGTCCTTCCGAGAGCGAGTCGGCGAAAAGGCCTTCTCGGACGCATACAACGGAGGTCAGTACAGCGCTCCTGACGGTGTGTTCTTTGGAGGCCATCGTCCGCAATGGGCAAACCTCGCCTTCCGAGCTGCCGTGCGGCAGCACTTGGGTCATGCAGGACGTTCTGCGCTTATCGACCTGCACACGGGGATCGGCCCTTGGCTTGACCACGTTTTTCTCTGCTTCCATTCGCCAGGCTCGCCGCCCTACGAACGCGCGCGGCGCTGGTGGGGCGAGCGTGCGGTCAACCGCCAAGGCTCCACGCACAAGGCTCTCGCGTCCTATCGGGGATTGCTGGTCGACGCTTTCCAGGCCGAGTTGTCGGACACCGAGACCACCGCCGTCGTCATCGAATTCGGTACCCTTTCGCGCGCCGAGATGCAGCGAGCAAACATGTCGCTGCCTTGGCTCCGCAAGCACGGTCCAGCACATCCCGATCGCGCGGCCGCCGTGTTCGACACCTATGTCGAAGCGTTCTACCCAAGCGACCCGGCGTGGCGAGCGGCGGTACTGGAGCAGTCCCGCGTCTTCATCGACCAAGCGGTCGCAGGCTTACCGGCAAGCTGAGCGCATGATCGTCGGTACTCAGGCGTGGTCGATAACCACATGCCTGACGTCGGAGATCTCATCCTTCACGGAGCAGGTCCCCTCGCGTGCTCTGGCAGGTGTTCGACAACCCTCAACAGAACCGAAAATCCGCAGACGGTCGTGATTTTTGGCACCGACGGAACTCGTGGCGATCTGTCGAAGCCTGTCGCATCTGTTCAAAAAAATGGCCAGTAGATGCAAGGTTTGCTGTGGATCCCTGCCTAGACTCGACGGACCGCGTTGCAATATGACAACTGTCGAGGCCGGTACGGTGCCGATGTGATGTGCCGTTCTGCGTCGCAGCCACGTGATCAGCACATTGCAGGCGTGATTCCCCTGAGGAGATTGGGGTTCCTTTCAGCATTCAACTCATCCGAAAGCTCAAGTCATGACCCAGGAATTTGATCTGTACGAAGTCGGCGGCTACGGCAGCGGCCGAATCGGGTTCGGCAGCAAGATCGGCATCGTGTCGGTCGACATGATGAACTGCGTGACCAAGCCTGATGCCCCGATGGGAAAGAGTCCGATGGGTCAGGATGCGGTAGAAAAATGCGCCGTGCTGTTCGCGGCTGCCCGTGCTAACGGCATTCCGATCGTTCACTGCAACACGGCGTTCCAGCCGGACCTGCGCGATATGCCTCCGTGGAAGATTGCGTGCATGAAGTCTTGGATCATCGGTTCCTGGGAAGTCGAAATTGATGAGCGCCTGTGGCAAGAAGGTGACGTGCTTGTCTGCAAGAAGACGCCCTCCATCTTCTTTGGCACGCACTGCGCATCGGTACTGAACATGCACGGCGTGGACACCGTGATCGTGACTGGCGCAAACACCAGCGGCTGTATCCGTGCGACCTCAATCGAGAGCTTCGCGCTCGGCTACCGCACCATCGTGCCGGAGCAGTGCGTGTTCGACCAGGGTTCGATTGCGCATCGCCAGAATCTCGAAGACATTGGCAAGCGCTATGTCGACGTCGAACCCTTTGAAATGGTGCTGGAGCAGGTGAAGAGAGCCAGGCAACTGGCCGTCTGAGCGCGGCGGCTTCGGCCGTGAAACAGCGGTTTGCAACCGATACCAAAGCGCGATACTTACTGAGCGCATCAGGCCTGCGTGTAGATGCTCTATGGCCCCATCCAAGTCTTGAAGAGTTCGAACGCGCTGATGTCCATGGCTGCTTTACGTGTTGGCGAATCAGCTGAGGCGACTGTTGGCGAAGCTTGAGGCGATCTCTCCGCGATCCATCAGACCGGCTGGGCCGATAAGAACGAGCCGGGAGCAAGGCGTTTCGTCGCCCCACGGTTCGCTGCGCTCAAGGCTGGACCGGGAGCCGACACGCTGGTAGACAGTACGGTGGGCTGGGTCGTCCGAGAGCTGGAGAATTCCCTTTGCACGCAGCAACCGCCCTGGCAGCGCGGCGAGAAAGCCGCGCAACCGGAATGCATCCAGGGGCGAATTGCTGGTAAGGCTCCAGCTGTCGAAGCCTTGCACGTGCTCGGGAGAAGTGGCCGCTTCGTCTAGAACATTGCGGGTCGATGCCAGCCCAAGCGCGAGCTCGACCGGGATCTCTCCATTCACCGCATCGACGATGGGACGGCCCGGCACCTGCGTCGTGAGCCAGGCGCGCGCCGCATCGCGCTGACCTGCGTCTACCAGGTCGAGCTTGTTGAGCACGACGAGGTCGGCTGCGGACAACTGCGCAAGAAACGGCCTGCGGGTTGCATCGTCGTCCGACAGCGCGCCGAAAGTTTCCGCATCGACCACGGTCAGCAGGCCATCAAGGCGAAGCGCAGGATTGGCCAGCGCGACCTGCGCGATACCGCGCGGATCGGCAAGTCCGCTGGCCTCCAGCACGATAGCCTCTGGCGGCTCCTCGCGTTGCGCCAGGGCAATCAGCGTCTTGGTCAGGTCGCCGGCCAAGCTGCAGCACGCACAGCCATTGGTCAAGCTGATCATGTCGTCTGTACGCGAACGAATCAGCGCCGCGTCGATATTGATCTTCCCAAAATCGTTGACGAGCACCGCGATCTTGCGGCCATGCGGCGCGGCTAGCAGGCGGTTCAGCAGTGTTGTCTTGCCCGCACCCAGAAAGCCTCCGATCACCGTCAGGGGCAGCGACGCGTCAGCCGCCCGCTGAACACGGGGAATCATCTGCGCAGCCTGGATGATCCCTGACAGCATCTGCCAGGTTTCAGCGGCCGCTGCTTGCGGGTCGATGGGCCGGCTGCCAGACAATGGGAACTTCATGCCTCAGGCCGGTTGCAGTTTGCCCGCCAGGGCGGTGCCCCAGATGCCGATGTCCTTCAACTTCAGAGCGTCGACTTCGAAAGGATCCTCATCCAAAACCGCAAAGTCAGCGAACTTTCCGGGCTCAAGGCTGCCGATCCGGTCTTCGAGGCCCAGCACATAGGCCGCGTCGATCGTGATGGCCCTGATCGCGCGCTCCACGCCAATGCATTCGCCTGGCGCAACCACCGTCTTGCCGTCCATCGCGATTCGGTTGACCGCGACCCATGCGGCAGTGAGCGGATGCATCGGCACCACGACCAGCGAGAAATCCGAATGCAACGCAAACACCACACCCGCTCGCTCAAGCGACCCCAGGCGGGCCACAGCCTCCGAGCGATCGGGCCCGTAACCCTGGTCACTGTGCAGCTGACTGCGGTAGTGGGCGAAGTAATTGTTTACGCTGGCGACGCCGCCGAGTGTTTTCAGCCGGCGCGCCTGCTCCGGGGTGCTGATGCAGTAGTGCTCGATCGTGAACCGATGATCGAAACGCGGCTTCATGTCCTGCAGGCGTGCAAGCGCATTCAGCGATGCATCGATGGCCTCGTCGCCGTTGGCGTGGCAATGAATCTGGATGCCGGACTCCCAAAACGGCTTCATCCTGGCCGGCAACTCGTCCCACGGCACGTCGTTGCGCAGACCGTTGCTGCCGTCAAGGTAGCCGGGAAAGTTCAGGCGCAGCGACATCGCCGGGAAAGAACCGTCCGACAAGAACTTGATCCCATGGAAGAACAGCTTGTCTGTATTGCGACCTTGCATCTCGCCCAGAAACTCGGCGGCTCGGTCGCCATGCGTCTTGTAGAGCGGATTTTCCAGCGGCACCACCGCCATGCGCAGCGGGAAGGCCGGGTCATTGACGGCCTCGTCGTGCATCTGCCATTCGAGATCGAAGTCGTTAAAGCCGAACACCATCTCGGCGGTTGCGGTCACACCCGCGCGACGCGCCGTGTCTCCCATCCGGCGCAGGCCCTCGGCGCCGCCACCCTTCTGAATCTCGGCGCGCATGCCGCCGAGCACCGCACGTGTCGCCTCGATCTCGACGAATACGCCCTTCAAGCGGCCGTCCGGATAGCGCTCCACGCCATGGATCGTGGTGTCGGCCTTGATGCCGGAGCGTTCGAGCGCCGCGCTGTTCACGTAGACGAAGTGCGGTGCATAGGAGATCACCCACATCGGGCGCTCCGTGCTGATTGCATCAAGCTCGTCGCGATGGAGATGACCGCCCTGTAGCGCCGGGTCGAGCCCCCAAGCCACGAGAGGCTTCTCGCGAGCCTTCTCATCACGATGCACCTGCGTCAGCTTGGCGATGATGTCGGCATGGGTCAGCAATGCGGGGTTCATTCCCTGCGGCCCGGGCGACTCGATAGGGCCGATGTAGTGCAACGCCAGATAGCCCGCCGAAATCGAGAAGTGCGTGTGCGGATCGATGAAGCCCGGCAGGATGACTTTGTCTTTCAGCGTCTCGTCGATCACATGCTCATGACGCGAAAGCCATGGACGCATCGATTCGAGCGAACCCGTCGACACCACCCGTCCGTCCATGACTGCGACCGCCTGTGCCTCGGGTCGCCCCGGATCCAGCGTGCGCACCTTGCGCGCTACAAATACCGTGATCTTGCCCATGTCCAGCCTCCAGTGAAGGGTACTCAGCCGAGCCGAGCGGCCACGCGATCGGTATCAAGCGCACGCGCTGCCGCGCATTCGGCGGCGGCGTCAACAAGCCACTCGGCTAGATACTCTGCGAACGAATCGCGGACATACAGCCCAAACGCGTTCGCGGCCATGCCCTGCAGTATGACGGGCGCCTTGGCCAGCAGGGTCTGCGCGCATCTAGGGGCCGAGAAAGCCGAAGCGTGCAGGTCGAGCGTGCAGCCTTTAGCGAGCACTAAACGCGCCTCGCTGCCGGCAATCTCGATGAGCGTGCGGTTTGCCGACTGGTCCACCACCGAGTGATGCTGACCATTCAACGCCTCTCGCAGCGCGGCGGGTAGCGATTGGTGCTCGCCGTCGGGGGCTGTGATCAACCATTCGTCCGGGCCCAGCCAGATCGCCGTGCGCAGGTCGCTGCCCGTGTAGGTGTTTGGCTCCAGCGGCAGGGCCAGGCCAATTGCTACCGCCACCTCGTTGACGAAGGCATCTTCGCTTGGGTCTCCGCGCAGGTTGATCTGCGTGGTGAACGCCAACTCGCGGATCGTGAAGTGACCGGCTGCATGGCTGGCTGCCGCGAAGCGGGTGCCCCAGTGCGAAAGTGGGCTGGCGCGCAGTTCAGTCTGTCCCGTCACGGTGCTTACCCTCCTTGTCGAACATGACGGGGTCGGAGACCATCATCGGCTGCAAGCCGCTGGCCGATGCGCAGTAGACGGTCTGGCCAATCAGCGCGCAGCCTCCCTCGATCAGCGCCAGCGCAAAGCCGGATTCCAGGTTTGGACTGTGATAGCTGGATGAGATATGACCGATTGAAGGGCTTCCCAGCTCTGGGGAGAACCGCGCCCGCCCGGTAGAGGCGACCAAGTGTGAGCCCTCGGGCGCGACAAAGGATTTGTCCAGCGGGAGCAGACCGACGAGCTGTTTGCGTCCTGCACGGGCCGTATCGGAGCGACTGAACGAGCGCTTGCCGATGAAGTCCTTCTGCTTGGAAATGACCCAGTCCATGCCGAGGTCAAGTGGTGTCACCGTTCCGTCGGTCTCTTGCCCGATGATGATGAAGCCTTTCTCTGCGCGCAGCACGTGCATGGTCTCGGTGCCGTAAGGCGTGAGCCCGTGTGGCTCGCCGGCAGCCATGACAGCCTTCCACATGGCAAGGCCGTGCCAGGAAGGGACGTTGATCTCGTACGCCAACTCGCCGCTGAAGCTGATGCGGAAGACACGCGCGTCCATCCCGGCCACCTGCCCCTCGCGAAACGCCATGAAAGGAAAGGCGTCTTTGGAGAAGTCCATCGCTGGCGCAAGCGCCTGCATGATCGCTCGGGCATTCGGTCCGACGACAGCCGTCGTTGCCCACTGTTCGGTCACGCTGGTGCAGTAGACCTTCATTTCCGGCCATTCGGTTTGCAGCCATTCTTCAAGCCAGTCAAGCACCCGGGCGGCATTGCCGGTGGTTGTGGTCATCAGGAATCGGTCTTGCGCCAGCCGTGCAGTGACGCCGTCGTCCAGCACCATGCCGTCGGGCTTGCACATCAGGCCGTAACGGCAGGCGCCAACGGCCAGCTTCACCCATGCGTTGGTGTAGATGCGGTTCAGGAACTCGGCCGCATCTGGGCCCTGGATGTCGATCTTGCCGAGCGTGGTCGCATCCATCAAGCCAGCCGTCGTACGCACCGCCTTCGTCTCGCGCGTCACGGCGGCATGCATGTCCTCGCCTGGTCGGGGAAAGTACCAGGGCCGCTTCCACTGGCCCACGTCCTCGAAGGCTGCGCCGTGCTCCACATGCCAGGCATGCATGGGCGTTGTGCGCACCGGGTCTGAAAGTGCTCCGCGGTCACGCCCGGCCAGCGCGCCGAATGTCACGGGCGTGAAAGGAGGCCGAAAGGTCGTTGTCCCCACCTCGGGGATTGGCTTGGCCAACGCATCGGCAAGGATCGCAAGTCCGATCACGTTGGACGTCTTGCCCTGGTCGGTGGCCATACCGTTGGTCGTGTACCGCTTGGTGTGTTCGACCGATCGGAAGCCTTCGCGCGCCGCTAAGCGGATGTCGCGCTCGGTAACGTCATTCTGGAAATCCACGAAATGCTTGCCTGCCTGATCCTTGCTGAGGAGGTTCTGCACCGACCAGACTGGCCGCAGGTGAAGATCGTCTGTGGGCTCGACCTGCGGTGCTGCCGTGAATGGCGCAGCGGCCTGCCCCAGAGCCAGTTGAGTTCGAGCGGCGGCGGCCTTGCCGTCGGCCAACACGCGCTCGAGCGCAAAGCAGCCGTTGACCGCTCCCGCCGTCTCGACCGCCTGCACACTGCGCTGCGGCAGGAAGCAGGCAAGAGTGGGGTCATAGCGCAACGTGCCAGGCGCCTGACTGAACAGGTGTACCGCCGGGTTGAATCCACCCGACATCAATACGTGGTCGCAGTCGATGCGCCTGACAGTGCCTGCTCGCTCGGAACAGACATCGACCGAACGCACGCGCTTCGAGCCGTTTGCACGCACGACAACATGGCCGACGAGAACCTCGACGCCGGCGTCGCCGGCGCGGCGCAACAGGTCCTCGCCGGGTTCAGCCCGTGCATCGACGACATGCGTGAGGTTGCCTGCAGCCGCGTGGGCCTCGAGTGCGAGCCGGAAACCCGCGTCGTTGTTGACGAATGCAACGCCGGCGCGGCCGAGTGATACGCCAAATCGGCGGGCGAAAGTGCATGCGGCGTTGGCCAGCATGATCCCCGGCAAATCGTTATTGCCAAAGACGATCGGACGCTCGTGCGCGCCAGTGGCTAGAACCACACGCCGTGCTCGGAAGTGCCAGAGGCGCTTGCGTGCGATTCCGGTAGCGCCGCCCGGGCCGAAGTGGTCGGTGCGGTGTTCAATGGCGATCAGGAAATTGTGGTCGTAGTAGCCAAACGCCGAGGTACGCCGCAACACCAGGACGTTTCTCATCCCATCGAGCTCGGCCGTGACATCCGCTGCCCACTGCGCACCGGACACTTCGCCGCAACGGGAATCACGCGCGTTCAAGCTCCCGCCCAGTTCCGGCGCCTCCTCGACGATCACGATGCGCAAGCCGGCGCGCGCCAACGGCAGCGCGGCGGCCAGTCCGGCCGGGCCCGCACCGACGACGAGCGCGTCGCAATGCCAGTGCATCCGGTCATAGGTGTCGGGATCCGGCTGCGTCGGAGCCGTGCCGAGCCCGGCCGCTCCTCGAATGGCTGGCCCGTAGACCTTCTTCCAAAAACTCTTCGGCCACTTGAAGGTCTTGTTGTAAAAACCTGCGACCAGAATCGGTGAGGCGAGCGCGTAAAGGGCACGCAAGTCGAACTCGACACTCGGATAGCAATTGACGCTCGCGGCATCCAGACCATCGTAGAGCTCGATCTCTGTCGCACGCAGATTGGGCTCGGTGAAGGGGCCGCGCTCGAGCTGCACCAGCGCGTTCGGCTCTTCGTTGCCGGCGCTCAAGAAACCACGCGGGCGGTGGTACTTGAAGCTGCGGGCAACCAGGTGCAAGCCATTGGCGAGCAAGGCCGAGGCGAGCGTATCGCCGGCATAGCCTTGCAGGCGGCGGCCATTGAAGGTGAACGTCAATGGCCGCTGACGATCGACGCGACCGGCGTCTGGAATCCGAAAAGCGTTGCTCATTCCTGCACCGTCGGTCGCGCCCCGCCGGGCTTGTAGGTCACACTGATCTGATGCGTGACGGTATGCCGTTGCGCGTTAAACCAGCGCCGGCATCCCTGGCTGTGCACCCACCGCTCGAGGAACAAACCTTTAGGATTTTCCCGCATGAAAAGATACTGCGCCCACTCCTCATCACTCAGTGCGTGGGGATCAGCCGGATAGACAATGTGCGCTTGTCCTCCGTAGGAAAACTCCGTCTCGTCTCGCAGTCCGCACCAGGGACAAGGGATGTGCAGCATCTCAGTGAGCCACCGCAGCAGCGCCGTGTTCGTCGATCAATGCGCCACTGGTGAAACGGTCGAGCGAAAACGCGACATTGAGAGGGTGCGGTTCTCCAGTGGCGATCGTATGAGCGAATACCCAGCCCGAGCCGGGGGTCGCCTTGAAGCCGCCCGTGCCCCATCCGCAATTGATGAACAAGCCCGCAACCGCAGTCTTCGAGATGATCGGAGACGCGTCTGGACAGACATCCACGATTCCCCCCCAAGTGCGCAACATGCGCACGCGACTGAGGATCGGAAACAGCTCTATCAGGGCGGCCATCTGGTGCTCGATGATGTGAAACGAGCCGCGCTGGCTGTATGAGTTGTAGGCATCGATACCGGCGCCGATCACCAACTCACCCTTGTCAGACTGGCTCAAATAGACGTGCACCGCGTTCGACATGACCACGCAAGGATGGATCGGCTTCAAGGGCTCTGAGACCAGTGCCTGGAGCGGATGGCTCTGGATGGGCAGCTCGATGTCGGCCATGGCTGCAAGTACCGAGCTATGTCCCGAAGCGACGATGCCGACCTTACGGGCCATGATGGTGCCGCGCGACGTGCGAACGCCGGTAACCCGCCCAGCTTCACGCAGGATGCCCGTTACCTCGCAGTTCTGGATGATGTCTACCCCGAGCGCATCGGCCGCGCGTGCGTAACCCCAGGCCACAGAGTCATGGCGCGCTGTACCTGCCCGCCGCTGCAGGGTGGCGCCAAGCACCGGATAGCGAGCTGTCTTGGCAATGTCGATGATCGGGCAGAACTCTTTGACCTGACCGGGTGTGAGCCACTCGCCGTCGATGCCGTTCAGTCGATTGGCTTCGACCCTGCGGATACCCTCGCGGACGTCACCGAGGTTGTGCGCGAGGTTGAGGACTCCGCGCTGGGTGAACATCAGGTTGATATTCAGTTCCTCGTTGAGTCCCTCCCACAACTTGAGGGAATGCTCATACAGGGCGCCACTCTCGTTCCACAGGTAGTTGGAACGAATGATCGTCGTGTTCCGCCCAGTATTGCCGCCTCCGATCCAGCCCTTCTCGAGGACAGCAATGTTGCGAATGCCATGGTTCTTCGCGAGGTAGTAAGCAGTGGCCAGCCCATGCCCGCCGCCGCCCACGATCACCACGTCGTAGCGCTCTTTGGGCGCTGGATCCCGCCAAAACGCCTTCCACTCCCGATGGTCGGAAACCGCATTGCGCAGGAGACTAAGAAGAGAAAAGCGTTGCATGGCGTGATCGGTCAGGGGAAATGCTAGACCCTCGACCCGATAAGAACTTTCACAAAACCGACAAAACGTTTAATCTAAACGTCAGCCGTTGATGGAAAAGCCTTCTTTTTTAGCGCAGACCGGTGCGGCGTGGTTCGGGCA
>Ga0105046_10008022_pt1 | contig 16591 bp, 17 predicted proteins | sample MAT03_FD_78385 | JGI IMG/M metagenome (GOLD analysis project Ga0105046, IMG submission 78385) | Freshwater microbial communities from Lake Fryxell liftoff mats and glacier meltwater in Antarctica - MAT-03 (megahit assembly) | ecosystem: Environmental > Aquatic > Freshwater > Ice > Liftoff...
CACGCAGTTGCCGCAATCAGCGCTGAGGAGCCGAACGCCAATGCAGGCCATGAAGGATTGGCACAAATCCCACCCGCATCTCTTCGTCAAATCACCGCGCAATCATGCGGGACGCGACACCTAGGTCTAACTTCTAACTATGGCCCAGGTTCGCCGGGGCCTTTTCTTTAAGATAGAATGCTTCGCATCCGATGCAGATTCAACCAGGATGTACAAAGGGTTAGCGCAAAACTTTTTTGAATCCAGATCAAGTGGTTAGGTGACATTGACTTACGAGAAATGATTCTGAAAGCCAACATTTTGCGAATGGGGGAAACTTTTTTGCTAGATATGATGCGTAGCGGGAAACGTATCTAGCGAAACACCAGCCGCCAAACCCCGCCATCGCTCAACACAGCCCCGCTATCCCGCAAATTGTAGATGAGCCCGGTAAACCCTGATCATGGCCCTGTCAGGCGCGATATGGGGCTTGCGCGCCATGGACACCGCCCCGATCTGCGCTGGTCGCTTTGGGCCTTCCCTGAGCGCGTCTAGGATAATCTTCTTTATCCCGCGCGTCTTGCAGCTATCACGCGGCTGAGGGCGCGGAACGTGGTGCGCCGCTGGATCAATCCCCCGCTGCATCAATAAGGCGTTGACGTGGTCTAGGCGATTAACCCCGCCCCGGATGATCTGCGCCCGAAGCTGTAGAAGCGCGCTGTTTATCGACTTGCCCAACATGCTGGAATCTTAGCGGAAACATCCCGCGAAGGATTCACCTTTGTTGGTGCGTTTGATACATAAGGCCGGAAATTTCTGCAAGGAACACTCGGCGATGGCCGGACCGGGACTTGGGGCAGCGCCCATGACGCAGGCGCCGCGTGCGCCGCTCAGTGTCCGAGGATCTGGCTCAGAAACAGCTTCGTCCGCTCGCTCTGGGGATTGTTGAAGAATTCGCGCGGCTCGTTCTGCTCGACGATCTGGCCTTGATCCATGAAGATCACCCGGTTCGCCACGGCTTGGGCAAAACCCATCTCGTGCGTGACGCAGATCATCGTCATACCCTCTTCGGCGAGGCTGATCATGGTGTCCAGCACTTCCTTGATCATCTCTGGGTCCAGGGCGCTTGTCGGCTCGTCAAAGAGCATGATGCGTGGCTTCATACATAAGGACCGCGCGATGGCCACGCGCTGTTGCTGACCGCCGGAGAGCTGGCCGGGGTATTTATGCGCCTGTTCGGGGATCTTCACCTTGTGCAGGAAGTGCATCGCCACTTCCTCCGCCTCTTTCTTCGGGGTCTTGCGAACCCAGATCGGAGCAAGGGTGCAGTTTTCCAGTATCGTGAGGTGCGGGAACAGGTTGAAGTGCTGGAACACCATCCCGACTTCCGATCGGACCTTGTCGATGTTCTTCAGGTCAGACGTAAGCTCCGTCCCGTCCACGACGATGCGCCCCTGCTGGTGCTCCTCCAGCCGGTTGATGCAGCGGATCAAGGTGGATTTGCCAGAGCCGGACGGCCCGCACACCACGATCCTCTCGCCACGCATCACGGTCACGTTGATGTCGCGCAGCACGTGGAACGTGCCGTACCATTTGTTCATCTGATTGATCTGGATCGCGACCTCGTCGCTCACCTGCATCTTGCTGCGGTCGATGGCTGGTTCTGACATGGTCGCTCCTTACCGGTGGTCCGTCTTCAGCTTCTGCTCAAGGTAAAGCGAGTAGCGGGACATGCTGAAGCAGAAGATGAAGAAGAGGAAGCCTGCGAAAATCAGCGGCTCCCAGTAAACGCCGTTCCATTCGGTGTTGGCGCGAATGGAGCTGACAAGCTGCAGCGGATCCTGCAACCCGATGAAGGACACAAGCGTGGTGTCCTTGAACAGCCCGATGAAGTTGCCGACTATCCCGGGGATCGAGACCTTCAGAGCCTGCGGCATGATGATCAGCTGCTGCGCCTTCCAGTAATCCATACCGAGCGAATCCGCGGCCTCATATTGCCCGCGCGGCAAGGCGGCGAGGCCGCCGCGGATCACTTCGGCCATATAGGCGGCGGAGAACAGCGTGACCATGATGATGACGCGCAGGATGATGTCGAACTCGGTTCCCGGCGGCAGGAAGTAGTTGAGCAGAAGCGAGGCCGTGAACAGCAAGGTGATGAGCGGGACGCCCCGCAGGCCTTCGATAAAGCCGATGCAGATCGACTTCACCAACACCATGTCCGATTGCCGCCCGAGAGCCAAGAGGATGCCAAGGGGCAACGAGAACACGATCCCCGAAACGCCGATCACAGCAGACAGCAGAAACCCTCCGAACTGGTGCGACTGAATTCCGGTGATCCCGATCGGCACCACGCTTTGCAAAGCGTTGGCCAAAGGCCCCGCCGCATATAGCCACCACAGCAGGGGTGCCACACCCCCGGCGACCAGCGCCAGAAGCCCGTTTAAATCGGCGAGCACACGCCACACCACATAGCTCACCACCAAGGCCAGCATGATAGTGACCGGCAGCCAAACCGTCCCTCCCCACAAAAGCCAGAAGGCCACCGCCGGAAAGCAGACCGAAAACAGCAAGAAAATCCTCGGCACGACGGCCGAGAACAGCACAGGCGCCAGCGCCAGCAGCATCAGCACCAGCACCAAAGTCGGTCGCCAGTAAAGTTCGGGCGGATAGAAGCCGAAGATAATCTGCTGCCAGCGTTCATGGATCACCGCAAAGCAGGCCCCGGTCTTGCCCTGCCCCCAGGTCGCCTCGATGATCTGGCGGCATTCCTGCAACGAGCTTGCGTTCCAGACCGACCGGCTGAACCACGGCCCCACAGTCGACAGGATGACATAAAGGACATAGAGCGACGCGACCGTCAGGATTGCGTTCAGCCAGCTGGAAACCAGGTTCTCGTGCAGCCAATGGACGACGCCGCGCTGCGACGAGGGCGGTATCTGCGGCGGCAGCATCTCAGCACGGACGAAGGTGGCAGTCGGGCTGGCTTGCGACGGGGTCATCTCAACGCTCCTTCAGCTTGATGCTGCTGTTGTAGGCGTTCATGACCATCGAGATCGAAAGGCTGATGGCGAGATAGATGCCCATCAAGAGCAGCATCGATTCAAGCTCGCGCCCGGTCTGGTTCATGGTGATCCCGCCCAAGGTCGAGCGCAGGTCCATGTATCCGACCGCGATGGCGAGCGATGAATTCTTGGTGATCGACAGATACTGCGAAATCAGCGGCGGAATGATGATCCGCAGCGCCTGTGGCAGCACCACAAGTCGCGTCGTCAGCCCCGGGCGCAGCCCGAGGGCGTAGGCCGCCTCGGTTTGCCCGCGCGAGATGGCAAGGATGCCGCCACGCACTGCCTCGGCGATATAGGTCGCATGGTATATCGACAGTGCCAACCACAGCGCGATCAGCGAATTTCGCCCCAGAAGCCCCCCGGAAAAGTTGAAGCCCTTCATCACCGGGTATTCCAGGTAGATCCCCAGTGCCAATTTCAGCGCTACAATCGGCACGATCGTCACGGCCAGCGATTGCCACCAGGTGACGGGGCGGGTGCCCGTGGCCTCCTGAATTGTCTTGGCGCGTTTCTGGATGGCGCGGTAGCCGAGATAACTGCCTACCAGCACGATGATGATGGCAAGAGCATCCAGCGGCAGCCACACCGGCCCCAGCTGCAGCCAGCCCAACCCGTGTTCGAACATCGGCGCGGGCACATACACGCCGCGGTTGGTGATGGCGACCGAGTCGTCGAAGATCATCGACGCCGTCGCATTCTCGCCCCTGAACTCTTTTGGCTCAGGCATCGAATTGGCCATGATCGCAAAGATCAACACGATCCAGATCACCACGGGCACGTTGCGGAACGTCTCGATGTAGACACCGATCAGCCGCGAGACGAGCCAGTTCTTTGACAGCCGCAGGATACCGGCAAAGACGCCGATCAGCGTGGCCAGAAGGCAGCCCAGAACCGCCACGTAGAGCGTATTGAGCAACCCCACCAGAAGTGCGCGGCCGTGGGTACTGTCATTGGTGTATTCGACCAGCATCTGGTTGATGTCATAGCCCGACCGGACACCCAGAAAGGCGTAGCTGAAATCCTTGCCCTTGACCTCGAGGTTGTGGATCGTGTTCAGTGCGAGCCAGACGACGAAGGCCACAAACAGCGCCAGAAACACCACCTGAATGGTGATGGACCGGTAGCGCGTATCGTAGATCAGCTTGCCAAGACGAAAGCCGTCCTTTGGAGCATCAAATGCGAGTGCCATGCATTCCCCCTGCGCATCCCGGACTCTTGTCCCTTTCGGAAACCACCCTCTTCAGTCACACAGGAAGGCCGACCCGGTTTGTGATGCGATTGTGATGGAGAAAGGGCGCGCCTTTCGGCGCGCCCATCCCGGTCAGGTCAGATCAACGGAAGGGCGGCGAGTATTGCAGGCCGCCGTTGGTCCACAGCGCGTTTAGGCCGCGGGCAAGCCCGATTGCCGTTGCATCGCCGATGGTCGCCGAGAAGATCTCGCCATAGTTGCCGCCAGCCTGGATCGCGCGCACAGCCCAATCCTTGTCAAGCCCCATCATGGCGCCGAATTCGCCTTCGGTGCCGAGCATGCGGTTGATTTCCGGGTTCATCGTCGGAGCAGCAGCCATTTCGGCCACGTTTGCCGAGGTGATGCCCATCTCTTCAGCGGCGACAAGCACGAAGTAGGTCCAGCGAACGATGTCGGCCCACTGGTCATCGCCCTGACGGACAACCAGAGCAAGCGGCTCCTTCGAGATGATTTCCGGCAGGATCACATGCTCGGAGGCATCGGCAAAGGTCGCGCGGGTGGCGGCCAGACCCGAGGCGTCGGTGGTGTAGACATCGCAGGCGCCGGCCGAATACTGCTGCTCGGCTTCGGCGTTGTCCTTCAGCGGGACAGGCTCATAAGTCATGCCGTTGGTCTTGAAGAAGTCAGCAAGGTTCAGCTCGGTCGTGGTGCCGGTCTGGATGCACACGGTGGCGCCATCAAGTTCCTTGGCCGAAGACACCCCAAGCGACTTCTTCACCATGAAACCCTGGCCGTCGTAGTAGTTGGTGGCCACGAAATCCAGCTTGAGGTCGGTATCGCGCGAATAGGTCCAGGTGCTGGTCCGGGCCAGCATGTCCACTTCGCCCGCGTTCAGCGCGGTGAAGCGCGTCTCGGAGCTGAGGGGGATGACCTTCACCTTCATCGCGTCGCCCAGTACGGCTGCCGCGATCGCGCGGCAAACGGCCACGTCAAAGCCTTGATATACGCCATTTGCGTCTGGTGCCGAGAAGCCCGCAAGGCCCGCGTTCGAGCCGCAGTTCAGCTCGCCGCGCGCCTTGACATCTTCCAGCGTGGTGGCCGAAGCGGCCCCCGCCAGAAGGCCAGCGGCCGCAATTGTGCTGAGGAGTACGGATTTTTTCATTGTTACCTCTTCCTGTTCATCGCCCTTTGCTGGCGTTGGTTTGAGTGCATCGCCTGTGTGGCGATGGCGTTCCCGTGGCAGTTTTCACCACCAGTGTCGGGCAGTCTCGGTCAAAGCGCTTCAGAAGGTCAAGTAAAACAACCGGCTGGGGTAATTATGCTGCATTTCAATGCATTCCGTCCAAGAATCGGTCACTTTTGGAGCGATGGGGTGCAAGGGCTGCCGGATTGTTACCCACACAATGCAAAGAATCGTCCGGCCTGCTCGAAACCTTGCCGCCGAAGCGCCTCTTGCGCTGCCGCGTCTTCGTCCTCACCCCACTGCTCGGCTTGCCAGGTCTCGTCCACGCGGCTGATCACCCAGGCCGCGTCCAGCGACAGCCGCCTGTCGATGACGGCCAAGGCCAGAACCAGCGAGCCCGATATGGCGATCAGGTCATGCACGGCCGCGAGCTGGAACGGCGTCAAGGCCGTGATCCGCGCGGACAGGCGGGAAAGGCTTTGCTCAGGCTGGTCCACATACGCCACGCCCCGTGTGGCGTGCAAAGGTGCCCCCAAAGCCTCGCTCGACCAGTGCAGCAGCGGATCCCAGGCCGCCTCCTGCCGCCGGATCAGCGCAGCCGGGCCCATCGCGCGGTAACACAGAAGGTCACTGCCGCCATAGGCACAAAGCAGGCCCGCCACTTCGTCAAACTGCACGGCAACCTTGTCGATGGCCGAATTGGCCGCGCGCGTGACCGGCATGGACGCAGGCTTCACCACGCCCGTCTGTGCGTCCCACTCAGCCGCCACAGCCTCGGCCATCGCGCGCGTCGGCAGGACCAGCGCGGCCTTCGCCGGGGTCTTCACCGGGCGCCCGTCAAGCCGGACGGCATGCCCGTCCGGAATCTCCTCGACACTTGCGGCTTTCCAGAATCGCTTGGCTGTCCATCCGCTCATGCATCGCCGCCGAAGGGATCGGCAGGTACGTCCTTCTCGCCCCAGCCGAGGGTCTTCCAGGTGCGGGCCATGTGGTCGGGCATGGGCGCGGTGAAGGTCAGTTTCGCCTTGGTGACCGGATGCTCCACCGAAAGGCTGCGCGCATGCAGATGCAGCTTGCGCGAGATGTCGCCGCCTACGCCCGCGCCCCAGCCGTCCCCAATGTTGTCGGCATCCGAGCCGCCATACTTGCCGTCGCCGATGATCGGATGCCCGATCTCGGACATATGCGCACGCAGCTGGTGCGTGCGCCCTGTCACGGGTTCCAGTGCCATCCACGAAATGCGCGTGCCCAGGAACCATAGGGTAAAGTAATCGGTCTGCGCGCGCTTGGCGTCCGGATACTCGCCGACCTTGGCAGGGTGAATGCAGACCATCTTCTCGCCCTCCCCGCCCCGGCCATGCCCCGGCGCCTTCATCAGGGCGTATTTGATCGACCCCTTGCGCGGATGCGGAACGCCCGCCACCACCGCCCAATAAATCTTGCGCGCCGCGCGGTGCCGCAGCGCCTCGGACAGCGCCCTTGCAATCCGGTCGGTGCGTGCAAGCATCAGCACGCCCGACGTGTCCTTGTCCAGCCGGTGCACCAGCTTCGGGCGGTCCTTGTAGCCGAACATCAACGCCTCGGTCAGCCCGTCGACGTGCCTGTCGCCTTGGCCTGAGCCGCCCTGCGACGGCAGGCCCGGTGGCTTGTTCAGCACGATGATGTGCTCATCCTTCCAGATCACCGCATCCTGGATCATCTTGGCATCCGCCGCCGAAATACGGCTCAACCGCGCCCGCGCCGGCGCCTCTGCATCGGGCAAGGGTGGCACGCGGATCACCTGCCCCGACACGATCCGGTCCGCAGCCTTGCAGCGCGCCGCGTCCACCCGCACCTGCCCGGTGCGGCACATCTTCTCTACCGCGCCTTGCGTCAGTTGCGGAAAACGGCGCCTGAACCAGCGGTCCAGCCGCTGCTCTCCTTCCTCCGCCGAAACAGTCAACATCATCACACCACTCATCCGACGGCTCCTTTGGCAACGGCCGCACCGAAGGCCACGGCAGCAAGGGAAAGGATCACCGAGGCTGCGACATATCCCAACGCCTGCAACCCGCCCCCCTCCCAAAGCTTCATCGCATCCAGCGAAAAGGCCGAAAAGGTGGTGAACCCGCCCAGAACTCCGGCCATCAACAGTGGTGAAAGCCCGGCCCGGCCCGAGAGCACGACAAACAGCACCCCCATCACGAGGCTTCCGAGCACATTCACCACCAGCGTGCCCACGGGCGCGCCCACGGCCGCAACCATGCCATAGCGCAGCACCGAGCCGATGGCGCCGCCAACGGCAACTTGAATGACTGTCCAGATCATCGCCGTTCTCTGTGCCCCGGGCAGTGTTTTGTCAATATCGGAAGGCACGGCTCCAAGGCTCCCTGCCCATTCATCTATTCATAAATATCCTCGGGGGGTCCGGGGGGCAGAAAGCCCCCCGGCCTCTCCACCCGCGGCAAGGCCGAACGTCATCCCCCTTGCCGTTTCCCCCGCAGCTTGGCGAAATACTCCACCCGTTTCTTCAATTCCCGCTCGAACCCGCGTTCTGGGGGCACGTACCAGACCGGACGCTTCATACCCTCGGGGAAATAATCCTGCCCCGAAAACCCGTCTTCGGCGTCGTGGTCATAGGCATAGCCCGCACCATAGCCGATCTCCTTCATCAGCCGGGTAGGCGCGTTCAGGATGTGCTTGGGCGGGGGCAGGCTGCCCGTCTCACGCGCGGCGGAGCGGGCTGCCTTGTAGGCCACATAAACGGCGTTCGACTTGGGGGCGAGTGCCAGGTAGACCACTGCCTGCGCCAGCGCGAGCTCTCCTTCGGGGCTGCCGAGGCGCTCATAGGTGGCCCAGCCTTCCAGACACACCGCCTGGGCCTGCGGATCGGCCAGACCGATATCCTCCACCGCCATCCGGGTGATGCGGCGGGCCAGAAAGCGCGGGTCCTCGCCGCCTTCCAGCATCCGGGCAAACCAGTAAAGGGCAGCGTCGGGGTCTGACCCGCGCACCGACTTGTGCAGGGCAGAGATCAGATTGTAATGCTCTTCCCCCGATTTGTCGTATTTCGACGCGCGCCGCATCAGCCGCGTGGCCAGCGCCTCGCGCGACAGGGGCACGTCTACCCGCCAGGCCGCCACCTGCTCGATCAGGTTCAAAAGCGCGCGGCCGTCGCCATCCGCCATCTCCAGCAGCGCATCGCGCGCCTCGCCGGACAGCGGCAGGGCGCGGCCAAGGTCCTGTTCGGCACGTTGGGCGAGGTGTTCCAGATGGGTCAGCGCCAACCGCTCCAGCACGATCACCTGCGCGCGCGACAGGAGCGCCGCGTTCAGCTCAAAGCTCGGGTTCTCGGTCGTGGCACCCACCAGAAGGATCGTGCCATCCTCCATATGCGGCAGGAACCCGTCCTGCTGCGCCTTGTTGAAGCGGTGGATCTCATCCACGAACAACAGTGTCCCCTGCCCGTTCTGCCGCCGGATGCGTGCGGCCTCGAAAACCTTGCGCAGGTCTGGAACCCCGGTAAAAATCGCCGAGATCTGCACGAAGGCCAGGTCCGTCTCATCCGCCAGTAACCGAGCAATGGTGGTCTTGCCCACCCCGGGCGGCCCCCACAGGATCAGTGACGAAAGACTTCCCGCGCCTAGCATGGCCCCGAGCGGGCCATCGGCGGACAGCACCTTTTCCTGGCCGATCACCTCGGCCAGCTTGCGCGGACGCAGCCGGTCCGCCAGCGGGCGGGGCCCGGAGGCGGAGCTTGGCTGCGGGGCGGTGTCGAACAGATCGGCCATGGCAGAGCATAGCGCGCGCCTTTGGCGAACGCCACACCGGCCAGGGCCACCAAAGGGCGGCGGACCCGTAGCCGGGCGGCAGCAGCCACCGCCCGGCCCAAGGTCAGGTCAACTCGGGTCAGGTCAGTGCAGCGTGGTCGAAAAGTCCATCATAACCACCTGATTGTCGACACCGTCGATCTCCATCACCGGCCCCATCGCCTTCATCTTGACCCCGACGCGGTCCGCCCACCGCGGCCAGGTCGCGGACAAAAGCGTCAGACAATGCGTGGCACCCAGATCGCGCACCGACTCGCCCAACTGTCTGGTCAGCTGCCCATGAACCCGGCGGCGCAGCGAAGCGGGGACATCATGGCTCACGAACAAGCGCGAACTTTCCCAGATATGCGGGGCGACGGGCGCCTCTTCGAACAGCAAGTTCGACGGGATGGTGTCCAGTAGCTCGCGCTGCGCATCGCGGATCATATACGTGTAGATCCCGCAGCCCGTGGTCGTCGGTGTCAGACGGTTGCCCGCCAGCACATTGCCGTTTTCGTCATGCACCACGACCCAACGAGAGGCCGGGGTGTCGTATTGATCATACTCCATCCCCAAGGCTTCGGGCAGGTTCCACTTGTTGTGAATGATGAACAATTCGCGTCTAGCGCGAAGCATGTTAGCGAAAAGCTCGCCATGGTTGTGGAGATTGGCAAAAGAAAGAGTCGTGGTCTGCATAGGATCCTCCTGCAGGGTTGGTTAACGCGGCGACCTTGCAGGGTTCGAGATCAGATCAGACGGTAGTCCTTCGCACGTTGGATGGCTTCGGCAGTGGTTCGAGCCATGAGCCGGATACGGGCAGATGTAATCCGGGCCTTGAGCGCGCTTTCCGATATCCCCAGTTTTTCGGCCGCCGCCGCAAAGCGGTCGCCCCCTGCAATGCATCTCAAGGCCTCGACTTGGGCCTTGGTCAGTTCTTCGGGCGGCTCGGTCAATTGGTGCAGGCTCTGCACTGAGGCCACAAAGAACGCAATTTCTTGGTCTTCGAACTCCCGGTCAGGCCGGGCGAAGCAGGCAATCGTCCGCGACTTGATCGGGCCATGCGACACCGAAACTCCAAAGCGCAGTCCGTATTCCTCCGCCTCCTTGTAGACGCCGAACGGGTCGAGAAGGCTGGGGTCACTCCAGCGGATGGAGCCATTGGTGGAAAACCCCCAGGCCATCATCGGATCTCGCAGGATGTAGCCATGTTCCATGTAGTGGTCGATCCAGCGCTGGTCATAGGTCTGAAAGGTGATCAAGGGGGCAGTGAAGCGAATATGAAGTCCAACAAAGTACCCGGCCGTGGCCGCGAGGCCCAGCTTGTGCAGCGTAAGATCCATCCCGATTCTTACAGACATGTCCATTTCGACAGGCGCGATTCCCTGCCGAATGTAGACAGCTCAGGCCAGTTGTTCCATCTTCTTGTTTCTCTTGAAGGATTTATCGCGCTTAAAGGAGGAGAGTGTCGCCGTTTTGGAAACACCGCAAACGCCTCTTTGCTCCCTCGACGCGCAAAGAAAAGCGGCCCGCCTTGGGGGCGGGCCGCACGGCATCAGCTTGGGCATTAAATCAGCTCTCGGACGCTTCGGTCCGCGCATGGTCGGCCGCACCTTTGGCCGAGGGGTCGCGGTCAACAAATTCGATGATCGCCATCGGCGCCATGTCGCCATAGCGAAAGCCCGCCTTCAGCACGCGCACATAGCCGCCCTGGCGGTCCTTGTAGCGCGGGCCGAGGATCTCGAACAGGCGTGCGACATGCATGTCCTGTTTGAGCTGCGATTGAGCCTGACGGCGGGCATGCAGATCGCCGCGCTTGGCCAGCGTGATCAGCTTTTCCACGATCGGGCGCAATTCCTTGGCCTTGGGCAGAGTCGTCTTGATCTGCTCATGCTCGATCAGCGAGCCGGCCATGTTGGCGAACAGCGCCTTGCGGTGTTCATGGGTGCGGTTGAGACGTCGATAGCCGGAACCGTGATGCATTTTCTCTCTCCGTTACGTTCGTTTTGCTTTGTCCGGCGGGGCCTCGGTGCGGCCCCGCTCACCTTGGGGTCTTGCGACCCATCCATTCCCCGGCAGTCCGGGCATTTTCCGCATGAGGTGCGCGCACGGGGCGCGCACCTCGAGATCAGAACTGGTCTTCGAAACGCTTTGCCAGGTCTTCGATATTCTCCGGCGGCCAGTCTTCCACGTCCATGCCCAGATGGAGGCCCATGCCCGACAGCACTTCCTTGATCTCGTTCAGGGACTTGCGGCCAAAGTTTGGGGTGCGCAGCATTTCGGCTTCGGTTTTCTGGATCAAATCGCCGATATAGACAATGTTGTCGTTCTTCAGGCAATTGGCCGAACGGACCGAAAGCTCCAGCTCGTCCACCTTCTTGAGCAGCAGCGGGTTGAACTCGAGGCCTGCATCCAGTTCCTGCTTCGAGGCAGACTCCGGCTCGTCGAAGTTAACAAAGACACCCAGCTGGTCTTGCAAAATGCGCGCGGCATAGGCCACGGCGTCATCTGGCGTCAGCGAGCCGTCAGTCTCGATCTTCATGGTCAGACGGTCGTAGTCCAGAACCTGACCTTCACGGGTCGGGGTGACTTCGTAAGACACCTTCTTGACCGGCGAATAGATCGCGTCGATCGGGATCAGGCCGATGGGTGCATCCTCGGGGCGGTTCTTGTCGGCCGCGACATAGCCCTTGCCGGTGTTGACCGTCAGTTCCATGAACACGTCGGCGCCATCGTCGAGGTGGCAGATCACATGGTCCTTGTTCAGAACCTCGATCCCGCTGCTTTCGGATATGTCAGCCGCCGTGACGACGCCAGGACCCTTGGCGGAAATCGACAGCCGCTTCGGCCCCTCGACATCCATCTTCAGGCTCACGCCCTTGAGGTTCAGAACGATGTCGGTGACATCTTCCCGCACACCCGCGACGCTGGAAAACTCGTGCAGCACGTTGTCGATTTGCACAGAGGTGATAGCCCCCCCCTGCAGCGAAGACATCAACACGCGCCGCAGCGCGTTGCCAAGCGTCAGGCCAAAGCCACGCTCAAGCGGTTCCGCGATGACGGTGGCCACGCGCGAGGCGTCGGGCCCCGGCTTCACGACCAGTTGCTGTGGCTTGATCAGTTCTAGCCAGTTCTTGTGGATCATGCTTTCGCCTCCATACTTGTACGCAGCCCATGTCCAGATAGCTGCGAACGCCCGAGGGTCCCAAAATGCCGAAATCGAGCCGCGTGAGGTCACGCGGCCCGACCGATAGAAAATTCGTCAGACGCGGCGGCGCTTCGGCGGGCGGCAACCGTTGTGCGCAAGAGGCGTCACGTCACGGATCGACGTGATGTTCAGGCCAGCGGCGGCCAGAGCGCGAAGGGCCGATTCACGACCCGAGCCGGGGCCCTGCACTTCGACCTCGACAGTCTTCATGCCATGCTCCTGCGCCTTGCGGGCGGCGTCCTCTGCGGCCATCTGGGCGGCATAAGGCGTCGACTTGCGCGATCCCTTGAAGCCCATGGTGCCCGAAGACGACCAGGAAATTGCGTTGCCCTGAACATCGGAGATCAGGACCTTGGTGTTGTTGAACGAAGAGTTCACATGAACCACGCCGGCGGCGATGTTCTTGCGCTCTTTTTTCTTCGTGCGGGATGCCTTGGTATCGCGTGCCATATTTTACGCTCCCCCTATTTCTTCTTGCCGGCGATGGCTTTTGCGGGACCCTTGCGGGTACGGGCGTTGGTATGGGTGCGCTGACCGCGGACAGGCAGGCCCTTGCGGTGGCGCAGGCCACGATAGCAGCCAAGGTCCATCAGACGCTTGATGTTCATCGACACTTCACGGCGCAGGTCGCCTTCGACCTTGAAATTCGCGTCGATATGTTCGCGGATCGCCAGCACTTCGGCGTCGGTCAGCTGGTTGATACGGCGCGCACGGTCGATGCCGATGGCGTTGCAGATCAGCTCGGCCGAGTTCGGGCCGATCCCGGCGATGTAGGTAAGAGCGATGGGAACGCGTTTCCCGGTAGGGATGTTGACGCCAGCAATACGTGCCAAACGTGTCTTCCTTTTTGGTTGCGGTTCCGTAGTGCCAGAACCTTTTTTCACAACTCCATCCCGGCGCAGAGGCCGCGACAGTCTAAATCCCGATAAAAGGGGCGTCCTAGGGTGATTCCACCCCGGGACGACGTGCTCTATGGGCTTTTGCAGGGGGCGTCAAGGCCAAGAACGGGGAATTCATCCCTTGTCAAGAACTTTCGCGACAGCCGCGGCGACAGCGTCCATTTCCGCCAGCCCATCGACCTTGGACAGCAAGCCATGTGCGTAATAGTAGCCGATCAGCGGCGAGGTTTTCTTGTAATACTCCAATAGCCGCCTCTTCAATGCGTCTTCGTTGTCATCCGCACGGCGACGCAGGTCGTGGCTGCCGCATGCGTCGCAGACCCCCGCAACATTCGGGGGGTGCGTTGCGTCGTGAAACACCTCGCCGCAGTTTCCACAGGTGGAACGCCCGGTGATGCGTGCCACCAGCACCGCATCATCAACCTGCATTTCGATCACGGCATCAAGCTTCAGCCCCATACCCGTAAGCAGATCGCCCAAGGCATCAGCCTGCGCCAGCGTGCGGGGGAAACCATCGAAGATAAAGCCACCGGACGACGCGCCCGACAGCTTTTCCCGGATCAGCCCGATCACGATCTCGTCCGTGACCAGCTCGCCGCGCGCCATGACCTTGGCCACGCGACGGCCCATGTCCGTGCCACTGGATTTCGCTTCGCGCAGCATGTCACCGGTGGAAAGCTGCACCATCGCCCGCATATCGACCAGCCGTTTGGCCTGGGTGCCCTTGCCAGCGCCCGGCGGACCGAGGAGAATGATGTTCGCCATGCGCCCAGCCCTCAGCGACCAGTGGAGGGTGCCCTGGGGGCCGTACGTTTCTTGCTGCGCAACTGGGACTTCTCGATCAGGCCTTCATACTGGTGGGCCAGAAGATGCGACTGAACCTGGCTGATCGTATCCATCGTGACAGACACCACGATCAGCACCGACGTGCCGCCGAAGTAGAACGGCAAACCGATCTCGGTGATCAGCATCTCGGGCAAAAGGCAAACCGCCGCGAGGTAGGCGGAACCGAGCACGAGGATACGGGTCACCACGTAGTCCAGATACTCTTCGGTCTTTTTGCCGGGGCGTATCCCCGGGATGAAGCCGTTCTGGTTCTTCAGGTTCTCGGCGACCTCGTCCACCTTGAACGCAACGTTCTGGGTGTAAAAATAGCTGAAAAACACGATCATTGCCGCCAGGAAAACCAGGTGCAGCGGCTGGCCATAGCCGAGGTAGGCGGCCAGCGTCGACAGGACCGGGTTGGTGCCGTCGCCGGAGAAGGTAGAAATGGTCGTGGGAAGCAACAGCAAGGACGAAGCGAATATCGCCGGGATCACCCCCGCCGGGTTCACCTTGATCGGCAGGTTGGACGATCCGCCGTCATAGATCTTCATGCCGCGCTGCTGGCGGGGATACTGGATGTGGATCTTGCGCAATGCGCGCTCCATGAACACAACGAAGGCAATGACAAGCACCACCATCACGATCACGCCAAGGATCACCGGGGTGGACAGCGCACCCGAGCGCCCTTGTGCAAAGAACTGCGCCAACGCGGCCGGGATTTCCGCCACGATGCCCACGAAGATGATCAGAGAAATGCCGTTGCCTATACCTCGCGCGGTGATCTGCTCACCCAGCCACATCATGAACATCGTACCGCCCACGAGCGTGATCAAACTGGAGGCGATGAAATAGAGCCCGGGGTCATGCGCAAGCCCGCCGCCATTCAACGAAACCGAAATGCCGTAGCCTTGCAGGATCGCAAGGCCCACCGTGCCATAGCGCGTATACTGGTTCAGCTTCTTGCGGCCCTGCTCGCCTTCCTTCTTCAGCTGCACCCAAGGCGCGTACATCGTGCCCATCAGCTGCACGATGATTGACGCCGAAATGTAAGGCATGATGCCAAGCGCAAAGATGCCCATCCGGCTGATGGCGCCACCGCTGAACATGTTCAGCATGCCGCCGATGCCCTGCGTCGCAGATGCCATGAATTCCTTCAGCGCAGCCGCATCTATCCCCGGCACCGGGATATAGGTGCCCAGTCGGCAGACGATCAGCAATCCGATGGTAAAGAAGATGCGTTGACGAAGATCGGTCGCCTTGCTCAGCGTCCCCCAAGAAAGGTTCGCAGCCATTTGCTCCGCAGCAGATGCCATGCCAAGACTCTTTCTGAGACAATGTCTCATTCATGTACGGCGCCGCCAAACCGGTTTTCGGTCGGCGGCGCGGGAAAACCAAGGAAGATGTAAGCGACCTCGAGGCCGCTCACAACCACCTATTCGATCGCGGGGAGTGCCGTGATCGTGATTGCACCACCCGCGGCGGCCACCGCTGCCACTGCCGAGGCCGAAGCGCCGGTCACATGGAGCGAAACCTTCGTCTTGATCTCGCCTTTGGAGAGCACCCGGATCCCGTCCAGCTTGGAGCTGGTCAGGCCTGCTGCGACGAGCATGTCTTCCGTGATGTCCCCGGCTACATCGAGCTTGCCCGCGGCGATGAACTTCTCGATCAGGCCGAGGTTCACGACCGCAAAATGCTTCTGGTTCGGCTTGGTGAAGCCGCGCTTTGGCAGGCGCCGGTAGAGCGGCATCTGGCCGCCTTCATAGCCACCAATCGCCACGCCCGAGCGGGACTTCTGACCCTTGATACCACGGCCTGCCGTCTTGCCCTTGCCCGAACCGGGACCACGGGCCACACGCTTTTGCTTCTTGGCAGCGCCGGGATTGTCGGCGAGTTCGTTCAGTTTCATGTCGCATTCTCCTTTGCCGGAGGTGCCTTCGCTGCGACGGCGGGGGCAAACACGGCGCTTCTTGTTGATTCTGTGGGCGCAGAGGTCCACCGTGGGCGTATAATGGCTGCCCCCGGAGTGATCAAGAGGTTTGGTCTCCGACGCCAAACTTAACATGGTTTGCTTCCCGTTCGAAAGACAGCCAATCCAGCCATTGCCACCAACATGTCTCTTGGACAGCAGCAACCGGCATCCACAGAACTGGTTTACGTCTTCGGTAAACAGCGCTTGTTCCTTGACTTCAACAGCAAAGATGTTCGTAAGCGTTCGGGCTGACCGCTCTGCCGCGGCATGGGAGTGTCGGATAGTGTCCACCATCGATAGTGGACACTAAGGTGCGGGCGTGGCGCGGCGGACGAGGCGACTTTGGACGGATGAGGAGAAGCGGTCGATCGGTTTGCAGACGACTGCGCCCGGCGTTTCCGTGGCTCAGGTTGCGCATCGCTACGCTGTGAATGCCAACCTGATCTTCAGATGGCTGCGCGATCCCAGGTATCGGCCCGGGCCGGGGAC
>Ga0105046_10008024_pt1 | contig 16590 bp, 15 predicted proteins | sample MAT03_FD_78385 | JGI IMG/M metagenome (GOLD analysis project Ga0105046, IMG submission 78385) | Freshwater microbial communities from Lake Fryxell liftoff mats and glacier meltwater in Antarctica - MAT-03 (megahit assembly) | ecosystem: Environmental > Aquatic > Freshwater > Ice > Liftoff...
TCGTAGTAACAATCGATGGTCATTTTGATTCCTGCCGGAAAGGTGCTGTTCTTTCCAGGATAAGAAGGGCTCCCCGATGGACCGGCTTCGATTCCTCTCACCAATTCTACGCCCCAATCGGTTACTCTATCTGCAGTGAGCGTAGTTGAATGCACGCCAAATAAACCTTTTGGGATGGAATCCTGGTCGTTTATGCTGAACGGAATCCCGGAAACACGAACCTGGGCATTTTGCGCAAACGAATGAAAACCAATTAGTACTAAGAGAAACGATACAGCCATGGCCCGGAGATTTGCCATGCGCAGATGAAGGCTGGTGAAAAACGAATTCATAGATTTCCTTTTGATTGAAGATATGGTTTCAAGACCTTTTCCCTGTACATTGAAATAAATACTTCTTCGGCCTTTCGCATGGCGTTGGTTTCCGGTTCAGATTTATCTTTCAATCCACAGAGGTGTAAAAGGCCGTGGACTACAACTCTACAATATTCTTCCAACACTCCGCTGCCCAGATTTTTCCCATTTTCATCCACCCGATCCTTACTGATAAAAATGTCTCCTTCCAGCACATTTGCCTCTTCCGAATTATCAAAGGTGATGATGTCGGTAAAGTAATCGTGTTGGAGAAATTGCACGTTCATCTCCAGCAGTTCGTCGTCACTTACAAAGACATAGCTCAGTTCTGTGATCTTTTTGTTGTAGGAAGATGCGGTTTCCTGCAAACAGGATTTGAGTACTTTTCTATCGGGAAAATTTTTGCGGGGTGCAGAGGTAAATGTGATGGCCATCGTGTTAAAAATCCAAAGAAACAGATTTTCTGAGCGTCAATTGGATTGAAATAGTAGCTGCCACCGTGGTTGCGTGTTACACCAACCACAACCAACTGCTTATTCTCCAAAACGAACGATGTGGATAGATATGAACCCTGGGTTAGGGGGATGGCGGCCTTTCAGGGCTTAGGTAAATACGACGCAAAACACATCACATCCTTCCAGCCACCTTATTCAAGGCTTCCGTCCGATTGCTCACATGCAGCTTTTCGTAAATGTTATGCACATGCCTGCGGACGGTTTCTACCGATATGTTATAGGTTCCGGCAATCTCTTTATACAGATATCCTCGTTCCAGTTGTTTGAGGATTTCGTTTTCACGAGGTGTTAAGGGGAAAGCTGCTGCCGGATTCGGGTTGCCCTGGGGATAAAACGATTGAACCACTCTCCGGGCAATTTCACTGCTCATTGGTGATCCACCCGAATTGATTTCCCGGATCGCATCCAGGATTTGTTTCGAAGCAGATTTCTTTAAAATATACCCGCTGGCACCTGCTTTCAACGCTTTAAAAATCCGGTCGCTGTCTTCGTAAATGGTACAGATCAGACATTGAACACTGGGAAATTTCTGCTTGATTTTCTCTACCAGGTCTATTCCATTCATGCCCGGCATGTCGATGTCGAGCAAGGCCACATCCACTTCCTGGTTGCTTGTCTCAAACCAGTTCCAGGCAGAAAGTCCATCCGAAAACACCTTAACGCACTCCAGATCGGAGTCGTACGATACAAATGCCTCAAGAACCATACGGATATCATCCTGATCTTCAGCTATTACGATGCGGATTGGTTTATCTGACATGTTGTATTGAGTATGAGTTTCAAAAATGGGTTATACGTTCTTATTATCCTATAACACGTTCGTTGTATAAAGGAAGATGAAAATGGGTTTGAAATCCATTTTCACTCTCAAATTCAATGGTTCCTCCTAAATTTAAAGCTCTGGCTTTCATGTTCTTCAATCCATTTCCAATCGTTTCTATTCCTGGATCCATTCCTTTGCCGTTGTCGCTAATCCAAAGGTCGAAACCGGACTCATTAGCATGAATCCGTATTTCTGCCGAGTCTGCACCGGAATGTTTGAAAACATTGTGTATCGATTCTTTTAGAATGAGAAAAATATTCCGCCTCACCTCTCCCTGAATTTCAATTTCAGTTGCCTTGGATGAGACATCAATGTTCAATGTAAGATCCATTTGCCTTTCTTCAAATTGACTGCTGGCAAATGCCCGGAAATAGGCAACCATTGGCTCCATCTGGTCATTCCGGTCGTTCAGGGCCCAAACGATGGTATTCAGACTTTCAACCAGTTCATCGGATCGGTTCGCAATTTTCTGTAGTTCAGGCACAGGTTCTTTTCCTGTTCGCAGTCGCAGAAGTTCGCTCAACATTTTAATCGATGTGAGACCCGATCCCAGATCGTCGTGCATTTCGGTTGAAATCCGGTTTCGTTCATGGCGCACGGCTTCCTTTCGTTCAAAAGTAAGGGTTTGATCTTTTAGTTTTGCCTTGAGATACAATCTGAAAATCAAAAAAGCTGACACCAAAACAAGAAGCACAACCAAAAAACGGAACCAACCGGTTTTCCAAATAGGGGGTTTAATTGAAAAAGGAATTTCAAACGGTTTAATAGACCAAAGACCTTCGTTGTTTGCGGCAAAAATCTGAAGAGAATATTCCCCCGGCTCAAGATTGACCAGGGTGATTTTATTTTTTTCTCCCAATGGGATCCGATTCTTCTCACGAACAGTTGAACCGGAAAGAATGTAGGCAAACTGGTTCTTTTCGGGCATCAGGTAATTGACAGCGGCAAATTCAATCTCAAGATTCTGCTCCTGGTAATCCAGTTTCCAGCCGGTTCCGGTAATTGGGAGGTCCACTTGCCGATCGGTGGTGATCAGTCGGGCAGAAGACAAAACCACTCTGGGAAGGTTTACGTTTTCCGGTTTTGAAAATTTGCTCACTTCATCAAAGCCGGAAAGCCCTCCAAAATAAATCCGACCCGTTTTTGGATTCTGAAATGAAGCAAAATGATTGAATTCATTGCTTTGCAATCCGTCTCCTTCCGTAAATATCCGGATGTTGAATGTTTTACGGTTGATAAGGCACAATCCTTTATTGGTGCTGGCCCATATCTCGTCTCCTTTGCTCGCTAATTGGTAAATGGATTCGTTGGGCAATCCATCTTCGATCCCTAAATAACGGAAGGTTCGCTTTTGTTTGTCAAAAACAGCAATACCTGATCCAAATGTGCCTATCCAAAGCTGGTCTTCATAATCTACAATACCATAAATGAGGGATGAATATTTCTTGCCCACCGGCCATAGGTCCCAGATGCTGGAATCAAATAGGTTTTTGGATGGATCGAAGAGAGAAAATCCATTATCGGTTCCGATCCAGACTTTACCTTCCATACTCATCTGCATGCAATTCAATGAATTGTTAACCAGATTGCCGGGAGCCCTTTTATTCCAGGTGAAATGCACAATTTCATTTCCCATCCGATCAAGCCGGTACATTCCCCGGTCGTCGTAGGTTCCAACCAATAAATCGCCATTGGGTAATTCCTTGAGACAACTGATTACCCCGTCGATGTGCCCGAAAACACGTTCAGCCACCTTTTGATTCCCCTCTCCCAGAATTTCAAAAACACCCTGAGAAGTTCCGGCCAGCAATCGGTTGGATTGGGTTTTAAGCAAGGAATAGACGACCTTTTCTCGCTTCCCATCCGAAAAAGGAATTCGTTTACTGGTAAACAGGGATGCGTTAAAAGAATACAGACCCGATTCTGATCCGAGAACAAAATTCTGATCGTCTTCGGTAAAAATTGACCAAACAATCTTCAGTCCTTCATTTTTGGATGAGGCATCAAAAGACCATGACGAAAATTTGCTGAGCTGCGGATGAGTGTAAGACAAACCTTCCGCACTTCCCAACCATATTCCACCCCATCGGTCCTGAAAAATATCGTTAATCCTCCCACCAGGATAATGTCCTTTGTAGGGAAAATCCATAAAAATTTCAGCTCCTTTGGCATTCAAAATCCGGAAGCCGGAACGGGTAAGAGGCAACCATCGACGACCTTTGGAATCTCTCAGATATGCCAGAATTTCCTGGTCGGGCAAGTCACTGGCTTTTTCCCAGCGAATGGATTTATTCTCATACCAAAACCGAAGCGGACCGGATTGAGAACAGGCAAGAATTCCTTTCGGTTGCGTGTATAGGTGGTGAAAAAATCCGATTCCATTGGGTTCCCGTTGAAAATCTGAAAAAGGAACAGAAACAAGGACTTTCTGATTTTCCAGAGCAAACATTCCATCAAAAGGGCTTGCGAGAAAAGCCACATCCTGCTCATCAAAAGCAATTCTCAGAATGGAAAAAGACTTTTGGGTTCCGGGGATTTTATCAATGGTTGTGATTTCTCCCGATACCGGATCATAAATGGCCAGGCCTTCGTAAAACCCGATGTAGATTTTCCCTTTTTTATCTTCTGCAATACAATTGGCTTGCGTCCAAGGTACCCGCTTCAATGCATCCGGAATGGATATAAATCTTTGGGAAACCGGGTCCATACAATTGATGCCTCCACCATAGGTAGCGATCCAGAGAATTCCTGTCTGGTCGCAGATCAAATCGGAAATGGCACTTTGATTAAGGCCGGTTGAATCGTCCCGGTTCTGGTAAAATGTTTTAAAAAAGGTACCATATGCACAATTGAGACCATCGTGGGTTCCAACCCAAATTTTACCTTCTTTATCCTGGCAAATGGACGTAACAGACGACGTAGACAGACCTTGTTCAAGTCCGAAATGCCTGAAACGGGGCAATCCATCCTGGGCAAAAACGAGTTTTGAAAGGAGGAAAAAGACAAGCAGCAGAAATACGAAACAATACTTCTTCACGAATGGTCTAAAAGCTTAACCGAAACAAGTATCTTAATAAATACCGGAACTTCAAATTTGCATGTTCATCAGACCTTATTATTCCCAATGCCCAAAGATTCCCGGATCTGATTGCTGGTGAGTGAACTTTTATCGTGGCTCCAACCGGGAGGCTTCCAGATGTATTTCAGTTTCAATAACCAGGGCAAGGGCTTTCGTAAATCGGCCACAAGTTTTTGCCATTCACCAAAAATGACTTCGCCTGGATTGCCTGTTATTAATGGAGAAGTGAGTCCGTAAACCGGTCTTTCTGTTTCTTGCTGAAACGTTCCAAAAATCCGGTCCCAGATGATAAGGACCATTCCCATGTTTTTATCCAGATACAACGGATTTTTTGCATGATGAACCCGATGATGGGAAGGCGTCACCATGAACCATTCCAGAAATCCCATTTTCTTTATCTTTTCCGTATGCACAAAAAAGCCATAGGTTTGGCATACGGCATACATAAACAGAATATCCAGGGGTTGAAATCCAAAAAATGCCAAGGGTAGATAATAAATGAACCGGTACAAAGGTTGAAAGACCGAACTACGGATGGCTACTGTAAAATTAAATTTTTCAGAGCTGTGGTGTGTAACATGGACGGCCCAGAAAAACCGGGAATAGTGATCCACACAATGCAAGACATAGAATAAAAAATCCTGTCCAAGAAATAAGAGAAACCAATACAAATAGGGATTCCCGATATAAACAGGCGAAAATCCAAATGCAAAAACAAGAGCAACCAGCGTTATTCCCCTCATAATTACATCCAATCCCAAATTGAGGAAGGTACACATGAGATTGGTGGCTGTATCTTTTACGGAATAGGTTCGTGTTTGCTGAACCGATGAAATGATCATCTCCCCCACTATAAACAGAATATAGATGGGTGTTTCCAGCAACAGAAGCCATTGTTCTCGTATCATAGCCCTAGGGAATCAAAGTTTTTTCTTTTCAAAAATAACATAGGCAAATCTACCATCCGGTACCTGAAATACCTGCAGTGTCTGGTATTTACCATTGTTTGCAAAATATTCGTAGGGCACGCCCCGCTTGTAATTCTGTCGGTAGCCATAATGACTATCCCATAAAACCAGACTGCCCACAGGTGCCTTTTCCATTGTGGCTGAGTCTGAAATAACAATCGGTTCCGGGGAAAACTGCTTTTCTACTTTCCCCATAAAATAATAAAACATAATATGGGTATTGTAAAGCGGTTTATCCTTCCAGGTGGTTTCGTTTTGTTTATACCAGCTGGCTACATCCTGGCAGATCTTATCTTCATCGCTTAGTTTGATTGCCTTTACATTTACCAAGGCCATGAAGGAACAAAGCACGGCCATAATGATGGTTTGAACCGTAGCAGAAACCGGGATAAAAACAAGGGCAGAAGCGAAAATGGCCCCCACTAATGGGATCGTATCGCTTTCGTCTGTCAGTTTTACGAAGTTGTGTTTATAGGTCAGAAAAACACCTACCAGAATCACATACGGGATGATGAAATAAACCAGTTTCACTTTATCCTTCAGCTCTTTCACAGAATCCAGAACCAATGCACCGCACACTGCAATGAGCGGAGAGATAATGCACATATACCGAAGGTTGCCCCCAGTTGCAGGACCGATTGGAACGGCCTGCCAGTTAAACAAACAATTGAGAAGGAAGAATCCCAGAGAAGCAACCAGAATGGCAGGCTGTGATATCTTTTTGTTCAATACCATCTGGGCCAGAAAAAGAACGAAAAACGTAAGAGCAACCGGCCCGAAAACCACCGCAGATGTGAGAAAGTAGTGATCAAAACCCTGACGCACGTAAGCATCTTTCAGGCTATCACTCGTTCCCAGAATCTGATTAATCAGATAAAGAGGGTCACCGTACAAAACATAGCCAGCCAGATTTTGCAGAAGTGGGAAAAGAGCAATGGAAAATGCGGAAAGCCAGTATTTTCTGTAAAGCAGATGCAAGCCTAAAATGGCGGCAATGGGATAAAATTCCTGGCGGATGGTACAAATAAGGCCAACCAGCAAGGCAGAGGCCCACATACGTGACCAGGAATAAAAATAAAAGGCCAGAATTAAGAGAAAGGCAGCCGGAAATTCGGAGTAGTTGCGGAACGAAAGCGAAATCCAAAGAGGCTGAGTAGCTAAAAGAATAAACGCAATCCAGGGATTGGAAGCACCCAGTTTTTTGGCAGTTTTAAAGGCAAAAAAACAGGAGAAGGCAGCAAATGCACAGTTCTGAAGTACCACAAGCTTCTGCCCACCTAAAGCAGTAAGTACATACAGAATCTTGTAACCTGGCTTTGCCCAGTTGCCCATAATGGCAGCCGGATCGTACCAGAACCGGAGCATTGACAAATAATGATTGGCTTCGTCTTGCTGGTAAAACCCTTTTGATTTAAGCGAATAGGCAAAATAAAGCAGCGTTAACACCCCGGTTACGATCAGAAGTGTGCTGTCTTCTTTTTTGTTTCCGGGTGCAATCAGAAGTTTTTCCGTACTTGTATTCATTCAAAGATTGGTAATAGGGCTGCCAAAGGTAAGGCGTCAAACCAATTTTTCCCAGATTATGCAATTGGAGTATAACTTTTTGATTTTAACCAGAATCTTTTCTCTAAGCCTGCCATATTTTTTAACAATTGCTTTAGAGAGTAAATCAGGGTGGGCGAAAGTTAGATGGCGTTGTCCCGATCTCGCATCGGGAGGTTCAAAATACAGAAAACCAAAAACTTACTTCCAAATCCTGATTTCCATTTGGGATTCAGGATTTATTGAAGACAATTGCCCATCAGAGCTCAAACCTGACGAAAATAAGATCAGGGTTTGAACCCACTTTCCGTGAAAATCTTGCGGGCATCCTTTTCTGCCATAACTTTTTGAAGAGGAATTTTATGATCGATTGCCCATTTGCGCACAATCTGCCAACCCAACCAACGACCAACTCTTCCTGGGCATTTTTCTCCGATTTCTACCACGTTCGGTCTTTCGTCGCAATATTTTTTGATCAGAAATAAATCGGTGCTGAAGAAAAGATTTTTATCCAGATAGTGGGCCCAGATCGTTTTCAGATTTCCACTCACGTCCTTCAATTGATCGTCGGTAAAGCCCGTAAGGATGGTGTCCTGTATGCAGGGCATGGTTTTCTCCATAAAATAGTACACACGGCCCCACTTAATCATTTCACCCATCATGGTGTTGTCCAGCACATCGATTTCACAATAGCGGTCGGCCATCACCATCCCGATTTCCGGCACCAGAAACCGCTTTTTTAGTCTCCTTAAAATATAGTTTGGAATCTGAGGCGGCCTGTAACGGGCTGAATCACTGAGAAAATATTCAAGTCCGATGATCAGGACGGAATCTTTCACTTCCAGATCCACTCCAAATCCCGAGACAAGGGTGTAGACCGGAGGTGTATGAAATTTGGGATAGTAAAAGCGGATGTGGTCAAACAAACCAGTCAGATCATTTTTGAGCCAGGTGAGGTCAGGAAATTCCCTGCGCACATCCAAATTCATGGTATCAATGTAGGAATCGGTACTCAGTTTGAGAAAATCCTGAATCAAAATGCTGTCGTGAGGCATCCGGGATCGTTGCAGAAATTTCTCAGATACCAGTGGAAAACGATCCAGGAACCGGCGGGAATCGGAGGTATCTTTCAGAGCCTGAATGCTGTCTTCCAGACGAATCAAAACCAGTTCTTTTCCTGAAGGCGTGCTACCTTCATCTTCGCGGCAGTTTTTTTTTCCGCATCCAAACAGCAATGCAACCAAACAATGAATTAATATTGTGGTCTTAAGTACGCTTAATTCTTTTAACAATTTCATTTTCAATATCGACCAGCAATTTTACTTTCTTATTCACATGAAAAACAAACCATTTCTCCTTCTCCTCTTACTCCTGGCTTCATTTCAGGTTTTTGCACAAGATAAGGGTTTCAGACTAGGCATTCGCTTTGCGCCAAACGTCTCAACCAATCGGGTGGTGGATGTTTCGGAAACGGATAACATCTCATTTACAAGCAACAGCGCCGGACTTCGTTTTTCCGGTGGACTGACTGGAGATTTCTATTTCAGCAAAAACTACTCTTTTTATACTGGCTTATGGTATTCTGTTTTCAGAAGTGGTCTTAAATATGAAGGAACAGGACCATTCGCAGGAGAAAAAGGATCAAGTATATACAACATCCAATATTTACAAATACCAATCGCTATCAAGCTTTTCACCAATGAAGTTGCTACCGATACAAAGTTGTACTTTGTTCTTGGTGGAACTGGAGGAATTAAAATAAATGAAAAAGAGACTGACTGGGAAGTAGCCAATTCAACATCTCAAGGAATTCTTGTTGCAAAACCAAGTACGGGCAAAGCCTTTGGATTTGGTGATGTTGGGCTATTGCTTGGCGCCGGGTTGGAATACCAGATGGGAGAATCAACTACTCTATTCGGTGGACTTTCTTACAACCGAGGTCTATTGGACGTAACATCAAAAAAAGGTCCCATGGTGGTTAATGACAAATCTGCTTCAAGTTATTATAAATCAAGCTTAAGTCTGATCAGTCTCGAAGCCGGCATTAAGTTTTAATTTAGATTTGACCAACGTCGCAATTTTTTGTTCGGGCTCCGGCAGCAATGCTGAAGCCCTCATGGCACATTTTGAAAATCATAAAAGCATCCGCATTGCTTTGCTTATAACAAACAAATCCGATGCGTTTGCTTTAAAGCGGGCAGAAAAATTTGGAGTTATAACTGTCTTTTTTTCCCGGAATGAATTCAATAAAAATCCTGAGAACATAGTGAGCCGTCTTAAGGATGAAAACATCAATTTTGTACTGCTGGCTGGCTTTTTACAATTAATCCCCGAAGAACTCATCGATCAATTTCCGGATCGGATCCTCAATATTCACCCTGCCCTTTTACCCGAATTCGGAGGAGCCGGCATGTATGGCCACCATGTTCATGAAGCGGTGAAAGAAGCAGGGAAATTGGTTTCCGGCCTGACCATTCATCTGGTGAACAAGGAATACGACAAAGGAAAAATTATTTTTCAGGCACGTTGCCGGGTTGACAATCACGATTCTGCGGACGATATTGCAGCCCGTATCCTGAAAATGGAACATGCGCATTACCCCCTTATTGCTGAATACTTTATAAATACATCCACTCAAAACCAATCAAATTAAAGATGATTGAACTTTCTAAAATTGCTTCTATTGCCGGCCAAAGTGGCCTGTTCCTTATTTCATCCCCATTAAAAAACGGGGTTTTGCTCGAAAGTCTGGACGAGAAAAAAACCAAAACCGTAGCAAATGCAACGAGTAAAGTGTCCATTCTCTCCGAAATTTCCATTTACACAATCACTTCCGAAGGATCAGTTCCTTTAGAAGAGGTGATCAAAGCGTTGTACACAAAACATGGCAACCAGCTGCCGGTTACTCCGAAATCCGACGGTGCCGACTTAAAAAATCTGCTTAAAGGTGTTCTGGAATCGGTTGATTTTGATCGGGTTTATGTATCAGACATAAAAAAGCTGGTTACCTGGTACTCTATTCTGGTGGCTCATGCTCCGGAACTTCTTCAATCCGAAAAGCCAAAAGAGAAGGAGAAGGTTAAAGAAACAAAAGCAGAAGAAACGGCATCTGAAGAAGCACCTAAAGCCAGGAAAGCCGCTCCCAAAAAGTCTGAGCCAAAGGCAGAGCCAAAGCCAAAAGCCGAACCAAAGACAGAGCCAAAACAAAAGGCCGAACCAAAGGCGAAAAAGTAAACAGCCCTGATCTGCAATAGAGAAGGAAAAACCGATTGAAACGTGATTCCAAACCTGAACAGAGTGAAACTACGCGATGGAAACTGGCTAAGCAGTTCATCCATTCTGAGAAATAAAAATCCGGGATTTTCAGACTCATTGCATATGTTGAACGGCGAAAAGCAGAAGGCCGTTTTGTATGCACGAAACATTATTCAGGCAAACGACCATTCACCCGATTTTCTGGAAGTAGGTTTTGCCGATTTTCTGGATGCTCCCGGAATTGAAGTCATCGATTTCAGTCAGTTTACCGGAAAAGTGAATTCCCGGATTCTGATTCATCTGGGAAATGGCCAGAAAACAGATTCCATTCAGGTTCAGATTATCAACTGGGATGGCAGTCCTGGTTTTGAAGGGCTCGCCGACCAGGGACTTTTCCCAACCGAATGGGTATTTACCTTGCCGAAAGACAATGCACAACCCTGGTCCCGAATTGTGATTGGATTTGGGGGATAGTTCTTTATGAGCCAGACGGTGTAGGGGTCAGACTGTGCAGGGGTCAGACTGTGCAGGGGTCAGACTGTTTGGAACCGTCAGACCCCTTTTCAGGCACTTTGGGCAGCCGCCCTTTCTAATCTATATTTTTTAACATTATCCAAACATGAAAGGGCGCCGGGCTATCCATTCCGGGTCCTCGCTCCTTCGTCGCTGCGGGCCCTTCATTGCTATCCCTGCTGCTTCGCTTTTTAGGCTTAGCCATTTTCTCCACCCCTTAAAACCAGAAAGTTCTTTAGCAATCATTATTTCAATTTGGGTTGGTGCTTTATGGCTTCTATTCTTTTAATGCTGTCAGCCATTGGCAGGTTTTCCGGCATTTCTCCGCCAATCTCCCCGATGGTTTTTCTTACCTTTTTACCCACTTCATAATGCGTTTGGTTGGCTTTCTGCTTTCCGTGTCGGATTTCCTGCAAACGTGTCTGTACGGCAAAATAAGTTTGCCCTGAAGCCACTACTTCTTTGCCAGGATCGGCATTCTGCAAAATCAAATAACAAGCTTATCGTGAAAGTTTCACTTTCTAATTCTCTTTGAGCTGTTTTGCCTGTGGCTAACATTTCGAGGATATCCTCGAAATGATCAACTATGTTTTGACCACTATTAGGATTTTCACTTCTTCAAAGGTGGCAACTTTGTAAAAATACTCCAACCCAAACACAAAAGTTTTTTGTAGTCGACTCATCTGTAGCCCATCAATTCGACTACAAGAACCATGACTACAAAAACTGAGGTCAAAATTTATTTCTGTTCAGCCACGACTTCAAACAGAAACATTTTTTCAAATCTCTTATCGTTAGAATCAGAAGAAAATGATAAAACAATCTACCCGATTAGCAGATATTCTGAACACATACAACCATAATCAAATCACCCTGAACCGCTGATTCCTGTAATTAATAATCGTTGGTAAAGATTCAGGATGATCTTTTTTCCACTTCGACACCTGGCTTTCCTTCCAATCCACCCAGATTTCTTTGGGTGTAAAAACCTCCAGCGCATTTTCAATGGTTTTATATCCTCCACCCAACACAACCATGGCCTCAACCGCCATCTTTTCGCCTCCAGCCTTCCGGTTCAGGTAATTTCCTAGAAACAAGTATCGCTTTCTGTTTTTTACTACCATCACCGTTTTCCTTTCCGGATGCCGCTTATCCACAGAAATTGTTCTTCCCGAATCGGCTTTCGTATTTACATGCAGTACGTGAAATCCTTCCTTCAATGCCTTCACCTCAAAGGAAGCTTGCTCTTTTGCTTTTGATGCAGCCAGAATATTCAATGTGGCGGTTCGTCCATTCATTTCACCCAGCATCCATTCCTTTTTCGTCCGGATCACAAAGGACTCTTGCCCCGAATTCCACAAGATCTGATTTTGAAAACTGATGGTAATGGCTGCAAACAGAAGAATAAAAAGGGATGATTTCAGAAATTGAAACCACCCATACCGAAACCAGAGATTAAGAAAAAGAAGAGCCGCAAAAATCAGGATCAAAGGAAACCAATGAATGTATACATCGCCGATGCTACTGAAAGGCAGGCCCTGAATAAAAACAACAAATCCATTCAAAAAGGCAATGGTCCAATGAATGATCCATCCGATGCCTTTGGCAAGAAAAGGGATTGGCGAGGAAATCACCAACGCAATTCCCGCATAAATTAAGGCATTGGAAACCGGGACCGCCACCACATTGGCCAAAAGAAAATATACCGGGAACTGGTGAAAATAGTAAATGATCACCGGAAAAGTCGCCACGGTAGCCGCCAGGGTAATGGAAATTCCCTCCCAGATTTTGACCGTTAAAAAATTGCCGGGACGCCACCAATTGCGAATGGACTTTTCAAAACTGATGATTCCATAAACCGCGGCAAAAGATAATTGGTAACCCACATCATACACCAGATTGGTGTCGGCACACAATAAAATCAGAGTAGCAAAACATAAACCGTTTACAGCAAGAGGAGGTTTTTTAAACAGGTCGTTTAATTGCATCACAGAGAAAACGGTTACGGCCCGTAACACCGATGGACTTAAGCCGGTAACCAGGGCATAAAACCAAAGAAGACCAATGATGACAATGGAAAACAACCAGGCTCCTGATTTCCACTGCCGTATCCATCCGAAAGCGAAGACCAGACATCCAAAAATAAGGCCTACATGCATTCCGGAGACCGCTAAAATATGTGTCACTCCCGCCGCAGAATAGGCCGCCTTGAGTTCCGGGTCTATTTTCCTGCGAATCCCCAGCAACAAAGCCGAAACCATGTATCCGTCTTCTGCTGTAGGCAAATGCTTTGCAAGTGTTATCTCCAGAAACTTTCTGGCCGATTGTGAAACCGATCGGAGAAACATGGGCTTTGATGGAAACAGTTGCTTAAACTGGCCTTGTTGTACAAATACCTGATAATGAATTCCCTGCCTTCCGTAAAAAGCCTGTGCATCAAACTGACCGGGTATTCCGGGCTTTTCGATCGGAGCCAGTTCTCTGGATACAAGAAGCCGGTCGCCATTTTGAAAATCAGTTTCCTGGTTTGCAAACTGGAGCAAGACACGTTCATTCACAGGTATCCACTGGTTGCTCTGTTTTCCTTTATCCACGTAGGCAAGGCATCGGAGTTTCCCCCCTTCCTGAACACCATAACTTTCCATCACTACACAAGAAAATGTACGGATTATTTCCGCAATTTTCTCTTCCCTTTGAAAATACGCCAGACAGGATCCCACCCAGAAATACAGAATCCAACCGATCAGGGTTCTGAAAATTCCAATCCAGCCAAAAAGCCGAACCGAAAGAACCCGTATGCATAGAATAAAACCACATAAAACCAGAAAGCAGCCTGAATAAAGCAGCCATGAATAAACAGGAAAGGTTTTAGCAGTCAAAACGCCGGCACATACAAATACCAGCATGGGTAACAATGGGTTTTCGTCCCATTGATACATCAATCGTACATTTTTCATCCTCAAATAGTTTAGCTACAAAAGTAAAAATCCTTTTGTAGTTGCCAAACTGAAGACAAAAAAAGTGCGCTTTGAAAATTTCTTAGTCCTGGTCCTGCTTCTGAGGCTGATTTGACGAAAGTGTTACACTCTCATAATGCATTGACCACTTGTGGTTAAAAATAAAAAAAGTGGTCACGGAACAAAAAATGGTGGCATCTGCCACGTTAAATATCGGCCAGAAAGCATAGTACTGACCTCCGACAATGGGCAGCCACTCCGGAAGAAATCCTTCCCAGAGGTCGAAATAAATCATATCAATCACCTGGCCATGTAACCATGGACTTGGGCTTCCTTCGGGAGCGTTGTTGAGTAAAACGCCGTAAAAAACAGAGTCGAAAAGGTTACCGATGGCACCGCCCAAAATTAAGGCAATGCAGGTGATGTACTTAACGGGCATTTTCTTCTTAATGAGGAAAACAAGATAATAACCAATTCCAAACATGGCCAGAATCCGAAAAGACGAAAGAAGGAGTTTGCCATTATCACCACCCAATTCCAGTCCAAAAGCCATTCCGGGATTGAGTGTATAATGGAGCTTCAGCCAGTTTCCCATCAAAATAATTTGCCCCTGAATGCCATAGTCCATGTTAAAATGAACCAGCATTTTGATTGCCTGATCGAAAGCAAGAATAAAAGCACTGAGGCCAAAATATTTTAAATAATGATTCATTAAACTAAAATCTGAATTACATCATTCGGGTGATGATTTCCTCCACTGTGTGGCCTTCGGCTTCGGCTTTAAAATTTCGAACAACCCTGTGCCTCATCACTTCCAGAGCAATGGCTTTCACATCTTCGATATCGGGTGAATATTTTCCAACCATCAACGAATGGCATTTTGCAGCCAGAATTAAACTTTGAGAAGCCCTTGGACCAGCACCCCATTCCAGAAAATCGTTTGCTTCCCTGGTGCCCATTTCGGTATTTGGACGGGTTTTTGAGGCAAGACGAACTGCATATTCCGCCACATTCTGCGTAACCGGAACTCTCCGCACCAGGTGCTGAAAAGCAATGATTTCTTCTTTCCCCATCACTTTCCTCACCACCGGTTTTTCGTCTGATGTAGTGGCCTGCACAATGCGGACTTCGTCTTCAAAACTGGGATAACCTACTTTGAGGTTAAACATAAACCGATCTAACTGAGCTTCCGGCAGTGGATAGGTTCCTTCCTGCTCTATTGGGTTCTGAGTGGCTAAAACAAAGAAGGGTCGCTCCAGTGTAAATTTCTGACCTGCTACGGTAACTGCATATTCCTGCATAGACTCCAACAAAGCGGCCTGGGTTTTTGGTGGCGTCCGGTTGATCTCATCCGCAAGAATGATATTTGCAAAAATAGGGCCCTGTACAAATTTAAAATTCCGGTTTTGATCCATCGTTTCAGAACCAACAATATCTGAAGGCATCAAATCAGGCGTAAACTGAATCCGGTTGAAACTGAGATCCAATGCCTGAGAAACGGTTTGAATAAGCAGCGTTTTTGCCAAACCGGGAACACCCACCAACAAACTGTGCCCCTGAGAAAAAATGGATATTAGCAAAGAACGCACTACCTGATCCTGTCCGATCACTACTTTACCTATTTCTTTTTGAAGAACGGCAAATGCTTCGTTCAGAGCCTGGGCTGCTTCGCCATCGTCTTTCCAAGTCATATTTCTTTCGAGTTGTAGTTTAAATTATAATTCGTCGTCCTTCAAAATTTCGCATTCTGAATAGTCCTTGTCGCGGCTGATGAATACTTCAGATTTGGTTTTTTTGAACCAGGCTTTGATTCCTTCCCCTTTCTTTTTTTCCAAAGTGGCCATCTGAATTTTCTGATAATCCTGCTTCAGGTTAGCCTCATGCGGAAGGATACGGCTTTTAAAGTAAAGTATCCTTGCCCCTTTTTTACCATCTTCTGCTTTATAAGGCAATGGTTTGGTATAACCACCCGGTTTTAAGGAATCTATGGTAAAGAAAATAGTGGGATCCAGATTTTCGGTTGGAATACGGGTAGTTCCTGTTTGAGGATCCAGAAAGAAGCCGCCATTGTTGGCAGATTCTTTGTCTTCGGAGTATTTTTTAGCGACATCTTCGAACCGGATGGTATCTGACATCAGTGCAGAGCGAAGGCTATCCAGTGTTTGAAATGCACTCATTTGGTCTTCTTCGCCTGCTTCGGGCTTCATTAAAATATGCCTTGAACTGTATTCATTTCCTTTCTTTTCCAGTAGTTGAATGAGGTGATACCCAAAAGCTGATTCGACAATATCGCTCAATCCCATTGGATCCAGTTTCATAGCTGCGGCCTCATATTCAGGCACCATGGCGCCTTTTCCCCAGAAACCGAGATTGCCTCCTTCTTTCGCCGAGCCAGGATCCTGCGAATAGGCCTTCGCCAGAAACTCAAAATCTTCTCCTGCCTTAATCCTGGATTTAAGATCCTCCAGTTTTTGCTTAGTCTCCAGCTTTTGCGTTCGGCTGATTTTGCCAAAACGGATGATCTGACCCACTTCCACTTCGGTTGAAAAAAAGGGCAGAGAATCTTTTGGAATATCGTTGAAAAA
>Ga0105046_10008025_pt1 | contig 16589 bp, 17 predicted proteins | sample MAT03_FD_78385 | JGI IMG/M metagenome (GOLD analysis project Ga0105046, IMG submission 78385) | Freshwater microbial communities from Lake Fryxell liftoff mats and glacier meltwater in Antarctica - MAT-03 (megahit assembly) | ecosystem: Environmental > Aquatic > Freshwater > Ice > Liftoff...
GCGCCCTACGAAAACTGAACACGGAAGAGCTGCAAGCGTTGCTGCGCGCGAATGTGGCGGCGATCGAAGACATTCGCGGCTGGTGGATTCAACGCATGCTGACCAGCCCGCGCCGTCTCGAAGAAAAGCTCACCCTTTTCTGGCACGGCCATTTCACGAGCAACGCTGATGACGTGATGAATGCCCGGCACATGTTTCGTCAGAACGAATTCCTCCGCCAGAATTGCCACGGCAACTTTCACACGCTCGTCCTCGGCATCTCGCGCGACCCGGCGATGTTGCGATACCTCGACAACAACACCAATCAGAAATCCCATCCCAACGAGAATTACGCGCGGGAACTGCTGGAACTCTTCACGATGGGGATCGGCAACTACACTGAGGATGATGTGTTGGCCGCGGCGCGCGCATTCACGGGCTGGACGTTTCGCGGTGATGAATTTCAATTCGCCAGTTTCCACCACGATTACGGTCCGAAGAAATTCCTCGGCGAAACCGGCAACTTCGACGGCACCGACATCCTTGCGATTGTCCTGAAGCAACCCGTCACGGCCCGGTTCATGGCGAAGAAACTGTTTGAGTTCTTCGTCCACGAGAATCCCGCGCCGGCGCTGGTCGAGGAACTGGCGCAGGTCTTCCGCGCCGGGAATTACGAGTTGAAACCGTTTCTGCGAACGCTGTTCCGCTCGGAGGTGTTTTACTCCGTGCCGGCGTGGCGCACGCAGATCAAAAGCCCCGTGCAACTCGTCGTCGGCACCGCCCGGCTGCTGGGGGTTCAGGCGGATCCGCGGCAGTTGGCGCGGGCGATGCGGTTGCTGGGGCAGGATCTGTTGTTCCCGCCCACCGTCAAAGGGTGGGATGGCGGCGAGACGTGGATCAACACCAACTCCTTGCTGATGCGCTACAACCTCAGCCGCTACTTCCTCACCGGCCAACTCCCCGGCGAAGGACGCGCCGCCGCCGCGTCGCACGACCTCGCCACCATCATTCCCAAGGAGATCGCCGTCGAGCCGGCCAAGGTCGTCAACACCTTGGTGGCCCGGCTCCTCCAAGCGCCGCTTGAAACCAAAGCCCGCCAGTGGCTCACCGATCAGGCGATCACCGTTCGCTACAAAGAGCGGGCCGCCGTCGTCGCGCACCTGATCATGAGCATGCCGGACTACCAATTGTGCTAGCGATGAATGACGACATTCCCATCACGAGTCGGCGCGAGTTTTTGCGGAAAGGGATTCTCTTCCTCGCAGCCGGCTACTCCGCGCCGTTTTTCCTGACGCGCACCGCGCACGCCATCAACCAAACCTTTGCCAACGCCGCCACCGCTTCGCTACCCGGCGTGCCCGATGGACGCGTTTTGGTGGTGATTCAACTCGGCGGCGGCAATGACGGTCTGAACACCGTCGTGCCGCACGGCGTGGACGATTACTACCGGGCGCGCAAGCAACTGGCGATTCCCCGCGACAAAGTGCTGAAACTCAACACGACCGTCGGGTTCCATCCCAACCTGACGAAGTTGCAGGAGTTGTATGATACCGGGCGCGTGGCCGTCCTCCAAGGCGTCGGCTATCCCAATCCGGACCGCTCCCACTTTCGCGCCATGGAAATCTGGCACACCGGCGATCCCGTGAACGAGAAAGTGACGTACGGCTGGCTCGGGCGCTACCTCGACAACGCCTGTCCCGGCTGTGATCCCCGCCAGAACCAGCTCAATCCCATGGGCGGCATCAACATTGGTGGCTCCATGCCGCAGGCACTCCAGTCCGCGCGCGGCATGAGCATCGCCTTCGACAATCCCGACACCTTCCGCTGGATCCCGTTCACCACCGACGAACGGGACGCCAAACAAACCGCCGCCACGTTTGAAAAATTAAACCGGATCGTGGCTCAAAACCTCCGCAATCCCCAAGTCGCCCGGCTCGATTTCCTCTCCCGCGTCGCGATGAATGCCGACCTCAGTTCCGACCGGCTCCGCGCCATCCTCGCCAAATCCAAAGGCAACCAAGTCAGCTACCCCGCGAGCAGCCTCGGCCGGCAACTCCAACTCGTGGGCCGGCTCATTGCCGGCGGCATGACCACGCGCGTCTATTACGTTTCCATCGGCGGCTTCGACACCCACGCCAACCAAGCCGGCACCCACGAACGATTGCTCACCGAATTTGCCGAAGCCAGCCACGCCTTCCAACGCGACCTCGACAAACAAGGCAATGCCAGCCGGGTTGTGACATTGACGTTCAGCGAGTTTGGCCGGCGCGTGGCGGAGAACGCCAGCGGCGGCACCGACCACGGCACCGCCGCGCCGATCTTTATCTGCGGGGCCAACGTCAAAGGGGGATTGTACGGCGACCATCCCAGCCTCGCCCAAGCCGATCTCGACCGGGGCGATCTGAAATTCCAGACAGATTTCCGCAGCGTCTATGCGACCGCATTGGAGAATTGGCTGGGCGCCAAAAGCGCGCCGATTCTGGGCGCGGACTATCCGAAACTGAAGTTCGTGTGACGCGCTAACTCGACCGGCGGCGTAACTGCAAGATTTCCTGGCTGAGCTTTTCAAGCTGCTGCTTGATGTCCGCCTGATTACGGATGATCTGCTCATTTTGCTGGATGAGCTTGTCAATCCGGGGATCGGTCGCCGCCGGTTTGACGGACGGCAGCGGGTCGGCCGCGTGGGCGAGCAAGAAACCAGAGACGGCGATGACGGTGACAAGGGCGAGTGTTTTGATTTTCATGGGTCGTTTCTCCTCAGCAATTCAAGCACCTGCTGTTCCCGCACAAAGTGGCGGGCGATCTCCACCCCGTCAAGCAAGATGACCGGGATGTCGTGACCGTATCGCGTCAGCAGTTCTGCCTCCTGTGAAATGTCCCGAATCTCCAGTGCGAAATCCACCTGCCGGCGCGCCCGCGCCAGTACATCCTTCGCGCGGTCGCAGAGATGGCATTCCGGTTGGGAGTAGAGCGTGATCGTACGCACGCCCGCAGACTAACTGCCCAACCGGCCCGCCACCAAGCCAGAAGTGCCGGCTAGGTCCGGCTGCGGAATCCGCCGGCAAAGTAGACCACCAGAGCGATCAACAGAATCAGTCCGATGCCTCCACCGCCAACGACGGGGCCACCAAAGTAGAAACCACCGCCACCGAACAGCAGCAGCAGCACAACGAGTATGAGGATTAGGTTCATGCGTGGACGCTAGTCCATTGGCGCACGGGTTCCTATGGGGTCTTCACCTGAGCCGGTGCGGTGAACGTGACTGGCCCCGCGAGCGTTGACGGTGGCAGGATGCTGGCATAGTCTGCCAGCATCATGGCTGCCATGGAGACAGTTCGACATCCCGCTGCTGGTGGGCACGAGGCCTGCGGTTGGTCGCAGGGTGAACTGGCGCGGCGTTGGACTTGTTGAAGCGCGGCATGGTGCATGTGGCCGGGTTACGATGCGCGCGAGACCGGAGAGCTGATCAAACTATGAAACCATTGAATTCTCTCTGCATTGCGGTTGCCCTCGGCCTTTGCGTGGCGGTGGCCAAGTCGTCGGCCGCTGAAATCACCGTGTTCGCGGCTGCGAGTCTGACGGATTCGTTGAAAGCAACCACCGCCGCTTATGAACAGACGACCGGCGACAAGATCATCTTTAGCTTTGGCGCGTCCAGCACGCTGGCGCGGCAAATTGAAGCCGGTGCGCCCGCCGACATCTTCTTTTCCGCCGACGAGGCGCGGATGGAGGACCTTGATAAAAAGGGATTGATTGACGCCGGCACGCGCAAAAGCCGGCTCGGCAACACGCTCGTCGTTGTCGTGCCCGCCGACAGCGCATTGCCAATCAAGTCGGCCCGCGATCTCGCCAGCGACGCCGTGAAAAAACTCGCGCTCGCCGACCCGAAAGCTGTGCCTGCTGGAATTTATGCCAAGGCTTGGCTGACCAAACAGAACGTTTGGTCGGTCGTTGAGCCGAAGGTTGTCCCCACGGAAAACGTCCGCGCCGCGCTCGCCGCCGTGGAATCCGGTAACGTCGAGGCCGGGGTGGTCTATAAAACCGACGTGGGCATTTCCCAGAAGGTCAAGATCGCCTACGAAGTTCCGGCAGCCGATGCGCCGCAGATCAGTTACCCGCTGGCGCTGGTGAAAGAATCGAAGCAACCCGAAGCCGCGAAAAAGTTTTTGCGCTATCTCGCCGCCGAAGAAGCTGGACAGGTGTTCCAGCGATTTGGCTTTATTTTACTCGAATGAGTTCCGAAGAATGGCAGATCGTCTGGTTCACCGCGTGGGTTTCGGCGTTGAGCACAGTGGTGATTCTGCCCTTTGGTCTCGCGCTCGCGTGGGCGCTGGCACGGCGCGACTGGCCGGGTAAATCCATCGTGGAAACATTCGTCTCGCTGCCGCTCGTCATGCCGCCGGTGGCGACGGGTTTGATTCTGCTGCAAATGTTTGGCCGCCGCGGCCCAATCGGCGGTTTCCTCCACGACAAGCTGGATCTCGACATCATCTTCACCTGGCGCGCGGTTTTGCTGGCACTGGGGGTGATGTCATTTCCGCTGCTCGTCCGCTCGGCGCGGGTGGCGTTTGAAGAAGTCAATCCGCGCCTGGAGCAAATCGCCCGCACGCTCGGCGCGAGCCAGTGGCGCGTGTTTTTCACGATCACCGTTCCGCTGGCCGCCCGTGGCATCATCGCCGGCATGATCCTCGCGTTTGCCCGCGCGCTGGGGGAATTCGGTGCGACCATCATGATCGCCGGCAATATTCCCGGCAAAACATCCACCCTGTCGCTCGCGATCTTTTCAGAGGTGCAACTCGGTCAGGACGACCGCGCCTTCCGCCTGCTCGGGGTGTCGGTCGCGCTGGCGTTCGCCGCTGTGTGGGGCAGCGAATGGCTGCTGCGCCGCAACCGGGAAAGCAAGTGAGCCTGCTGCTGAAAAACATTGCGTTGCCGCTCGCGAGTTTCACGCTTGAAGCGGATGTGGAGATTCGCAACCGCGTCACCGCCATCTTTGGCCCGTCCGGCGCGGGCAAGACTTCGCTGCTGGATCTCGTCGCCGGGTTGCGTCGGGCCCCGTCGGCTTTCATCCAGCTCAACGACCGCGTGCTCACGGACACAGCGCGCGGTTTCTGCGTGCCGACGCACCACCGCGGCATCGGTTATGTACCGCAAGACCTCGCGTTGTTTCCGCATTTGTCCGTTCGCCAGAACCTGCTGTACGGCTGTAAATCAGGGGGCGCGATTGACCCCCTGTTTGCGTTCGACCGGGTGACTGACATTCTGGAAATCCAACCGCTGATTGCGCGCGGGGTGCGCGAACTTTCCGGTGGCGAAAAACAACGCGTGGCCCTTGCCCGCGCCTTGCTCGCGTCGCCGCGACTGTTGTTGCTGGATGAACCACTCGCCAGCCTCGACGCACCGTTGAAGGCCAAGATTATTCCCTACCTCGCCCGCATCCGCGACGAGTTCCAGATTCCGATGTTGTGCGTGACGCACGACCGCGTGGAGGCGCTCACGCTCGCCGACGAAATCGTCGTGCTGGTCAACGGCAAAGTTTTGCAGACTGGCGCGGTGCTGGATGTGTTTAACCGCCCCGCCAACGCCGACGTGGCGAAACTCGTGGGCATGGAAACGCTGCACCCCGGCACAGTCACCAGTGTGACCGAGGGGCTGGTGGCGGTGCGGGTTGCCAACCAGACGCTCACGGCGGTTGCCCCGGCCCAGGCAACGCGGGAAGTCTTCGTCTGTATCCGCGGCGAAGACGTGACCTTGCAACGGGACAGCGAATCGCCCAGCAGCGTCCGCAACCGGCTGGCGGCGCGGGTCGTGGCCCTACGTCCCGAAGGCGCGTTGGTGCGGGTGGAACTGGACGCGGGCTTCCGGTTGGTTGCCGCCATCACGCGCCCCGCGTGTGAAGATCTCAATCTGCAACCCGGCTTAGCCGTGACCGCCTGCATTAAAGCGCCGGCCATTCACCTGATTGCGCGGGAGTGATCCTCGGTAGGAACGAGGAGCGCCCTGTCCGTGACATTCTGCACATTCGTGCGTGCTATTCGGCGGGGTTGCCCCCATAGTGCGCGGCTTATGCCATTTCGCGCACTCGGACTTGATGCTCATATTGTGAAGGCTGTGACCGAAGCCGGTTACACGCAACCAACCCCCATTCAGGCGGCGGCGATCCCGCTCATCCTGGCCGGCCATGATCTGATTGGGATTGCCCAGACCGGCACGGGGAAGACGGCGGCGTTTACGCTGCCCATTTTGAGTAAGTTGGCGGCGCTGGTCGGCGCCGGCCAACGCCGGGGTATTCGGGTGCTCGTGTTGGCGCCGACGCGGGAGTTGGTGGTGCAGATCGAGGAGAATGTGCGCGCCTATGGCCGGCATGTGCCGTTGCGGATGGCGACGGTGTATGGCGGGGTGAGTGATCGACCCCAGATTCACGCGCTGCGGTCGGGCGTGGATATTGTGGTGGCCACGCCGGGGCGGTTGCTGGATTTGATGCGCCGGCGGTGCGGGGATTTTTCAGGGCTGCAATTTCTGGTGTTGGATGAGGCGGACCGGATGCTCGACATGGGTTTTCTGCCGGACATCAAACAGATTGTGAAGGCGATGCCGGTAAAGCGGCAGACGTTGCTGTTCTCGGCGTCGCTGTCGCGCGAGATCGAGCAGGTGACGCGCGAGTTCCAGCAGCATCCCAAGACCGTGCAGATTGGCAAGCGCGCCAACCCGGCCGCGACGGTCACGCAATTGGTCTATGAAGTGCCCAAGCATCTGAAATCGGCGTTGCTGATTCACTTGTTGAAAGAGCCGCACCTCAACATGGTGCTCGTGTTCGTGCGCATGAAACATGGCGCCGACAAGATCGCGCAGTATTTGGAGACGCAAGGGATCAAGGCGGCCACGATTCATTCGAATCGTTCCCAGAGCCAGCGCTTGCGCGCGTTGAAGGATTTCAAATCAGGCGCGGTGCGCGTGTTGGTGGCGACGGACATCGCCGCCCGCGGAATTGATGTGGATGGCATTTCGCATGTGGTGAATTTTGATTTCCCGATGCATCCTGAAGATTATGTTCATCGCATCGGCCGCACCGGCCGGGCGCACGCGGTGGGCGATGCGATCAGCTTCGTGACGGGCGCGGATTACGGCGCGTTGCGGGCATTGGAACGGTTTATCGGTCGCGGGATCGTCCGCAAGCGAGCGGAAGGTTTTGATTATCAGCGACCCGGCCCAGCGGAAGCGGAGCAGGCGCCCGCGCCGCACGCCAAGCCCGGCCACGGCGGATCGGGGCAGCGCCGGCCAGGTGGACAAGTGGGGCACCGATTCCAGTCGCGTGGGCGGCGATAAACGGTCGAAGATTTTTGAGTTTGTGTGTTGTTGCGGAGTCCGTTGCAGTGTAAGTTCGTCGGGAAGAGATTCCGCATGATAGACAACACCGTCTTGGCTGCCGAAAAAACATCCTCCAAGCAACCGGCGTGGAGGGACGTGGTGGTGAAGTATCAACGTCCGTCGCTCGGGCGCAGTATCTGGCAGATTGTCAATACCATCGGGCCGTATGTCGGGCTGTGGTATTTGATGTACCTCAGTTTGTCGGTTTCTTACTGGCTGACCGTGCCGCTGGTCATTCTGTCGGCGGGATTCATGGTGCGGACGTTTATTATTTTCCACGACTGCGGCCACGGGTCATTTTTTGAATCGCGCCGCGCCAATGACACGTTGGGTTTCATTACCGGCGTGCTGGCGTTTGCGCCGTATTACCTCTGGCGCTGGGAACACTCCATCCATCACGCCAGCGCGGGCGACTTGGACCGGCGGGGTACGGGCGATGTGTGGACGTTAACCGTGCAGGAATACTTGGAAGCGTCCCGCTGGAAAAAATTTGCTTACCGGCTGGCGCGGAATCCGGTTTTTTTGTTTGTGATTGCGCCGACCTTTTTGTTCCTCGTGCGGCATCGGTTTGTGCTGGGCAACCCGTCGCGGCGGGAGCGGATGTCGGTGCACTGGACGAATCTGGCGCTGGTTTGTATTGCCGCCGGTTTGAGTGCGATTTTTGGTCTGAAGACGTACCTACTGCTGCAACTTTCCATTGTTGTGTTGGCCAGTTCGGCCGGGGTGTGGCTGTTCTATGTGCAGCACCAGTTTGAAGGAGTGTATTGGGCACGCCGGGAGGATTGGGATTATGCGGATGCGGCTTTGCAGGGCAGCTCGTTTTACAAGTTGCCGAAGATTTTGCAGTGGTTTTCTGGCAACATCGGCTTTCACCACATCCACCATCTCAGCCCGGCGATCCCCAACTATCATTTGCCGAAGTGTCACGACGCGGAACCGCTGTTTCAAAAGGTGAAACCCATTACCCTGGTTACGAGCCTCAAATCGTTCGGGTACCGGTTATGGGACGAACAACGGGGAAGGCTCGTCGGCTATCGGCATTTGCGGACGCTTCGGAAGCAGCAACAGTTTGGTACGCCGAGATCAGTCAAACCGTCAAAGTAGGGGGGCGATCAGAGCCGGTAGACGATCCGGGCTTTATCGAAATCGTAGGGGGTCATCTCCATTTTCACGCGGTCGCCAACGGAGAGTCGGATAAAGCGTTTGCGCATTTTGCCGGAGATGTGGGCCAGAACGAGGCGCTTGTTGGGGAGTTCGACCCGGAACATCGTGCCGGGGAGCACGGAGGTGACGGTTCCTTCCACGTTAACTAATTGTTCCATAATTTCTTTATTGGCTTGGACTGTTTGAGGTTCCCGGGCAAAAACACACGGGAGGAGGATTGTGACAGATTCGACTGGCAATGCAAGGAGCGAATGCGCCGAGGCGACGCCCCGGGGGAAGGGCCGTGGCCGCGCCCGGACGTGTATGTTTTTGATGGGGATGTGGATCGGGTGTTCGGCCGGGGCGGCGGAATTGAACTGGGATGATGTCGTGGGCGAGTTGGCCGTGCCGGTCATGCAGAATTTGGATTTGTCGGCTTGGGGCGAGGTGGATGTCGCGCAATTACAAGGTGTTTGCCGGCAAGTGCAGGAACGGTTGCAGGGGGAGTATGTCGTCGAGTTGGCGCCGTTGCGGGAGGTGGCGCACGCTTTGTTGCCACTCATGGAACAGCACGCGGAGTTGCAGCCGTACGCCAGTTGGTTGCGGACGCGTCTGGATTATCTTGTGGTAGCGGATGAATTGCGGATCGCGATCCCGCCGCCCAGCTTGGAGTTGCGTCCCAAACCGTTGCCGTCCATCAACCCGCGACCGGAATTGGAGCGGGAAATTTGGGTCAAGAAACTCGCGTTACGCCCCATCCTTCCGCGGGCTGAAATGTACGTGCCGAAGCTCAAACCGATTTTCGCGGCGGAGGGCGTGCCGGTCGAATTAGTGTGGGTGGCGGAGGTGGAATCAGCGTTTGATCCGCAGGCGAAAAGCCCCGTGGGAGCGGCGGGTTTGTTTCAGTTGATGCCGGCGACGGCGGAATGGCTGGGGTTGGAATTGCAGCCGGGTGATCAGCGGTTGGATCCCGAAAAGGGCGGTCGAGCGGCGGCCAAGTATCTGAAGTATCTCCATGGAAAGTTTGCGGATTGGCAGTTGGTGCTGGCGGCCTACAATGGCGGGGAAGGCCGGGTACGCCGGTTGATGGAGAAACACGAAGCGCGGCGATTCGACGACATTGCGCAGTATCTGCCGGCGGAGACGCAGATGTACGTGCCCAAAGTGGAAGCGACCATTCTGCGTCGCGAAGGCGTTACGTTGGCCGACCTAGGCAGCCGTCGCCGGTAATTACGGACACCAATTCCCAAACCGCGCACTGAGATCCTGCTTGGCAATCGTCAACGCCATGGCCGGGTCAGTCGGTCGGAACGCCTCGGAAAACCCACAGAAACGGTAGATTGGAATCTTGCTCGTGAAGGTCACCAGCCAGCACTCCGGCTTTTCCTCAATCGCACTCGGCTCCGGCCAGAACAACTGGCGCAAGCCTGGCCGACTATCGAAATGGTATTGCGCCAAATCCAAAACCCGCCGCACCTCCGTCTGCGGCCGACCGCCCGCCGGTTGAATGATCCGCAACGGCGGCTGCTCATTGGCATAACCCACCACCTTCCCAAACGTCGGCGTGAGCAACACCCAGACAAAGTAGATCGCCCCGGCCGCCGCGCCCGCAATGAGCAATCGCAGGAGCCATGTTTTTCCGCGTGCGTTCAAGTCATTCACCCTGCCGGCGGAGATGCCAGTATCAACGGTACTGCCGGACGAGTTGGTGGGCGGACATCTCGCGGATGTGCTGGACGGTTGGTTCACCAAACTTCTGCCGAACCATGTCGAGGTAGCGGGGATTGGTGTAATACTTGTTGAACGCGTCGTCACGGAAGCGGAGCACTTCGGCGGCGGTCAGGTGCTTGGTCGGTAGCGGCAGCGTATCCACGGCATGCTGCGAGTAACCGGTCCATGTTTTGGGTAACGCCCACTTTTCCTTGAGTGCTTGCAGGTAGAGCGGGGAGCCGGGATAGGCCATTGCACAGTAAAAGTTTCCGAACTCGCAGTTCAAATCCATCGCCATGTCCAGCGTCTGCTGCATCGTGGCGTGGTCATCCTCCGGCAAGCCGAAGATGTAGTTGCCGATGACGTAGATGCCGGCTTGGCCGACGCGCTGTAGTGTCCGGTAGATGTCTTCCTGATCGAAACCTTTATCCACTTCCTGGCGCACCTTCTCGTTGGCAGCCTCGATCCCAAACGCCAGCCAGTTGAAGCCGGCGGCCTTCAGTTTGTCCACCATCTCGTCGCGGACCGTGTCCACGCGGGCATAGGCCCAAATGTTTAACTTCAAACCGCGCTTGATGATTTCATCGCAAATGCCGCTCACGTGCCGGGGATTCAACACAAACATCTCGTCGGCGAACTTCACGTTGTACAAACCGTGTTTGTTGACGAGCATCTCCAGATCATCCACGACGCGTTTGGGCGACCAGAACCGATAACTATTGATACTTTCCTTCATCCCGAGTTGTTTTTCGCCGCTCTTGAAGGGCGCTTGGATGCAGCAAAAACTGCAATGATAGGGACAGCCGAGGGTGGTGTAGATCGCGACGTACGGTTGGCGTTGAAGATGGCCGAGGCAGTGCCAATTGTGTGCGCGATACCGTTCCATCGGCAATAAATCCCACGCGATGCCGGGCATCTCGTTATCAACGTCCTTCACCAACGGCGCGGTGGCCAGCGAGCGGTGGATGCCGCCATCGCGATAGAGCAGGTCCGGCACCTTGTCGAAGCCGGTGTTGCCGGCTTGAATCGCGCGGATCAAATCCACCAGCGTCAGGAGGCCTTCACCGCAGCAAGCGAAGTCAGCTTTCTCGTCGCGCAATGTCAGTTCTGGCAATGCGGCGACGTGGCCGCCGACGAGGAGAATCGGTTGATCCGGGGCGGCTTCCTTCAACGCCGTGCAGACGGCGCTGGCGGCGGTCATGTTCTGAGTCGAAGCGGAAGGTTGATGTCCGTAGACGACGATGGCGGTCAGAGTGGAGCGAAGTTCGATAACGCGGGCGATGGTTTGCTCGACGGTCAGTTCCTCGGCTTCGGCGTCAATGATGATGACTTCAAATCCCTTCCTACGAACGAATGTCGCCATCAAGCCGGCCCAGACCGGCGGTTCAATGGCGCTCAGTGATGTGCCAAGTCCCTGATATACGGCGGTCCGGCTGCTGGGGTTAATGAGAACCAGATCGGGATGTTTCGTGGTCGTCATAGGTGGGGACTATGCCTCAGGGCACGCCAGCCGGCAACGCATTAAGCAGGTTGCACAGCTTGCTGATTTTCTCCGCCAGCAACGCTGGATAGTTGCCGATGTAGCAGCCGTAGAAGTGAACGTGATTGACGTTCGGATACTTCTCGCATTCCTCGTCGCCCAGAATGCGACGTAGGTATGGTTGCCGGAGCTGGTTACCGCCGCCGGACAAACCGCGACGGAATTCTACTCCCGCTTCTCGCAAAGTGGTTTCGACCCGGCCCCACAAGTCGGCGTCAGGTTTTTGGAGGACGAGCGTGAAGGCGTAGTTCGAACTACCTTCGACAGCGAAGTCGGTTTGGTATTTGGCCGGGTCGAGTTGACTGAGAAACAGTTGCAAATTCGCTCGCCGGATTTCGTTATTCGCGTCGAGTCGCTTCAATTGGCTGCGGCCGATGATGCCGTTGATTTCGGAGGGACGGACGTTGTAGGCGGCGTAGGCAAAAATGAAGTCGGGGTTCAAATCGGGGTGTTGCTCGCTCCAGCGACGGACGACGTCGGGGGCGGTAGCTTCCCGGACCATGCCGTGCGAACGCAGCATCCGAATCACCTGATACAGGTCAGAATCGTTGGTGCAGACCATGCCCCCTTCGATCGTGCTGAGGTGGTGGGCGTAGTAGAATGAGAAATTGGACTGCCAGCCGAACGACCCGAGCTTGCGTCCTCGGAACGTGGCCCCGTGCGATTCGCAGACATCTTCGATGAGCGGGATGTTGCGCGCAGCGAGTTCGTCGAGCAACCTCTGGGAGAGCGCGTTGTAGCCGAGCACGTGGGTGACGAACACCGCACGGGTTTCGCTCGTCAGCTCTTGGAGGATTTGTTCGACGTCCATGCCGAGTGTCTGCCGGTCAATGTCCACGAAGACTGGCGTGAAGTCGCACTGCAATACCGACGCGATGTCTGAAACCCACGTCAACGGCGGGACGATGACTTCGCCGGTGCCGCGCAGTTCCCGGAGGGCGGTCATGCTCAGCAGATTCGCGGATGCGCCGCTGTTGACCAGGACGCTGTGTTTGACGCCGAGCCACTCGCTCCACTCGCGTTCGAACGCGGCAACATTTTGTCCGTGGGTCAATTTCGGATCATTCTGCCGGAGATGCTCAATGACCGCATCCAAGTCGGCGCGCGAGATGTTTTCGGCCATCAATGGCCAATGAAGTTTCTCAAGGCTCATCGAAACCAAACGTGTCCTTCACAATATACGGGGGGCGCTGCCGGGTCTCGCGGAAGATGGCATTGATGTAGAGGCCCAACACACCGATCGTCAACAGTTGCACGCCGCCGAGCACGAGCATGGTGGCCATGATGGCCGCCCAGCCACCGAGCGTGTAGCCCAGCAGTTTCATGACAAAGACGCCAATCAACCACAGGAACGCGCCAACCGACACGACAAAGCCGAGAAGCAACGCGATTTTCAGCGGGACATCCGAAAAGGAAATCAAGGCGGAGTCGAGAAAGTTGCTGATGACTTTCCAGCCCAACACAGGGAAGTGCGTATCACCGGCATGGCGCGCCTCGCGGTCATACTCCACTTGAACCTGTTTGAATCCGACCCAGGTGACCATGCCGCGAATAAACGGTTTTTGCTCGTTCATCTTGAGGAGTTCGTTGACGACGCGCCGGGACAATAACTTGAAGTCGCCGGAGTTGGGAACGAGTTTGATGTCCGAAGTGGTCCGGAGAATCCGATAACCCAGCCGGGTGATGGCCAGCTTTAACGCCCCTTCGCCTGCGCGCGAACGGCGGGTCGTGTACACGACTTCAACCTCCGGATCGGCCTGCCACTTCTCGATCATGGTCGGAATCAATTCCGGCGGGTCTTGCAGATCGGCATCCAGATAGACGATGACATCGCCTTTGGCGTGTCGCATTCCTGCTAGGACGCAAACCGAGACGCCGAAATTGCGCGACATATTGACGACCTTGATGTCGCGGTGTCCGACTGCGAGTTCCTTCAGTAATGCCAAGGAGCGGTCGGTGGAAACGTCGTTGATGAAAATCAACTCGTACCGGCTCGCATGCGACGGGTCGAGGGCCGCGCGGAGCCGGTGGACGAGTTCGGGGATGTTTTCCTCTTCATTGAAGAACGACAGGACAACGGAGATGAATGGGTTGGCCTTGCCCATACCGGTTAGAAAGGTCCCTTGAACTCGATCTGCTTCAAGTCCGCGCGCTCCGCCGGCAGCCAGTGTTGCGGCTTGCCACTGACGAGGTCGAATGCCGCCGCGGCAATTGTTCGACCGTTGGCATAATACTGATCTTCGAGAGTGGGCGACGGGGGGCAGGTGACCGGCGCGTAGCCCATCCGCCGGACTTGCACGCCGGGCGATTGTTCCGCCACTTGCGCCACGATCTCGGCGCTGGCGCCGCAATTCGTCCAATCATTATCCACGACGATCAGTCGTTTCGTCTTGCGCGCCGAGGCGACAATCGTGGCGATGTCGAGGGGCGCGAGCCAGATGGGATCAATCACCTCCGCGCTCACGCCTTTCTCTTCCAGATACCGGGCGGCGCGCAAGCATTCCAACTGCATGTTGGAAATTCCGACCAACGTCACATCGGTACCGGCGATGGCGACGCGCGCTTTGCCGGGATTGACCGTGTATGGCTCGGCCGGCACTGGTCCCTTCTGAAAATGGAGCAGGCGATGTTCGATGTAGATGACCGGGTTGTCATCGCGGATGGCGGCGATCAGGCATCCTTTCGCATCGTAGGGTGTCGTGGGGGCGACGACCTTCAAGCCGGGGACGTGCATGAAGAAGGAGTAAAGCGCCTGCGAATGTTGCGCGCCTTGGCCCCAACTTTTGCCGATCATTCCGCGCACGACCAACGGCACCGCCATGGCGCCGCCGTACATGTAATGGTACTTGGCGGCAATGTTGACGAGTTGGTTCATCGCCAGCATCAGAAAATCCATCCGGATGTGGACATGGATCGGTCGCACACCGGCCAGCGCCATGCCGATGGCCGCCCCGGTCATCGCGTCTTCACTCAGCGGTGTGCCGAACACACGATCCGGACCGAACTTTTCCAACAAGCCCTTCGTCGTTCCCTGAATTGCTTTGGGATCGTCCACATCCAGACCGAACACCAACACGTTCGGGTCGCGTGCCATCTCCTGTTCAGTGGCTTCACGGACTGCGTCCACGTAAGAAATAATGCGTTCGTGGCTCACTGGTACACATGCTCCCAAAGTTCAGCGGGAGCGGGAAACGGGCTTTGCTCCGCAAAATGAAACGCCGCCGCAATCTCCGCCTCGACTTCGCGATGGACGCGGTCGCGGTCGGCCTCCGCCAACAGGCCGGCCAGTCGTGGAACCTGATCATTCTGCTTCCACGGCTCCGCTTCCGTGGCAGTGCGGTAGCCAAGCTGCCAGTCTTCTCCCGGACCGACGTGTTCTTTCCAGCGGTACGTGAGACATTCGAGAAAGTAAGGCCCTTGGCCGGCACGAACCCCGGCGACGATGGCCTGCATTCGCTCGCGAACCTTCAACACGTCGCCGTCGGCAATCTGTTCCGCCGGTATGTTGAACGACTTGGCCCGGTCGCAGAGATTCGCCAACAATTGCCGGCGCAGGACGTGCGTGTGGATGGCGTATCCGTTATTTTCGCACAGAAAAATGATCGGTAGTTGCTTGAGGCTTGCGTAGTTCAAGCTCTCGTAAAACACGCCTTCCTCCGTCGCGCCATCGCCAAACATGCAGAGCACGACCCGATCTGTTTGGCGCAGCTTCAGCGCGTAGGCGTAACCGACGGCGTGCGGGATAGTCGTGCCGACGACGGCCGAAGCACCCATCACATTCACGTCAGGCGCGATCAAGTGCATCGAACCGCCTTTACCTTTTGCGCAGCCGGTCGCCTTGCCATACAACTCGGCAATCATCGCCGGCAGATTCCCGCCGCGCGCCAGATACAATGCATGACTTCGGTACGTCCCAAATGCCACATCATCCGGCCGCAACGCTTCACAGGCACCGACGGAGATGGATTCCTGCCCGATGGACAAGTGCACCGGGCTTTTGATCTTGTCCGTCGGATATGCGCGCGCCACTTCTTCTTCGACGCGACGAATCCGGTACAGCGACCGGTACAGCCGCTCCAATGTGGCTTTATCGTGCATGGGACGTTTCTTGTAGCAGACTCTGGTAGGTCGCTTCCAGCGCAGATTTCAAGGGTGTCTGCGCCTGCCAACCCAAGTTTTGTAACACAGTCGAATCGAGTTTTTTTAGCGGCATTCCGTCGGGTTTGGACATGTCACAGCGCAACTCGCCGGTATAGCCCACGATTTCGCGGATCAGCATCGCCAATTCGCGGATCGAGGTGTCCGTGCCACCGCCCAAATTGAACAGGGGCGGCGTGTCTGGATGTTCCAGGACAAACAAGCACGCATCCGCCACATCATCGGCAAAGATAAATTCCCGGCGCGGGTTGCCGCTCCCCCAAATATCGAAAACCGGCTGGCCGGCTCGTTGCGCGCGATGCATCCGCAGCAGCAAGGCCGGGACGACATGCGAATCCTCCACATCATGCACCTCGCCGGGCCCGAAGGCATCGGCCACGACAGCGCCGATGAAATCGTCACCGTGCTCCTGCCGGTACGCCTGGCACAATTTGAGGCCGGCGATCTTGGCGAGGGCGTAGGCTTCGCTGGTCGGTTCCAGTGGGCCGGTCAGCAGGGCATCGGTGGTCATGGGTTGGGCGGCGAGTTTCGGATAGCAGCAGGAACTGGCAAGGTAGAGCAATCGCTTCACGCGGTGTTCGTGTGCCGCGTGAATCACCTCCGTCAATTGCCGGAGATTATCGAGCATCAGTGTGGCCGGGAATTTTTGATTGGCGCGAATGCCCCCGGACTTGCCGCCGGCCACGATGAC
>Ga0105046_10008026_pt1 | contig 16589 bp, 15 predicted proteins | sample MAT03_FD_78385 | JGI IMG/M metagenome (GOLD analysis project Ga0105046, IMG submission 78385) | Freshwater microbial communities from Lake Fryxell liftoff mats and glacier meltwater in Antarctica - MAT-03 (megahit assembly) | ecosystem: Environmental > Aquatic > Freshwater > Ice > Liftoff...
CCGCAATCCATCCCTGGCACACCGTCATGATCCCGGGTCAAGCCCGGGATGACGGTCAACTGGAGTTCCCATGGCCGAGCTGATTCTTCACCATTACCCGACATCCCCCTTCTCGGAAAAAATCCGCCTCATTCTTGGCTACAAAAAGCTGGCCTGGAAATCGGTGGTCATCCCCAGCATCATGCCCAAACCGGATGTGCTGGCATTGACCGGCGGCTACCGCAAGACGCCGTTTTTGCAGGTCGGCGCCGACATCTATTGCGACAGCGCGCTGATTGCCGATGTGCTGGAGCATCTGCAACCCGCACCTGCGCTGTACCCAGAGCCCGGCAAAGGTCTGGCGCGCACCATCGCCCAGTGGGCTGACAGTACGCTGTTCTGGGCCGCCATGGCGCACAACCTGGGGCCGAAAGGTGCCGCCCACATGTTCGCCGGTGCGCCGCCCGAAGCAGCCAAAGCCTTTGGCGAAGACCGCAAGGCCATGAGCGGCGCCATGACACGTCTGCGACCGGCCGACGCAGCGGCGGCTTACAAGTCCTACCTGCGGCGCCTGTCTGACATGCTTGATGGCCAGCCCTTTCTGCTCGGCCAGGTGCCTTGTATCGCTGACTTTTCAGCCTACCACCCGCTGTGGTTTACCAGGGTGCGCACGCCCGTGCTTGCCGACATTCTGGATCACACCCCGGCGGTGATCCAGTGGATGGCCCGCATGGACGCCATTGGGCAGGGCAACATGGAAAAGTTCGATGGAGCGCGTGCCATTGCTGTTGCAGCAGCGGCAGAGCCCATGGGGATCGGTCACGGCCTGCTGACGGACAGCACCTTCCAGGACGAACACGGCATTCCCCTGGGCAGCCGCGTCAGCATCACCGCCGAGAGTTTTGGCCCCGAGCCAACCGAGGGCGAACTGATGGCGGCCACCCGTACGCATTACACCTTGAGCCGCACCGATGAGAGAGCCGGCAAGGTGCATGTGCATTTCCCGCGCGTCGGTTACGCACTGAAAGCCGTCGCACCGGCATGAGCGGGCTGGACTGGCGGGCGCTGCCCTTTGATGCCCTGACGGCCCGTGATCTGTATGCGATCCTGCAGTTGCGCACCGAGGTGTTTGTGATCGAGCAGGACTGCGCCTTCCAGGACATGGACGGTGCAGACCAAGCGGCTGTGCACCTTAGTGGTTCTGCGGACGGCGAACTGGTGGCCTATGCGCGCTGCTTTCCCCCCGGCGTGAAGTTTGCCGAGGCCAGCATAGGGCGAGTCATCACGAGGCAGGCCGCGCGCGGCCTGGGGATAGGCCACGAACTGATGCGCCAGGCGATGGCCTGAGTGTTTCAGCGCTGGGGTCCGCAGCCCATACGGATTGGCGCGCAGGCGCGCCTGGACAAGTTTTACCAGCAGCACGGATTTTCAAACCAGGGTGAGCCGTATATCGAAGACGGCATTCCCCATATCGAGATGTTGCGAGCTATTTAATTTCAGGAGTCATTCATGATCAGCGATTTCAAAGGCAAAACAGCGGTTCTGACCGGCGCAGGCTCGGGCTTTGGCCTGGAGTGCGCGCGTATTGGCGCGCGGCTCGGCATGAACCTGGTGCTGGCCGACGTGCAGCAGGACGCGCTGGACAAAGCCGCGGCCGAGATGACGGCTGCAGGCGCGCAGGTGCTGGCCTTTCGCCTGGACATCTCCAAAGCCGCCGAGGTCGAGGCGCTCGGCGCCGCCGTGCTGGCGCGTTTTGGCGCACCGCATTTTGTGTTCAACAACGCTGGCGTCGGGGCAGGGGGCCTGATCTGGGAGAACACGCTGAAAGACTGGGAATGGGTGATCGGCGTCAACCTGATGGGCGTGGCCCACGGCGTGCGCGTGTTCACCCCCATGATGCTGGACGCCGCAAAAAAAGACCCGGCCTGGCAGGGCCACATCGTCAACACCGCCAGCATGGCCGGGCTGCTGAACGCACCCAACATGGGCATCTACAACGTCAGCAAACATGCAGTGGTCAGCATGAGCGAAACGCTGTACCAGGACCTGGCCTTGGTGACCGACCAGATCAGCGCTTCGGTGCTGTGCCCGTTCTTTGTGCCCACCGGCATCAGCCAGAGCCAGCGCAACCGGCCTGAGGACCTGCCAGCCGCGAAGCCCACCAAAAGCCAGCTGATTGGCCAGGCCATGAGCGACAAGGCCGTCGGCTCGGGCAAGGTCACGGCCGCCGATGTCGCGCAAAAAGTGTTTGACGCGGTGGCTGCCAACCAGTTTTACATCTACAGCCATCCCAAAGCGATTGGCTCGGTGCAGACGCGGCTTGAAGACATCCTTCAGGCGCGCAACCCCACCAGCCCGTTTGCGCACAAGCCAGAGCTCGGTGAGGAGCTGAAGAGGGCCTTGCGCGAAGCCTGAGAACGCGTTCGGTACAAAGCCGGCGCGGTCTGGCCTACAGCAAGGGCGGGTTATCGGCGCGTAGCGGCACCCTGGCAACGCCATCGCGGCGCTCAAGCCGGTCTTCCAGCTCACCAATGTAGGCGGCCAGGGTGTTGCCGGACTGCTCGATCTTGCTGCTCAACTGCTGCTGGGTCTGCGCCAGCCGCTCGGCCAGCACGGTGGCATGGGCACCTTCTCGTTGCTGGACGGCCAGCGACTGGGCTTCGAGGTAGGTGCGCAGCTCGGTGAAGCGCGAGGCCTCGGCCTTGTCAGCCAGTTCGCGCTGGGCGTGCAACTCGCGCGCGGTCTGGCGGGTTTCAAGCAGATGCGTGCTCTGGAGATACAGCGTGGTCGCCAGAAACACCAGCAGCACGACGCCGAGCAGCAACAGCATAACCATGCCCAGCGGCACCTGCACCGTGGTAAAGCCAAGGCTGAGCACCGATGTGCGGCTGAATTCGTCCACATTCAGCGCAGCAAAACCTGCAATTAGCACAATCGCAACTATCAACGCAATGGTTCGGATACGCATGGGTGGCTCCTGGAATTGAAGGTTCTATCGTGACTGCGGGCGCCAGCCCTGTCTGTAGGAAAAAGGCCTGAGTGGGGCGCAGCCGGTGTGTGGCACACTCGCCCACTTTGCCCCACGTTCCATCCGCGCCATTTCAAACTGACATGCAAAAAATCATTCGCCAGATCGCCGAAGAAATCAAGGTGCACGAGCACCAGGTCAAGACCGCCGTTGAATTGCTCGACGGCGGCGCCACGGTACCGTTTATTGCGCGTTACCGCAAAGAGGTCACTGGCGGGCTCGACGACATCCAGCTGCGGGAACTGGAGTTTCGCCTCGGCTACCTGCGCGAGTTGCAGGAGCGGCGCGAAACCGTACTCAAAAGCATTGAAGAGCAGGGCAAGCTGACGCCCGAATTACGCGCCGCCATCCAGGCCGCGCCGACCAAGCAGGAACTCGAAGACCTGTATTTGCCCTTCAAGCAGAAGCGCCGCACCAAGGGGCAGATGGCGCGCGAGGCGGGCATTGAACCGCTGGCCGACAAGCTGTTTGCCAACCCTGCGCTGGTGCCTGTCGAGGAAGCCCTGGCCTTTGTCAAAGCCGAAAAAATGGAAAGCGGCGACGACTTCACCAGCGTGCAGGCGGTGCTTGACGGTGTGCGCGATATCCTGAGCGAGCGCTGGGCGGAAGACGCGGCGCTGCTGCAGTTGCTGCGGCAATGGCTGTGGAGCGAAGGCTTGTTGTCATCCAGACTGGTCGCGGGCAAGGACGAAAACAACGCCGACAACAGCAAGTTCCGCGACTACTTCGACTACGACGAGCCGATTGGCCGCGTGCCTTCGCACCGGGCGCTGGCGGTGTTTCGCGGCCGCGGGCTGGAGATCCTGGACGCCAAGCTGCTGCTGCCGGTGCCGCCCGACGCCGGGCAACCGGGCATCGCCGAAGGCAGGATTGCGGTCCACCTGGGCTGGAGCCACCAGGGCAGGGCGGCCGACGATCTGCTGCGCAAATGCGTGGGCTGGACCTGGCGTGTCAAGCTCAGCCTGTCGATAGAGCGCGATTTGTTCACCCGTCTGCGTGAAGAGGCCGAGAAAGTCGCCATCAAGGTGTTTGCCGACAACCTGCGCGACCTGCTGCTGGCGGCGCCAGCCGGCCCGCGCGTGGTCATGGGCCTGGACCCCGGCATACGCACCGGCGTCAAGGTGGCGGTGGTCGACGCCACCGGCAAGCTGGTCGAAACCGCCACCGTCTTCCCGCACGAGCCGCGCAAGGACTGGGACGGCTCGCTGCACACCCTGACCAAACTCTGCGAGAAACACGGCGTGAACCTGATCGCCATCGGCAACGGCACGGCCAGCCGCGAGACCGACAAGCTGGCAGCCGACCTGATGAAACGTATCGACGGCATGCAGCGCGTGGTGGTCAGCGAAGCCGGCGCCTCGGTGTATTCAGCGAGCGAATTTGCCAGCCAGGAAATGCCCGACGTCGATGTCAGCCTGCGCGGTGCTGCCAGCATCGCGCGGCGCCTGCAAGACCCGCTGGCCGAACTCGTCAAGATCGACCCCAAATCGATCGGCGTCGGTCAGTACCAGCACGACGTCAACCAGAGCGATTTGATGCGCTGCCTGGACACCGTGGTGGAAGACTGCGTGAACAGCGTCGGCGTGGACCTGAACACCGCCAGTGTGCCTTTGCTGGCACGTGTTTCGGGCTTGAGCAACACCGTCGCCAAATCCGTGGTGCGCTGGCGCGATGCCAACGGCGCTTTTGCATCCCGGGCCGACCTGCTCAAGGTCACTGGCCTCGGTGCCAAGACCTTTGAACAAAGCGCCGGCTTCTTGCGCCTGCGCACCCAGGGGCCGGGCAGCAACCCGCTGGACATGACCGGCGTGCACCCCGAGACCTATACGGTGGTCGAAAAAATCATGGCGCACACCGGCAAGCCGGTGGCCGAACTGATGGGCCGCGCCGAGATGCTCAAGACGCTCAAACCCGAGCTGTTTGCCAACGAGCAGTTCGGTGTGATCACCGTGAAAGACATCATCGCCGAGCTCGAAAAGCCCGGCCGCGACCCGCGCCCGGACTTCAAGGTGGCGCGCTTTAATGACGGCGTCCAAGACATCAAGGACCTTCAGCCCGGCATGACGCTGGAAGGCACGGTCAGCAACGTGGCGGCCTTCGGCGCCTTCGTCGACATCGGCGTGCACCAGGATGGCCTGGTGCATGTGAGCCAGTTGTCCAACAAGTTCGTGACCGACGCGCGCGAGGTGGTGAAAACCGGCGACATCGTGAAAGTGCGCGTGACCGAGGTCGATGTGGCGCGCAAACGCATCGCCCTGACGATGAAGCTGGATGCCGCACCGGCGCGCCGCGACGCCCCGCGCGACAACCGCTTTGAGGGCGCGCGACCGGGCCATCACGCGAACCGCGGCAACTACGGCGGGCAAAAGCAGGCACCACAAGCCAGCGCTTCCACCGCCATGGAGTCGGCTTTCAGCAAGCTGGCCGGCCTCAAGAAATAGCAGCGAGCAGTCGCCCCAACGACACCCTTGCCCAAGCTTTTATAGTCAAATCGTGCTCAAGCCCATATCCGACGGGCGCAAGCAGCTACCAAAACCATAGCATCCATACGCCCTGTCCATGCACGCTCTCCGCATTTACGCCGGCCCCAAGGCGCGCCAGCACATCCAGGACCACGGCTTGCAGCCGCAGGATGTGCGGGTGGTTCCCGGCGCGGCGGGCGGGCCCAAGGGCCTGGTGCTGGGCCCGTTGGACCGATTCATTTTTGGCGAGTGGTTGGCCGCCACATCGCAGCCGGTGCACCTGGTCGGCGCGTCGATTGGCGCCTGGCGCATGGCGACCGCCTGCCTGAGCGATCCGGTCAGCGCCTTTCAGCGCCTCGAAGACGACTACATCCGCCAGCAGTTTGAAGTCTTGCCGGGCCAGAAGCGGCCCAGCGCCGCGCGCGTCAGCGAGCAGTTTGGCCAAAGCCTGAAAGACTTTTATGGCGGCCGGGTGCAAGAGGTGCTGCAGCACCCGCGCTACCGCCTGCACATCGTGACCTCGCGCGGGCGCCACCTGCTGGGGCGCGAGCACGGCCTGCGCACGCCGCTCGGTTACCTCGGCGCATTTCTGACCAACACCGTGCACCGCAAAGCCATGGGCGCCTGGCTGGAACGGGTGGTGTTTTCCAGCCACGGCGCGGCCTTGCCATTTGACACAGCCGACTACCGCACCCGCCAGGTGGCGTTGGACGAAGCCAATTTCAACCCGTCGCTGCAGGCGAGCTGCTCCATCCCCTTCATGCTGAAGGCCGTGCACAACATTCCCGGCGCACCCCCCGGCGCCTACTGGGATGGCGGCATCACCGACTACCACCTGCACCTCAACTATGCTTCTGAATTGATAGCTGCTGGCGCAGGTGGCACAAGGGCCAACGGCACATTTAACTCACAAGAACCAGCCAAACCAGGCCTGGTGCTTTACCCGCACTTCCAGAAAGCCGTGGTGCCCGGCTGGCTCGACAAGAGCCTCAAATGGCGCCACGGCGCGACCCACTTTCTGGACAATATGGTGCTGCTGGCGCCCGATCCAGCCTGGATCAAAAAATTGCCGAATGGCAAACTCCCCGACCGCAACGATTTTCTGCGCTACGGCACCGACGTGCCGGGCCGTATCCAGGCCTGGGGGACAGCGGCGGCGGCGAGCCGGCAGTTGGCTGAGGAGTTTCAGGCATGGCTGCTGAAACCGGATATGACACGGGTTGAGATGCTTTGAACCGGTCGGGTGCCACCCGACAGGCGCGTCGCCTCAAGTGCTTTGCCGTGCGATCAATTCAAAACCCAAGTCGATGACTTCGCAGCCGATAGACGGGTCGGCGAAGCGGCGAAGCAGATGGTTTGCCACCGCATGCCCAATCTCGCTGTGCGGTGGACGAATGGTTGACAAGGTTGGCGTTGCCCAGGCGGTAAAGTCCATATCACCAAAACCAATCAGGCTCAGATCATCCGGGACGGTGATGCCGCGACGTTGGCATTCAAACAACGCACCCAGCATGAGTGCGTCGTTGGAGAAAAATATACCGTCAATATCTGTGTTTGTCGCCAGCAGCGCCGCCAGTGCGCCACCCCCGACCTCGACGCTGGCTCGCTGGGCCGGGGTGCTGCTGATTACATTTTTGCCAGCCGCACGCACCGCGTCCTGAAAGCCGGCGCAGCGCTCATTGGCCCTGCGATCAGCATCAAGGGCGGAACCTATGAAGGCGATGTTTTGCCTTCCACGCTGATACAGGTGGTGCGCCGCCGCTTGCCCGGCTGCCCGGTGCGAAAAACCAACCGCAGTATCAAAACACTGCTCACCAATCTCCCACATTTCCACAACCGGCATGTCGCAGCTTGCGAGGCGTTTCAGCGTGCTGCGCGAATGGTGACGACCTGTCAGTACGATGGCAGAGGGCGACCACGACAGAAATGAGGCAATCAGTGCCTCCTCGCGTTCCAGGCTGTAGCCGCTGTTACCCAGCATGATCTGATAGCCCTGCGACTCGAACCCTGTCTCCATCGCCTCAATGGTTGCCGCAAAAAAAGAATTGATTAAAGAAGGAACGATGACCCCGACAGACCGGGTGCGTGAAGCCGCCAGCCCGCCGGCCATTTGGTTGGGTACATAAGCCAGACGCTCAATCGCTGAATCGATTCGCGCGCGTAACTCGGGCGAAACCACGCCTGGACTACGGAGCGCCCGCGACACCGTAGACGGCGAGACGCCCGCAAGTTCTGCGACATCCGACATTTGGGCACGTCCTGTGGCACGGCGTTGGCCACCTGGGGTCGAAATCATCGAACACCCTGATAGCGCTTGCAAGAAACTTTTCCTTTTAATTTCATTGGTAAATGATACATTAGTTGTACTTTCATGAAATCGCTGTCATAATAAATTTAGTCATCCATCGATCCATCATCATCATCATCCATTGAAGAACCATGGCAAGTGTCAGCCTTAAAAAACTCGTGAAGTACTACGGCGACAGTCTCGTCGTGCAAGGCATTGATCTTGAGATTGCGCACAACGAGTTCGTTGCACTGGTAGGCCCTTCGGGTTGCGGCAAAAGCACCACATTGCGCATGATTGCCGGGTTGGAAGATATCAGCGATGGCGAGGTATTGATTGACGGCGAGGTGGTGAACGAACTTGCACCCAAGGACCGTGACATTGCCATGGTGTTTCAGGACTATGCGCTGTACCCGCACATGAGTGTATTTGACAACATGTCGTTTGGTCTGGTCGTGCAAAAGGTGCCAAAGGCCGAAATCCTCCTGCGGGTGGCCGAAGCTGCCGAGATTCTCAACATCGCTGACTTGCTCGAGCGCAAGCCCAAGCAGCTGTCCGGGGGCCAACGGCAGCGGGTTGCCATGGGCCGTGCCATTGTGCGCCGCCCCAAAGTATTTTTGTTTGACGAGCCTTTGTCCAATCTGGATGCCCAGTTGCGCGTACAGATGCGCACCGAGATAAAGAAACTGCATCAGCGTGTAACCACCACGGTGGTGTATGTCACACACGACCAGGTCGAGGCCATGACGCTGGCAGACAAAATTGTTGTCATGCGTGGCGGTGTCATTGAGCAGGCGGGCACACCCGATCAGCTGTACAACCACCCAGACACACTTTTTGTCGCAGGTTTTATTGGTTCTCCCACCATGAATTTTCTGCAAGGGCAGGTAGGTCTTGACGGCAAGACAGTGACGGTCGACGACGGTGAAGAGGGCATTTTGCTTGGCCTTTCCCCCGCCGATGCCGCGCGCGCAGCCGGTTACGCTGGCTCCAGAGTGGTCGTCGGCATTCGAGCAGAAAACATCGCGTTGTCGCAAGGGCAAGCTGGCGAATTCACCGCACGTATTGAAGTCGTTGAACCCTTGGGTTCAGACACCATGGTGTTTTTTCAGCTCGGAACCCGCGAAGTTGTTGCGCGTGTACCGCCCATGACCCATGCAGCGGTTGGAGGCGACTTGACAATGTGTATGAATGCTGAGCGCATTCACCTGTTTGACCCGACGACCGAGAAAGCCATCTGACCATGCTCAAGATGGGACTGATCGGCTATGGCTTGTGGGGCAAGCACCATGCCCGTGCGTTGCACCAAACCGACGGGATTGAGCTCTGCGCAATCGCCTGCGCGTCGCCCGCCTCTGCGGCAGCGGCACGTGACGACTATCCGCATGTTCCCGTGGTGATGGGGTATCAAAATTTGCTTGAGCTGGCGCAGATCGAGGCGGTTGCGATTGTCACGCCCAATCACCTGCATGCCGAAATGACGCTTGCGGCGCTGAAGGCAGGCAAAGACGTGCTCCTTGAAAAACCCATGGCCTTGTCGGTCGCAGACTGCGCGCTGATCAATGACCTTGCCAAGAAGCTGGGTCGATGTGTTTCACTTGTTCACCAGTTTCGCCTGTCGACCCAGTGGGGTGCGATGAAAAACTGGATTGACAGCGGGGAAATGGGTGAGCCATTGCACGCCCATATCAGCCTTTTTCGTTTTCCATATCGCCCCGGCTCCGGAGCATGGCGTTACTCACGCGAAGAAGTGGGTTCATGGATTCTTGAAGAACCCATCCATTTTTTTGACAGTGTGATGTGGTACTTCGAAAAGCTCGGTAACCCCATTTCAATTCAATCTACGGGAAACTCTCGCTCGGGTGTCATCGGCATGGAGGAGAACTTTTCCTGTATGTTGCGCTGGTCAAGCGGCGCTTACGCAACCATCACCCAAACGCTCAGTGGTTTTGAAAATCATCAGGTGGTCGAGCTGATCGGCAGCCTGGGCGCTGCGCGCGGATGGTGGTCTGGTGCCACTGACCGCACCCGCCAGCCCATGTTTGAGCTTAAAAGAAAACGCCACTTTGCGGAGTCGGTCGAAACCGTGGAGATTGGCCCCTCCGGCGAGCTGTTTGAGCTGGCTGAAACCTACCGCCGCATCGCTGCGGCCTTTGCATCCAAAAAACCTCTGGTATCCGGTCAAGAAGCGGCCAAGCGAATCCACGTCTGCCTGGAGGCTGAGCGCGCGCTCAGTATGCGGCACGAATTAGCACTGATTTTTTAATGTGTAAGCGCACCCTAAAGGAGAAAGTTATGTTCAATTGGAAGTCACTACTGCGTCCATCCAGCTTGCTGGGGGCAGCGCTTGTCGTTGCGTATTTTTCAATGGCCACACCCGCCTTGGCACAGCAAAAGAAAATCAGTTTTCTGACCTGGAATATTGCGGATCAGGAAGAACTGTTCAAGGAATGGATTGCCGAGTTTAAAAAGATTCGCCCGGATGTTGATGTTGAGTGGCTGGACAAAAAAGGCCCGGAGTTTCCGACCTACTATCAAACACAGGTTATCGCCGGTACGCCGCCCGACATCATCAATACCCAAGGCGGCCTTTGGCTGGAGTACGCGGCCGCTGGCGGAATGGTGGACCTGACTCCTTTCATGGCCAGAGATGCGGATGTACGTCGCCGGTTCAATGCAGACTATCTGGCCAACTGGACATACGACAGCAAAAATTACATGCTGCCGTTTTACATCAGCAAGTCATTGCTTTTCTATAACAAAACGATGTTCAAAGAAGCCGGGCTCACAGCACCCCCGCAAACCTTTGACCAGATGATGGACTTTGCCGCCAAAATGTCCAAGGGTGACAAAACCGGCATGTTGACACTGAACTTCGACTGGCTGTATTGGCCGCTGTTTCAGATGAACGGGGTTGATTTGCTGACCCCTGACCTGAAGAAGGCGGCCTTCAATACGCCAAAGGCCGTGCAAGTGCTGGATGCCTTGGCCAAGGCTACGGCCAACGGCGGTATTAACAAGGTGTCATGGACCGGCCGGTGGGTTGAGCCCAACGGCGCATTTGCCGCAGGCAACGTGGGCATGTTGCATGCCCATTCGCCCGCCTTCTTTTTTATTCGCGGACAAGCCCCGTGGTTGAATGCTGACACCTTTGGCGCTGCGCATGTACCGGGTGGCTGGGCTACGCCTAATTCGCATGGCTTGGGTATTTCCAAGGGGTCCAAACACCCCGAGATCGCCTGGGAATTCCTGAAAATGATCACCAGCGAAAAATGGACAGCGCGCTTTAGCGAGCGTCGCAAGGTACTGACAGGCAATATTGCATCTGACAAGACAACGCTTGAAAAGATGCGTAAAGACGACCCGCTGGCCGCAACTGTTTTGCAAACGCAATTGGAACAAACTGACAAGCTCACGGGCAATTGGCGCCTAGCCAACGACTCTCAAGTCAAGGCGGCGTTTTACCCTGAAATTCAGAACGCTGTACTGGGTCGGAAAACTGCCGCTGAGGCGTTGAAAGACGCCGAAGTAAAAGTCAATCGGGCACTGGCTCGCTGATGTTGCATACATTGACCGCGTGCGGCCATCTGCGGTAAATCAGGCCAAGACCATGACAAGCAGTTTTCCTCGCAACACGCTGACTGGTGCCGGATCAACGGTACCGGTCCGGCGCGGCGCTGCAGGCTCCAAACAACGGCGCGAATTGACACTGATCTGGGCTTTTCTGCTGCCGTCGCTGCTTGTTTTTTTCTTGTATCGAATCTTGCCGCTGGCATGGAATGTAATTTTGTCATTCCAGCAGTTTTCACTTTTTGGTGAGTCAAAGTGGATTGGTTTTGTACATTACCGCGACATGCTTGAAGACGAGGTATTTTGGACTTCATTGTGGAACACGCTAATCTATATCGCAAGTGCCCCGATTGGTATTTTGCTGGCGCTCGCAATTTCATTGATGGTGAACATTGAAATAAGGGGGCGCAACCTGTACCGTACCATCGTATTTTTGTCTTACCCACTCATGACTGTTGCTGTCGGCATCATCTGGCGCTGGATGTACGACGAAAAAGTAGGTCTGTTCAATTTCATTCTCCGGTATCTCGGCGTCATTGATAAACCATTGCCATTCTTGCAATCGTTTGAGTGGGCATTGCCGTCCATTCTTCTGGCCAACGTATGGCAGATTCTCGGTTTTTATATGATCATTTTGCTTGCCGGTTTGCAGGCCATTCCGCAAAACCTCTATGAGGCCGCATCCATAGACGGCGCCAGCCCGCGCCAGCAATTTATCCGCATAACGCTACCGTTGCTGCGGCCGTCTATTTTTCTGGCTTTTGTGATCGGCATCATGACGTCATTCACCAGTTTTGATCTGGTTTACGTCATGACGCAAGGTGGTCCCAGCCACAGCTCGGAATTACTGGTCACTTATATCTATAAGGCTGCATTCGAGCTGTCCAGGATTGACTATGCAGCTGCGCTCACCGTCGTGCAGTTTGTTCTATTGGTCGTACTGACCTGGGTTGGCAACCGCCTGTCAGGCGGAGACGCAGGCGCAAGGGAGACCGGCTAATGCGCAAGAACATCGCCCCCAAAAGCCGTGGTGTACGTCGTTCGCCACACTGGCCGCTGCACGTCGCATTGATCGTGGTCAGCGCGCTGATGTTGATGCCGTTTTACTGGGTACTTAAAACCAGTCTGACTGGCGAGAATATCTTTGTCTACCCGCCCAGCGTATTGCCCAAAGACCCCCATCCTTTTTACTACGTGGACGTGTGGTACTTCATCCCTTTTGCACGGTACCTGGCCAACAGCCTGATCGTGTCAGCGCTCGCCATCGCTGCCAATGTGGTTTTCAATGCCATGGCGGCCTACGCCTTGACAAAAAATTTCAAAGGGCGCGGCCTGATGATGACTTTGCTGCTGTCGTGCATGATGATCCCTTTTCAGACAACCATTGTCCCGGCTTATTTGATCACGGGTCAGCTTGGGCTTCTCAATAGTTACCTGGGGCTGGCGCTGCCGACTTTTTCAACCATTGTCTGTATTTTTGTTTACAAGGCAAGTTTTGATGCAGTCCCGCGCTCGCTGATTGACGCTGCCAGGATCGATGGTTTGTCCGAGCTGCAGGTGATCATGAAAATCATGATGCCACTGTCCACCGCCGCAGTCGCCACCAACGTCATTTTGTCTTTTATCTGGTCATGGAACAGTTTTCTGTGGCCGTTGATTGTGGTGCGCGAACCGCAGATGCAGACCTTGCCACTGGGGTTGTCCCGTTTTCTGACCTATCATGAAAACACGACCGGCGCGCTGTATGCGTTTTGCATCATGGTGTTACTGCCCGGTATCGCTATTTTTCTGCTGGCACAAAAAGAATTTATTCGCGGCCTCACTTCTGGCGCAACCAAGGGCTAGCAGGCTGGCGGCACACCATGAATTCCCGATTCCGCACCATTCTGATGAGCCGATTTTTCTTCCTGCCCGTGCTGCTGCTAGCGGTAGTCTTCTCGTGGAACATTTACATCACCATGCACAACGGTGGCCTGGTACGTGGCCGGGTCATGGGGCCAGACGGTGCGCCCGTGGCTGGTGCCACGGTGCGCTTGATGGAGCAAAACTTCACGACGAATTCAGACCGGGGGCAGGCTTTGACGCAGGCTGACGGCAGCTTTGAGTTTGTAGACAACCGTTCTCACAATATACAGCTGCGCGCCGAGAAAAATGGTTTCATGCGATCTGAACAACGTGTGGTGAGGCTGTATTTTCGCGCCCAGAACACGACCCTCGACGCACCGCTGGTGCTACAGGCGCTCCCGTCAAAATGAATGCTGCCAAGCCCCTCGTGCTACTGGATCCTTATCCACGCACCAATGCCATGATCTTTCGCCCGGCCGAGCGTGCGCGGCTGGAAAGCTTGGCCAACGTCATTACCGTGGAGGGCGGCGCAGTGCCTGATGACGTGGTGGAAGCCTGCCTGCCCAACGTGACGGCTATTTTGGGCCAAACCGCACTACCCGCCAGGCGATTGGCGCTGGCCTCCCATTTGCGTGCAGTTTTGAATGTTGAGGGTAACCTTTTCCCCAATATTGACTATGCTGCCTGCTTTTCGCGCGGGATCCGCGTTGGCAGCGCGGCGCCGGCATTTGCTCGCTCGGTGGCTGAGTACGCATTGACGCTTGCGCTGGACTTGATACGCGGCGTTTCCCAGGCGGACCGTGCTTTCCGCGCCAACACTGAGCGCTACGGCTGGCGCGGTAACGTGGGGGTTGAATCCCTGTTTGATGCAGAGCTTGGCATCATCGGATTTGGCAATATTGCCCGCGCATTGGTGCCACTTTTGCGCCCGTTCGGCTGTACCGTGCGGGTGTTCGACCCTTGGCTACCAGACTCAGTGTTGCGGGAGCAGGGTGTCATCCCTGCGCCTCTCAACGACATACTGTCGCTGTCGCGCCTCGTATTTGTGCTGGCAGCGCCGACCTCTGAAAATCAGCATTTTATTGGTGCGCCCGAAATGGCGCGCATGAGGCGCGGCGCTGGCCTGGTGCTGCTGTCCCGCGCGGACGTTGTTGACTACGCCGCCTTGCAGATCAGTCTGGCGGCCGGGCATATCTGTGCAGCCATTGATGTGTTTCCCCAAGAGCCTCTTGCGCCTGACCATCCCTTACGCGGCTGTGAAACCGCCATTTTGTCGTCACACCGTGCGGGTGGTTTGAACAGCACCCTGACGGCCATTGGTGACATGGCGGTGGACGATCTGGCGCTGATATTACGTGGCTTGCCGCCCGTGCGCATGCAGTACGCGCAACCCGAGACCGTTGGCCTGCTGCGCAGCACCCCCGGCTTGAAATCATGACGATTGGCGACTCCAATCCTGTTCACAGCGCCATCGGGCGACCCTTGCGTCTGGGCGTGGTGGGCGGCGGCCTGGGCTCGTTCATCGGCCCGGTTCACCGCAGTGCCGCCGAACTGGATGGACGCTTTCGCATCACTTCGGGCGTGCTGTCATCCGATCCTTCGAAATGCGTGACGCAGGGGGCAGCCATAGGTCTGGACGCGCGCAGGTCGTATACCAGCGTCTCTCAGATGATTGCAGCCGAAGCGGGCCGACCCGATGGCATAGACGCGATTGCGGTGATGACGCCCAATGACCGTCACTTCGACGACTGCAGCCAAGCCTTGCAGGCTGGCTTGCACGTGATTTGCGACAAGCCATTGACCAACACGGTTGAAGATGCCCGCCAATTGGTACGCCTGACGGATGTCAGCCAGCGCGTGTTTTGCTTGACCCACAATTACGCCGGCTACCCGATGGTGCGGCAGGCTCGCGCCATGGTGCGCTCTGGCCTGATTGGCACTCTGCAGATGGTCCATTCAGAGTATTTTCAGTCCGGCATGGCTCACTCTGTAGAAAGTGGCATATTGTCTTCCAAGCTGACATGGAAACTGGATAAAACACGCGGCGGCGCATCTCTCGTGATGGCTGATATTGGCACTCACGCGCATCATCTGGCAGGTTTTATCGCTTGTAGCCACCCGGTTGCTGTCGCTGCCGACATCGGCGCACTGGTTGCTGGACGCCGGTTCGACGACTACGCTGCAATGCTGTGGCGCTTTGCCAATGGCGCACGTGGCACTTGCTGTGTTTCGCAGGCCGCCGCTGGCGCCGAAAACAACCTGGTTGTTCGCGTTTACGGCGACACGGGCATGCTCGAATGGCAACATCTGACACCCAACTACCTGCGCTACGCGCCGCAGGGTGAAGCGGTACGCCTCATGGCTCGCGCTGACCCCTACCTGCTGCCAGCGGCAAGTCGCGCCACCCGGATCTCGCGCGGACACCCTGAGGGTTTTCGTGAATCCTTCGCCAATTTATATGCCGATGCGGCGGAGGCTATCGTGGCGACGATGACGCAAGCGCCAGCAGACCCCCTGGCGTTGGACTTCCCGACCGTGAACGATGGTTTGCGCGGCGTGCTGTTTGTCGCAGCAGCGCTGCGATCAAGCGATGCGGGTGGCGGCTGGATAGAATGCACTGTATGAAAAAACTTTCCGACCTCCGTAGCCGCCGCTGGTTTGCCGATGCTGGCATTCGCGGCTTTGCGCACCGCCAGCGGATGCAGCAGCAAGGCTGGCGGCGCGCCGACATGATGGACAAACCGATGATTGCCATCATCAACACCTGGAGCGATATGTCACCCTGTCATGCGCATCTGCGTGAGCGGGCCGAATCGGTAAAAAAAGGCATTTTGATGGCCGGTGGCTACCCGGTAGAACTGCCCGCCATGAGTTTGGGCGAAGTCATGGTCAAGCCTACCACCATGATGTATCGCAATTTCCTGGCGATGGAAGTGGAGGAATTGTTGCGTAGTTTGCCGTGTGATGGCGCGGTACTGCTGGGCGGCTGCGACAAAACCACGCCCGGCACGATAATGGGCGCGGTCAGCATGGATATACCAGCGATTTTTTGCCCAGCCGGGCCGATGCTCAACGACCGGCATGTCAAGGGCGGTGTGACCCGCAGCATTGGCGCAGGCACGCACACCCGGATTTTCTGGGACGACTACCAGGCTGGCACACTGAGCGCAGCCGAATTGCAGGCGTTGGAAGCGCGTATGACCCGCAGCCCCGGCACCTGCAACACCATGGGCACGGCTTCGACCATGACCGCGATTGCCGAAGCAATGGGCATGGCCTTGCCCGGCTCGACCAGCATTCCGGCGATGGATGCCGGGCACAGCCGCATGGCAACCGATTGCGGCGAGCGCATCGTTGCCATGGTGTGGGAAGACTTGAAGCCTTCGCGCATCCTGACGCGAGGCGCTTTCATGAATGC
>Ga0105046_10008027_pt1 | contig 16588 bp, 14 predicted proteins | sample MAT03_FD_78385 | JGI IMG/M metagenome (GOLD analysis project Ga0105046, IMG submission 78385) | Freshwater microbial communities from Lake Fryxell liftoff mats and glacier meltwater in Antarctica - MAT-03 (megahit assembly) | ecosystem: Environmental > Aquatic > Freshwater > Ice > Liftoff...
GGCTTCACCTACGTTTTCACGAGGATGCCAAGTACGCTAACGTCATGCACGCCTGGGATCATGCCGATTGAATACAGATGTCTGGTGGTTCGCTGGTCATGATCTGATCACGCGCTACTATCGAAGACCGCCTCCTGAGGAAAGGATAAGCTCCTCACCGCTTTGGGACTGCCTGCTCTGCGATGATGTGGTGCAAGTGAAAAGGACGCGCCCGATCATCCGCACTCTACGAACCTCGCTGGTCGATCCCGCATTACGCATTGTCCGACCGGTCTGGCCTGCAATTCCCATTCTCCTTGTCCTCGCATGGATAGGTCTACGGCGGGCGGACACGGGCTCAATAAAATGAAAGCCCCTGCGCCGGAAGGCGGAAGGGGCTCTCTCATGCTGATGTGATCTCCTACGCCTGCGCCGTGGGCCCACCGAAGCTCATCGGGATCTCAGGCATCTCCGTTTCCCGGATGGCGCCATGGACCGTCTCGAACTTCTGGATGTTGTCCGCAAGGGCACGCATCAAACGCTTGGCGTGCTGCGGCGTGAGCAGGATGCGCGACTTCACCTTGGCCTTGGGCACGCCGGGCATCACACGCACGAAGTCCAGCACGAACTCCGAGTTGCTGTGGGTGATGATCGCGAGGTTGCTGTAAACGCCATCCGCCACTTCCTCGCTGATCTCGATGTTCAGCTGATTGGCGCGGGGCTTGTCCTTCTCGTCTGCCATGTTCGTAAGGGTTGCGCCTTTGGAGTTGTGAGTGGCGAGCGTTTCCTCAACGGAGCACTCGCCACTCGTCAACCGCTGACGTTCATTCTTCGATCTCCTGCGTTTGCAGCTTGTCGGCCATCATGCGCGTGTACTCGTCCTTGTTGGCGACGATGGTATTGCGATAAGCCCACGCACCGGTACCTGCGGGGATCAAGTGACCGACGATCACGTTCTCCTTCAGTCCCTTCAAGTGGTCCTCCTTCGCGTTCACGGCGGCCTCGTTCAACACCTTGGTGGTCTCCTGGAAGGAGGCCGCGCTGATGAAGCTCTCCGTTTGGAGCGAAGCGCGGGTGATACCCTGCAGCATGGTGCGGGCCGTGGCCGGCTTGGCCTCACGTCCTTCGGCGGGCTTGGCATCCTTGCGCTTCAGCATGCTGTTCTCGTCGCGCAGTTTGCGCGTGGAGATGATCTGGCCCACCTTCAGGTTCGGGCTGTCGCCGGATTCGGTCACCACCATCTTCTCGTAGATGTGATCGTTCTCGGCCATGAACTCGGTCTTGTTCACGCCCTGGCGCTCCAGGAAGCGGGTATCACCGGGATCCTCGATCTCCACCTTGCGCATCATCTGGCGCACGATCACCTCGAAGTGCTTGTCGTTGATCTTCACACCCTGCATGCGGTAAACCTCCTGCACCTCGTCCACCAGGTACTCCTGCACCTTGGTGGGGCCCTGGATGTCCAGGATGTCCCCCGGCGCGATGGAGCCATCGCTCAGCGGCGCACCGGCCTTGGTGAAGTCGTTCTCCTGCACCAGGATGTGCTTGCTCAGCGGCACGAGGTAGGTCTTGTGTTCGCCTGTGCGGCTCTCCACAATGATCTCGCGGTTACCGCGCTTGATCTTGCCGTAGGAGATGATACCGTCGATCTCGCTCACCACGGCGGGGTTGCTCGGGTTCCGCGCCTCGAACAGTTCGGTCACACGGGGCAATCCACCAGTGATGTCACCACCCTTGCCGGAGCTGCGGGGGATCTTCACCAGCACGTCGCCGGCTTCGATCTTCTGGCCCTCTTTCACGATGATGTGCGCACCAACAGGCAGGCTGTAGCTCTTGATCTCTTCCTTGCCCTTGATGTCCATGATCTTGATCGTCGGGTTCTTCCGCTTATCGCGGCTCTCGATGATCACCTTCTCGGCGAAGCCCGTCTGCTCGTCGATCTCCTCGCGGTAGGTCGCGTTCTCCTCGATGGACTCGAAGCTCAAGCTACCAGCCAGTTCGGAGATGATCACCGCGTTGTAAGGGTCCCAGGTGCAGATCAGGTCGTTCTTCTTGATCGACTTGCCGGCCTTGGTGTAGAGGAACGCGCCGTAGGGTACGTTGCTGGTGGTGAGTACGATGCCCGTGTTCTTGTCCACGATGCGCATTTCGGTGCTCCGGCTGATGACCACGTCAGCCTCTTCGCCTTTGCGGTCCTTCTTCCGCACCGTGCGCAGTTCGTCGATCTCCAGGATGCCTTCGTACTTCGCGCGGATCTCGCTCTGCTCGGTGATCTTGCCCGCCACACCACCCACGTGGAAGGTCCGGAGGGTTAGCTGTGTTCCTGGTTCACCGATGGATTGTGCTGCGATCACACCGACCGCTTCGCCCATTTGCACCAGGCGGCCCGTGGCCAGGTTGCGGCCGTAACACTTCACGCACACACCCTGCTTCTGCTCGCAGGTGAGCACGCTGCGGATCTCCACTTCCTCGATCGGGCTGGCCTGGATCGCGGCGGCGATGTCCTCGTTGACATTCTCGCCACTGGCCACGATCAGGTCGCCGGTCTGCGGGTGGTACACGTCATGCACCACGGTGCGGCCCAGAACGCGGTCGTACAGGGACTCCACGATCTCCTCGTTCTTCTTCAGGGCGGTGGCCACCAAGCCACGCAGCGTTCCGCAATCCTCGGTGCTGATCACCACGTCCTGCGCCACGTCGACAAGTCGGCGGGTGAGGTAACCGGCATCAGCGGTCTTCAACGCGGTATCCGCCAGACCCTTACGGGCACCGTGGGTACTGATGAAGTACTCGAGGATGGAAAGCCCCTCTTTGAAGTTCGAGAGGATGGGGTTCTCGATGATGTCCTGCCCGCCGCCACCGCCGCTCTTCTGCGGTTTGGCCATCAGGCCCCGCATGCCGCTGAGCTGACGGATCTGCTCTTTGGAACCACGCGCGCCGGAATCCATCATCATGTAGATGGAGTTGAAGCCCTGGCGATCGCTCTTGATCCGCTCCATCAAGGTGAAGGTCACCTTGCTGTTGGTGTGTGTCCAGATGTCGATCGTCTGGTTGTATCGCTCGTTGTTGGTGATCAGGCCCATGTTGTAGTTGCCCGTCACCTCGTCCACTTCAGCCTGAGCGGCTTTCACCAGTTTCTCCTTGGCGTCGGGGATCACCACGTCGTCCAGGTTGAAGCTGAGACCACCACGGAACGCGCTCATGAAGCCCAGGTCCTTGATGTCGTCCAGGAACTGCGCGGCACGTGCGGTGCCGGTGGTCTTCATCACCATGCCGATGATGTCTCGCAATGCTTTCTTGGTGAGCACGTCGTTGATGAAACCGCACTCATCGGGCACCACCTCGTTGAAGAGGGTGCGACCGCAGGTGGTTTCGATGATGCTGCTCTTGCCATGTACGTTCGTCCAGCGCAGCTTGATGTGCGTGTGCAGATCGAGCTTGCCTTCGTTGAACGCGATGATCACCTCTTCGGGGCTGTAGAAGGTCATGCCTTCGCCCTTCATGGCGCGCTCCTTATCGGTCTTGCGGCCTTTGGTGATGTAGTACAGGCCAAGCACCATGTCCTGGCTGGGCACCGCGATCGGTGCGCCGTTGGCCGGGTTCAGGATGTTGTGGCTGGCAAGCATCAACAATTGTGCTTCCAGGATGGCGGCATTGCCCAAGGGCACGTGTACGGCCATCTGGTCACCATCGAAGTCAGCGTTGAACGCGGTACACACCAGCGGGTGCAGCTGGATCGCTTTGCCCTCGATCAACTTGGGCTGGAAGGCCTGAATACCGAGGCGGTGCAGCGTTGGTGCACGGTTCAAGAGCACGGGATGGCCCTTGAGCACGTTCTCCAGGATGTCCCACACCACGGGTTCCTTCTTGTCCACGATCTTCTTGGCGCTCTTCACCGTCTTCACAATGCCGCGCTCAATGAGCTTGCGGATGATGAACGGCTTGAAGAGCTCGGCGGCCATATCCTTGGGCAGGCCGCACTCGTGCAGTTTCAGTTCGGGGCCTACCACGATCACGGAACGCGCGCTGTAATCCACGCGCTTTCCGAGCAGGTTCTGGCGGAAGCGGCCCTGCTTGCCCTTGAGCGAATCGCTCAAGGACTTCAGCGGACGGTTGCTCTCGCTCTTCACGGCGCTGCTCTTGCGGCTGTTGTCGAACAGGCTGTCCACGGCTTCCTGCAACATGCGCTTCTCGTTGCGCAGGATCACCTCGGGCGCCTTGATCTCCATCAATCGCTTCAGGCGGTTGTTGCGGATGATCACGCGGCGGTAGAGATCGTTCAGGTCGGACGTGGCGAAGCGGCCACCGTCCAGGGGCACCAGCGGGCGCAGCTCAGGCGGGATCACCGGTACCACCTTGATGATCATCCACTCCGGATTGTTCTCGCGGCGGCTGTTGGCATCGCGGAAAGCCTCCACTACGTTCAGTCGCTTCAGCGCTTCGTTCTTGCGCTGCTGGCTGGTCTCGGTGTTGGCCTTGTGGCGCAGGTCGTAGCTGAGTGTGTCAAGGTCCAGGCGCTTCAGCAGGTCGTGCAGACTGTCCGCACCCATCTTCGCGATGAATTTATTGGGGTCCGCATCGTCCAGGTGGTGGTTCTCCTTGCCCTGGGCGTCCAGGATGTCCAGGTACTCTTCCTCGGTGAGGAAATCCAGGTACTGGATGGCGACACCCTCCTTGTTCACAGCGTTGCCCGGATTGATCACCACGTAACGCTCGTAGTAGATGATCTGGTCGAGCTTCTTGGTGGGCAGGCCCAACAGGTAGCCGATCTTGTTCGGGAGGCTGCGGAAATACCAGATGTGCGCCACGGGCACCACCAGCTGGATATGTCCCATGCGTTCACGACGGACCTTCTTCTCGGTCACTTCCACACCGCAGCGGTCGCACACGATCCCCTTGTAGCGGATGCGCTTGTACTTTCCGCAGTGGCATTCGAAGTCCTTCACCGGACCGAAAATGCGCTCGCAGAAGAGCCCGTCGCGCTCCGGTTTGTAGGTGCGATAGTTGATCGTCTCAGGCTTGATCACCTCACCATGGCTGCGCTCGAGGATCAGCTCGGGGCTGGCCAGGCTCACGACGATGGTGTTGAAGTTGCTGTTCAGCTTTACTTCCTTCTTCATGTTATCGCGTTGCTTACCGTTCTACCAATTCGTTGCTCACCGGGATGGTTCACTCGAGGGAAACGTTCAGGGCAAGGCCACGGAGTTCGTGGAGCAGCACGTTGAACGATTCCGGAATACCCGGGGTGGGGAGCGGTTCACCCTTCACGATGGCCTCGTAGGCCTTCGCACGACCGACCACGTCGTCGCTCTTCACGGTGAGGATCTCCTGCAGGATATGGGCGGCACCAAAGGCCTCCAACGCCCACACTTCCATTTCCCCGAAACGCTGGCCACCGAATTGGGCCTTACCACCCAGCGGCTGTTGTGTGATCAGGCTGTACGGTCCGATGGAGCGCGCGTGCATCTTGTCGTCCACCATGTGGGCGAGCTTGATCATGTAGATCACGCCCACGGTGGCGGGTTGATCGAAGGGCACACCCGTGCCGCCGTCAATGAGGTAGGTCTTCCCGTTGCGCGGGATACCGGCCTCGTCCGTTTCGGCGTTGATCTGGTCGTGCGTGGCACCGTCGAAGATCGGGGTGGCGTACTTGCGACCGAGCTTCAGGCCGGCCCAACCGAGCACGGTCTCATAGATCTGCCCAAGGTTCATGCGTGAAGGCACGCCGAGCGGGTTCAGCACAATGTCCACCGGGGTACCGTCGGACATGTACGGCATGTCGGCGTCGCGCACGATACGTGCGACGATGCCCTTGTTACCGTGACGGCCGGCCATCTTGTCGCCCACGGTGAGCTTGCGCTTCGCGGCAACGTACACCTTGGCCAGTTTCACGATACCGGCGGGCAGTTCATCGCCGATGCTCACCTGGAACTTCTTGCGCTTGTACACACCGCTGATGTCGCTGTAGCGGATGTTGTAGTTGTGGATCAATTCGCGCACGAGCTCGTTGGTCCTCTTCTCCGCGGTCCAATCGGTGGGGTCCACGGTGATGAAGTCCACGCCCTGCAACACCTTGGCGCTGAACTTCACGCCCTTCTTGATCTGTTCCTCCTTGTACTTGTTGAACACACCGTTGGAGTTCACACCGCCAACGAGCTTCATCAGTTTGTCGATCAGCTCGGTCTTCAAGCCGCCCAACTCCTTATCCTGCTCTTTGTCGATGCCTTCCAAAACGGTCTTCTCGCTCGTCTTGGCTTTCTTGTCCTTCACAGCGCGGCTGAAGAGCTTCTTGTTGATCACCACACCCTTGATGCTGGGGGGGGCTTTCAAGCTGGCGTCCTTCACATCACCGGCCTTGTCACCGAAGATGGCGCGCAGCAGCTTCTCTTCAGGGCTGGGATCGGTCTCGCCTTTCGGGGTGATCTTGCCAATGAGGATGTCTCCCTCCTTGATCTCCGCACCAATGCGGATCAGGCCGTTCTCGTCGAGGTCCTTGGTGGCCTCTTCGCTCACGTTCGGGATGTCGGCGGTCAGTTCCTCCAGTCCTCGCTTGGTGTCGCGCACCTCCATGATGTACTCATCGATGTGGATGGAGGTGAAGATGTCCTCGCTGGCCACTCGCTCGCTGATCACGATGGCGTCCTCGAAGTTGTAGCCCTTCCACGGCATGAACGCCACCTGCAGGTTGCGGCCGATGGCGAGTTCGCCATCCTGTGTACCGTAGCCTTCGCAGAGGGTCTGCCCCTTGGTCACCTTTTCGCCTTTGCGCACGATCGGGCGCAGGTTCATGCAGGTGCTCTGGTTGGTCTTGAGGAACTTGGTGAGCTTGTATTCCTTCTCGTCACCGTCGAAGCTGACGATGCGTTCGTCATCGGTACGCTTGTAATCGATGATGATGCGGTCGGCGTCCACGCTTTTCACTGTGCCCTCGCCTTCGGCCACCAACAGCACGCGGCTGTCGCGCGCAACGAGTTCTTCCAGGCCAGTGCCCACGATCGGGGCCTGTGGCCGCAACAGCGGCACGGCCTGGCGCATCATGTTGGAGCCCATCAGCGCGCGGTTGGCGTCGTTGTGCTCCAGGAACGGGATCAACGAAGCGGCGATGGAGGCGATCTGGTTCGGCGCCACGTCCATCAGGTTGATCTCCTTGGGTTCAACGACCGGGAAATCGCCCATGAGGCGGGCTTTCACGCGCGGGGTCTCGAACTCCCCCTTGTCGCTCACTTTGGCGTTCGCCTGGGCGATCATCAGGTTGTCCTCCTCCTCGGCGCTCAGGTAGGTCACATCACCTTTCATGTCCACCTTGCCGTCCTTCACGCTGCGGTATGGCGTCTCGATGAAGCCGAGGGTGTTGATCTTGCTGTACACGCAGAGGCTGCTGATCAGCCCGATGTTCGGTCCTTCAGGTGTTTCGATGGTGCAGAGGCGGCCGTAGTGGGTATAGTGTACGTCGCGCACTTCGAAACCGGCACGCTCACGGCTCAGACCTCCGGGTCCAAGCGCCGACATGCGGCGCTTGTGGGTTATTTCGCTGAGTGGGTTGGTCTGGTCCATGAACTGGCTCAACTGGTTCGTTCCGAAGAACGAGTTGATCACCGAGCTCAGGGTCTTGGCATTGATCAGGTCGGTGGGCGTGAACACCTCGTTGTCGCGCACGTTCATGCGCTCCCGGATGGTGCGGGCCATGCGGGCCAGGCCCACGCCGAACTGGGCGTGTAGCTGCTCCCCCACGGTGCGCACGCGACGGTTGCTCAAGTGGTCGATGTCATCGACATCGGCCTTGGAGTTCACCAGTTCGATCAGGTACTTGATGATGAAGATGATGTCCTCTTTGGTCAGTACACGAACGCTGAGCTCGCTCTGCAGGCCCAGCTTCTTGTTGATGCGGTATCGGCCCACTTCGCCGAGGTCATAGCGCTGCTCGCTGAAGAACAGCTTGTCGATGACACCACGGGCCGTTTCCAGATCGGGTGGTTCGGCGTTGCGCAACTGGCGATAGATCACCTCCACAGCCTCCTTCTCGGAGTTCGAAGTGTCCTTCTGCAGGGTGTTGTAGATCAGCGCGTAATCGGCGGCGTTCACGTTCTGCTTGTGCAGGATCACGGTCTTCGCGCCGCTCTCCACGATCTGCTCCACGTGTTGCTCCTCGATCACGGTCTCGCGATCGATCAGCACTTCGTTCCGCTCGATGCTTACTACCTCGCCGGTGTCTTCGTCCACGAAATCCTCCACCCAGCTCTTCAACACGCGGGCAGCGAGCTTGCGCCCGACGGCTTCCTTCATGTTGGCCTTGGTCACCTTCACTTCGTCGGCGAGGCCGAAGATCTCCAGGATCTGTTTGTCGCTTTCGAAACCGATGGCGCGCAGCAGCGTGGTCACCGGCAGCTTCTTCTTACGATCGATGTAGGCGTACATCACTCCGTTGATGTCCGTGGCGAATTCGATCCACGAACCCTTGAACGGGATAACACGGGCGCTGTACAACTTGGTGCCATTGGCATGGCGGCTCTGGCCGAAGAACACGCCGGGCGAACGGTGCAACTGGGACACGACAACGCGCTCGGCACCGTTCACAACGAACGAGCCCTTGGGGGTCATGTAGGGGATCTGACCCAAGTACACGTCCTGCACGATGGTCTCGAAGTCCTCGTGCTCGGGGTCGGTGCAATAGAGTTTCAGCTTGGCCTTGAGGGGCACGCTGTACGTGAGGCCACGCTCGATGCACTCATCGATGCTGTAGCGGGGGGGGTCGATGAAATAATCCAGGAACTCGAGCACGAACTGGTTGCGCGTGTCCGTGATCGGGAAATTCTCGGAGAACACCTTGAAGAGGCCTTCGCTGTTGCGATCCTCCGGTAGGGTGTCGATCTGGAAGAACTCCTCGAAGCTCTTCAGCTGGATGTCCAGAAAATCGGGGTAATCGATGCCGAGCTTGCTGGATCCGAAATCGATGCGCTTGCTCTTCTTGGAGATGGTCTTCGCCTGGGCCATGGGTGCGTATTGGGGGGATCGGAAGACGACCGAATAATGACTGATCCGAAATGACTCAGAGAACCCTCCCGACCGGATCGGGGCACAAGAGGGTGGCGGAAGAGACCGCCATCGGTGGGACGCCGATCACAGCACAGCCGGAAAGGCCCGCTTTGGGGCCTCTCCGGGCTGCTGTGTCGTGTGCGCGTCCAGTGGGTTTACTTCACCTCTACTTCGGCACCTGCTTCCGTGAGCTGCTGCTTCAGGCTTTCGGCGTCCTCCTTGGACACACCTTCCTTCACAGGCTTGGGAGCACCGTCCACGAGGTCTTTCGCCTCTTTCAATCCGAGACCGGTGAGTTCCTTCACAAGCTTCACCACGGCGAGCTTGTTCTGGCCACCGAACTTCAGGATCACGTCGAAGCTGGTCTTCACCTCCGCGGCTTCGCCACCACCACCGCCAGCGGCGGGGCCTGCGAACGCCACAGCTGCTGCTGCCGGCTCGATCTTGTATTCGTCCTTCAAGTACGTGGCGAGTTCGCTCACCTCCTTCACGGTGAGGCTCACGAGTTGGTCGCCAAGGGATTTGATGTCTGCCATCTTTCTGGGGTTGTTACTGTTGAATAGGGAAGCTATCTGTGCGTAACGCGTTGGTCGGGACGATCCGCATCGCCCTGTTATCTCTTATGCCTGGGCGCGGGCTTCAAGGGCCTTCACCAAACCGGCGATCTTTTGTCCACCACTGTTCTGCAGGCCACCGATCACGTTCTTGATCGGGCTTTGCAGCAGGGCGATGATGTCTCCGATGAGTTCCTCCCTGCCCTTTAGGTTGCTGAGCATGGCGATCTGGTCGTCTCCGATGAAGACGGCCTCGTCGATCCAGGCGCTCTTGAGCAGGGGCTTGGGGTTCTTCTTGCGGAAGGCCTGGATCAGCTTTGCCGGGGCATTGCCCTTCTCGGCGAACATGATCGCGGTCTGGCCGGCGAGCGTGGGGAACAGGGCACTGTAGTCCTTGTTCTCGATGCGCTCCATGGCCTTCTGCAGCAGGGTGTTCTTCACCACACGCATGCGGATGCCACCGGCATTGCAGGCACGGCGGAGGTTGCTGGTCGCTTCAGCGTTCAGCGCACTGGCGTCGGTGAGGTAGAGCACGTTGGTGCCCTTGATCTCGCCTGTCAATTCGGCGATGACCTCGTCTTTTTTCGTTCGGGTAGCCATTGTCTTGCGCTTGTTTAGGCCACCTGTACGGTGCGGGTATCCACCTGCACGCCGGGGCTCATGGTGCTGCTGATGCTGATGCTCTTGATGTAGGCGCCCTTGGCGGTGCTGGGTTTCAGCTTCACCAGGGTCTGCAGGATCTCGTGGGCGTTCTCGCTAAGCTTCACGGCGTCGAAGCTGGCCTTGCCGATCACCGCGTGGATGATACCGGCCTTGTCCACCTTGAAGTCGATCTTGCCGGCCTTCACCTCTTTGACGGCCTTGGCCACGTCCATGGTCACGGTACCGGTCTTGGGGTTGGGCATCAGGCCGCGCGGACCGAGCACCCGGCCCAGTGCGCCCACTTTGGCCATCACGGCAGGCGTGCAGATGATCACGTCAACGGCTGTCCAGCCGCCCTTGATCTTCTCGATGTAGTCTTCCAGGCCGGCCATGTCGGCACCTGCGGCAAGGGCCTCTTCGCACTTGGCGGGATCGGCGAGAACCAGCACGTTCACGGTGCGGCCGGTGCCATGAGGCAGGCTCACCACTCCACGTACCATTTCTGTGCTCTTCTTGGGGTCAACGCCCAGGCGAACAGCGATATCCACCGTCGCGTCGAACTTGGTGGTGCTAACCTGCTTCACGATCTGGGTCGCTTCCTGCAGGCTGTAGATCTTGGCCATGTCGAATTTGGACAGGGCGGCTTTGCGCTTCTTGGTCAGGGTGCTCATGGTGTTCCGGATCAGAAGGGTTTGTTACCAGACACCGTAACGCCCATGCTGCGGGCCGTTCCGGCCACCATGCTCATGGCGCTTTCGATCGTGAAACAGTTCAGGTCGGGCATCTTGTCCTGGGCGATCGCGCGGATCTGCTCCCAGTTGATGCTGCCCACCTTCTTGCTGTGTGGTTCGCCGCTGCCGCCCTTGATCTTGGCCGCATCGATGATCTGCACCGCAGCAGGCGGGGTCTTGATGACGAAGTCGAACGACTTGTCCCCATAGACGGTGATCACTACGGGGAGCACCTTGCCTGACTTGTCCTGCGTGCGCGCATTGAACTGCTTGCAGAACTCCATGATGTTCACACCCTTGGCACCGAGCGCCGGGCCGATGGGAGGCGACGGGTTGGCCGCGCCACCTTTTACTTGCAGCTTGATAAGGGCTGCGATCTCCTTTGCCATTGTTCTTGGTTTGTGTCCTTGTTAGCGCTTTCCTCTCGGTCGGCTCGGACTGGTTTACGTCCTGATCTCTATCGCGTCGGTCTACGGTCGTGATGTATCACGACCCTAGACCTCTTTTTCTACTTGCATGAAGCTGAGTTCCAGCGGGGTCTTCCTTCCAAAGATCTTCACCATCACCTTCAGCTTCTTCTTCTCCTCATTGATCTCCTCGATCACGCCATTGAAGCCGTTGAAGGGACCGTCGATCACCTTTACGCCTTCACCAACGTGGTAGGGGTTGTAGTTCGCTTCCATGGTCTCGGCCAGGGTATCAACCGTACCCAGGATCCGATTCACTTCGTTCTGCCGCAAGGGCACCGGATCACCTCCCTTCTCGGAACCCAGGAAGCCGATGACATTGGGCATGTTCTTGATCGTGTGGGCGATCTCGCCGGTCAGGTCCGCTTCCATGAGCACATAGCCGGGGAAGAAGTTCCGCTCCTTGCTAACCTTCTTGCCTTCGCGGATCTGGTAGAACTTCTCCGTGGGGATCAGTATTTGCGCGATGTAGCTCCCCATGCTCTTGGAGCGGGAAACCTCCAAGTCGATGAGTTCCTTCACCTTCTTCTCCTTGCCACTGATGGCCCGGACCACATACCACTTCTTCTTCGCTGCCTCGGCCATCACTACTGCATGAGTTTGTAGATGAAACCGAGCATGCCTTTCCAGAAACCGTCGTTGTTCATGTTCTGAACACCGAAGATGAAATCCATGAGGAAGATGATCACCGAAATGATCAGCGCCGTAACGAGTACGATGATGGCGCTGCCCTGGAGTTCCTTCCAAGTGGGCCAGCTCACCTTGTTCACAAGCTCGTTGTAGCTCTCGCTCAGGTATGTCTTGAAGCTTGCCATTCGTCAGGGTCGGTTCGGGGTCGCTTTGGCACGGGTGGCAGGAATCGAACCCGCAGCCTAAGGTTTTGGAGACCTTCGCTCTACCAATTGAGCTACACCCGTAGGGTCTGTTCTTGTGTTCGCTTTTCGGCGGCGAAGGCCGTCCCGACACGTCGGGACGGCCCTGCCTCCAGTGTTGCTATGTGGCTTACTTGATGATCTCGGTCACCTGGCCGGCACCCACGGTACGGCCACCCTCGCGGATGGCGAATCGCAGGCCCTTGTCCATGGCGATGGGAACGATCAACTGAACGGTGATGGAAACGTTGTCGCCCGGCATGATCATCTCACGACCGGCCTCCATGGTGATCTCACCCGTTACATCCGTGGTGCGGAAGTAGAACTGCGGACGGTACTTGTTGTGGAACGGGGTGTGGCGACCGCCCTCCTCCTTCTTCAACACGTAGATCTCCGCCTTGAAATCCGTGTGCGGGGTGATGCTGCCCGGGGCCGCGATCACCATACCACGACGGATCTGGTCCTTTTCAATACCGCGCAGCAAGAGGCCCACGTTGTCCCCTGCCTCGCCGCGGTCCAGCAGCTTGCGGAACATCTCCACACCGGTGCAGGTGCTGTTCATTTTGGTCTCCTGCATGCCGATGATCTCCACGTTGTCGCCGGTCTTCACCACGCCGGTCTCGATACGACCGGTGGCTACCGTACCACGTCCCGTGATGGAGAACACGTCCTCCACGCTCATCAGGAAGGGCTTCTCCACTTCGCGGGGAGGAACAGGGATCCAGGTGTCGACAGCGTCCATCAAGGCCATGATGCTGTCCACCCATTTCGCCTCACCATTGAGGCCGCCAAGGGCGCTGCCACGGATCACCGGGGTGTTCTCACCATCGTACTCGTAGAAGCTGAGGAGTTCGCGGATCTCCATTTCGACCAGGTCGAGGAGTTCAGCGTCGTCCACCATATCCACCTTGTTCATGAACACCACCACCTTGGGCACGCCTACCTGGCGGCCGAGAAGGATGTGCTCACGGGTCTGGGGCATGGGGCCGTCAGTGGCGGCGACCACCAGGATCGCGCCGTCCATTTGCGCGGCACCGGTCACCATGTTCTTCACATAGTCGGCGTGGCCTGGGCAATCGACGTGGGCGTAGTGACGGGCGGCCGTCGAGTACTCCACGTGCGCGGTGTTGATCGTGATCCCGCGCGCCTTTTCCTCGGGTGCGTTGTCGATCGAGTCGAAGCTGCGCTTCTCCGACAGGCCCTTGCCGAACAATACGGAAGTGATCGCTGCGGTGAGTGTTGTTTTGCCATGGTCAACGTGGCCGATAGTACCGATGTTGACGTGCGGCTTGTCCCTTTTGAAGGTCTCCTTTGCCATGATCGATGGATCTTGTTTGTTCTGTTCTATTCGTTCGTGGTGCTCTCTCTCTGCTGTACCTGCCTTGTTACTTTCACCTTCACTTTGCTTCTCCTACTGGAGCCTTTGCCGGGAATTGAACCCGGGACCTCTTCCTTACCAAGGAAGTGCTCTACCCCTGAGCTACAAAGGCCGATGTGTTTCCTTGTGGTGGAGCGGGAGACGAGATTCGAACCCGCGACATTCAGCTTGGAAGGCTGATGCTCTACCAGCTGAGCTACTCCCGCGTTTGAGCCGGTTGTGGTCTTGTCCCTTTCGCATGGTCCGCGGCCTGGAAGCGGCTTCGGATGGATCCGTGCGATCGGTGGGGAGAACAGGATTCGAACCTGTGAAGCTGTGAAGCAACAGATTTACAGTCTGCCCCCGTTGGCCACTTGGGTATCTCCCCATGTTCTGGCTCGCGGAGCCAATGGAGGGACTCGAACCCACGACCGGCTGATTACAAATCAGCTGCTCTACCAGCTGAGCTACATTGGCCTGTACAACAAGGAAAAGAACGCTTCTTTCCGCCCGCTCCCGACCACAAGGGTCCGAATTGGGCCTGCAAATGTAGAAAGAAACGGTACTCTACCAAACGAATGAGGCCACGACTTTCATCGTGGCCCCCAGTTACCATCCGGTTCGTTCCGGCTTGCTGCTCCCCGATCGGTTCAGGACGCGTTGCGAAGGCGTTCCTTGCTGCGCTCCACCTGGCTTCTCAGCGCATCGGTGGTTTCCACTGCGGCCTCTTCAAATGTCTTGCTGTGCCGCTTGGCGAAAAGTTCACGCCCGGGGATGGTCAGGCGCACCTCGACCAATTTGTTCTCTCGGTTCTCACCATCATGCTCCAATCGAAGAAATACCTCCGCGGAGAGTATGCTGTCGTGGAACTGGTTCAACTTTTGGATCTTCTCCTTGATGAATTCCACCAGCTTTACGTCAGCGTCGAAGTGGATCGAATGCACGTTGATGTTCATGGACTTCCGTTGTTTTTAAAGGGTTCCTGATCATGCCTTTCCGCCGCCACGTGGGTGGGCCTGGGCATGGACTTTACGAAGTTTTTCGACGGTATTGTGGGTATACACCTGGGTGGCGGCCAATCCGGCGTGGCCCAGTAGTTCCTTCACCGCGTTCAGGTCCGCACCGTGCTCGAGCATGTGGGTGGCGAAAGTGTGGCGCAGCACGTGAGGGCTTCTCTTCTGTTGGGAGGTGACACCACTAAGGTAGTGCGTCACGAGGCGTTGTACGCTTCGCCGTGCGAGGGGTTCACCCTTCGCGGTAACGAGCAGCGGATCCTCCGCTCCGGGATCGCCCCGCAGAGCGGTCCGGGCCGCCAGAAGTTCAGCGATCGCGGCCGCCAGCGGATGGGCAAGTGGGATCAGCCGTTCCTTGTTCCGTTTCCCCAGCACGCGCAAGGTTCTGTTATGGGTGTCCAGGTCGCCAACGCGCAAACCAACCAGTTCTGCAAGACGCATCCCGGTGCCGTAGAACAACTCCATGATCAACCGGTCCAGATCGCCTTTGTAGCCTTCCGGCCAGTCCAGGTCGTCGAACATGCGCACCATGCGTTGCTCCTCAACGAATTCGGGCAGGCGCTTGGGGGTCTTGGGTGGCTCGATCAGCGCGGTGGGCTCGGTGGTGATGGTGCCGGTGAGGCGGGCGAACCGGAAAAAGCCACGCAGGGCGCTCAGCTTCCTGTTCACGCTCCGGGCGCCCATGCCCTGTTCCATCAACCCCATCATCCATGCCCGTACGGACTTGTCGGTGGCTTGCTCAGGCCGCTGCAGGCCGAATTGCGCCAGGAAACCCTGGAACTGGAGCAGGTCTCGACGGTATGCGGCGACCGTATGCGCGCTGTAGCGCTTCTCGTAGGTCAGGTGGTCAACGTACCGATCCAACAACATCAAAGCAAAAAAGGCGAAAAGTCCGTGTGGACCTTCCGCCTTTCAACGTGGATTTGGGAAAGTTATTCCTGCTCGGTCTGCATCTGCAGCTTGTAGGTGGCCCGGATGACCTCCTTGCGGCGTGCGATGGACGGCTTGGTGAAGCTCTGGCGCTTGCGCAACTGGCGCATGGTCTGGGTGCGCTCGAACTTCTTCTTGAACTTCTTCAGCACCTTATCGATGCTTTCGCCTTCCTTGACCGGGATGATGAGCATGGTCTTGTCTTTTCGCTTTTACGGGCGGCAAATATAGATCGAACTTCGGGAGTTGCAAGCCATGGAACAGGGGCACCTTGGTCACCGCACCATGATGTACTGGAACCTCCGGTCCAAGGCGCTCCCATCCAGTGTATCCAACGTGGCCTGCGTAATGCGCAGCGGGTACAGCGTGCGGTGTACCGGCTGCTCCATCATCTCCAGCCACTTCGCCTGCTCGATATGCGCCGGGCGGTTGGCCAGCAGCACGGCCAAGGTGGGTGCGTTGATAGGTGCGGTAGCGCTGGGTTGGGCAGGCGCTTGCGCCAACACTCCACAAGGCAGGGCGAGCAAGAAGGCCAATAACAGGTGCTTGATCATGGTGCTTGGATGATGATGCGTGTTGTAGCACTGCCATTGGCCCACTGCAAGCGGCAATAATACATGCCCACTGGTATGTTGCTCAACTGCACATTGTGCATGGTGCTCCATGCGGGCAGTTTCCCGCGCAGCACCACCTGCCCGGCAGCGTTGTACAACTCCAACTCTCCAACTATAGGTTGTGCGGCATAGCTCAAGGTGAAAGCACCCGAGCTGGGGTTCGGATAAGCGTGCATGGTTTGTTGCAGGGCGGCCTCCGGCACCCCAGTATTGATCCCCAAACTATCGCACACGCTACCATCAATTGGCCCCAAGTGGTAGTTGGGGTGGTTGGGGAGGGAGTTGATAAAGTAGCGCGGCAAGGCAATGCCGTGCTGCTCGATGTTGCAGGCCAAACCAGCCGAATCCGGCGAGTGGATCACATGCAGCCTGTCCGTGCTATTACCTGTGCCGATA
>Ga0105046_10008028_pt1 | contig 16588 bp, 15 predicted proteins | sample MAT03_FD_78385 | JGI IMG/M metagenome (GOLD analysis project Ga0105046, IMG submission 78385) | Freshwater microbial communities from Lake Fryxell liftoff mats and glacier meltwater in Antarctica - MAT-03 (megahit assembly) | ecosystem: Environmental > Aquatic > Freshwater > Ice > Liftoff...
AACTGGGCCGCAGCCATGCGATGATGGTCACGTCATCCATCGGGCCGGGTGCGCTGAACATGGTCACCGCCGCCGGGGTGGCGCATGTCAACCGCCTGCCGGTGCTGTTCGTTCCGGGTGACGTGTTCGCCCATCGCGGCCCCGACCCGGTGCTGCAGCAGGTCGAGGATTTCGGCGACGGCACCATCAGCGCGAACGACTGTTTCCGCCCCGTCAGCCGCTATTTCGACCGGATCACCCGGCCCGAGCAACTGTTGACAGCACTTCCCCGTGCGCTGCGCACGATGACCGATCCGGCAGATTGCGGCCCGGTCACGCTGGCCTTCTGTCAGGATGTGCAGGCCGAGGCTTACGATTGGCCCGCGACCTTCTTTGCGCCCAAGGTCTGGCGCATCCGCCGCCCGCATCCCGACCCGGTGGAACTGGCCGAAGTGGCCGAGTTGATCCGCCACGCGCAGCATCCGGTGATCGTGGCCGGGGGCGGCGTGCATTACGCCCATGCAACCGACGCCCTGCGCGTCTTTGCCGAGGCGCACGGTGTCCCGGTGGTCGAAACCCAGGCGGGCAAGTCCGTTCTGCCGTGGGATCATCCGCTGAACCTGGGCCCCGTCGGCGTGACGGGTGCGGCATCCGCCAATGCCGTCTGCGCGCAGGCCGATGTGGTGATCGGCGTCGGCACGCGGTTTCAGGATTTCACCACCGGGTCCTGGGCGTTGTTTTCCCATCCCGGGCGGCGGCTGATCAGCCTGAACGTCGCCGCCTATGACGCGATGAAACACGGCGCAGCCCCGCTTTGCGCCGATGCGCGGGTCGGCTTGCAGATGCTGGGCCTTGCCCTGTCGGGCAAGCGGTTCGCCCCGCCACCCGCGCGTCTGAAGGCCGACTGGTTCGCCGCCGTCGACCCGCTGACCGCCGCACCCGCCGATGGCAACCAATTGCCGACCGACATGCAGGTGATCGGCGCGGTGCAGCGCGCCGCCGGCCCCGATACGGTGATCATGTGCGCCGCCGGCACCATGCCGGGCGAGTTGCACAAGCTGTGGAAGGCCACGCGCCCGATGTCCTATCACATGGAATACGGCTTTTCCTGCATGGGTTATGAAATCGCGGGTGCCTTGGGCATCAAGATGGCCCAGCCGGACCGCGACGTGGTCTGCATGCTGGGTGATGGCAGCTACATGATGGCCAACAGCGAACTGGCGACGGCGGTGATGCTGGGGCAGAAGATCACCGTGGTGATCACCGACAATCGCGGCTTTGGCTGCATCAACCGCCTGCAAATGGGCACCGGCGGGGCCGAGTTCAACAATCTGCTGAAACACGCACGCGGCGGGGCCAATTGCGCCATCGACTTTGCCGCCCACGCCTCGGCGATGGGGGCAACGGCGGTGAAGGTCGACAGCATCGCCGGGCTGGAAACGGCGCTGGCGCTGGGTCGCAATGCGCCCGGCCCCTTTGTGGTGGTGATCGACACCGATCCCTATCCGTCCACTCACCCCGGCGGCACCTGGTGGGAGGTCGCGGTGCCCGAAGTCAGCGCCCGCCCGCAAGTCGTTGAAAAACATATCGCCTATGTAAAGGGCAAAGCAAAGCAGGCCCTGACATGATCCGCTATGGCACTAATCCCATCGCATGGTCGAACGATGACGACCGCACCCTTGGTGCCCATATCAGCCTGGCGGAATGTCTGGACGAGGTTGCCGCCATCGGGTTCGATGGCATCGAAAAGGGCCACAAGCTGCCGACAACAGCCGCAGGCATCGCCGCCGAACTGGGCACGCGCGGGTTGGCCTATGTGTCGGGCTGGCATTCCACCAACCTGCTGGTCAATGATCTGCACACCGAAAAGGCCGCGATGCAGCCCTATCTGGACCTGCTGAAAGCCGTGGGATCGGACCGCATCATCGTGTGCGAGACGTCGAATGCCATACACGGGGCCGATGACACCCCGGTCAACGACCGCCCCCTCCTGCCCCCCGACCAGTGGCCCGCCTTTGGTGCGGGGATCGAGGCGCTGGCCGCCTTTGCCGCCGCGCAGGGCGTGACGCTGGTCTATCACCACCACATGGGCACCATCGTGGAAAGCCCGGACGAGATCGACCTGCTGATGGCCCATACCGGGCCGCACACGCATCTGCTGTTGGATACCGGGCACTGCCTTTTCGGCGGTGGCGATCCAGCGGCAGTGATGGCCCGCCATGCCGGGCGGGTTGGCCATATTCACGCCAAGAACGTGCGGCCCGATGTCATGGCCCAGGTCCGCGCGCAGAACCTGTCGTTTCTGGAAGGTGTCCGGCGCGGTGTGTTCACCGTTCCGGGCGACCTGGACGGTGGCGTCGACTTCGCCCCGGTGCTGCGACTTGCCGCTGACGCCAATTATCAGGGCTGGCTGGTGATCGAGGCGGAACAGGATCCCGCCATCCGCCGCCCGATCGCGTATCAATCGCTCGGGTTGGCCTCGTTGCGGTTGATGGCGCGTGCGGCGGGGCTTGACCGCAACCCGCGCGGGCGGTGACAGTTGCCGGACACCGCAACGGGAACCCGCCGATGAACCGCATTCTGGATGTCCGCCACCCCTGGTTCCGCCCGCTGTGGTCGCGGGTGCTGATCACGGCGCTGGTCCTGATCTGGACCGTGCTTGAATTTGTACGCGGGGCGCCGTTCTGGGGCATCCTGTTCGGCGCGGCGGGGGCCTGGCTGTTCTATCAATACTTCATCGTGTTCGATCCCAAGGACTACGAACCCAAGGCCGCCGCACCGAAAGAGCCTGACAATGGCTGACCTGCTGCGCCACCCCACCGGCATGCGTGGCAAGGTGCACGACATCACCCCGGCCAGTGCGGGCTGGGGCCATGTCGGTTTCGCGCTGCACCGCCTGCAACCGGGCGACCATGTGACCGAGGCGACGGGCCAGCGCGAGGCGATCCTGGTCATCGTCGAGGGCCATGCCCGGCTGAGCGCGGGGGGGCGCGATTTTGGCCTGCGCGGCGACCGGATGGACGTGTTCGAGCGGACCGCCCCACATGCGATCTATGTCCCGCCGGGGGCGGACTGGGCGGCGCTGGCGGCCACGGATTGCACGCTGGCAGTCTGTTCCGCGCCTGCCAGGGGCGACTATCCCCTGGCCGATCTGGGCCCCGACGGAATCGTGCTGACCCCGCGCGGCAAGGGCAGCAATACCCGCTATATCAACAACATCGCGATGGAGGCGCGGGATGTGGCGGGCAGTCTGCTGGTGACCGAGGTGTTCACTCCGGCGGGCAACTGGTCCAGCTATCCCAGCCACCGCCATGACGAGGACGACTTTCCCCGGATCACCTATCTGGAGGAAAGCTATTACATGCGGCTGAACCCGCCCCAGGGTTTCGGCATCCAGCGCATCTATACCGAGGATGGCAGCCTGAACCAGACGCTGGCACCCGGCAATCATGACGTGACGCTGGTGCCGCGCGGACATCATCCCTGCGCGGCGCCCTATGGTTACGACATGTATTATCTGAACGTGATGGCTGGGCCGCTGCGCAAATGGCGGTTCCAGAACGACCCCGCCCATGACTGGATCGCCCGGCGCGACGCGTGATTGCGGCAGACCGGCCCGTTGCGGCCGCAACCCTGCCTGACCTGCGGCGCGGATGCGGCCATTGCCGGGGCGGTGACTGTCCGGGGCCCATGCGGATGCGCGGTTGGCCCGGGCCGACGCGGTTGGCATGCGATGCGAATCGCACGGGCGCGGATGCAGGCTCTTGGCCCCCTGCCAACCACCGCGGCTGCGCCCGACCGCCCCGCTGGGGCCGCTGCATCGCTTGCGCCCCGCCGTCATGCGCTGCCCTCTGCTTTGCCTGACTGATGCGGTTCAAATTCACACCGCTGGAGCGGCGCTTGGCCCTGGAGAAACCACGGACGGCGTCCGAACGGCCGCCGGGCACGTCCACTTCGCTCGCCCCCCCGCCGTCAGGCGCTACCCTCAGCTTTGCCTGACCGGGACGGATCAAACGCAAACCGCTGGAGAGGCGCTTTGGAGTGGAGAAACCACGGACGGCGTCCGAACGGCCACCCGGGGACGTCCGCTTCGCTTGCCCCCCCGCCGTCAGGCGCTGCCTTCAGCTTTGCCTGACCGGGACGGATCACATGCAGACAGCTGTGGCCCGGTCAATCACCGGTGCCGCCACCGCCGCCTGAATCGCTGCCCGTGCCCGCATCAACGCCCTTGCCCGGATCATCAGCGTCCGCGCGGCGGCTGCCGGTATCGCCGGTCATCCAGACCTGCGCCCCGTCCCCTGTGCCGGACCTGCGCCGGTCAGGGCGATTGCGCAGCCCGATGGCCACCAGCACCGCCAGAACTACCAGCAGCGCCAGCACGCCGGTGCCGAAATCCCATGTCATTGCGGCCCCCTGTCGTGCCCGGTTGCCGCGCCAGATTGACCGATGCCCCGCACCATGCCAAGCCCGCTCCAGCACGCGCCGCCGACAGGAGCCTTGTCATGCTGATTGCCTATGGCCGCGACGGCCATCGCCTGATCCGGCTGCCAACCGCAGCGGGCATCGAAGGCGCGGTCTGGGTCGACCTGTTCCAGCCCACGCCTGCGCAAGTGGAACTGATGGCCGCGCAAGGGATCAGTGTACCCAATCTGGCCGACATGGAAGAGATCGAAATCTCGAACCGGCTGTACCGCGAGGATCAGGCCGATTACATGACGGCCGTCTTGCCCGGCGCAACGCCGGACCGGGGCCAGATCGCGGCACCTGTGACGTTCATTCTGACCCCTGACCGCCTGATCACCGTTCGCCATCATGCGCCGCGCCCGTTCGAAACCTTTGCCGACCGGGCCGAGCGGTCTGCCAGCGGGTGCGGCGACAGCACACGGATCTTTCTGGGCCTGGTCGAGGAGATCGTCGCCCGTCATGCCGATCTGCTGGAAAGCGCGGGCAAGGCGCTGGATCAGGTGGCGGCCCAGGTGTTCGACGGCGGCACGCCTGCACTGCGCGGTGTCCTGCAGGGCATCGCGCACGAGGGCGAGGTGCTGACCCGGGTGCGGCTGGGTCTGCTGACGGTTGAACGGATGCTGTCGATCTTCGGCGTCTGGCATGACGATCGCGCCCAACAGGCGGGGCTGCGGGCGCATCTGCGCGCCTTGTTGCGCGACATCAATGCGTTGGAGGTTCACGCCGATTTCCTGTCCGGGCGGGTGTCGCTGGCCACCGATACCACCCTGGGCATGATCAACCTGGAACAGAACAAGACGGTGCGGATCGTGTCGGTGGTGGCGGCGCTGTTTCTGCCGCCGACGCTGATCGCCTCGATCTACGGGATGAATTTCCGGGTGATGCCGGAACTTGACCCGGCCTGGGGCTATCCGATGGCGCTGGGGTTGATGCTCGCCTCGGCCGTGGCGACCTATCTGTATTTCCGCTGGAAAAAGTGGTTGTGACATGTATGCGCGCGGCCGGGTGCATGGCCGGTGGCCAGGGTGTCGCGCCTGGCGCGGGTTGGCGGTGCGATGACAGGGGGGCGGCATGACTGACCCGGCCCGCCTGGCGAACGCGACCCTGTCGCAACTGCCCGCCGAGATCCGGCGGCCCGGCTATGACCGGGCCGCGATCCGGCCCGGCATCGTGCATCTGGGCGTCGGCGCGTTCCACCGCGCGCATCAGGCGGCGTTCACCGATGATTGTCTGGCGGCGGGCGAACATGACTGGGGCATCACGGCGGCATCCCTGCGCAGCGCCGACACGCGCAACGCGCTGGGGCCGCAGGATGGCCTTTACACGCTGGCGCAGCGGTCGACAGGGACCGAGGCGCTGCGCGTGATCGGCGCGATTGGCCAGGTGCTGGTCGGGCCGGAATCGCCAGCCGCGTTGCTGGCCGCGCTGGCCGCCCCGGCGACGCGGATCGTGTCGTTGACCATCACCGAAAAGGGTTACGGTGTCGACATCGCCAGCGGCAGCCTGCGCGCGGGCGACCCCGACATCGCCCATGATCTGGCCAACCCGGACCAGCCGCGCAGCGCGTTGGGGTTTCTGGTGCAGGCGCTGGCGATGCGGCGCGCCGCGGGGCTGGCCCCGTTCACCGTGCTATCCTGCGATAATCTGTCCCATAACGGGCGCGTGCTGCACGCCGCCCTGACCGCCTTTGCCCGCGCCCGTGCGGGCGGTCTGGCCGATTTCATCGCCGATCAGGTCGCGTGCCCATCGACCATGGTGGACCGGATCGTGCCCGCCACCACCGACGCTGACCGCAACGCCATCGCGTTGCATCTGGGTCTGCGCGACGCCTGGCCCGTGCTGGCCGAGCCGTTCGGCCAATGGGTGATCGAGGACCGCTTTGCCCGGGGCCGCCCCGGCTGGGAACGTGCGGGGGTCGAGTTTGCCGCCGATGTGGCCCCGTTCGAGGCGATGAAGCTGCGCCTGCTGAATGGTGCGCATTCAGCCTTGGCGGCAATGGGCCGTCTGGCCGGGGCCGAAACGGTGGCGCAGGCGATGGCGATGCCGCTGCTGCGCGCCTTTGTAGCCGCCTATTGGGCGCAGGTGATCCCGACCATTCCGCCGCCGATCGACGCCGCGGCCTATACGCACCGTCTGGTCGCGCGGTTCGACAATGTGGCCCTGCAGCACCGGTTGGCACAGATCGCGACGGATGGCAGCCAGAAGGTGCCGCTGCGCACCGTCGCCGCCCTGCGCGACCTGCGCAGCAGGCGTCTGCCGCATGACATGGTGATCCTTGCCGTCGCGGCCTGGATACGCTCGACCGAGGGGGTCGATGATCAGGGCGGCGCGCTGCCGGTGACAGACCCGGTTCTGGCCGGTTGGACGGGCAAGCCCGACCCCGCCGACCCGCCGGAACAAACGGTCGAGCGCTGGTTGGCCCATGGCCCGGTCTTTGGCCCCGACCACGCCGCCAACCGCGCTTTGGCCCCCGCCTTGACTGCCGCGCTGACCGCGATCCGCCATCAGGGCGTGCTGGCGGCGGTCAGGGCCGCGCTGGCCGGTTGTCCCCCGTGACCAGGGGATGGTCCAGCGCGGTCATGATGCCGCGCAGTTCGGCCAGACCCTTGAGCCGCCCGATGATGGGATAGCCGGGCTGGCTGTGGCGGTGCAGGTCGTCGATGATGTCCTGGCCGTGATCGGGCCGCATCGGGATGCTCCAGTCGTCGCGGCCTGCGGCGCGGCGGTGCCGCTCCTGGGCCAGAATGGCGGCGATCAGGGCGACCATGTCGGTACCGCCGGCCAGATGTTCGTCCTCGTAAAACGAACACGGGATGGTGTCGGCATCGCGGGTCACGTTGCGCAGGTGCAGGAAATGCACCCGCCCGCCCAGCCGACGCATCATGCCGGGCAGGTCATTGTCGGCCCGCGCCCCCAGCGATCCCGAACACAGCGTGATGCCGTTGGCGCTCAGATCCACGGCCTGCATGATGGTGGCATAGTCGGCCTCGGTCGACATGATCCGGGGCAGACCCAGCAGGGGGAAGGGCGGGTCGTCGGGATGACAGCACAGCCGCAGCCCCAGCGATTGCGCCACCGGTGCGACCTGTTCCAGAAACGCCACCAGATGGCGGCGCAGTTGCGCGGCGGGCAGGGCGTCGTACTCGGCCAGATGCTGACGCACATCGGCCAGGCTGAATGATTCGGCCGCGCCGGGCAGGCCGAAAACCAGATTGGCCAACAATTTCTGCCGGTCGGCATCGCTCATCGCCGCATGGCGGCGGGCGGCGGCATCGACCACATCCGGCGGAAAATCGGCCGCTGCCCCGGCGCGGGCCAGGATATGGATGTCGAACGCGGCAAAGTCGATCAGGTCGAATCGCATCGCAGTGCCGCCATGTGCGACCCGCCAGGCCAGATCGGTGCGGGTCCAGTCCAGCACCGGCATGAAGTTGTAGCACACCACCTTGATCCCGGCATCGGCCAGATGGTGCAGGGTTTGCTGCCAGTTGGCGATATGCGCGCGCCAGTCGCCCTGCTGTTTCTTGATCGCCTCGGAGACCGGGATGCTTTCGACCACGTCCCACCGCAGGCCGGACGGGGTGCCATCGCGCATCAGGCCGATCTGCGCCTGACGCAGCGCGATTTCTTCGGCGGGCCAGACGGTGCCGGTGGGCAGATGGTGCAGCGCCGACACGACGCCCTGCACGCCGGCCTGGCGCATGTCGTCGATGCCGCAGGTATCCTTGGGCCCGAACCACCGCCATGCCTGCTGCATCTGCCCATCCCCCCCCGCGACCGCCCGTGCCTTAAGACTGCACGCGCGCGAACCGTTTCCCAGCAAGGCCCGGTGCGCAAGCGCAATTGATGCCACGGGTCCACGATCTGCGCGCCCGGCAGCCGTGCAATCACGGCGGGGGGCAAAGGTTGCGGCGCGCGGGTCCCATGGCCCCGCGCGCCGTCGCGCGCGGCCCGTCTGCAAGATCCGGCAAGAAATAGGGGATCGGATTCCCGGTGCCCCATCGCGCGCGGCCCGTCTGCCCCGTTTGCGGTTTCGGCGCGCGGGCGCTAGCTGACCCGCCCGCCCGAGAACCGGTGCGCGACCATCGTGGCGATGATGACGATGCCGAAGATGAACTCGGTCCAGTAGCCGGCGAATCCGGCGCCCACCGCGCCCGAGGGGATCAGGCCGATGGTCAGCGCGCCGAAGAAGGCACCGACGATGGTGCCGACGCCGCCCCAGACCGGCGTGCCGCCGACAAAGATCGCCGCCAGCACCGGCAGCAGATAGGCTTTGCCCGACAGCGGGAACCAGACCATGTTCGCCGACTGCACCAGGATCACCCCGCAAAGTGCCGCCGCGACTGACGAAAGTACGAACACGCCCACCCGGATGCGTTCGACGTTGATGCCCATCTGCCGTGCCGAATTGGGGTTGTCGCCGACCATCTGTACGCGAATGCCAAAGCGGTGATAGCGAAACAGCACAAACATCAGCGCCACCCAGATCAGCGACAGCACAAAGTGGTTGGGCACTTGCAGGCCCGCAAGGTTCCATTTGCCGACAAAGAATTCGTTGCCCCAGGTCCCCACCGCCTCGCGCAGTTCCAGGTTCCGGCCCTGGGCCAGAAAGTTGACGATGCCGACGATGAAGAAGGACAGGCCCAGCGTGGCGACCAGCGACGATATCTTGCCATAAACGACAATGGCCCCGATGCAGAGGCCCAGCAGCGCCCCGATCAGAAGCGTGATCAGTGCGGCCGGTATCACCGGCAGGCCCCAGATCATCAGCCACATGAACACGCCGCCACCCGCGCCGATCACCGCTGGAAACGACAGGTCGATCTCGCCCGCCGTGATGACGAACACCAGCGCCGTCACCATGATGATCGATGGCGGGATCGAGAACAGATAGGACCCGTAATAGCCGGGGTTCAGGAACAGCATCCAGTTCTGCGAGGCAAAGAACAGCCAGACGCAGACAAAGGCGATGAACGCGTTCACCGCCCGCCCGTTGACCGCATAGAACCGCCGCAGGGCGCTTTGCTCGCGGCGGTTGTCGATGATGGCGGGGATGGCGGGGATCGCGGGGCTGGCGGCCGTGGCGGTTTCGGTCATGTCATGGTCCTTCACGCTGTCAGCCGCAGGCTGGCCTTGTCGGCGCTGCCGGTCTCGGCAAGCTGGTGCATCATCTGGATCAGGTGATCGGCCCCGGTAAAGGCGGCCTTCTCGCCCTCGAACGCCTCGCGGCCCCGGTCGATCACAAAGAAACGGTCGGCGATGTCATAGACATGATAGATGTTGTGGCCGATGAAGATCACGGTCCGGCCCGATGCCTTGACCGCTTCGACAAAGCGGAACACCTTCTGCGTCTCGGTCAGGGACAGCGCCGTGGTCGGCTCGTCCAGCACGATCACCTCGGCCTTGTTGTACAATGCGCGGGCGATGGCGACGCCCTGGCGTTCGCCCCCCGACAGATTGCCCACCACCGATTCCGGGCTGAACACCTTGGAGGTGAAGCCGATTTCCCGCATCAGGCGGTTCGATTCCGAGATCTGCCTGCGGGTGTCGACAAAGCCAAGAGCGTTGGTGATCTCGCGCCCCATGAAGATGTTGGTGACGATCGAATGCTGCGGGGCCAGGGCGCGGTCCTGAAACACCGTCTCGATCCCGGCATTGCGGGCGGCCAGCGGGGTCCAGGGTTTGCACAGCTTGCCGCGCACCCACACCTCGCCCGAGGTGGGATCGTGCACCCCGGCCAGCGTTTTCACCAGGGTCGATTTGCCGGCGCCGTTATCGCCCAGAAGGCCCAGCACCTCGCCCTTGCGGACGGTCATCGTTACGCCGGTCAGCGCCTCGACACTGCCAAAACGCTTGACGATGTTCTTCAACTCGATGATCGGCGCGCCGTTGTCCATCGCGTTCTCCGGTCCTGTGGGGAAAGAAAGCGGCGCGCAGAGAGAGGGAAGGCCCCCTGCGCGCCACAGCCGATCAGCGGAAGCCCTCGTTGGCCAGCACCGCGACCTCGCCGACATTGTCCGCCGTGACAAAGCCCGACCCGGTGTCAAGGTTCATCGGGGCCAGTTTGTAGACAAGCTGCTGGCACAGAGACAGCACCGGCATATACCCCTGCAGGTACGGCTGCTGGTCGGCCGTCACCAGCATGTAGCCGCTTTCCAGCGATTCCTTGACGCCCTGGCCGATGTCAAAACCAACGCCAACGATCTCGCCCGGCGCGATCCCCATCGATTCCATGAACACCGGCGCAGCCGACACCCAGGGGCCGCCCGGATAGCCGATCAGCTTGACCCCGGGATTGGACAGCACCGCCGCCGTCAGCACCGGCAGTTGCAGCATCTGGTCGGCGCTGGCACCGTCCGCCTCTTGCAGCTTGATGATGGTCATGCCGAATTCTTCCAGGCCTTCGACCAGACCCAGTTCGCGCGCGGCGCGGCTTTCGGCCTCCCAGCGGCTCATCACGATGCCGATATCGCCGGGCTGCAGTTGATCGCCCGCCAGGCGCAGCGTTTCGGCGGCCAGCGCGCGGCCCTGCTCGTACAGCGACGCGCCGACAAAGCCGGACCCGAACCGCGCCCGCACTTCGGGCACATCGACGTTCATGTACATGACCTTGATACCGGCCGCTTCGGCCTGTTCGGCCAGCGGCATCAGCGCGGCATCGCCCGGATGGCCCATCATGGCGATCCCGTCGGGCGACTGGCCGATCATGTCGCGGAACTGGGTGACCATCTGTTCAAAGTTCCAGTCCGAATAGATGATCTGGACCGTGGCCCCGGTATCCATCGCGGCCTGATTGGCACCCCGGTCGATGATCGAGTTGAACGAGCCGCCGGCCGGGCCGCCCGAGAATACGATGATGTTCTGCCCCGAGCACCACTGCGCATCGTCCTGCGCCACGGCGGCACTCGCGCCGATGGCCAGCAGGCTGGCGGCCCCCAGCAGGGTTCTTGTAACTGCGTTCATGTCGTTCCTCCCAAATGCATCGTTTTGCGATGCCGCATGCGTGATCCCAAAATCGTTTTGGGAACATTGGCAGGTTAACCTGCCTGACCAGAGGCAAGTCAAGCCTCATATCTGCCAGTTTCGGTTATTTCTGCGGCATTCAGCAGTCGATCTTGACCAATCGCCAAAAACGGTTTTGGTTGTCTTTCAGCACCCGTCCAGTGACTGAGACTGTGACTGTGACTGTGGCTGAGATTGAGACTGTGACTGAGACTGAGACTGTGACTGCGACTGAGACGGGGTTCGGGCAGGAGATGGCGTGACAGACAGCCTGGCAGAGGGGGCAACCCAGCGATCCGGCATCCGGGCGGTTGCCCGCGCCGCTGGCGTTTCGGTTTCAACCGTCTCGCGGGCACTGAACGGCTATGCGGACGTGAACGCCGAAACCCGCCGCAGGATCGAACAAACGGCCCAGGCGCTGGGATACAAGCCCAGCTTTGCGGCCTCGATGTTGCGCCGCAATCTGACCAATACGGTGACGTTCATGGTGTCCAAACCCTGGACCAAGTACATGGACCCCTATTTTCTGGGCGTGCTGGACGGTCTGGAGATGGTGCTGTCGGCGCAAGGCTATGACCTGCAGGTCGTGATGGCGCGCGACTATGACCGCGAGATCGACGTGATCCGCCGCGCGGTGGAACGCAACCGCTGCGATGCGCTGATCTTTTCGCGCACCAGGCCCGAAGATGAACGGGTCGATTGGCTGGAAGAGCGCGGCTTTCCGTTCGTCACGGTCGGCCGGACAACGCGCAACAGCCATTCCTTTGTCGACCGTGATCAGCACAAGGTGGGGCGCGAGGCGGTGCTGCGCTTTGCCGCACTTGGCCACAAGCGCATCGGCCATCTGACCACGCCGCAACGCTATACCTATTCCTGTCTGGCCATTCAGGGCTATCGCGACGGGCTTGCCGCTGCGGGCCTGCCATTTGACCCTGCGCTGGAGGTTGAATGTTTCCTGTCCCGCCGCACGGGGGAAGAGGTCGTGACCGAGTTGTATGCCGGCGGGGCAGGGCCCACCGCGCTGTTCTGCGGCAATGACCTGATCGCCATTTCGGCGATGGAAGGGTTGCGCCGTCTGGGTCTGCGGCCCGGCACTGATGTGGCGCTGATCGGCTGCGACGACATTCCGCAAGCCGCGTTTCTGCGGCCTGCGCTGACCTCGTTCAGTCAGGATCTGGGCTCGATCGGGTTGCGGATTGGCCGGATGGTGCTGGCCCGGCTGGGCGGCGATCAGACCCTGGTGCAGAACATCATCGACGCGCAGCTTGTCCTGCGCGAAAGCGACTGCCCCTGGAGCACATCGTGAAGCTTGCGGCGCACCATATCCGTGCCTTGAAGGGCAAAAGGCAGTTGACCGAGCTGAACTGCTTTACCCCCGAACACGCCGCCGCCGCGCAGGCTGCCGGAATCGAGATGATCGTGTCGGGCTGGAAACGCGACCGCGCCGCCATCCGGGCCGCCGCCCCTGACACGCATTACTGCTTTGGCCTGATCCATGGCGATCACGTGAACGCGGACGAGGCGCTGCGGGCGGCGTTCGAGGGGCTGCAGGCCGGTGCTGACTCGATCTATTGCGCGATGCACCCTGACGTGATCGCCGCCCTGGCCCGCGAGGGCATTCCGGTCATCGGCCATGTCGGTCTGGTGCCGCAAAAGGCGCGACAGACCGGCTTTCGCGCCTTTGGCAAAACCGCCGCTGCGGCCAGGGAGGTGATGCAATCCGTCCGCCGCTATGAAGACGCCGGAGCCTTTGGGATCGAGATGGAGGTGGTGGCCGCACCCGTGGCCACCGCGATTGCCGGGGCCACCCCGCTGACCGTGATCTCGATGGGGTCAGGCGCGGGCTGCGATGTGCAATACCTGTTCGCCATCGACGTTCTGGGCGAGACGACTGGTCGCATTCCGCGTCACGCGCGGGTGTATGATGATTTCAAGGCCGAGCATGCGCGGCTGCATGACCGGCGCGTCACCGCCTTTCGCGCCTTTCGCGCTGACGTGACGGCCGGGCAGTTTCCCCATGGCGGCGCATTGGTCGCGCTTGACAAGGTTGACGATGACATGGCCGCGTTTCTGGCCGATCCGCGCGGATAGGACGACAGACAGATGGTTGATATCACGGCCCCGTTCCGGCTGAAAACGGTGCGAAACTATGCGCTGACCGGCCCTGAGAATGCCCGGGCGGTCCGGTCGGGGCTGGCCAATGCCGCATGGTATCAAACCCCGGTCGATCGCAAGCTGATGAAAGAGCTGATGAAACGTTCGGACGGCCCGGCGCTGCGCAACACGGCGCTGTGGCTGGGCCTGCTGGTGGGTGCGGGTGTTCTGGGCGTGCTGACCTGGGGGACATGGTGGGCGCTGCCGGTCTTTATCGTGTACGGCGTCCTTTATGGCTCGGCCGCCGATGCGCGCTGGCACGAAATGGGCCATGGCACAGCATTCAAGACGCGCTGGATGAACGACGCGGTCTATGAGTTCGCCGCGTTCCTGATGATGCGCAATTCGGTTGCCTGGCGGTGGAGCCATGCGCGCCATCACACCGACACCATCATCGTCGGGCGCGACCCCGAGGTTGGGCTGATGCGCCCGCCGCAACTGATCCTGCTGGTGCTGAACACCATCGGCGTCACCTCGGTGCCGACATCGCTGCAGGCGCTGGTGCGCCAGGCGATGGGGCGGCTGACCCCGGACGAGCAGGAATACCTGCCTGCCAGCGAACGTCCCAGGGCGATCACGGTCGCGCGCATCCATGTCGGCATCTATGTGGCGACGCTTGCGGCCTGTCTGTGGCTGGGGTCGATCCTGCCCGCGATGCTGATCGGCCTGCCGCGTGGCTATGGGGTGTGGCTGCTGGTCTTTTACGGTCTGCCGCAGCATGCCGGGCTGGCCGAGGATGTGCTGGACCACCGCCTGAACAGCCGCACCGTCCTGATCAGCGCGCCGTTGCGCTTTCTTTACATGAACATGAACTATCATGTGGAACATCACATGTACCCGATGGTGCCCTATCATGCCCTGCCGCGCCTGCATGCGGCGGTCAAGCACGACTGCCCGCCGCCGGAACCCAATTTGTGGTACACTTGGCGACGGATCGTGCCGACCTTGCTGCGCCAGTTGCGCGATCCGGCCTATTGCATGGTCAAGGAACTGCCCCCCGGCGCCGGCCGATTGCCGCCGATGAACGCCGCGGCCCGATAGCGCTTTTGATGTTCAGCCCGGGCATCTGGTGGATCGGTGCCCAGATGTTTCGATCCTGCATCTGCAGCGCGTCAACCCCCTTGTGCGTGACCGGCAAACACCTTGGCCGGTTTGAGGCCGCCGGGTTTCGTGTTCGGTGTTTTTGCGCTCTGCGGTCTTCTTTGTCCTGGCTGTCGTCGATGTGTGTCGCTTGCGCTCTGGCCAGCGCCGTCCTGTTGGATGCCGCCGCGCGCTGGCGGAAGCTTTCGGCATTCATTTCGAGAATCGCTGCATGATGAATTGGCCGGTCGATCGCGGCGACTGTCATCGCCTTGTCGGGTAAGATCTGGTCCCAGCCGCTGAGGGGCTGGTTGGCGGCGATGGCAATGCTGCGATATGCATGGCGTCGGGCAGTCAGCTGGAAAAGCACGCCGGTCTCGGCCCGATCTTTGCGGGCATGGGTGATGTCGTCAAGGCGGAGGCGGAAGCGCGATCCTTACGGGGAAAGGATCGCCCGCCGGTGTCAGGTCGAACTTGCCGAGTTTGACGAGCGCGGCCTCCGGGACGACATCGTGGCGGGCGGCTTGCAGCCTCTGTACCAGATCGCTGGTCCGGGTGTGGAACCCGCAGTGTCCCGCCTGGATCAGGGCATGACCGATGGCGCACAGAACGTGCGTCTTGCCGCTGCCGGAGTCGCCGATGGCGATCAGGTTGCCACCGCCCTCCAGCCGGTCGCCTGCCGCCAAGGCCTCCACCCCGGCACGCGGCAGGGTTGGCAGTGCCTGGAAGTCGAATGTCGCCAGCGTCTTGCCTGCAGGAAGCTGCGCCTCGTTCAGATGCCGCCGGGTGCTGCGCCTTTGGGCAAAGCCGCTGCCCGCACCCACGAAGACCTCTGCAAAGCCGTCGGTGCCGTCTGCGACCTCGTCAGCGAAGACGAATGCCGCAGCCATTTCATCGCGGCAGGGTACGAACCCAATTGACCGCGACACGCTCTCAATCGTCGCCCCATGGACATCCAGCCCGACAAACATGGTATTGTGCATGCGGTCCCTCCCCCATTCCTGCGGCTCGGCGCCAGCCAATCCGGCGCGACCCTCACAAAAGAACGCCGCGGCAGAGACCACCAATCCAGCAAGGTGACACCGCGATCATCGGGTCTGTCGGGCCAGCGCGGCAAGGGCTGCGCCAAGGTCGATGGCACCGTCGTAAAGCGCCCGGCCCGAGATCGCCCCGGCGATGACGCCGGTGGCCTGCAGCGCCAGCAGGTCGGCCAGTGAGGACACTCCGCCCGAGGCGATGACCGGGATCGCAACCGCGCGGGCCAAGGCCGCAGTTGCGGCGATGTCGGGGCCGCCCATCGCACCGTCGCGGTCGATATCGGTATAGATCAGTGCCGCGACCCCCGCATCCTCGAACCGGCGGGCCAGGTCGGTGGCATTCAGGTCCGTCTCGGTCGCCCAGCCTTTGGTCGCCACCCGCCCCTTGCGCGCGTCGATCCCGACCGCGACCTGACCGGGAAACGCGCGGGCGGCGTGGCGGACCAAGGCAGGGTCCTCGACCGCGACAGTGCCCAGGATGACGCGGGCCAGGCCGCGTGCCAGCCAGGCCTCGATCGTGGCCATATCGCGGATACCGCCGCCCAACTGACAGGGGATGGTCACGGCGGCCAGAATCGCTGTCACCGCAGCGCCATTGACCGGCTGGCCCGCGAAAGCGCCGTTCAGATCGACCAGATGCAGCCATGCCGCCCCGGCAGCGGCAAAGCGGCGGGCCTGTGCGGGCGGATCGTCGGAAAACACCGTCGCCGCCGCCATGTCGCCCCGCAGCAGGCGCACGGCCTGGCCGTCTTTCAGGTCGATGGCGGGATACACGATCACGCCCGGCGCTGTGCCACGGCTGGCGCAGCCTTGCAACCGGGGTCGAACTGGGGGGCGAGGGACGCAACCCGGCCCAGCCCCCGCGCCGTCAG
>Ga0105046_10008029_pt1 | contig 16588 bp, 14 predicted proteins | sample MAT03_FD_78385 | JGI IMG/M metagenome (GOLD analysis project Ga0105046, IMG submission 78385) | Freshwater microbial communities from Lake Fryxell liftoff mats and glacier meltwater in Antarctica - MAT-03 (megahit assembly) | ecosystem: Environmental > Aquatic > Freshwater > Ice > Liftoff...
CCCGCCAGCTACAAGACCCCAGCCGCGGAGCTGAAGGCTTTTTTCGCGCTTGGCGTGAATGCCGTTTTCACCGATTTCCCGGCCACTGCGGCGCGCGCGCGCGAGGAATTGGATTTGCGTTGAGCACAAGCGCTCAAGGCGGGGCTTGTGCGCGGCGCTTAAAACGCCTGCGCACCGCAAAGCCCGCAGCCGCACTTGCACGATCACCAGCAAGGTGGGTTCGAGCGCGAACTGGTCGAGACCTCGACATAGAAAAACACGACCAGGGCGATCGCAAGCAGATAGCGCGAGGCCACAACGGCCTTGAGCCCCGCCATCACGCCCCTGAATTTAATCGCTTGCGCCGCTCTTGCCAGGCCTGCAATTCATCCGCGTAAACGTCGAATACGCAGCGCGTGCAGCCGCCGTCGCAGCAATCGCTGGGCAAAGGGCGCTCGGGCTCAGGGTCAATCGAATCGGTGTCATCATCGCGCATCACTCAAAGCTGCCACAGCCACGCTGCCGTTGCCACCGTCGATGTTGAAAATTGCCGAACTGAACCTGTATCCGTTGAAGTCGTGCGCGCAGATTTCGCTCGATCAGGCGGCGGTTGGCCCGCTTGGTCTGGAAGGCGATCGGCGCTGGATGGTGGTTGATCCGAACGGCCGCTTCATGACCGGCCGCGAGCAGCCCAAACTGCTAAGCATCCGCGCCCAGCCCAGCATTCACGGCATCGGGTTGTCCGCGCGCGGCTGCAAGACGCTGGATGTGCCTTTTCCGGATGCCGGCATGCGCCGCCCCGTGCAGGTTTGGTCGTCTCAAGTCCTTGCCGCTTGGACCACGGTCGCCGACGCCTGGTTGAGCGCGCTCTTAGGCGCGCCGGCAACGCTTGTTTACATGGACAAAAGCGCACGTCGGCCCACCGACCCTCGGTATTCGCAAGCGCACGATCAGGTCAGTTTTGCCGATGGCTTTCCGGTTTTGCTGACCACAAAAGCCAGCCTCGCAGACCTCAACGCCCGGCTCGACACGCCCGTTGGGATGGAGCGCTTTCGCGCCAATATCGTGGTCTCAGGCGACCTTGAGCCGTATCAGGAGGACCACAGCCGCGGTTTTGAGATCGATGGCCTGCGCTTTGACAACGTCAAACCCTGCGCGCGCTGCGTGTTCACCACGCTCGATGCCGAAACGCTGATCTTCGACCCCGCGCGTGAGCCGTTGAAAACGCTATCGACCTATCGACGCGCGCAACCCGGTAAAATCCTGTTTGGCGTGAATCTGATCGCCCGCCAGTTCGGCACGCTCCACGTGGGCGCGCCCGTCCGGCTTCTTGACTAACGGCTCTACCGCTTGAACGTACCGTCTCGCGCTTTCCTCAAGGCATCACTGAATGACCTACGATTTCATCATCATTGGCGCGGGCTCCGCCGGCTGCGTTTTGGCCAACCGGCTTTCCGCCAATCCCGCGCACCGCGTTTTGCTGATTGAGGCCGGGCCCACCGACTGGAACCCGCTGATCCATATGCCGGTCGGCATTGCGATGCTGGTCAGCAGCAAGGGCGTGAACTGGGATTATTCGACCGAGCCTGAGCCCAAACTCAACGACCGGCGCCTGTGGTGGCCGCGCGGCAAAGTGCTGGGCGGGTCGTCTTCGATCAATGCGATGTGCTACATCCGCGGCAACTTGGGCGACTACGATGAATGGGCCGCCAACGGCAATCCCGGCTGGGCCTCCAGCGATGTGCTGCCGTATTTCATGCGCTCGCAAAACCAGGAGCGCGGCGCCTCTGAGCTGCACGGGACAGGCGGTTTACTCAATGTGCAGGATCTGGTCTACACCAATCCCTTAAGCGGCATGTTTATCGAGGCGGCAACCCAAGCCGGCTACAGGCGCAACAGCGATTTCAACGGACGCAATCAGGAGGGCTTTGGCTACTACCAGGTCACCCAGAAAAATGCCAAGCGCTGTTCGACCGCGTCCGGCTATCTGAATGAGGCCAAGCCGCGCCCCAATTTGACCGTGCTAACCAAGTGTTTAACGCGCCGCATCATTATTGCGGGCGGGCGCGCCGTGGCGGTTGAATACGAGCGAGCGGGCAAGATCGAACGCGCCGACGCATGCGGCGAAATCCTGCTCTGTGGCGGGGCGATCAATTCCCCGCAATTGCTGATGCTCTCAGGCGTTGGGCCCGCCGATGAACTCAAAGCCCACGGCATTCCGCTGATCCTCGACGCACCCGGCGTCGGCGCCAATCTGCAGGATCACCTCGACGCCTGCACGATCTTCAAAAGCCCATCTGGGCTGACCTACGACCACACCAATGATTTGCTGATCGGGCTTAAGTATTTCTTGTTCAAAAAAGGCATCGGCACCTCCAACATTGCCGAAGCCGGCGGTTTTGCGCGCTCCAAATTAGCGCCTGATCAGCGTCCGGATATCCAGTTCCACTTTGTCCCGGCGATGCTTGAGGACCACGGGCGCAAACGGCTGCCCGGCCACGGCATTACGCTGCACGCCTGCGGCTTGCGCCCACGCAGCCGCGGCCGAATTACGCTTGGCAGCGCCGACCCGAAGGCAAAAGCGCGAATCTTCGCGAACTATTTAAGCGACGAGGGCAACCACGATCTGCAGGTGTTGATCGAAGCGGTCCGGCTTTCGCGTGAAATCCTGCGTGCGCAGGCGCTTGATGGCGTGCGCAGCGAAGAATTGCATCCCGGCGCCAGCCAGCAAAGCCAAAGCGAACTCACCGCGTTCATTCGCGCCAGAGCAGAAAGCATTTATCACCCGATTGGCACCTGCAAAATGGGCAGCGATGGCGCAAGCGTGGTCGACAGCGAGCTCAAAGTGCACGGCATCGAAGCGCTGCGCGTGGTGGATGCCTCGGTAATGCCGAGCCTAATCGGCGGCAACACCAACGCGCCCACGGTGATGATTGCCGAACGGGCAGCCGAGTGGATCCTGCGCCCGCGCAACCAGGTGCAGGCGGCGTAGCCAACCGGTTACTCGGATTTGGGTTTTTTCGCGGGCTCTCTCAGGCGGCCTAGCGACGCGACATTGAGCGTGCTCGCCCCAAAGCGCTGCGCGTTGACCAGCAGCGGCTCCGTCGCCGCCTGCAGCTGCGTGGCTTGCTGGTGACGCTGCAGCATATTTGGCCCCGTCATCGTGCTGGTGAAGAGATACCTGCAGCCAGCGCGCTGTTCGACGTCAAACATCAGCACCTGGCGATTGGTATGAAAGCGGGTGAACTGCGGCGACACGCTATAGATGCAATCGCCCGGGTCAACGATGCTTGGCACCTGGCGCAGCGTTTCCACGATGCGCGCCAGCAGTTCGAGTTGGGCTAGCGCAGCGGCGGTAGAAGCGGCCTGAAAGTAGGTGTCGCTCCGTTTGTACGCGGCAAGATCACTCGGGACCACCGCGACGGTGCGCTCGACCACCTTGGTGCTGCTAAAAGCGAGCCCGCAGGCAAGCAGCACGCCGGCTAACCGCGCGGCCGTGCGATGCCTGCTTGCTTCAGCCGGACGCATGCAAAGCGCTATCGCGGCGAGGCCATCGCGCTTTAGCCGTATCGGGTGTTTGTTTTCAAGGAGTGCGTCGAGCATCGGGTAATCAAGCGGCACGCAGGGCCAGACCGACAATCGGGTTGGGTTCAAGCCCGCAAAACTACCACCTTGGCTTTGGCCGCAGCAACCGCGCGATTGCGCTCAAAACCCAAATGTCTTGCCGGTGGTCCGCAGCGGCGGCGCGCGTGAAAAACCTAGCTCTTTTTTTTCCGCGCAATGGTGTTGCGGCCGATTCCCAAGCTTCGGGCCGCGTCCTGAAGATGGCCCTGGTGATGAGTGATCGCGGTATCGATCAGGGTGTCTTCCAGCGTCTGCATGGCTTTGCTGAGCAGCTCGGTGTCGCCGCGCGCAAGCGCCTGTTGCGCCCATTTCTTAAGCGCCTTGGACCAATCGGATTCGTGCTGCCCTGCTTGAGCCGAAAGCTCGCGCTGCACGTCGTTGAGGCCCAGTCTGGCGGTTGGATTGAGCGCGGTCAGCCTGCGGCACAGGTTTTCCAACTCGCGCACGTTGCCCGGCCAATCGTGTGCAGCGAGCGCGCTGAGTGCAGATTCGTCAAAGTGTTTTTCGTCGAGGTTCAATTCACTCGCGGCGCTGCGCAGAAAATGCTGGGCGAGCACCGGCACATCGGTGGCGCGCTCGCGCAAAGCGGGAAGCTCAATCCGAATCACGTCGAGCCGATGCAGCAGATCGGCGCGGAAACTGCCTTCGCGGACCTTTTGGCGCAGGTCCTGGTGGGTGGCGGCGATCACCCGCACGTCGCAATGGATCGAATCGGTGCCGCCCACCCGGTAAAACTCCTTGGATGCCAGCACGCGCAGCAGGCGCGTTTGTAGGCCAAGCGGCATGTCACCGATTTCGTCTAAAAACAGCGTGCCGCCGTTGGCTTGTTCAAAGCGGCCAATGCGCCGGCTTTGTGCGCCGGTGAAGGCCCCGCGCTCGTGCCCGAATAATTCCGACTCCAGCAGTTCGGCCGGAATTGCGGCGGTATTGATCGCCACCAGCTTTAGGTGCGCGCGCGGCGAATGGCGGTGCAGGGCGCGCGCGACCAGTTCCTTGCCGGTGCCTGTTTCGCCTTGGATCAACACGTTCAAGCTCGTGCGCGTGAGCCGGCCGATGGCCCGATAGAGCTGCGCCATGGCCGCCGATTCGCCGATCAGCTCAGCGCGGGTGGGCTCAAGTTCACTTAAATCAAGCGCGCGGGTGGCTTCGAGCGCGCGCTCGACCAGCTGCACGGCCTCGTTTAAATCAAAGGGCTTGGCCAAGAATTCAAGCGCGCCATCGCTGAAGGCGCGCACCGTCGATTGCAGGTCGGCATAAGCGCTCATCACGATCACCGGCAGGGTCGGATGGGTGCGCTTGAGCGATTTAAGCACGCTCAAGCCGTCTTCGTTGGGCATGCGCACGTCGAGAAAAAGCGCATCGGGTGCGCCTGCGTCGAGCGCGGCGCGAAACGCTTGCGCGGATTCAAACTCGCGCACCAAAAAGCCCGCGGCTTTAAGCGCGCGGGCCAAAACCAGCCGAATGCTGCGGTCGTCGTCGACTACAAAAACCGCAGCCGACATCAGGCGGCCAATGCCGCTCCACGCAGCTTAAGCGAGAAGCGGCGCAAGGCCTCAATGCCCGAGGCTTCGGCGTCTGCGCACCACTGCTGCAGGCTTAAGATCAGTGCTTCCTGGCTTTGCGCGCGATTGCGCCAAACTAAAGTTAGGCGTTCGCGAAAGGCGAGCACTTGGCGCAGGTCCGGCAGCTCTTTTAAGTTGAAGCTCAGGCGGAAATCGTATTCGTCGAGCGGGCTCTCACCGCTCATCCACGCGCGCACCGCGCGTTTGATTTCGTTCGCGCGCAGGTTCAAGCGGCTAGCCTCAGCGGCAACCGTGGGTTTGACCACCTCGCGGAAATATTCACTGAGCAAATGAAAGCGATGGGCCATGAGGGCTTTGACCGTTTCAAGATCAGCCTGCTGCGTCGATTCGCGCGTGGTCAGCACCGGCGCCACCCGCTGTATTTGGGCGAGCTTGAATACCGAAAGCGTCTTAAGCACCAGCCAGCCGATATCGATCTCGAACTTGCGCTGCGAGAATTTGGCTGAGCTTGGATAGGCGTGGTGATTGTTGTGCAGCTCTTCGCCGCCGATGAAAAACCCCCACGGTGAGACGTTGGTTGAGGCGTCGTCGGTCTCGTAGTTGCGATAGCCAATGGCGTGGCCGAGGCCATTCACCACACCGGCCGCAAACACCGGAATCCAGGCCATTTGCAGCGCCCAGAAGGTAATCCCAAGGACGCCGAATGGAATCACGCAGAGAAAGAAAAATACCGAAGGGCCAAGCGTTGGGTATTTGCCGTAAACGTTGCGCTCCAGCCAGTCGTTGGGGCCGCCTTTGCCGTATTTTTCGACCAGTTCGATATCGCGACAGGAGGCGCGATAGAGCGCAACGCCGTTGCGCAGAACGTTCCACAGGCCGTGGGCGACTGGGCTGTGCGGGTCTTCAACGGTTTCGCATTTGGCGTGGTGTTTGCGGTGCACGGCGACCCATTCGCGGGTCACCATCGCGGTGGTCAACCACAGCCACAGGCGCATCACGTGGCTAACGATGGGATGCAAATCAACCCCGCGGTGCGCCTGCGAGCGATGCAGGTAAAGCGTGGTCGACAAAATGGTTAGCTGGGTGGACAGCGCAAAAATCAACAGCACCCAGGGCCACTCAAGCTGCGTTAGGCCCAGGCTCAGTTCAGTCAAAGACGGCATGTAATCGAGATTCTCATGATGGTGGTGGGTTTGAGTCTAGCTGAGCCCGGTGGAGCGTCGCATGCGCCGGCGTATGGCGGATTCAGTGGGGGTTGCGCGCAAGTTTCACAAGCGCTGCAGCGCTTGCGCCCACGCCGCGCGCTTGCGTGCCCACGACCAACCGGCATTCGCGGGGCTGGTTGACGGCAATGCGTGCCAATCTAAATTGGGGCGGCGCGTGCGCATGGCGGGCAGGCAATGGCGTTCAAACAGGCGGCTCGCGCTGGCGCCATTGGTCAACACCCGCATGAGTTTGGGACAGCTGAGTTTGGGACAGTCGTCCAGCAGGTCGGCGAGCGGGTTTAACTGGATGGAAGCCGCATTGATGGCCTGGTCTAGGCTGCCCGGGCGTTCGCACGAGGCCAACACGTCCCATAGCCCGACCCCGCGCTCGCGCAATGCCAAGACACGCTCGTCATAGCCTGCGCGCAAATCGAATTCCAGCAAATCCGCGAGCAGCGGCCAGAAGGCGTTGCGCGGGTGCGCGTAGTACTGCGACGCTTTGAGCGAGGCCACCCCGGGCATGGAGCCCAAGATCAAAATCTCGGTGGATTCATTCAGCAGCGGTGCAAAACTGCTAATCGTGTTCATCGCGGCGCGGTTAGCGCCTCCAGCAGCACGATGTTGCGCAGCGCTTCTGCGGCATTTTCACCACACATGGCAGGCTCCGGGCGCAGCCGCTGGCAGACCGTTGGGCGCGTCGCTTGGCCGAAGATCAAACAGCGGTTGTCGGCGCTTAGCTGCACGCAGCGCACTCCCGCAGGTTTGCCCTCTGGCATCCCCGGAATGAATGATGAGATCGACAGGCCAATGCAGCAGGCACCGCATCCGACCCGACATTCCATCAGCGGAGCTCGCGATACAGCGCGTCAGTTTCTGGACGCACGCCGCGCCAGAGATAAAACGCCTCGGCGGCCTGCTGGATCAGCATGCCGATGCCGTCGTAGACGCGCTCGGCGCCGGCGCTGCGGGCGAACTCGGTGAACGCCTCCGCGCGGCCGCCGTAGTTCAGGTCGTAGCAGCAGGTTTGTGGCGTGATCCACTGCGCGCTCAGTCGAAGCAGGCTCACGCCCTCCTTCGGCGTGGCGTTGATGATCAAATCAAAGGGCTCTTGTGATGCGGCTTCGCTTAAGGCCATGGCGCGCAGGCTGTGGCTCAAATCGAACGAGGCAAAGTGCGCCACCAGCGCTTGCGCCCGTTCGAGGCTGCGATTGGCAACCACAATCGCACTCGGGCCAAAGCGAAACAGGGTGGGCAGGACGCCGCGCACCGCGCCGCCGGCGCCCAAGATCAAGATCCGCGCCTTGCTCGCGCGATAGCCGCGGACCTCGCTTAGGTCGCGAATAAAGCCAATGCCATCGGTGTTTTCGCCGCGCGTGCGGCCGCTGTTGAGGCGAATGATGGTGTTGATCGCGCCGGCGCTGCGCGCGCTCGGGCCCAGTTCGTCGACCAGATCAAGCGCCAGCTCCTTGAGCGGAACGGTCAGGTTGGCGCCTTTGCCGCCTTGCTCGAAGAAGCGCTTGAGGTCGTCGCCAAAATCAGCCGCGCCGGATTCAATCGTGATGTAGCGAAGCGCTTGGCCGGTCGCCTGCGCAAACGCGCTGTGAATGCGCGGCGACACACTGTGCCGCAGCGGGCTCCCAAAAAGTGCGTAGAGATCGCTCACCGCTTGAGCCAGGTGGCGGCATCCAGCGCGTAGTAGGTCAAGATCGCATCTGCGCCCGCACGCTTGATCGAAGTCAGCGCTTCGAGCACGCAGGCACGCTCGTCGATCCAGCCGTTTTGGCCTGCGGCTTTCAACATCGCGTATTCGCCGGAGACCTGATACACCGCAGTTGGCGCCTGAAAACTGTCTTTCACCCGGCGCACGATGTCGAGATAGGGCATGCCCGGCTTGATCATCACGATGTCGGCGCCTTCATTTAAATCGAGCTCGACCTCGCGCAAGGCCTCGCTGCTGTTGGCGGGATCCATCTGGTAGGTGTGCTTGCTGCCCTTGCCGAGCGCGCCCGCTGAGCCAACCGCGTCGCGGAACGGGCCGTAGAAGCTGGACGCATACTTGGCCGAGTAAGCCAGGATCAGCGTATTGCGAAAGCCTGCGTCTTCGAGCGCGTCGCGAATCGCGCCGATGCGGCCGTCCATCATGTCCGAGGGCGCAACGATATCGGCGCCGGCCTCGGCATGCGACAGCGCTTGGCGAACCAGCGCCGCGACGGTTTCGTCGTTTTGCACATAGCCGGCTGCATCGATTAAGCCATCTTGGCCATGGGTGGTAAACGGATCCAGCGCGACATCGGTGATCACGCCCAATTCCGGCAGCTCGGCCTTAAGCGCACGAACCGCACGTTGCGCCAGCCCCTGAGGATTCCACGCCTCTTCTGCGCCCAGTGATTTCACCGAATCTGGGGTGACCGGGAACAGCGCCAGCGCCGGAATACCAAGCGAAAACGCGCGCTCGGCCTCAATCAGGAGCTGATCAAGCGAAAGCCTGCACACGCCCGGCATCGATGAAATGGGCGCGCGCAGGCCGTCGCCTTCGCTCACAAAACACGGCCAAATCAAATCGGCCGAAGAGAGCTCGGTTTCGCGCACCAGGCGGCGCACAAAGGGTGTCGCGCGAAGGCGTCGCGGGCGCTGGGTCAGATTCATGCGCTCAAGCATAGCCCTGCAAAAGACACGAAGGCGTGCAGCGCTCGCTGACTGCCCGGTTTATCTCTTCATGAAGTTGAAGAACTCATCGTTCGTCTTGGTGTTCTTGAGCTTGTCGAGCATGAACTCCATCGCCGCCAGTTCGTCCATCGGGTGCAGCAGCTTGCGCAGGATCCAGATCTTGGTGAGCTGGTCGGGGTCGATCAGCAGCTCTTCTTTGCGCGTTCCGGAGCGATTGATGTGCAGCGCGGGATAAACGCGCTTTTCCGAAATGCGCCGATCCAGATGCACTTCCATGTTGCCGGTGCCTTTGAATTCTTCGTAGATCACCTCGTCCATCTTCGAGCCGGTATCGACCAGCGTGGTCGCGATGATGGTCAGCGAGCCACCTTCTTCGAGATTGCGTGCGGCGCCGAAAAAGCGTTTCGGGCGCTGCAGCGCGTTGGCGTCCACGCCACCGGTGAGGACTTTGCCTGAGGAGGGCACCACGGTGTTGTAGGCGCGCGCCAAGCGGGTGATCGAATCGAGCAAGATGACCACGTCGTGGCCATGTTCAACCATGCGTTTGGCCCGCTCAATCACCATTTCTGCCACCTGCACGTGGCGCGTGGCGGGCTCATCAAACGTAGATGAAATCACCTCACCGCGCACGGTGCGCTGCATTTCGGTGACTTCTTCCGGACGCTCATCAATCAGCAGCACCATCAGCTTGATTTCTGGATGGTTGTAGGTCAGCGACGCCGCGATGTTTTGCATCAGCATGGTCTTGCCGGCCTTGGGCGGCGAAACGATCAAAGCGCGCTGGCCTTTGCCAATCGGCGCGACCAGATCGATCAGTCGCGAGGTCAGGTCTTCAGTTGAGCCGTTGCCGCGCTCCAGCGTGAAGCGCTTGGTCGGATGCAGCGGGGTCATGTTCTCGAACAGGATTTTATTCTTGCTCGATTCCGGCGGTTCACCGTTGATTTGGTCGACTTTGAGCAGCGCAAAATAGCGCTCGCCGTCTTTCGGTGGACGCACCTTGCCTTCAACGTAATCGCCCGTGCGCAGATTGAAGCGGCGCATTTGGCTTGGGCTGATGTAGACGTCGTCGGGTCCGGCCAAGTAAGAGGCATCGGCGGAGCGCATGAAGCCAAAGCCGTCGGACATCGTCTCAATCACGCCGTCGGCGGAGATCCCATCGGGCTCGCTGGCGGTGGCCTTGAGGATCGCGAAGATCACTTCCTGGCGGCGCGCCCGGGCAACGCCTTCAATTTTAAGTTCATCGGCGATGCGCATCAGCTCGCCGGTCGGTTTGCGTTTCAGTTCAGTCAGATTCATCAGACACTTGACGTTGGGGTTTGCTCGCGGTCCGCGCTTAACGCGCCCATGGGCGGTAGAGCTGCAACCGGTTGCGTACTTGCTGGGAGTCGGCTGGGCATTTCGCCCGCCTTGAAGGTGGCTCGAACAGATCAACCGTTCGACGTGCTGCGGGAGAACTCTTGTTGAGTCGATAAGCCCCGCACGGCAATGAGACGATAACACGGTTAAAAAGCATATCGCCAGTTTCCGCGCAATCTCGACCTTAAGCCCAGGCGGCGCGGGCCGGCTTGGGTTTAGGCGATTGCGGCGTCAATAAAGGCGGTGAGCTGGCTCTTGCTGACCGCACCGAGCTTGGTTGCGTGGACTTTGCCGTCGCGAAAAATCATCAGGGTGGGCAGCGCGCGCACCGCGTACTTGGCCGGCGTGCGCTGGTTTTTGGCGGTGTCCACCTTGGCCACCGTGAGGCGGCCGCGATAGCTTTCGGAAATCTCCTGCAGGATCGGCTCGATCGATTTGCAGGGCGCGCACCACTCCGCCCAGTAGTCCACCAAGACCGGCAGTGCTGCGCTGATCACATCGGTTTCAAAGGAATCATCGGTGACGTTAATCAGGTTATCGCTGGGCATGTTTTTTGCTCTCTCTGGAAAAGACGTTTGGCGCAAAGTGGGGTAAGCGCTTACACTTTGAAGGGTTTATACAGATCAAATATATGCAAATGACGCGCTTGAGTTGCAAACAAAATGTTGCTTCGCGTCCGATGAGAGGATCATGCAGCAAGTTTTAACTGATTTCCGCTTTGAAGATTATCCGCTCGATCAGCGCCTGAAGAATGCGCTCAACGAGGCAGGATTTGTGAACCTGACGCCGATTCAGGCGTTGACGCTCCCCGATTCTCTGGCCGGCCACGACATCGCCGGGCAGGCGCAAACCGGCACCGGCAAGACCCTCGCGTTCCTGCTTGCGGCCTACCAGCGCATGCTGATGGTGCCGCCGCCGTTCAATCGGCGTCGCTCAGATCCGCGTGCGGTGATGATTGCGCCAACCCGCGAGCTTGCAATTCAGATCGCCAAGGATGCCGAGATTCTGAGCAAACACACTGGCTTCAAATTGAGCCTGGTGTACGGCGGCGTGGACTATGAAAAGCAGCGCGAGCAGTTCGAAAAAGGCGTCGATGTGCTGGTCGCAACGCCCGGGCGCCTGATCGACTATCTAAAGCAGGAGGTGTTCAGCCTGCGCGCGGCTGACGTGTTTGTGCTCGATGAGGCCGATCGCATGTTTGATCTCGGTTTTATCAAAGACATCCGCTTTGTGCTGAAGCGCCTGCCGCCGCGTCAGGATCGTCAGGGAATGCTGTTCTCGGCGACGCTTTCGCATCGGGTGATGGAGTTGGCCTACGAGCACTTCAACCAGCCCAAAGAACACAAAGTCGATGCCGGCATGACCGCACCGTTTGTCACCGAGTGCGTTTACTTTCCGGCGATGGACGAAAAGCTTGCGCTGCTGGTTGGGCTGATGCGTCACCTCGCAGTGACGCGCTCGATGGTGTTTGTTAACACCAAATCCGCGGCCGATCGGATCAGTCACCGGCTGCGCGCTGCAGGCATCGCCACGGCGGTGCTCTCAGGCGATGTGCCGCAGCCCAAGCGCTTGAAAATGCTTGAAGAATTTGCGGCTGGAAAACGCGCCTGCCTGGTTGCCACCGATGTGGCGGCGCGCGGACTGCACATCCCGGCGGTCAGCCATGTTTTCAACTACGACCTGCCGCACGATGCCGAAGACTACGTGCATCGGATCGGGCGCACTGCGCGCTTGGGTGCGACCGGCGATGCAATCAGCTTCGCCTGCGAAAACTACGCGTTTGCGCTGCCGGAAATTGAGCAGTTTATCGGCCACCGAATCAACGTGGAAACGGTGTCCGAAGCCCTGATCGCGCTTGGCCGCGAGGCGCCCGAAGAAGAGCTGGTGCTTGATCCCAGCGACAACGAGCGCATTGCGCCGCGGCCGCGTCCGAAAACCGCGCGTCCAGGCGGCGCTGGTGGCGCACGCAGAGGCCCGCCGAGACGATGAATCTGGCCGATCTGCCCCATCGCACGATCGCAGGCGCGCTGGCGCTGGCCTGCCTTGCGTTGGCCGCGTGGATGGGCATGAAGCTGCTGTGGCTGATGTTGGAGGGCGATCCAGCGGCCATCGAAGTTGCAGCGCCCGCGCTTAGCGCCAGCAGCGCGCCGCCGGTTGCGATTGCGGGGCTCAGCTTGTTCGGTGAATCGGCGCAAGCGCAGGCCCAAGCGGTCGAGGAAATCGTCAATGCCCCGCTGACGCCGCTGAAACTGAAGCTTTCTGGCACCGTGGCTGATGCGGCCGGACGCGAAGGCATGGCGGTGATCATCGACGAATCCGGCCGCGCCGCACGCTACATGATCGGCGATGCCTTGCCCGGCGGTGCCACCCTCAAACGGGTGCTGTGGGACCGCGTGGTGATTGATCGTTTGGGCCAGCAGGAGCTGCTTAAGCTTCCGCGTCTTCGCGATGCCAGGGCTATGACCGCCGGTTCGATGGCTTTGCCCACGCCGATGGCGGGTTTCCAGAACATGGCCGCGCCGCCGATGATGCAGCTTAACCCCGCCGCGCCCGCGACCAGCGCTTCTTGGGAAGACACCCCCCAGACCACCCAGACCGTGGACTTCGACCAAATCAAGAACATGGTGAACGCGCAAGCGGTTCAAGAAGGCGGGAAAACCGTCGGCTTTACCCTAGGCGCAGGCGCCGATCCTGCCTTTCTCGCGCGACTGGGCTTGGCACCAACCGATATTGTGTTATCGGTCAATGGCCAGCCGCTGAGCGATCCCACCCAAACGCTGACCATTCTGAGCGGCCTCCAGAACGCCTCGTCCGCCAAGGTGCGGATTCGGCGCCTGGGCGTCGAACAAGACCTCACGGTGAATCTGAGTCAATGACCATGCGCAAACTCCTAACCATCGCCTTGGCCCTCGCATTGACCATCGATTTGCGGGCGCAACCCGATCTACAAACGCTGAATCTGAAGGAAACCGACATCACCGTGCTGATCGGGATGGTCGGTGAGATCACCGGAAAAACCTTCATCGTCGATCCGCGCGTCACCGGGCCGGTGACGGTGATTGCGCAAAAGCCGATGAATGCGGCGGAGGTTTACGACATTTTCCTGTCGGTGCTGCGCGTTCATGGCTTTGCCGCGGTGCAAAACGGCAACGTGATCAAGATCGTGCCCGACACCACCGCACGCCAGGATATTGACGGCAACCGCGAAGGCACTCAGGGCATGAGCCGCGATGAGCTGGTAACCCGGGTGATTGACCTCAAACAGGTTCAAGCCAACGAGCTGCTGCCGATCATCAAGCCGATGCTCCCGCCGCAGGCGCAAGTGGCCGTGCATGCGGGCAGCAATGCGCTGATTATCTCGGACCGCTTGGGCAACATCGAACGGATCAGCGCGATTATTCGGCGCATCGACCAGCGCACCGACAACTCCGTTGAAGTGCTAACGCTGAACCACGCCAGCGCCAGCGAACTGCAGCGCACGCTCAACGCGCTGATGCCCGGCGAACAAGGCAGCGCGCGCGTGGTTGCCGATACGCGCACGAACTCGCTGCTGCTTTCCGGCGACCCGACGACGCGGCTGCGCCTGCGCGCGATGGTCGCGCACCTCGATACGCCGCTCAAACAGGGCGACAACACCCAGGTTATTTACCTCAAAGACGCGGATTCCAAAGAGCTGGTGCCGCTGCTCAACCAGGTCGCGCAAAGCCTTACTTTTGAACAAAGCGCAGGAGCCGACAAAAAACAGGGCAGCGTCGCCACCATCCAGGCGCACGAGGCGACCAATTCGCTGATCGTCTCCGGGCCGAATGCGGTTCTGCGCGAATTGACCCAAGTGATCGAGCGCCTCGACGTGCGCCCGGCGCAGATCTTGATCGAAGCCATCATCGCCGAAGTCAGCATGGACAAAGCCACCGAGCTTGGCGTGCAGTGGCAATCCGCCGACAGCAATCTCAACAACGGTGGGCTGATCGGCGGCACCCAATTCAGTGGCCCGGGCGGCACAGGTTCGATCAACGCGACAGCGGGCGGCCTCGGAATAAATCCATTTGGTGCACTGGCGGCACTGGGTGGCGGCTTGAACTTGGGCTATCTCGCTGGTTTCCAAACAATCACCGGCGCCGATGGCAACGACATCCGCATCCCGCAGCTCGGCGCGCTGGCCAAAGCGCTGCGCTCGGACGCCGGCACCAACGTGCTTTCCACGCCGTCGGTGCTGACCCTTGACCACAAGCGCGCGCGCATCTTGGTCGGCCAGGAAGTGCCCTTTCTTACCGGCCAATACGCGCAAACCGGCGGCAGCACGACCACCGCGGGCGGCGCCACCAACCCAGGCTCAGTTAATCCGTTCCAAACCATCCAGCGCAACAACGTGGGTTTGACGCTGACGGTGACCCCGCACGTCAATCAGGGCGACACGATACTGCTGGAAATCAAACAAGAGGTTTCATCGGTGGCGCCGTCGTCGTCCGGCGCGGTGGATTTGATCACCAACAAGCGCGAAATCAACACCACCGTGATGGTGGGCGATGGGCGCACGCTGGTGTTAGGCGGCTTGATTGATGAAGACATCAAAGAGACCGTGCAGAAAGTGCCCTTCCTTGGTGACGTCCCGCTGCTGGGGAATTTGTTCCGCTATCGCTCAAGCCAGCGCGTGCAGCGCAATCTGATGATTTTTATCCGGCCTACCATCATTGCCGACCAAGCAGAGCAAGACGCCGTCACCGCCGAGAAATACAACTTTATTCGCGACAAACAGGCCGCGCAGCGCAATAACCGGGAAACCATCAACCAAGGCGAAGACTTGCCGCTGATGCCGGACATCTTTGACCTGCAAGCGGCACCAAAACGTGACTGAAGCGACACCGCGGCCGAGCTACAGCTTTGCCAAACGCCAGGGCGCGACCATTGCCGAAACCACGCCGCAGCACGCGCACGTGATCTGCCGCGACAACGTGCGCGCCAGCGTGCTGCTTGAGCTGCGCCGGGTGGCGCGCAAGGCGCTTAAAATTGAGCGCTTGAGCCCGCAGTTTTACGAGCAGCGCATCCAGCGCCTTTACGAATCGGGATCCGAAGACGCCCGCGCGATGGCCGAGGAAATGCGCGACAACGTCGATTTGCAGTCGCTCGCCGAGCATCTGCCTGAAACCCAGGATCTGCTGGAGTCCGAAGACGATGCGCCAATCATCCGCTTGATCAACGCGCTGTTGACCGAGGCGGTTAAAGAAGGCGCCTCCGATATCCACATCGAGCCCTTTGAAAACCGCCTCGCCGTGCGCTTTCGCGTCGATGGCGTGCTGAAAGAAGTGCTTGCGCCGGCCAAGGCGTTGGCGTCCCCGGTGGTCTCCCGAATCAAGGTGATGGCGCGCTTAGATATTGCCGAAAAGCGCCTGCCGCAGGATGGCCGGATCAGCCTGAAAGTAGCCGGCCGCCCCGTCGACGTGCGCGTATCCACACTGCCCTCCGGACACGGCGAGCGCGTGGTGTTGCGCCTGCTCGATAAACAAGCCGGTCGCTTGGACTTAAGCCAGCTCGGCATGAGCGAACAAACGCGCAAGCAGTTGGCCGGCGTGGTGCAGCGCCCGCACGGAATCTTCTTGGTGACCGGGCCCACCGGTTCGGGCAAGACGACCACGCTCTACGCGGCGCTGTCCACACTTAACGACCGCTCGCGCAACATCATGACGGTCGAAGACCCGATCGAGTACTACTTGGACGGGATCGGCCAAACCCAGGTCAATACCAAGGTCGACTTGAGTTTCGCGCGCGGCCTGCGCGCGATTTTGCGCCAGGATCCAGACGTAGTCATGGTCGGCGAAATCCGCGATTTGGAAACCGCGCAGATTGCCGTGCAGGCCAGTTTAACCGGCCATCTGGTGCTGTCCACGCTGCACACCAATTCTGCGGTGGGTGCGGTGACGCGCCTGCGCGATATGGGCGTTGAGCCGTTCTTGCTTGCCTCCAGTTTGATTGGCGTGCTTGCCCAGCGGTTGGTTCGCGTACTTGACCCGCGGCTTCGCGAAAGCTATTTCTTGAGCGCGCAGGAGCTGGTCGCATTCGGGCTTAAACCCGATGCCGCTCCCGTTGAGCTCTACCGCCCCGCCGCCAGTGCGGCGCGCGGCGCCGGCTACAGGGGCCGCACCGGCATCTACGCGCTGGTCGCCGTCGACGAAGCCATCCGCCTGCTGATCCACGAAGGCGCGAGCGAAGCCGAACTTGAAGCCCGCGCGCGGCTGC
>Ga0105046_10008030_pt1 | contig 16586 bp, 15 predicted proteins | sample MAT03_FD_78385 | JGI IMG/M metagenome (GOLD analysis project Ga0105046, IMG submission 78385) | Freshwater microbial communities from Lake Fryxell liftoff mats and glacier meltwater in Antarctica - MAT-03 (megahit assembly) | ecosystem: Environmental > Aquatic > Freshwater > Ice > Liftoff...
GAACAAGCAAGCGATGACCAAACGCGAGCCGTGTCGTCGAGGATCTCGCATCATTCGCTGCTCGGTTCTTCATGTAGGCAATCCTCGTCGGAGAGGCGCCCGTTTTTGCGAAAGTAGGGCTAGACGATGCCAAATGGAGCGTGGGCGACTTCAATGGCGATGGACGCGACGATTTGCTCACGGTTTGGAAGAACACGGGAAATGTTGCGACCCTCACCGTGCGCTTGGCTTCGGCAACACAAGCCAACACCTTCAACCAGCAGCATTGGCTTGGCAACAGCGGTCGACGGATGTGACCCGAGGACCGGAACCGGCAACGCAGCCAGCCGGGATGGATCGGCCGCGAGAATTGGAATAGCGGGCCGCTGATCAAGCTTTCGATGTACCACTCCACCGGCGCACTGTTCCAGGGACCGACGGCATGGGAAACCGACACAGGCGGTTGGCCCCGAACATACGTTGGCAGGCCGGGGATTTTGATGCCGATGGTTTTGACGATGTGGCTGGTGTGTGGAATCAGGACGGTATGAGTACGATCAACGTCCGGCGCTCTGGGCTCGTCGGCTCGCCCGCCGTGAGACGGTTTCTTCCTGGCACGTCGTGGGGCACCCGACGCGCCGGCTGGCAGGACTGGAACTCGTGGTGTGCAGGTGACTTCAACTTTGACCCGGCGCTACCGCCACCCTGACCAGCGAGCAGGTCGCTCCGAGAGGCAAGAAACCTGGCATCGGCGTAGTCAGCGCGAGTGATTCCTGAGATACGCACGCTCGATCAGAACCGTCGCAATCGCGACGGTACGGTCACCCTTCAGGCCGCCGCAAGGTGCGTGTCGTAGCCTGAGAGCGCGTGAAATAGTGCCCATTGCGCACGAAGGATCAGGGAACAGAACCTTTCAGGCTCCCTCCGGAATCATCATAGTTGGGCGACGCTGCCATCAGGAGGAACCTGCACTCGGTCTCCGAGCCTCGCCCCGCGACTCCGACGAGCCATCCGCCCGATCCCCGCCGTGGCACGACCCTCGACGGTCGTGTTCGCATCCTCGGCCGCCTCTCCGAGGGCGGCATGCGCGTGGTCTACGGCCGAGCGTATCGGCCGCGATCGCCCGGTGGCGATCAAGTTCTCCGCGAGACCCCCGCCGCCCCTTACGACTCCGACAACGACGAGCCCATCGACGCCCTCGCCCCACCCAAGGCCCGGCCCTGAGTCAGCGCTCCCACAGCGACGACAGCGTCAGCTCCATCGCGTCGAACGGTTCGGCCCGCACCACCTCGTCGCCGCTCGCGGTCAGCACGGCGACGTAACGCTCGCGCTCGAGCCGGAGCACCTCGAGGGTCTGCGCGATCGGATCGATCAGCCACACGTGGGCCACGCCCTCCCGGGCGTAGACCGGCAGCTTGGCGACGCGATCGAGGCGCTTCGTGCTCGGCGACATGACCTCCGCCACCCAGTCGGGTGCGAGGGTGAACGCGGGCGTGTCCGGCATCTCCGGCATGCGCGCGCGCCGCCAGCCGCCGAGGTCCGGCACCAGGACGTCCTCGCGCAAATGAAGCTCGGGCTCGTCGAGGATGACCCAACCGCCCGGCCCGCCCAGACCCTTGCGGAACGGTCCCCACAGCTCGCCACCCAGCGCCGACGACGCCTGCGAATGTCGGGAGGCCGGTCGCGGGCTCGCGTACAGCTCGCCATCGACGATCTCGCCGACCAGATTGGGCGGCAGCGCCAGCAGGTCGGCGTACGTGGAACGGGGCGTGTTCGGTTGCGCCATGCTTCGTCAGTATGCCGCGGATCGCGCTGCTCCAAGCGGCGGCAGTCTGGTCGCCACCGATCGGCTCCACAGGCTGCCAGTCACTTCAGGCCGAAGAAGCCGCGGATGCGGACGGCGAGGTCCTGTTTATCCTCGGCCCGGCTGGTTGGGGCGCGGCGCTGGTCGCGCACGGACTCGAGGGCCTCGCGGCGCGTGGTGAGGATCTCGGCGACCTGCTCGGCGATCTCGGGCCGGGCGGTGATGAGCTGGTGAAACACCGGCTTGTCGATGCGGTAGCACTCGAGATCGGTCACCGCGAGGACGGTGGCCGAGCGGGCCTCGCCGGTCATGAGCGACATCTCGCCGAAGAACTGGCCGGGCCCGAGCTTGGCGACGGTGCGCGCCGCGAGGCCGCGCCCCAGCTGCACCACCGCCTCGCCACGGATGATGAGATACAGCCCCTCGTCGCGCTCGCCCTCGCGGGTCACCGCCTCGCCGGCGGCGAAGGGCTCGATGCGCAGCGCCTCGACCAAGCGGTCGCGCTCCTCGACGCCCAGCGCGCTCAGCAGGTCGACCGCGGTCAGCGCGGCCCGCCGGCGCTCGCGTTCTTCTTCGACCTTGCGGGCCCGTCGGTCTTCCGACTCGTGGGTCACGAACACCGCCTGGGCCGGCATCGACAGCGCGATGTCGGCGCGGCGCAGCGCGAAGTAGATGCGGATGCGGACCGCGCTGTCGGTCGAATCGTCGACGGACAGGTCGGTCAGGAAGTAGCGCACCGCGTACACCGCGAAGCTGTCGCGGATGCCAAAGAACAGGCACGTCGGCGGCGGCTCGGTCGCCATGTACGGCACCGGATCGACGCCGAGCTCGCCCAGCACCGCGTCGATGACCGCGGTCGGCGGCGTGCGGAAGTCGACGTGGAACTCGAGGTGGCGGCGCAGCTGGAGGGGCTGGCCTTGGCGCCGGCCCAGCACCGTCACCTGGCCCTTCATCAGCACCGAGTTGGGGACGATCACGGTCTCCCAGTTGCGGGTCTCGAGCGCGGTGTAGCGCCAGCGGATCTCGGTCACGCGGCCGGTGGGCTGGCCGGCGCCGAGGCTGACCCAGTCACCGACGGTGATCGAGCTGTCGGCTTGCAACGCCAGGCCGCCCATCAGGTTGCCCAGGGTGTCCTGGAGCGAGAAGCCGATGACCGCGGTGAGCACCGCGCTGGTGGTGATGATGCCGGCGACCGACCAGCCGGCCCGCTTGCCGACCACGACCATGGCGATGATCGCGGCGATCGCGGTCGCGATGTCGACCAGGATGCGCGGCACGACCACACCGACCCGGGGCAGCCCGATCGTGAACAGTGCGATCTGCGCGATGCCGACCACCGCGAGCAGCTCGAAGGCGAGCGCGGCGGTGAGCAGCGGCGCGGGGCGATAGCCGCTGGCCGAGGTGATCGCGGCGCCGACCACGCCGACCAGCGCCAGCACCAGCATGATCGCGGGCGCGGTCAGCCGGCGCCGCAGGGCCGGGCCGAAGCCGCGAGCCAGCGCGGTCACCACCAACCACGCCAGCGCCGACCAGACCAGCCGGCCCGCCCGCATGGAGCCCCACAGCTCGGCGAAGAAGGTGTCCATCTACGCGGCGCCGACGGCCTCGCCGAGGCCGAGCGTGCGGATCTCGAAGTCGCGCGACACCGCCCCGACCTCGTCGACGAACCCGGCCAGGTTGACGTTCAGGCTCATCGCCATCGGCTGATCGGCCGGGCGAAAGAAGTCGTCGAAGTGGTGCGGCACCACGACCCGCGGCGAGAACTTGCGCAGGAGGCGCTCGACGTAGCGCGCGGTGAAGCGTCGCCCCGAGATGCCGCACAGGAGGTAGTCGAGGTCGCGGTGGACCACCGCGTCGTCCTCGAGATCGCACGAGCCCTGGTGGTAGATGCTCACGCCGCCGACCGCGATGTGCAGCCCCCAGACCTGGCCGCACTTGTAGGCCTGCGGGATCAGGCCGTCGAGGTGGTCGCAGGTGATCTCGCCGCTATAGGGAATCCACAGCCCGCCCGCGAGCTTCGAGTGCTTGCTCGGCACGAAGGTGACCGCGAACGGCCCCAGGTCGTAGGTGCGGTGCGGCTCGACGACGATCGCGCGCTCAGCCTCGCCGTGCAGCTTCATCAGGCGCGCCATCGAGTCGCCGCCGTAGACGCTACAGCCGGCGCGCCGGGCCAGCGCCGGCACGTCGAGCGCGTGATCGAAGTGGGTGTGGCCGACCAGGATCGCCAGCGGATCAGGTAGCGCGGCCAGCCGAGCCTCGTCCGCGGCGACCACGCGGCGCAGCAGCAGATCGCGGAGCGGCAGCCGGGTCAGGTATGGGTCGATGAGGATGTGCTGGCCCTCGTAGGTGAGGCGGAACCCGGCGGTGCCCAGCCAGGCCAGCTCGAGGCCGACCGGCAGGTCGGTGGCGCGCGACGACCGCTGCCACGCCAGCTCGCGATGGGCGTCGAGATCATGGCGGGTCTGGGCTCCCTTGCGCACGCCGTAGCCGGCGAGCGACGCGAGGTGACCGATCGGGCCGAGCATCTCCTTATCGTACGCGGCAAACCCGGGCTCGAAAATGCCGCGGGCGGCGATGCGCTCGCGAGCGAGCCTGGTACGGTCGCCGACACCACCCCCCCACGAGGAACAACATGGCCATCACGCTCCCGCCTCTGCCCTACTCCGACGACGCGCTCGCCCCGGTGATCTCTGCCGAGACCATCAGCTACCACTACGGCAAGCACCACCAGGCGTACGTCGACAACCTCAACAAGCTCATCCCCGGCACGCCCTACGAGTCGATGTCGCTCGAGGACATCGTCAAGGCCTCGGCCGGCAAGCCGAGCGAGAAGCCGGTCTTCAACAACTCGGCACAGGTGTGGAATCACACCTTCTACTGGAACAGCCTCGCGCCCAAGGCCGGCGGCGAGCCGACCGGCGCCATCGCCGCGGCCATCGACAAGAGCTTCGGCAGCTTCGCGGACTTCAAGGAGAAGTTCGCCAAGGCGGCCGCGACCCAGTTCGGCTCGGGCTGGGCTTGGCTCGTGAAGAACGACGACGGCCTCGCGATCGAGCAGACCTCGAACGCCGACACCCCCTTCGCCACCGGCAAGACCTGCATCCTGACGATCGATGTCTGGGAGCACGCCTATTACGTCGACTACCGGAACGCGCGGCCCAAGTACATCGAGGAGTTCTGGAAGCTCGTGAACTGGGAGTTCGCGAGCAAGAACCTCGGCTGATCACGGGCCCTAAAGCCAGCGCGTCGCGACGCCGACCAGCGCCGCACCGACGCTGACGCCGACCAAGAAATGCCACCCCATCGCGGGTGGCTTCGTGGTTTCGGCTCGCCCAGCGCCGCCGTCGGGGTCCAGCTCGAACCGGACCTCGTGCACGGTGCCGACGGTGGCATCGACGAGCACCACCCCGGTGACGCCGTAGGCGACCTGATACTCGAGGAGCTGGCGTCGGGTGGCCGGGTGGGTGAGGCTGGGCGCGGTCACCCCGGTCTTGATCTCGGCGACCCAGCGCACGCCGGCTCGCTCGACCAGGTAGTCGCAGCGGAGCCGGGCGGCGTAGGCCTCGTCGTCGACGAGCACGGTGACCTGGTGGCTCACCTGCTGCGCGAGCACCTGGTAGCCGGCGGCGCGCAGCAGCGTGGCGCCGACCCGCTCGCCCTCGACCGCGATGCGGCCCTGCTGCCGGGCCTGCTGGCTGCGTCCTCGCGCCGCGCGCCGCCGGCCCAGCGCCCTCGCGGCCAGCGCCAGGCCCAGCCCGGCCAGCAGCCCGGCCAGCAGCCCGACCAGCAGCCCAACCCGGATCGCGGCGACGTCCACCGCGCCATCGTGCGCCGGCGCTCTGACATCTGTCCGGCTTCCGGACAGTCAGGGCGGCGCGGTCACGGCGTGGTCTTGCGCTCGACCCGACCGTCGGGGTGGATGATGATCTCCTCGCGGTGGAACGAGCCGCCCGGCGCGCCGCCCCGCGACGGGGCCTGACGCCGAAGCTGCGGCGTGCGGGGCGGGTCGGCCTCGGCGACCGCGCGTCGGTCGGGCAGCTCGCCGAGCTTCACCACCACCTTGGTCGGCGCGCCGCCGCGCACGATGGCCAGCTCGGCGGTGTGGCCGGCGCCCTTCATCGCGACCTGGTTGCGCAGCTTGCCGAGCTCGCGCACCGGCAGGCCGTCGATCGCGGTGACCACGTCGCCGGCCTGCAAGCCGGCCTTGGACGCCGGGGTGTCGTCGCCGACGCCGGCCACCACGACGCCGGTCGTGGCCTTGAGGTTGAAGTGGTCCTTGGTCTGCTGGTTGAGCGGCGCCAGCTGCACGCCGAGGTAGCCCCGCGAGACCCGGCCGTCCTTGACGAGCATGTCCATGATCGGGCGCGCCATGTTGGTCGGGATCGCAAAGCCGATGCCCTGGTAACCGCCGCTGCGCGACAGGATCGCGGTGTTGATGCCGACCAGGTTGCCGTCGAGATCGACCAGCGCGCCGCCCGAGTTGCCGGGGTTGATCGCGGCGTCGGTCTGGATGAAGTCCTCGTAGTCCTCGATGCCGACCGAGGCCCGGCCCACCGCCGAGACGATGCCCATCGTCACGCCCTGCCCGACGCCGAACGGATTGCCGACGGCGAGCACGACCGCGCCGAGGCGGAGCTTGCTCGAGTCGGCCATCGGCAACGGGCGCAGCACCGGGAGCTTGCCGCCCTTGGGGGCGATGAGCTGGAGCACCGCGACGTCGCTGCTGGGATCGGAGCCGATCACCTCGGCGGTGACCTCGGAGCCGTCGGGCAAGGTCACCCGGATCTCGGCGGCCTTGTCGACGACGTGGGCGTTGGTGAGGATGCGGCCGCCCGCCGACACGATCACGCCCGAGCCGAGGCTCTGGGCCCGGCGCGGATCGGCGCCGCCGTAGCGCGGCGAGCCGGGGTCGCTGAAGAACGGGTCGAGCATGCCCGGCCCATCGTCGACGGTCTGCGTGGTGGAGATGTTGACGACGCTGTCGACGACGCGCTCGGCGACGTCGGAGATCTGGTGGCCCGACAGGCCGGTGGCGCTCGGCGCGAGCGCGGTCGGGGCCGACCCCGTCGGGTTGGCAGAGGCTTCGTGGTCGGTCGCGCGCGCGACCAGGCCGGCTCCGGTGGCGAGGCCCGCAGCGGCGACGCCGGCGACGAGCGCGTGACGAATCCTGGCGAGGTTCATGGGCTTTGGTCTTTCGAAGGCACCGTGGTTCGAGTGGGTTTCGATCCAAAGACCGCCGCGACGGTTGCTCGTATTCCGTCGCCGGCCTCGCCGAAAATGCCAACGCCGCGCAGGCGGCGCGGCGTTGACGAACCCGAGCGCGGTGCTACGGCGACTACGGAGCCGCGAACAGCGTCGCGACGTCCTGCTCGACCCGCTCGGCCTGCATCGGCGACACCGGCGCCGGCACGTGAGTGCGCTCGGTCCACACGAAGTACTCGAACTGCTGCGTGCGCGGCGTGGTGCCGTCGGGCAGCGGCGCCGCCGCCTTCACGCGGCGCAGGAGCTTGAGCGTACCGAGCTGCTTGCCCTTGTTGTCCTTGTAGGTCAGCACGGCGACCGGCTCGAGCGAGGCCAGCTCGACCTTGGGGTCGTAGCTCGACGGCCGCAGCTTCTCGAGCTTGTCGATGAAGTTCGCGGCGGTGGTGTCGGCGGTCGTGCCCTCGCCCCAGGTCTCGACCAGCGGCGCGGCGCCGGCGGGCGGCGGCATGTGGGGGTCGGGGTTCTCGGGCTCGGGCGGCCTCACCTTGATGCGCGCGACCGACTTGGTCTTGCCGTCGGCCGCGATCTCGACCTGGGCCGCCGCCTTGGGGTCGAAGGCGCGCAGCTCGGTCGGACGCAGCGACGACTCGCCGCCCTCGAGCATCGACACCATCGTGCCGAGCACGACGAAGACCTTGCCGGTGTCGAGGTCCTGGAGGTAGCGGTCGGCGCCGCCCGAGACCTTGCTACCCACGACGAGCGTCTTGGCGCCGTCGGTAAACACCACCGCGACCGAGGTCTGGGTCTCGGTGAGGCCGTAGTCCTTCTTGTAGGCCTCGGTCGGCACGCCGATGGCCTTGAGGGCGCGCATGCGGGCGTACTGCTTGATGAGCTTGTCGCCCTCGGGCCCGACCGGGAACTCGGTCGTCACCGTCTCGGTGATGAGCTCCGGCTCGGTCGGCTTGGCCGGCTCGGCCGGATCCACCGCCGGATCCGCGGGCTTGGCCGGGTCCGCCGGCTTGGTCGGATCCACCGGCTTGGTCGGATCCACCGGCTTGGTCGGATCCACCGGCTTGGTCGGATCCACCGGCTTGGTCGGATCCACCGGCTTCGGCTTCTTGACCTGCTTGCTCTCGCTGCCCCACCAGTACGCCGTCGCGCCCTCGCCCCGCCGCTCGAGCTTCACCGTGCGCTTCTCGCTGGTGAGCTCGATCGTCTTGAGCGCCGCCTCGTCGCGGGTCCACATCACGACCTCACCAGCCGGGGCCTTGGCCTCGTCAGTCTTGGTCCAGGTCCGGTAGCCGTAGATCAGCATGACGCCCAGCAGGGCGCCGTGGACGATGACGCTCTTCATCGGACGACCTCCTTCGCGAGCGGCCGCGATCGGCGGCGCCGCGTGTACGACGAGTAGAACAAGCCCAGCCCCAAGACGAGCAATGGCGCCAGCACCGTGGTCGCCGTGAACCAGGCGGCCTGGCCACGCTTGGTCTGGCGCACCTCGCCCTCCTTCTCGTTGTTGACGATGCCGGCGAAGGCCTCTTCGCCGCCCAGCCAGCGGATGCCGTCGTCGGGCAGGCTCCGGCTGTTGGTGTCGAGGCCGCGCTGACCGGTGAGGGTCTGGAACATGCGGTCGGCGAACAGGTCGTTGTCGGCGAACACCAACGCGCGCCAGCCCTCGGCCTCGGTGCCGTCGGCCTGCTTGACCTTGGGGCCCTCGACCGCGGCGCCGATGTTGTAGCGATCGCGCTTCTCGGTCGCGGCGTCGAAGGTGTGGTTGCCGTCGAGGTCGAGCCAGGAGTCGCTCATCGAGCGGATGATGATCGTGCGCTTGGGCTTGGCGTTGGCTGACGGACCGCTGAAGTCGGTCTCGAGCAGCGCGCCCGAGGTCTGCAACATGATCCCCTGGTTGGCCGAGCCCCGCGACAGCGACGTCGTCGACGGGTGCGACGAGAAGCCGTTGGTGAGCGCCATCATCTTGTCGGTCGGCTGGCCGCGCTCGGGCTGGTAGTTCTTGTCGTCGTGGACGATGTGACGGTCGACCGTCACGCCGAAGTAGCCCTCGAGCGGCCCCAGCTCGAAGGAGCCCTGGGGGTCGACCGCCATCAGCAGGCGACCGCCGCCGTCGAGGTAGCGGGTCAGCGCCGCCAGCTCGCCGACCTCGAACGGAGTCTTGGGCCCGAGCGACAAGACCACCGTCGCGTCCTCGGGGACGTCGCGCGCCAGGTCCATCGAGCCCAGGGTCTTCACCTCGTAGTTGAGCTGGCCCAGGATCGTCTTCACCACGACCGACTTGGCATCGGGGTAGCGACCGCGCATCGTCGGCGGCAGCGAGTCGGGATCGTTGATCTCGCCGTGGCCGGTGGTCAGGTACGCCTTGCGCTTCTCGCGCACCAGCTTGAGCAGCTCGCTGTTCACGGTCTGGTCGAGCACGCGCAGCTTGCCGGTCTGCCGGCGCGCCTTGTCGAAGTCGGTGTCGAGATCGAACTTGCCGCTCTTCTCGCCGGCGCCCGCGACCGCCGGGATCGCGGCGTCGGTGGCCGGCGGAGTCACGTCGCCGCGCACCAGCACGACGGTGCCGTCCTTTTGCACCTGGTACTTCGAGGCCAGCTGGGCGCTCACCACGCGGTCGAGCCGCTCGATGGTGATCTTGCTGCCAGTGCGGCGGCGCAGCTCTTGGAAGTAGCCCTCGACCTCGTCGGCGACCTCGTTGACCGCCGGGAAGAACACGAGCACGTGGAGCGGCTCCTTCATGCTCTCGACGATCTTGCGGGTCGACTCGCCGGGCTGCGCGGTCTTGAAGTAGCTGGTGTCCTTGCGGATGTTCTTCTGCTTGGCGACGTTGCAGGTCACCATCAGCAGCGAGGCGGCCAGCGCGATCGTCAGGCCCGACACGCCCATCTCGCGCATGCGCTGGAACTCGACCGCGTCGTCGTCGGCGTCGGAGGTCCACTCACCGACGGTGGCCTCCATGAAGATGGCCGGGATGACCGCGCAGGTCGCGACGATGAGCCACGCGATCGTGAGCATCACGTCGAACTTGTGGAGCGACTTGGGCGTCGCGTCCTTCATGCCGACCAGCCCCAGGCCGGTCGAGGTGGTGAGGAAGTACAGCACCGCGGCGACGACCAGGCCGAGGTAGCACAGCAGCAGCGTGGTCTCGGCCTGGCGCCGCTTGCCCTTGCTGCCGGCCCAGCGCCACAGCTGCGCGCCCAGGCCACCCGCGAACAGCAGGAGCGCGATCCAGGTGAGCGCGCGCGAGGCGGTGTGCAGGTCGGACAGCGGGCGCCGCGCGACGAACAGCAGCCCGACCGAGAGGAGCAGCGAGACTCGCACCCACAGGCGCGAGGGAGTGTTCATTGCCATCGCTTCGCCTCCAGCGTCTTCACCGAGAGCAGCAAGAAGAAGTAGGTCATGGCCAGGTAGTAGACGAGGTCTTTGAGGTTGAAGATGCCGCGCATGAAGCCGGCCTGATACCGGCTCCACAGGCCGACCTCCGACGCCACGTCGCGCAGCGGGGGATCGAGGCTGCGGCTGAGCTCGAACAGGCCGAGGCCGCCGAGCAGGATGAGCAGCGCGCCGACCAGCGCCGCGATGATCTGCTCGCGGGTCAGCGACGACGCGAACAGGCCGATCGCCAGGCAGGTGGCGCCGAGCAGCCACACGCCCAGGTAGCCGACGAAGATCTGGAGGCCGGAGATCTTGCCGCCCTGGCCCTTGATGAGCAGCGGGATGTACAGCGACAGCACCAGGATGACGGTCAGGAAGCCGAGCGCGCCGAGGAACTTGCCGGCGACGATCGAGGTCTCGCGCACCGGCGAGGTCGTGAGCAAGATCATCGAGCCGTTCTGGCGGTCCTCGGAGATCGCGCGAAACGACAGCAAGAGCGCGCTGATCATCGACGTGCCGCCGGCGACCCAGAAGTACTGGCTGAGCTTCTCGCTCGCGAGCGAGGTCTTGCTGCTGTAGACGATATAGAAGAGGCCGAGCGCGAACAGCGAGGCGGCCGCGACCACCCAGCCGACGGGCGACCGGGTGTACGCGCCGAGCTCGCGGCGGAAGATGGTGAAGGTCGCGCGCATTGCTACTCCTTGCCTTTCGCGGCCGGCTTCTCGGCTGGCTCGCCACCCGGCTTGGTGGCCTTGCCCGCCGCCGGGACGGCGACCATGCGGAGGAAGGTGTTCTCGAGGCCGGTCCGGGCCGCCTCGAGGCCGAGCAGGTCGAGCCCGGCGCTGACCACGGCGCGGCTGATCTCGGCGCGCAGGTCGCGCGGCGAGGCGATCGAGACGTGCCAGCCGTCGCCGCGCTCGGTAGCGCCGCTGACGCCGGTGGCGCCCTCGAGCTTGGCGAGCGCCTCGGCGATGACCGCGGCGTGGCCACGGTCGCCGCGCTTGCCGTCCGGCACCCGGACGCTGATGGACACCGAGAAGCCGGTGTCGCCGACGTCGCCCAGTTCGGCCTCGGTGCCGGCGCCCAGGATCTGGCCGGCGCCCAGCACCAGCAGGCGATCGCAGGTCTGGCTCACCTCGGACAGCACGTGCGAGGACAGCAGCACGGTGTGCTTGTCCTTCAGATCGTGGATGAGCTTACGCATCTCGACGATCTGGCGGGGGTCGAGCCCGCGGGTCGGCTCGTCGAGGATCACCAGCGCGGGCCGGTGAACGATGGCCTGGGCCACCCCGACGCGCTGGCGATAGCCGTGCGACAGCGTGCCGATCGGATCGTCGGCGCGCTCGGCCAGATCGGTGACCGCGAGGGCGTCACCGACGCGGGCGGTGCGCTCGCTCGCCGGCACGCCGCGCAGGTCGGCCGCGAACTCGAGGTACAGCCGCACCGGCATGTCGGTGTAAAGCGGCGGGTTCTCGGGCAAAAAGCCGATGCGGCGCCGGACCTCGTGCGGGTTCGACAGCGCGTCGAAGCCGCCGATCTTGACCGAGCCGGCGGTGGGTCGGAGGTCGCAGGCCAAGACCCGCAGCGCGGTGGTCTTGCCGGCGCCATTGAGACCCAAAAAGCCCACCGTCTCGCCCTTATCGATCTCGAAGGAGACCGGGCCGAGCGCGCGCCGGCCGCCGTAGTACTTGGTTAGGTTACTGACTTCGATCATCGGTACCTCTGGGAAACGAAAGCGCTTTTCGCACGACTCGGGTGCGACGGGTGCGACTCGAGCCGCAAAACCGGACCCCTCGAGTCCTCATTCCCAAACTCGCACCTGAACATCCGTTCCCTCCACGGCGGATTCGAGTACGCTGACCGGCTCGTGCCGCGTCCCGTGTCAAATCCGCCCAACCCGTGGGCCTCGACTCACGTCGAGTGGCTCGAGGAGGCGCCGCCCGCGACGCTCGAGATCTTCGAGGAGGACGCCAAGTCGATCCTCGCCGAGAACGACAGCCCCGACATCTCGTTCCGCTACAGCCTCAACCCGTACCGCGGCTGCTTCCACGCCTGCGCGTACTGCTACGCGCGCCCGTCGCACCAGTACCTGGGCTTCGGCGCCGGCACCGACTTCGATCGCAAGATCGTCGTGAAAAAGAACGCGCCCGAGCTGCTGCGCGCGCGCTTCGAGCAGCGGTCGTGGCAAGGCGCGCTCATCGCGTTCTCGGGCGACACCGACTGCTACCAGCCGCTCGAGGTCAGCTACGGCCTGACCAAGCGCTGCCTCGAGATCTGCGCCGATTACGGCAACCCGGTCGGCGTCATCACCAAGTCGTCCGTGATCCGCCGCGACGTCGCGCTGCACGCCCGGCTGGCCGCGACCACCGCGAGCTCGGTGACGCTGAGCATTCCGTTCGCGCGCGACGAGCTGGCGCGGCTCATCGAGCCCTTCGCGGCGCCGCCGTCGCGCCGCTTCGAGTCGATGCGCATGCTGGCCGACGCCGGCGTCCGGGTCGGCATCGCGATCGCGCCGGTCATCCCCGGCCTCAACGACAGCGACCTCCCCGAGCTGCTCGAGCGGGCTCACGCCGCCGGCGCGACCCACGCGTTCATGGTCATGCTGCGGCTGCCGGCCGAGGTGCTGCCGGTGTTTCGCGAGCGCATCAACGAAGCGCTCCCACCCGAGCGAGTCCGCCGCATCGAGCACGCCGTCCAGGAGCTGCGCGGCGGCAAAATGAACGACGCCAACTTCGGCTCGCGCTTCCGCGGCTCGGGCCCGCGCTGGGCCATGATCGAGTCCGTCTTCGACCTCCACCGTCGCCGCCTCGGCTTCGACGTCGCCCACGGCATGACCGACTCCATGCGCGACCCCTCCCCCACCTTCAAGCGCCCCACCGCCCAGCTCGGCCTGTTCGGGTAGTTTCCGTCAGGTCGGGCGGGCGGCCTTGCAGATGGCGACGAAGTCGGCGGCCAGGAGCGAGGCGCCGCCGACCAGGGCGCCGTCGATGTCGGGCTGGGACATGAGCTGGACGGCGTTGTCGGGCTTGACCGAGCCGCCGTATTGCAGCCGCGTGGCGTCGGCCGCCGCCGGGCCGAGCGCCGAGCGCAGCCAGCCGCGGATGAAGGCGTGGACCTCTTGGGCCTGGGCCGGCGTGGCGGTGCGGCCGGTGCCGATGGCCCACACCGGCTCGTAGGCGATCACCAGGCGCTCGCCGAGGTCGGTGGCCAGGCCGCGGACGGCGCCGTCGAGCTGCTGCTCGACGACCACGGTGGTGGTGCCAGCGTCGCGCTGAGCCAGGGTCTCGCCGACGCAGGCGATGACGCCGAGGCCGCCGGCCAACGCGGCGCGCACCTTCTTGCCGACGACCTCGTCGGTGTCGCCGAAGAACTGCCGGCGCTCGCTGTGGCCGACGATGGTCCAGGTGCAGCCGGCGTCGCGCAGCATGGTCGGCGCGACCTCGCCGGTGAAGGCGCCCTTCTCCTCGTAGAAGCAGTCCTGGGCCACCACCGCGAGCGACGAATCCTCGAGGCGCTTGGCGACCGCGTGCAGCGCGGTGAACGGCGGGGCCACGCCGACCGCGACGCCCTTGACCGCGGCGAGCTGGTTCTTGAGCTCGGTGACCAGGGCCAGCGACTCGGCGATGGTCTTGTGCAGCTTCCAGTTACCGACGACGAACGGGGTGCGCATGGGCCGGCATGGTACCGGATCCGCCGGCGGGACGTGATGCCTCGACAGCCCGAGCCAGACGACGTGACCGTGACCGTGACCGTGACCGTGACCGTGACCGTGACCGTTGACCGTGACCGTGACCGTGACCGTCGACGAGCCGGTGGTCTGGGTCTTCGGCTACGGCTCGCTGGTGTGGCGGCCGGCGATGGCGTATCGCGCGCGACGAGCGGCCCGGCTCGAGGGCTGGGCCCGTCGATTTTGGCAGGCTTCGACCGATCATCGCGGCACCCCCGAGGCGCCGGGCCGGGTGCTGACGCTGCTCGAGGCCGACGCGGCGCTGTGGGGCGTGGCCTACGCGATCGCCGAGGCGGACTGGCCGGCGGTCGAGCCGGTGCTCGAGCACCGCGAGCAGCAAGGCTACGCGCGGCTGACGGTGCGAGCGCAGCTCGCTGGCGCCGACCGCGCCGGGCCCATCGTCGAGACCGTCGACGCGCTGCTCTACGTCATGACGCCAGTCAACCCGTATTTCGTCGGCCCCGAGCCGCTGGCGGCGACCGCCGCGGTGGTGCGCGACGCCCACGGCCCGAGCGGCGCCAACCTCGACTACGTCGTCGAGCTGGGCCGCGCCCTCGCCGCCCTCGACGCGCGCGATCCCGAGGTCGACGCGCTGATCGACGCCCTGGCCGCGCCTTGACGCGGCCAGGCCTGCGACACTCCGCGCCCTCATGAGCGGCCCGTCGGACTACGACCTCCCCACCCTCACCCGACGGCAGCGGGTCGCGACCATGGTCGCCTCGCTGCTCGGGTTGCTGCTGGCTGCCTCGACCAGACCATCGTCTCGACCGCCGGGCCGGTCATCCAGCGCGACCTGCACATCGACCCTTCGCTCTACGTGTGGATCACGACCGCGTATCTGGTGGCGTCGACCGTGCTGGTGCCGCTGTGGGGCAAGCTCTCCGACCTCTACGGTCGCAAGCCCATCCTCATCGCCGGCATGCTGATCTTCCTGCTCGGCTCGGCGCTGTGCGGCATCTCGCAGACCACGCTGCAGCTCATCTTGTTCCGGGCCGTGCAGGGCGTCGGCTCGGCGTCGCTGTTCACCAACGCGTTCGCGGTCGTCGCCGATCTGTTCGCGCCGGCCGAGCGCGGCAAGTACCAGGGCATCTTCGGCGGCGTGTTCGGCCTGTCGAGCGTCGTCGGGCCGCTGGTCGGTGGCTTCATCACCGACCGCGTCGGCTGGCACTGGGTGTTCTTCGTCAACGTGCCGATCGGCGCGATCGCGATCGCGTTCGCCGCCGGCAACATGCCCCTGCTGCGCCGCGAGCGACCCGACAAGCCGCGCCTCGATCTCGCCGGCGCCGCCGCGCTGGTGGTCGCCCTGGTGCCGCTGTTGCTCGCGCTCAGCCTCGGCAAGGGCGCGCACTCGACCAACCCGGCCGGCTGGCCGTGGGCGTCGTGGCAGATCCTCGGGCTGTTCGGCGTCGCCGCGGTCGGCATCGTCACCTTCATCCTGGTCGAGCGGGTGGCCCGCGAGCCGCTCCTCGATCTGGGCCTGTTCCGCAACAAGGTGTTCTCGGTGGGCAACGCCGCCGCCTTCACCGCCGGCCTGTCGTTCCTCGGGACGATCGTGTTCCTGCCGCTGTTCATGGTGAACGTGGTCGGGCTGTCGGCGACCAGTTCCGGCCTCACGACCATGCCGCTCACCTTCGGCATCGTCGGCGCCAACATCTTGGCCGGCCAGGTCGTCGCGAAGCTCGGGCGCTACAAGGCGGTGATGATCGTCGCGATGCTGGTGCTCATCGTCGCGTTCGCGGTGATGGGCTTCACGCTCGCCACCGACTCCACGCAGCTGGGCGTCTCGCTCAAGATGATCCTGGTCGGGCTCGGCCTGGGCCCCGCGATCCCGCTGTTCACGCTGGCCATCCAGAACGCGGTCCTACCTCGACAGATCGGCGTCGCCACCTCGACCGCGACGTTCTCGCGCCAGATGGGCGCGACCATCGGCATCGCGATCGTCGGCACGGTGTTCGCGACCACGCTGGCGACCCGCATGCAAGCTGAGCTGGGCGACGCCCCCCACGCCGCGGCGGCCGCGGTCCGCGCGCCAGCGGGCGAAGGCGAGGCCGCGCCGCGCACCGTCACCTTCGACCCGATCGCGATCAAGCGCGGCATCGACGCCAGCTTCGACGCCGAGCGCGCCCAGCTGACTGGCGCAGCGCCGGCCGCGATCGAAGGCCTCGAGCACGCCCGCGCCGAGGCCCTGGCCGGCGTGGACCACACCGCGGCTGGGATCAAGCGCGCGTTCACCGACGCGATGCGCCGCATGTTCCGGCTGTGCATGCTCATCGCGATCCTCGCGCTGCTGATCACGCTCGCGCTGCCCAGCCTGCCGCTCCGCCGGGGCCACGGTCCGCCGCCGGTCGGCGAGTAGCGTTAGGGCCCGCGAGTGGACAAGTCGACCGTTCTCGCGGCCGATCCATCCCGGCTGGCTGCGTTGCCGGTTCCGGTCCTCGGGTCACCTCCGTCGAGGATGCTCCCCTGCGGTCCTCACCGTCGCCTTGC
>Ga0105046_10008032_pt1 | contig 16584 bp, 11 predicted proteins | sample MAT03_FD_78385 | JGI IMG/M metagenome (GOLD analysis project Ga0105046, IMG submission 78385) | Freshwater microbial communities from Lake Fryxell liftoff mats and glacier meltwater in Antarctica - MAT-03 (megahit assembly) | ecosystem: Environmental > Aquatic > Freshwater > Ice > Liftoff...
AGCGTAGCCGCCACGCTCGGGCGGGCTGGCTTTGAGGTGGAGGCCGTCTGCGATGGGCCCGCGGCCCTCGCCGCGATCGCGTGCAAGCGCCCCGATGCCATCGTGACTGACATGCGCATGCCGGGCCTCACGGGCATCGAACTGCTCGAACAGGTGCGCCGCATTGATGACGACCTCCCTGTCGTCATCATGACCGCCTTCGGCACGATCGACACCGCTGTGCGCGCCATCCGCATGGGTGCCTTCGACTATCTCACCAAGCCCTTCGAGGGTGATGAGCTGGTCATCGCCGTTAAGCGGGCTGTTGAACACGCGCGACTCGTCCGCGAGAATGCCGTGCTCCGCGCTGCTTCCGGAGGGCTCAACGGACATGGCGGCGCTCGGGGCGCAAACTCCGATGCTGGCACGGGCCTTGATCGCCTGCTCGGGTCTTCTGATGCGATGAAGCAGCTCCGCGATCAACTCGCGGCAATCGCCGCGTCGCAGGGAACGGTGCTTGTCACGGGCGAATCGGGCGTTGGAAAGGAAGTCGTCGCTCGCGCGATCCACGAGGCATCGGGCCGTCGCGATGGGACGTACCTCGCGGTGAATTGTGCCGCGCTGTCCGAGTCGCTGCTTGAGAGCGAACTCTTCGGGCACGAGCGCGGCTCATTCACCGGCGCTGATCGCCTTCGCAAGGGCCGATTCGAGCTTGCCGATGGTGGCACGCTCCTTCTTGATGAGGTCAGCGAGGTCGCGCCCTCGATCCAGGCCAAGCTCCTCCGCGTGCTCCAGGAGCGCAGCTTCGAGCGCGTGGGTGCTTCGGTCTCAATCGGCGTTGACGTGCGCGTGATCGCGACCAGCAACCGCGACCTCCCCGCCAGCGCCTCCAAAGGAGAGTTCCGCCAGGACCTCTATTTCCGGCTGAGCGTGCTGCCCGTGCGGGTGCCGCCGCTGCGCGAGCGGCGACAGGACATCGAAGAACTCGCGAGACACTTCATCGGGCGCACCTGCCGGCGTGAAGGGCGCACGTGCCTCGACCTTGACTCGCGAGCGGTGAACGCGATGCGCGAGTACGCCTGGCCCGGCAACGTGCGCGAGCTACAGAACATCTGCGAGCGAGCGGTCGTCCTCTCAAGCCTCTCCACGACGCCCGGCATCGTGACCAGCGAGCTGATCGCGCCGTGGCTCGTTGGGATCGGCACAACGGTCCGCGCAGCCCTCGCTTCCAAGGTCGCCACCGCGTTAGACGCGATCGCGCCCACAGACTCTAACCTCCCGGCTGGGGCGGCCCAGCTCGTAGAGCCCAAGTCGCTCGGCGGCACACGCGCGCTCGAGGAGATCGAGCGAGAGGCAATCCTCGCCGCGCTCGATCGCTTCGAGGGCCATCGCCAGAAGACCGCAAGAGCGCTGAAGATCGGGGTCCGGACGTTGGGCCTCAAACTGAAGAAGTGGAAGCAGGACGGAATCGTTCCGATGACGGCCTGATTGATTGTTGGCGTGAGAGCGAGAGCGCTAAAGCTGCGCGGGCGCGGTTTCGAGAGCGCAGTGCGTGCGCAGCCGCAGACCGCTCCTGAGCCTCGAAAGGCGGAGGCCCCGACGGCCCGCCGTTTGCGATTGGTTCGCCGAGTCCGTTGTGGAGCACGTTTGTTGATCCAGGAATTGGCCAATGCCGGAGCCCTGCCCGTACTGGAGAAGTCGCTCCGGTTCGCGGCGGCACGCCAGCGGATTCTGGTCCACAACATCGCCAACTCCGACACGCCCGACTATCGCCCGCTGGAGCTCTCTGTTGATGGATTCCAGTCCGAGCTTCGCCGGGCGATTGCGGCGCGGGATCGTGAGGGCAGTGAGGGGCGCGGCGCGGGGCCGGATCGCGCGCTCGAGTTCCAACGCACGAGGGAGCTCGACGTTCTGGAGGATGGATCGATCACGGCCCGGCCCCGGACTCCCTCGGGCAACATTCTGTATCACGATCGGAACAACCGAGACACGGAACGGATGATGCAGGATCTGGCCGAGAACAACCTGGCGTACCGGACAACGGTGGAACTCATGCGACGCGAGAACGACACGCTCAGGATCGCCATCACGCAGCGCCCGTAAGCACGAAGCCCAGCCAACGAGGATGACGACGCATGTACGGATCGCTCGACATCTCAACCAGCGGCATGATCGCCCAGCGCGATCGCATGACCGCCATCTCCGCAAACATCGCCAATCGAAACTCGGTGATGCCCGACGGCACGCCGTATCGCGCCCGGCGCGTCCACTTTGCGCCGGGTGATCCAACCGCGACGAGCAAGCAGGCGCGGCAGTGGGGCGTGCATGTTTCCCAGGTTGAGATCGATCAATCGCCTCTCAACATGCGACACGATCCATCCAGTCCGTTTGCGATGCGCAGCGGTCTCCACCAGGGCTATGTGCTGGAGTCCAACGTGAATCCCGTTGTGGAACAGGTCAACGCGATCCAGGCGGCCCGGGCCTACGAGGCCAACGCCGTCGCCGCGGAATCGAGCAAGCAGATGGCCGCGCAGGCCCTGAGGCTGCTGGTGGGCTAGTGTGCTGGGCAGATCGTGCCAGAGTTTCGAAGTAAGGTTGCTGGCGACACGCCGCGACGAATGAACGGATGGAACATTCGCCAGCGCTGAACGACAGCGCGGGCGTCACGGAGCGAACGACTCATGCCCGATCCTCTTGGGCTGATTGGTGGGAGTGGGGCAGGCGGCGTGAACAATGGTGTTCGCCCACCGGTTGTCCCGCGCGCCGACGGCCAAGGCCCGTCCTTCAAGGACGTGGTCATGAAGAAACTCGATGAGGTCAACGAACTTCAGCAGAAGGCAACCCAGGCTGTTGAGGATCTGCAGAGCGGCAAGCGCAGCGACGTCGAAGGCGTGATCCTTGCAAGCAACCAGGCCGACAATGCGTTCCGCATGCTTCAGTCGCTGCGAAACCGCATGATGGAAGCCTACGACGAGGTCAAGCAGATGCGGGTGTGATTCCCCACGCGCGGCCTTGCTCGTGCTACAACTCAGCGATGTTTCCCCACCTTGAAGAGAGTTGCTCGATCGCTGGCCTTGCGCTTGCGCCCGATGCGCCTTGGGGCCAGAGCCCGCGGTCGATGATCGCGTGGGTCGCCTTGCGCGGGTTCCGTGCTGTGCAACTCGACGCCTCGCTCGCGGGGATTCGGGCGCGCGAGCTTGATCGCTCGGGCCGGCGCGACCTTGCGGCACTTCTGAAGCGAAGCGGGCTTGGTTTCTCGGGGCTGGACCTCTGGATCCCGCCAGAGCACTTTGCCAACGCTGCGCATGCCGACCGCGCGCTCGCGGCGGTTGTCGGCGCGTGCGAGCTTGCGGCGGAGCTGGCCGTGCTGATGGAAGGGGCGGGCCGATTGGTCGCGGTGGATCTGGCCGCGGTGCCCGCGCCGGGTGTGCTTGAGTCGCTCGCGAGCATCGCCCAGCGTGACGGCATCGAGATCGCCGACCACCGCTGGCCACGGGCCGATCGTACGTTTGGCATCAGCGTGGGCATCGATCCGGCGGCGATCATCGCGAGCGGCGCGGATCCGGCGCTGGAAGTGGCGCGGCTTGCGGCGGCCCCCGCACAGGCGCGATTGAGCGACCTTACCGGAACGGGCCGCACCATTCCCGGCAAGGGACGTCTCGATCTCGCCGGGTATGAGGCCGCGCTCTTCACGCGCGGCTACGCGAGGGCGATTGTTGTTGACCCGCGCGGCCTGCCAATGCACGAGGCGGCAAAGCTTCAGCCGAGGGCCGCGAGCACGTCGTCTGGAATGTCGGCGTTGTTGTAGACCTTCTGGACGTCGTCGAGGTCTTCGAGCGCATCGACGAGATCGATCACGCCCTTGGCCTGCTCGCCGCGCACCAGCACGTTCGTGTCGGGAACCATCGTGAGGCCCGCCTCAACGATCGCGTACCCAGCCTTCTCGATTGCCTCGCGCACGGCGCTGAACGGACCGACCTCGGTGAGGATGGTCCACGGCGACGCGTTGTTATCGTCGTGATCATCGTGATCATCGTGATCATCACGCGCGGGCGGGGGCTGAACATCGAGCGCGCCCGCGCTTGCGGCGCAGTCAACCAGCGCATCCTCAACGACGCCCTTGGGCGCGACGCAGATGCGGCCTCGCGGCTGGAACATGTACGCGACGCAGCCTGTGGCACCCATGTTGCCGTTGGCGTCGGAGAAGGCGAGGCGCACGTCGCCAGCTGTGCGCGTTCGGTTGTCGGTCAACGCGTCGATGATGATGGCAACGCCGCCGGGTGCGTATCCCTCGTATCGGACCGTCTCGTACTGCGACATGTCGCCGCCGCCCGCGCCTTTCTGGATCGCGCGATCAACGACGTCGCGCGGCATGTTGGCGTATCGGGCCTCGTCCATCGCGTAACGGAGCGAGAGGTTGAAGTTTGGATCCGCGCCGCTGTGGCGTGCCGCGACGACGATCGCCCGCGCGACCTTCGTCCAGACCTTCGAGCGTCGCTTGTCAACGACGGCCTTTCGGTGCTTGATCTTGCTCCACTTGTTGTGGCCTGCCAAGGGGATGGTCTCCGGCGATGCGAGCAGACAGAAGTCGGTGCCTGATGCGGTTGTAGGGATGAGCGTTTATGGGTTCGCGGGGTTGTCTCGAAGAGGATCGGGAACGCCCGGAGCGAAGGGAGCAATTGGCGGCTGGAGGCCCTGGTCAAGCGCTTCGAGCTTGCGTGTCACGTTGCCGAGCTCGCGCCGGAGCTTGATAATGAGCGGGGACTCGACGTCCGCGATGGGTCCGGGCTCGCGCGGGACGCGTTTGTCGGCGCGCAGGATTGCTGCGTCGCGCTCGAGGCTCTCAAGCTGTGACTGGAGATAGACCCGCGCTTCGCTCCAGGCTCTGCGTGCCTCGATGGTTCGGTCCGCGCGCCAGAGTGCGTCGCCAAGGTGATCGACGATGGTGTCGTCGCCCACGCCGCCGAACTGCATGGCGCGTTCGAGCAGGCTGAGTGCGCCTTCGACCATGTTGCCGGTTTCGTCGGTGTAGTCCAGGACGTGGCCGCGCTTGTAGCGGACCCACGCGAGGCTGTCGATGACGGAGGCTTCTTCGTTGAGTGTGGTGTACGCGATTGAGATGAGCCGCTCGGCCTCGGCGAGATCTCGGTCTTGCTCGAGCAGCATGTAGCCGAGGTTGTTGCACGTCCAGGGATGATCGGGCTGCAGCGTGAGCGTGTGGCGGTAGAGGGGCTCGGCGACATCGTATCGAGAGAGGCTGTGGGCGCTGCTCGCAAGAGCGAAGCCGATGGTCGCACGCTCTTGGGCAGGATTGTCCGGCATGTCGATCTCGCCGCCGGATCGCTCCGAGATGGCGGCGAGGAGCCGCGCGGGATCACGCACACCGTTTACGAGGCGAAGGCAGTCATCGATGTCGCCGCGCACGAAAGTGAGGCGATACCACTCGTAGAGCAGTTCGGGCGAGCCACCGTCTCGCTGCGATACCTCAGCAAGGAGTGAGAGGAGCGGCGTCGCATCGGGCAATGCGCCGAGCGTGGTGGCGATTGCGACTGTCGCGGCGAGGCGCGCGTCCGCCACCCGCCGCGGGTCCGGTGTGGCACCGGCGGGCATGTTGGTCGAGGCGAGTGAGTCGCCCAGCGCGTCGATGGCGGCGATGAGCGCGGTTGTGTCGTTCGGGCGCGAGAGCGCGATGAGTCGCGCGCGCGTGAGTCCAACATCCGGAGGGAGGACGATGCCGCGAGCGATGACGAGATCAAAGAGCCTCAGCACGGCCGACGCAGAGGTCGGGTCATTGGCCAGAGTCTCGGCGCGAATGCCAGCGACCATCCGCGTGAGTTGCGAGAGCTGCGCGGGCGTGAGTGGCGCGTCCGCCGGGAGGCGCTCGCCGAGGGCGCGGGCCGCGGCCTCGGGCTTGGAAGCTCTGAGCAGCACATCGGCCAGCTCGATGGTGTTTGCGGCGGTGGGAGGTGCGGCCTCGAGCCTCTCCCGCGCGAGTTCGATGGCACGCTCGGGCTGCTTTAGCGCATCTGCGACGATTGCCTCGCGGGCCGAGCCCCACTCGGGCAGTGGCCAACGCTCTTGCGAGGTTTGGAGCAGTGCCTCGCCCTCGGCGGCGCGGTCGGTCGCAGCGAGAAGTCGCGCCAGGGCGATCACCACCAGCGGAGCATCGGGACGGCGTTCGAGCTTAGCGCGAAGGACGGCCTCGCCCTTGGTTGACAGCTCCGGCGCTGTCCCGGCGGCACGCTCCCAGATCAGTGCAAGCGTTGTGATCACGCCCGGTGGCTCTGGATTCTGTCGGGAGAGATCATCAAGGAGCGCGATGGCCTGAGGCCAGAGCGAGCGGCCCCCGAGCTCGCGCGACTGCTCGACGCGGAGCAGCCAGGCCGAGGCGTTGCTCGAGCGCAGCTCGCGAATGAGGGCCGCGAGCTTGGTGTTGTCCGCGATCGGGCCGCGCGGCGCGTACAGGCTGAACAGGACGCTCGCGGCGTGTTCCTCGCCCGGATCCGCTGTGCGAACGAGTCGCAGCAGCCGCTCGGCCTCGCGCACGCCAGAGAGCTCTCCGGTGCGAAGGTGGAGGTCCGCCAGCGTGAGTGCCATCGGCACGTCTGGCTCGGTTCCTGCGGCGGCGGTGAGTAGCGCCATCGCCTCGGACCAGCGGCCCAACTCTGAGAGGACCATGGCACGCTCTCGCACGATCGCGTGAGATTGCGCGGCTTCGGGAAGTGCGGCGAGCTGGGCGAGCGCCGCGTTTGCCTCGCCGAATCGGGCGGATCCCGCCGCGGCCCAGGCGCGAGCGAGGAGAAGCGTTGCGTTCCCATCGCTGCCTCGCGCGGCGATCTCTTGAGCAAGATCATGCTTGCCAAGCTCGCGCGACAGGTGCGCGGCGCACGCAATGCTGCCCGCGTCCGCGCTCGATCCCAGGCGATCGAGCAGGCCCGCGAGCGACCGGCCACGCAGTGTGAGGATGGCGGCGGCGCGACGGGCACTCTCCGGGTTGCTTGCGACTGCGCGCTCGATCAACGCCGCGGTTTCGACCGAGTCCTGCGTCACGCCCGCCCGATCGGCGGTGTCAAGCAGCGTTGCGAAGAGCTTATCATCGAGCGGGGCACCCGAGAGCGCATCCAGGAGCAACGACTGCGCGCGATCTGGCGAGAGCGATGATGCGAGTGTGAGCGTAAGTCCGCTCAGGACGCGAGCGCTGGCGCCCGCGGCGGCCAGCTCGGAGCGGACCGCCGCGAGAGCCTCGCCCATGGCGGGCCCTGCTTCGCTGGACTCTGCGATGTGCGCGATGAGCGTGGGGTCCGCTGGATCCAGGCGGCCCGAGGCAACGCGGACGCGCTCGACAATCATGCGAGCGGCGCGTGCGGACTGGCCTTGCCGCAAGAGAATGTCGATCTGCCTGAGGGCAAGGGCGCCGGGATCGGCGAGTGGAGCACGCGATGCTTGGTCGTACGCCTCTGCCGCGGTGCGGAGGTCGTCTTCTGCGACGGCCCAATCACCGGCTCGCTGCCAGAGATCGCCGCGACGGCGCTGGGTCTCACTCACTTCGGGGCGGCGGCGGTCGCCCTGATCGATGGTGTCGAGGCCGCGCAAAGCCGAGGGGAGCAAGGCGACGCCCGCAGCGCGATATCCCTCGCTCCAGAGGACCTGAGCGAGGTCGGCCTCGATCGTGGGCAAGAGCCATGGGTCGTCAATTGCAACAGCGCGGGCCTGCGCCAGCAGGATCAGTCCTTCGGATGCGCGCCCAGTTCGTGCGAGTTCTCGGCCCGAGAGCCAGAGCGGGCGCGGCTCGTGCAGGCCGAGTTCGACGGCGCGGCGGAAGCTCGTGACCGCAGACAATCGCCGCCCGGCGTTCCACTGTGCCTCCCCAAGCGTGCGCCAGGGCGGGGCGGAACCAGGATCAAGACGCGTCGCAGATTCCAGGTCCGTGATGGCTCCCGCGGCATCACCGGAGAGGAGCTTGGAGCGACCGCTTGCGTACGCGCGAAGCGCTTCGATTGGGGGGAGTTCGGCCTCGGCGTCGTCGGGCTTGGACGCTTGAACCGCAAGCTCCGAAGCAAGCGAGCGCAGCACATCATCGAGCGATCGTTCGGAGCGGTCGCTCGGGGCCGGCGCGGCCTCGATGCTGATGAGACGGCGCGCCGCGATCGCACGCGCATCGGGTCGGCGCGACTGCTGTTCGACGAGCTCATCGAGCATCGCGCGACCCGGCGGCGAGTTCGCGGCTGCGACGGTGCTGCTGGACTGGGGCTTGTCGCCCGAGCGGGGAGCGTTTCCGGCGCAGGCGACGAGCAGTGCGGGCGTGCACGCGGCGAGCGAGAGTGCAATGACGGATGCTCGCGACAGCGCGGCCGCGCGTGAGATGGCCGCCACGCGCGATCGATCTGCGGTCTTCGGAATCGTGATACGTCCGGGTTCAGTCACGGATCACCCCTTGGACTTGGAGGCTCTTGAGCTGGGAGCGGACTTGGCTCCCTGGGACGAAGTGGCGCGAGCCTTTTTCGCGCGCGGTGCGGTCTTGCGCGCGCGGCGTGTCGCGGGTGAGTCGGTGGCGACTTCGTGCGGTTTGGGCGCGTGGCCCTCTTCGTCGGACCATGACTGGAAGAGCCTGTGGATCAGGCTGGCCTCGGACGTCTCGATGTTCCTGCCGATCCAGTTGCAGGCTTCGTGGATTGGCGCGTCGTCCTCGAGCACACCTTCGCGTGCGAGGAGTGCCGCGAGGCGCGAATCGAGCGGGACGCACGGGATCGAGAGGCAACCGAGCGCGACGCGCGACGCGGCGTACTTCGTGACGCCCTCGATCGATTCGAGGTACGCGCGGGCTTCTTTCGCGGGCTGGCCTGCGAGGTGCTCGAGCGTGACGGTGTGCTGCCGACGCTGGATCTCCCAGAGTGCGGCCTTGATGCGCAGCGCACGCTCGGCCGCGGCGGGATACCGATCGCCGATGCACGAGGCAATCTCCATTGGCATCCACACGCGCAGCTCGTTGGCATCCACCACGCCCTCGGTCAGGCGCTTCATTGCGGACCGCGCGGCGGTGGTAGAAGAATCACCAAGCAGCAGCGCGTAGACCAACTCGGTGATGATGGGCTCGCCGAGCGAGCCGGGCGCGTGCTGGAAGTGCGTCGGCGCATCAGCGGCGCCTGCCTCGGTGCGATCCGCGGCGCGTAGGCGCTTGATGAGCTGCGCGAGCTTCTTGGGAGAGCCAACGGCTTTGCTCACGACGCCTGATCCTCCTTGCGCGAGTCCTTGGGCCGAGACCATCCGCCCGAACTGGGCGGAGATGGACGGGCCGCGGGGTCCGGGCTGGCGATTGGATTGTTGCCCTGATCGGAGGGCTTCGCGTGATCATGTGTGTGATCATGATCATGATCAGGATCAGTATCAGGATCGTCCGAGTCATCCTCTTGGCCTGGGCCGTTTGGATTGACGTGCTCGACGACGATGCCCTTGGCATCCAGCTCGTCGCGAACGCGGGCGAGGTCGCCCAGGATCGCCGCTTCCTTCTTGATCGAAGAGTCGCCCTGGAAGACAAACTCGGGGAGCTTGCGAGCGGCGACAAGATCGCCGACCTCGCGCCGGATGAATCGTGCCGCGGCCTGCAGGCCATGGAGCGTCAGGACTTCCTTCTCGGCGGGGAAGACTGAGATGTTGATGACCGCGTGGGCGAAGTCGCCGGTCACCTTGACGCTGGTGACGGTGATGAGGCCCGCGATTCGCGGGTCGTGGAAGCCGCGGGAGATGACCTCCCGAACGCCTCGCTCGATCACGGCCGACATCTGCTCGATCTTTCGGTTCATGGGCGGTCGCCCCGGTGGGCCTCCTGTTGGGCTGAGTTGTTCAGAGGCTTGCTGGGCACGAGCCGAGGGAGTTCAGAGAGGCCGAGGTCGAGGTCGGGAAGATCAACGCCTGCGAGCATGTCGCTGGCGAGGGCCGCGGCGTCGGCAGACGGGATCTGAAGCGAGTCCGCGTTGGCAACGGCCTCGCCCGCGTCGTCTGAATCCATCTGCGGATCGTGCAGCACCTCGCGGCGCGTGTCGCCGAGCTGCGCCTCGTGCAGCGCCCTGAGCTTGAGCGTGATGCGGTCGAGCGTCTGGCCGATGTGCTTGCCATCGCATCCGACCACCGCAAGGGCAAGTCGCGCCACGCCGATGCGATCATGCAGCGCGACTTCCGCAACGGAGACCTGATGCTCGCGGTGCAGCCGGTCCTTGAGAGAACTGACGACAGAGCGTTTGTCCTTGAGCGAAGTGGCGCCGCGAAAGAGAAGCTCGAACTGGAGGATTCCGATGATCATGTGGGGGTAGGCACCGGGGATTCGGGACTGGGCGTAGAGAAAGAGGTTCGAGGTGTTCGCAAAGACGCGCCCTGTTGGTAAACGACTACGCAGGCGTTGGGTTCAGGCGGGCCTTTGGAGACTCGCTCGAGCGATCCCGCAGAGTCTGCGGCACCGCGACGGTGTGCTTTCCCACCGATGCCCAGTGCCCAGTCCCCATCACCTTCCCCAACTCACAGAGTCCGCTTGATCTCGACCTTCTTGTAGCACTCGAGGACGTCGCCCTCCTTGATGTCGTCGTATCCGTCGATCTTCATGCCGCACTCCATGCCAGCGCGGACTTCCTTGGCGTCGTCTTTATGGCGCTTGAGCTGGGCGAGCTTGCGGTCGTGCTCGATGACGATGCCGTTGCGTGTGACGCGGATGAGCGCGTCGCGCGCCACGGTGCCGTCGGTGATGTAGCAGCCGGCGATCGAGCCGACCTTGGTGACCTTGAAGACCTGGCGAACCTCTGCGTGGCCCAGAACTTCCTCGCGAACTTCGGGGGCGAGCATGCCCTCGGCGGCTTTCTTGAGATCCTCGGTGATGTCGTAGATGACCTGGTACGTGCGGATCTCGACGCCCTTCTGCTCGGCGATGGCGCGGGCCTTGCCGGAGGGGATGACGTTGAAGCCGATGATGATGGCCTTGCTGGCGTCGGCAAGGATGACGTTGCTCTCGTTGATGCCGCCGACGCCGCTGTCGATGACGCGGACCTTGACCTCTTCGCTCTTGATCTTCTCGCACTCGCTCTTGAGGACGTCGACCGTGCCCTGCTGGTCGGTCTTGAGGATGATGCGGATTTCCTTAGAGTCGGACTCCTGGCTCTTGAGCTGGCTGAACATGGAGTCCAGCGTGAGCTTGGGCTGGGCCAGCGTGGTGTGGCGCTCGCGCTGGCGACGCTGCTCGGCGGCCTCCTCGGCCTGCTTGAGCGAGGGCGTGACGTAGAACTTGTCGCCCGCGTCGCAGACCTCGTTGATGCCCGAGATCTGGACCGGCATCGGCGGCAGGGCCTCCTTGATGCGGTTGCCCTTGTCGTCGGTGATGTCGCGTACGCGGCCAAAGGAGCGGCCCATCACGACGAAGTCGCCGACCTTCAGGCGGCCCTGCTGTAGCAGGATGCTCGAGACCGCGCCGCGGCCTTCCTCGACCTTGGCCTCGATGACGGTGCCCTGCGCGGGACCGTCGAAATCGGCCTTGAGGTCCAGGAGCTGGGCCTGGTAGTCCAGCGTTTCGAGAAGTTGCTTGACGCCCACGCCCGAGGAGGCGCTGGTGCGGACGATCTCGGTCTCGCCGCCCCACTCAACGGGGTTGAGGCCTGCCTTGGCGAGCTCGCCCAGAGTCTTCTGGATCTGGTTCTCGGTGGCGTCGGGCCGGTCGACCTTGTTGAGAGCGACGACGATGGGGACCTTAGCGGCCTTGGCGTGGTTGATGCTCTCGATCGTCTGGGGCATGACGCCCTCGGGGGCGGAAACGACGAGCACGACGACGTCGGTGATCTTGGCGCCGCGGGCACGCATGCCGGTGAAGGCCTCGTGGCCGGGCGTGTCAAGGAAGACGATCTGCTTGGAGACACCCTCGACCTCGACCTGCGCGACGAAGGCGCTGGTCTTCTGCGTGATGCCGCCAGCCTCGCTCGCCGCAACCTTGGCGTTGCGAATCTTGTCCAGGAGGCTGGTCTTGCCATGGTCCACGTGGCCGAGGATGGTGACGACGGGGCCGCGGCGGCGCTCGTCCTTGCGGTCGCGGTTGGTGAACTGCGAGCTGACGGTCTCCTCGGCGGTCTTGGCCTCGACGACCTCAAGGTCGATGTCAAACTCCATCATGACCTCGACGGCCTTCTCGACCGGCATCGGGGAGTTGATGGTCAGCATCAGGCCCTGGACGAAGAGCTTCTTGATGATCTCGGCACCCTTGACGCCCGTGACCTCCGAGAGATCCTTGACGGTGAATGGGGCAGAGATGCGGACGCGACCCTCGGCCGGGCCGCCCTCGGCCGCGGACTGGCCGGGCTTCTTGAGGTCGAGCTTGCGCTTCTTGAGGAAGCCGCCCGCGCGGGCCAGACGCTCCTCGCGCTCGATCAGATCCTGCTCGCTGAAGACGCCCTGCGGCGGGCCGGACCACTCGGCGGAGAGGCCGCGACGGCGCTCGGGCACGCCCGCGCCGCTCGACCGCTTGTTCGCGGCCGAGGAGGAGGTGCTGGTGCCGGGGCGGTCGTTACGACGTGGCGAGCGGCTGCGATCATCATCACCAGCGGCGCCCGGCGGACGCGGACCAGCACCGGGCGCGCCCGCGGGAGCGCCGGGACGGCGCGGTCGCGGTGCCTGCACCTGCTCGGGTGCTTCGACTCGGACGACCTTGGGTCCGCTGAGCTTGACGGCAGTCGGGGTGACGAGCTTCTGACCGGCGGGCGCGACGCTCATGGGACGCATCGGCACGTTCATCGTGGCCGGGCGAACTGGCGCGGGAATGGCGCGAGGACCAAGCGGCCCCTGCGACGGGCTGGCGGAACCGGGACGCACAACCGTGCCGGGTGCGCCGTAGGCGGGTGCAGTGGGCGCAGAGGCGCCTGAGCCTGGATTGGTTGCGGAACTAGTCGAAGCCGGTGCCGCAGAGGAAGCTTCGGGCGTGCCGGGCGTGGCAGGACTGGCGGGGGTCGAGCCAGGGCGCGTCGTCGCTGGGCGGGACTGGGCCCGAGCTGCCATCGAAGCCGCCATCGAGCTCGCCATAGAGGAGGCCATGGACGAAGGCGGGGAGACTGGAGCCGCCGGCGCGATCGGAGTGAGGGGAACGCTCGTGGCGCGCAGTGCTCCCGATGACTTCTCGGAAACGCCATCGATCTCTGGCTCGGTGGTGGTCGATGCACGCAACGTTGCGGGGGAGGATGCTTGCGGCTCGGGCTGCGTCTTGGACGCGGGCTGCGTCGCCGCGATAAGCGAGACCGGCGCAACAGCAACGGCGGGCGTGGCGGCGATGGTGGGGGAGGCGTTTGCGTGTGTGGTGCCCGTGGTCGGGCTGGCCGCGCCGTGTCCGACCGCCGCGTCGGCAGACGCGGAATCGGAGGTTGCGCGATCTAGCACGGCCGTGCCGCCGGAAGTCTGAGAATCGGTGGTGCCGTTAGTGTGGTCGTCGCCGGTTTCGCCATCCTTCCGCGTGGCGCGGCGGCGCGTGGTCTTGGCCTTGACCTCTTCGAGGTTGACCATGGTTGATTGCTCGACGGCGGTCACCGTCGTGCCCTGCTCGTGCGCGGAGAACCACTCGCGGATCGTGGCCTCAAGCCCGGCGGAGACCGCCGACATGTGGCCCTTCACGATGCTCTCGGGGATTCCTTCGGCGTGGCACTTTGCCACGATCACCTTGGAATCCACGCTGAGTTCCTTCGCCAACTCGAAGATCCGCTTCTGCTTAGCCAAGCATCGCTCCAGACCGACACGGGACGACAAACCTGAACCATCTGGCTACGCCGCGCGGCTCCACCGCCGCCGACGCACAAACTGACCGATCCAACACTGCAAAGCCTAACGCAGACAAAACTCCAAAGCTCTCACTCAGCGGCCGAGGATGTCCGACGCCCTCGACTCCGCATTTCCGTCCATCACGGGCGCCGCGACCGCGGGTGCCGCGATGGGCGCATCGCCCAAAGAGCCAGCGCCCAGGATTGCCGATGCCGCGTCCTCGCCCGCCGCGACGCCGCCCTCCAGGGCCTTGCGGGCCATGTCGGACTCCTCACGCATTCGGCGTTCCTTCGCTTCCTTGTCCTTGAGCTGCTGGGTCGCAACTTCCTTGGCCTTGATCGAGCAGGTCTCGACGACCTGGTGGGCCTTGGCCTCATCGACCTCGAGCTCGGTCATCAGCACCTCGATGCCGACTTCTTCGACATCGAAAACGCTGACCATGCCCAGGGCCGCGAGCTTGTCGGCGTGCTTCTCGGTGACGCCCTCGATGCTCTGGATCGTCTGGTACATCGTCTCGACGCCCTTGGTGAACTCCTCGGGGGTCAGGATGTCAACATCCCAGCCGGTGAGACGTGCCGCGAGACGCACGTTCTGGCCGCGCTTGCCGATGGCGAGGCTGAGCTGGTCGTCGCGGACGACGACGGTGGCCCGGCCAAGCTCGAAACAGAGGCTGACCTCGGCGACCTCGGCGGGCTTGAGGGCGTTCTGGATCAGGATCTGGCTGGACTCGTTCCAGCGGACGATGTCGATCTTCTCGCCGTTGAGCTCATCGACGATGTTCTTGATGCGCGAGCCTCGGACGCCGACGCAAGCTCCGACCGCGTCGACCTTGCTGTCGATGCTCGCGACGGCGATCTTCGTGCGGTATCCGGCCTCGCGTGCCATCGCCTTGACCTCGATGATCTTCTCGGCGACCTCAGGAACCTCGACCTCGAAGAGTTTCTTGATGAAGTCCGGGTGAGCGCGGCTCAGGACGATCTTGACCTGGCTGCCGGCGTCGCGGACGTCGAGGATCAGGCAGCGGACGCGGTCGCCGGCCGTGAACTGCTCGCCGGGAATCTGCTCGCTGCGAGGCATGAAGCCCTCGGCGCGGTCGATGGTGACGACCAGCGCGCCACCCTCGTAGCGCTGGGCGGTGCCCGTCACGACCTCTCCCATCCGCTTGGAGAAGTCTTCCATGATCGAGTTGCGCTCGTCGTCGCGGAACTTCTGGATCATGACCTGCTTGAACGTCTGGGCGGCGATGCGGCCGAAGGCTACGGGCTCCATGACGAGGGGCTGGCTGTGTCGCGTCATCTCGAACTTGCCGGTGGCCTGATCGAGAACGCAGGCGAACTCCTCGGTGTCGAGCGTGTTGTAGTACTTGCGGGCCGCGGAGACCATGGCCTGCTCGAGGTCTCGGATCAAAAGCGAACGATCGATGTTGCGGTCACGCGCAATCGAGTCGAGGATCCGCATCATTTCCTGGGTGTTCATCGGCCTGATTCCTAAATTGTTCTGTCTACTCGGGTTGTCTGCTCGGGTTGTTGAGTTGTCGAGATGTCGAGCGTGCGATCCGTCTGCCGTCCAGTCCTTGCGTCTCGCCTCTTCTCAAGAGGAACGAGGGTTGTCTGCTCCAAAGCCTGCTGCGCAACGCGACAACGGCCTTGGCGTCCTTGAACGCCATGGACGATACCCCGCGCCACCGAGCTACCTCGGGGGAGCGAGCGCCGCCGCCCAATCTGGGCAGCGGCATGGTTGTGCCGCTGCTAGACGGGGAGGAGGAGCGAAGTGCCAGCGATGAGGCAAAGCCTCGTCGAATGGTTCCGCTCAACGCTCATGGGAGATCGCCACAGACGACATGGCCCGCATGAAGTTGCTCCAGCCGGACATCGGCGCGGTCCAACCGCGACGGTGCCCGCCGTTTCCAGACGAAGTGTAGGGGACCCGTCCGGGATTCGCCACTACTCAAGATGTGGATCCTGGCATCTGGAGTGTCGTGCCGCAGTCCTGCCAGAGCCGAACCAACTCAATGGCGCGATGTGCGTTCGGGCGGAAACAGGGCGAGTGGTCAATCCCGGTCGCGTGGCGTTACCGCCCGCGTGATGCGCAACGCCCGCTGGCCCTTGAACTGACCGATCTGGGCCAGGAACTTGCGTTCCCCCTCGATGCAGACCGTCACCGGCTGGGTCGCGCCACGCTCGGTGGTGATCAGGTCGCCGGGCGTGAGCTCGAGCAGGTCCCGGAGTGTGATGGTGGTGGTCGCGAGAACGCCTCGGACCTCGACCGGCGCCCGCCCGAGCGAGTTCTGGAGGTTGTCCTTCACTTCCTTGGTCCGCTGGTTCTTCGCCGTTGAGAACCAGGATTGGCTGGAGAGGTGCTCCATGACCGGCTCGATGACGTTGTACGGGATGCAGAGGTTCATCGTTCCCGCGCGATTGGATAGCTTGAGCTCAAACCCGATCACGACCACCACCTCATTCGGCGGCACGATCTGCACGAGTTGCGGATTGCTCTCGGTCGCGGTGATGTTGAAGTCGAGCTTGCGCAGCGACGCCCATGCCTCAGACAACGCCGTCAGGCCGCGCTTGGTCACGTTGCCGATCAGCCGTGTCTCGATCAGCGTCATCGGGCGCTGCGGGATGAAGAGCTCGGCGCTGTTGCCCCCCAGCAGCCGGTCGATGATCGGATAGATGATCAGAGGAGAGATCTCAAGGCACATCTGCCCCTCAAGCCCCGTCGACTCGATCAGGTTGAAGCTCGTCGGGTTCGAGAGCCCCTGCGTGAACTCGGAGTAAGTCATCTGTTCGCACGAGGCGACCTTGACCTCCACAATGGTCCGCAGAAATCCCGAGA
>Ga0105046_10008033_pt1 | contig 16584 bp, 12 predicted proteins | sample MAT03_FD_78385 | JGI IMG/M metagenome (GOLD analysis project Ga0105046, IMG submission 78385) | Freshwater microbial communities from Lake Fryxell liftoff mats and glacier meltwater in Antarctica - MAT-03 (megahit assembly) | ecosystem: Environmental > Aquatic > Freshwater > Ice > Liftoff...
GCTATGTGCCCGACCGCGACTGGTTCATCCAGAAGGCCATCGCCGGGTGGCTGCGCGAGTTGTCGCGGCACGACGCCCCGCGTGTCCGCGCGTTTCTGGCCGCGCATGGCGAAAGCATGAAGCCCTTTGCCCGCAAGGAAGCAGCCAAACACCTGTAAGGTGTCCCTGCACGCATCACCCGGCCAAAGATGCCTGCCTGCACGCATCCTGCCCCGGATCCAGCCCCCATTGCCCCGATCATGCGGCGCCGCCACGTAGGGTGCGCATCCTGCGCACCGCCTCCGGCGACAAGGTGCGCAAGATGCGCACCCTACGCAAGCATCGGCGGCCTTGCGTCCATCCACGCCGCTTGAGCCCCGGGCCGAGGCGACCGCCGCATGCACCGCCGCCTTTGGGGACACACGCGTCGCCACGTAGGGTGCGCATCCTGCGCACCGCCCCCGGCGACATGGTGCGCAAGATGCGCACCCTACGCAAGCATCGGCGGCCTTGCGTCCATCCACGCCCCTTGGGCCCGGCCCGAGGCGACCGCCGCATGCACCGCTGCCATCGAGCGCAATCCGTCCACCGCCGTGGGATACAGGTTCGCCGCCGGGTCCGGCGTGCGGCCGTCCTTGCGGGCGGCGATCACCTCGGCCAGGTCGCTGTAGATGTTGGCAAAGGCCAGCGGCATCCCCTCGGCATGGCCCATGGTCACGCGGCTGGCGCGGTCGGCCTCGGGCGACAGCCCGGCCTCGCCGCGTTCGATGATCTGGTTGCGCCCGCCGACCGGCGTCCAGACCAGCTGGTTCGGCTGCTCCTGCGCCCAGCGCAACCCGCCCTTTTCGCCGAACACCTGCAGGGCCAACCCGTGCATCCGACCCGCCGCAACGGACGAGGTCCACAATCGGCCCACGGCACCGCCATCCATGCGAAACGCCACCAGCGCGTCATCCTCCAGCACGCGACCCGTTACCGTGGCGGCGAAATCGGCCGAGAGGCGCGTCACCTCTTGCCCGGTGACAAAGCTGGCCATGTGCAGCGCGTGGATGCCACAATCGGCAAACTGTGCGCTGACACCGGCCTGCGCGGGGTCATAGCGCCAGCGGACGCGCGGGTTGTCCATGTCGGCGGCATTGGCATGGTGGCCATGCGCAAACTCGGCCACCACCACCCGCACCGCGCCCAGATCGCCCCGCACCACCATCGCGCGCATGTGGCGGACCAGCGAATAGCCGCTATAGCCGTAATTCACCGCGCAGACCTTGCCCATCCGGTCGGCCAGCCGGACGATCTCTTCGCCCTCGGCAACGGTCATCGTCATCGGCTTTTCGCACAGCACGTTGAAGCCGGCGGCCAGAAAGGCGCGGGTGATCTCGAAATGGCTGGCATTGGGCGTCGCCACCGTCACCAGATCACAGCGGTCGGGGCGATCCCGTTCGCCTGCCAACATCTCGCTCCAGTCGCCATAGGCGCGGTCGGGGGCGATGCCCAGCGACCGGGCATAGGCGCGCCCCTGGTCCGGGCGGTGGTCCAGCGCGCCTGCAACCATGGTCCAGGCCCCGTCAACCGCAGCGCCCAGGCGGTGCGCCGGGCCGATCTGGCTGCCCTGCCCGCCGCCGACCATTCCCCAAGACAGTCGCGCCATCGCCCCTTGCCCCTTGTCCTTGCAACCGGTTGCAAGTGCGGTTTAAGGCGGCCCGCCCCGCCGGTCAAGCCGGGCCGGTCAAGTCGGGCCGCTCAAGCCGGGCCGCTCAAGCCGGGCCGCTCAAGCCGGGCCGGTCAGGCCGGGTCGTCACGCGGCGGCCAGCCCGCCATGGGTGTTCAGCAGATAGCGTGAAAAGACCGGCCCGCAGGCGGCCCCCAGGGCGCGGGCATTGCCGCCCACTTCGCCCTCTTCGATAACGGGGACCATGATGCCGCGCGTGTCAAAGCCTTTGACGGCGCTGCGCATTCCCGCGACCAGTTGGCTGCGCACCCCGGGCGGAAAGGCCCCGTCGACCAGCACCGCCTCCATGTCGATCACGGCGGCGACGGTCAGCGCGGCCCGCGCCATTTCGCGCGCCGACAGCGCGATCCAGTCGGTCAGGATGGCGCCAAAGCCCGACCAGTCCTGCGGCTGATCCCACAACTGGCGCGGATCGAAACCGGCGGCGCGCAACCGCGCCTCGAGCAAATAGATCGAGGCGACATCCAGCAACTGGCACGGCTTTCCGTCCGGCCCAAAGGCCGGCAAGGGGCCAAAGGCACCCGCATTGCCGAACCGCCCTTCATAGACCGAGTGGTTGATCACCACGCCGCCGCCGATGAACGAGCCGACATAGAAATAGGCAAAATCACGGTAACCGCGACCCCGGCCATAGACGTGTTCGGCCCGGCAGGCGGCGGTGGCATCGTTTTCGATATAGACCGGCAGGTCGGAAAACCGGGCAACCTCGGTCGCGATATCAAGCCCTTCCCAAGTGGACAGATCGGCCGCAGAGGCTCCGAACACCTCGTGCCAGTTCCAGATCTGCCAGGGCATCGCGATGCCGATGCCCGCAACGCGGGCACGTTCATCCGGGGACAGCGGGGCGTTGAACGCCGCCAGGCCATCCTGCAGGAACGCCAGAATCGTGCCCGGCAACGGATAGCGATAGGTGCTTTGCAACTGGCCGCGCACCTGGCCCAGAAAATCGGTCAGCACCAGGTCCGCGCTGCGCCGCCCGATCTTGAGCCCCACCGACAGCACGCCACCCGCCGCCAGGCGCATCGGCACCGCCGGTTTGCCGACCCGGCCCCGCTGCGGATCGCCCCGGCTGATGAAACCGTCCTGTTCCAGCCCGCGCAGGATTACCGACACCGTTTGCGGCGACAGGCCCGACACGCGGGCCACATCGGTGCCCGGCATCGCGCCCTGACGCTGCAGCAGCGACAGGATCAGCCGCGCGTTGTGGTCGCGCAACCCCTGCTGATTGACCCCCGCCCCAAGCCCGCCACCGGGCCCGGGCAAGTCCGGCCGCTCCATGCTCCGGTCCTCCCCCGGGGCATTGTGGCGTCGAGTCGATTAATAAATCAACCTGATTTATTTATTGACCAACCACTGCGAATCGGTTTTTTTAGCGGCAATTCCGCAGCAGGATCTGCCAAGCGGAAGAGCGACGGGTGAACACGCCCGCCGAATGCGTTTTGGGAGGAACCAAATGAAGAAGCTTCTGGTCAGCACTGCGCTGGCGTTTGTCGGCATGTCGGGCGCGGCCTTTGCCGCCGACACCGTCTGCCTGATCACCAAGAACAACACCAACCCGTTCTTCGTGAAGATGAAGGAAGGCGCCGAAGCCGCCGCCACCGCTGCGGGCCTGGAATTCCTGGCCTTTGCCGGTGTGATCGACGGCGACGCCTCGCCCCAGATCGACGCGATCGAAAACTGCGTCATCGCCGGGGCGCGCGGCATCCTGATCACGCCCTCGAACGACTCGGTCGGCCCTGCGCTGATCGCGGCGCGCGAAGCGGGCATCCTGGTCATCTCGCTGGACACGCCTCTGGCTGACACCAATGCGCAGGACATCACCTTTGCCACCGACAACTTTGAAGCCGGTCTGCTGATCGGCCGCTGGGCTGCGGCGACGATGGGGGCGGATGCCGCAACCGCGCGCATCGGCATGCTGAACATCAACGCCGACAACATCTCGGTGGATGTGCTGCGCGACACCGGGTTCCTGGTCGGCTTTGGCATCGAAGTACCCGATCTGACGGTTCTGGGTTCGGAAACCGATCCGCGCGTGATCGGCCATGAAACCTCGCAGGCCTCGGTCGCAGGCGGTGTGACGGCGATGGAAAACCTGCTCGCCATCGATCCGACCATCAACCTGGTCTACACGATCAACGAGCCCGCCGCCGAAGGTGCCTATCAGGCGCTGCAGGCCGCCGGTATCGAAGGCGTGATGATCGTGTCGGTTGACGGTGGTTGCCCGGGCGTCGAAAACGTCGCGGCCGGCATCATCGGCGCGACCAGCCAGCAGTATCCGCTGCTGATGGCGTCCAAGGGCATCGAGGCCATCGTGGCCTTTATCGCCGATGGCACCCGTCCGACCGTGACCGAAGGCCTGAGCTTCTTCAACACCGGCGTGAACCTGATCACCGACGCGCCCGCCGAAGGCGTGCCCTCGCTGACCAGCGCCGAAGGGCTGGAGCTGTGCTGGGGCTGATGCCCTGACGTTGCCGATGACCTGAACGACAAGGGGCGGCAGCAATGTCGCCCTTTGCATCACCGGCCCCCCCCCAACAATCGTTGCCGATAGTGCTATGCGCCTGCCTGCGGGGTGGCTAAGCTTGGCGAAAAGAACGCGCAAATCCTCGGTCCAGGGACGGCCTGCAGCATGAATCAACCCGACGACCCCCCCAAAACCGTTTCGGATTTCGAGGCCAGGCTGAATCAGGCGGACAAGGCGGTTGCGTCCTTTGCCAAGGACGACAACTCGGCCCTGGCGATCATCCGCAACCGCCTGCGCGAAAATCCGACCCTGATCCCGGCGCTGGTCCTGCTGCTGAGCGTCGTGATCTTCAGCCTTGTCGCGGACCGGTTCATGACGCCGGGCACGCTGTCGACCATCATGAAGCAGATTACCGTCACCGGCATCGTCGCCATCGCGCAGACGCTGGTGATCCTGACGGCGGGGATTGATCTGTCGGTTTCGGCGATACTGGTGCTGTCATCGCTGGTGATGGGCAAGGTGTCGGTTGAACTGGGGATGCCCACGGGCCTGGCCATCACGCTGGGGCTGGCCGTGGGCGGTGCGATGGGGTGGCTGAACGGGGTGCTGGTCACTTACATCAAGCTGCCACCCTTCATCGTGACGCTGGGCACGCTCAGCATCTTTTCGGCGCTGAAACTGTGGTATTCCGGGTCGCAGTCCATTCGACCCAGTGACATAACCGCAAATGCGCCAGAGTTGTTGCTGTTCGGTATCCGGTTCGAGATCGGCGGCGCGCAGATCACGCTTGGCGTCATCGCCATGCTGATCTTGGCGATGGTGGTCTGGTTCATGCTGAACAAGACCGCCTGGGGCCGCCATGTCCACGCCATCGGCGACGACCCCGAGGCGGCGATGCTGTCGGGGATCAAGGTGAACCGGGTGCTGGTGTCGGTCTATGCCTTTGCCGGGCTGATCTGCGCCTTTGGCGGCTGGGTCGCGGTGGGGCGGGTCGGCTCGATCTCTCCCATCGGGTTCGAGGATGTGAATCTGGGGTCGATTACGGCCGTGGTCATCGGCGGCACCTCGCTGTTCGGCGGGCGCGGGTCGATCATCGGATCGGTGCTGGGCGCGATCATCGTGGGCGTGTTCACCACCGGCCTGTCGCTGGCGAGGGTCGATGACTACTGGCAGGAATTTGCCGCCGGTTGTCTGGTGATTTCCGCCGTCGCACTGGACCAATGGCTGCGGAGGGCCACGAAATGACCGCCAAGCAGCCGATCCTGACCGCGCGTGGGCTGATGAAGCGTTTTGGCACCGTCGTGGCATTGAACGGTGCCGATTTCGACATGTACCCGGGCGAGATCACGGCGGTGATCGGCGACAACGGCGCGGGCAAATCCACTCTGATCAAGGCGATTTCCGGCGCCCTGATCCCCGATCACGGCGAGATCCGGCTGGAGGGCGCGCAGATCCATTTCCGCACGCCCGAGGATGCGCGCAATGCAGGGATCGAGACGGTGTATCAGAACCTGGCCCTGTCGCCGGCGCTGTCGATCGCCGACAACATGTTTCTGGGCCGCGAAATCCGCCGCAAAGGCTTGCTGGGCAGCATTCTGCGGATGACCGATCAGGCGGCGATGCAGAAATTCGCCCGCGAGAAGCTGTCAGAACTGGGTCTGATGACGATCCAGAACATCAGCCAGGCGGTGGAAACCCTGTCGGGCGGCCAGCGTCAGGGCGTGGCCGTGGCCCGCGCCGCCGCCTTTGGCAGCAAGGTCATCATCCTGGACGAGCCGACCGCCGCGCTGGGGGTCAAGGAAAGCCGTCGCGTGCTGGAACTGATCGTGGACGTGCGGGCGCGCGGCATCCCGATCATCCTGATCAGCCACAACATGCCCCACGTCTTCGAGGTCGCCGACCGCATCCATATCCACCGCCTGGGACGGCGGCTTTGCGTCATCGACCCCAAAAACCATAGCATGTCGGACGCGGTGGCCTATATGACAGGGGCCAAGGTTCCCGATCAGGAACTGGAACTGACCTGAAAGGGTGCGATGGCACTGGACATCACTGCGCATGTCAACGCCCTGGCCGAACGGATTCACGCGGCGCTTTTGGTGCAGCAGCGGGTGATGGTGGCGCTGGCCGGCGCGCCGGGGTCGGGCAAGTCGACGCTGGCGGCCGAACTGGCCCGGCGTCTGCGCGATCAGCGCGTGCCGACCGAAGTGGTGCCGATGGACGGCTTTCATCTGGACAATGCGGTGCTGGACGCGCGCGGGCTGCGCGGCCGCAAGGGCGCGCCGGAAACCTTTGACGCGGCGGGGTTTTTGTATGCCATCTCGCGCCTGCGGGCGGGAGAGGAGGTGGTCACCCCGGTGTTCGACCGCGGGCGCGAGGTTGCCATCGCCGGGGCGCAGGTGGTGCCGGCCGACTGTCGCGCGGTGATCTGCGAGGGCAGCTATCTGCTGTACGATCAACCGCCCTGGGCGGAACTTTACCCTCTGTGGGACATCCGCGCCCGGCTGGATGTGCCCTTGCCCGACCTGCGCGGGCGGCTGATCCAGCGCTGGCTGACCCACGGTCTTAGCCGCGCCACCGCCACCCGCCGGGCCGAAATGAACGACATCCCCAACGCGCAACGCGCCGCCGCCCACAGTTTGCCACCCGATCTGATTCTGATTCCCAAAGCGCTTTGAGGCATCGGCTTTATTGCGGCCCTTGCCCTTGCGGGGCAAGTCGAAGTCCTTATGATGACTTCGAAACGAGGTAGCGATGACCCATCCCCTGACCGCCGAGACCATTGGCCGCCTGCTGTCGGGCAGCCATGACGATCCGTTCGCGGTTCTGGGTCCGCACCTGCATGACAAGACCACCTGGGTCACGGCGCTTGACCCCGGGGCCGAACTGCTGTCGGCGGTGATCGGGGCCACCGAATACCCCTTGCCCCGGGTCGAGGGCGCGTTGTTTGCGGGCCCGGTGCCCGGCGACAAACCCTATCGCCTGCGCGGGCGCGGCATGGGCGGCGAATGGGATTATGACGACGCCTATCGCCTGGGCCCGGTGCTTGGCGATCTGGACGAATACCTGCTGGGCGAAGGCACCCATCTGCAGATCTGGCGCGCGCTGGGTGCCCATGTGATGACCCATCAGGGCGTGCAGGGCACCCATTTCGCCGTCTGGGCCCCGAATGCGCGCCGCGTCAGCGTGGTGGGCGCGTTCAACGCCTGGGACGGGCGGCGGCATGCGATGCGCCGGCGCGGGGCCACCGGGGTCTGGGAGATCTTCATCCCCGGCGCGGGCGAAGGCCAGGCCTACAAGTACGAGATCATCGGCCCGTATGGCCTGCTGCCGCTCAAGGCCGATCCGGTCGGTTTCGGCTCGCAGCATCCACCCGAAACCGCCAGCGTGATCCGCGATATCCTGGGCTATGGCTGGAAAGACGCGGCATGGATGGATCACCGCGCCGTTGCCAATCGCCGCGACGCCGCGATTTCGGTGTACGAGGTGCATCTGGGATCGTGGAAACGCATCTGGGATCAGGGCGGGCGGCCCCTGTCGTACAAAGAGGCGGCACTCGATCTGGTCGCCTATGTCAAGGATATGGGATTTACCCATATCGAATTCCTGCCGTTGTCCGAATACCCGTTCGACGGCAGTTGGGGCTATCAGCCGGTCGGCCTGTTCGCGCCTTCGGTCCGCTTTGGCCCGCCGCACGAATTTCGCGATCTGATCGAGGCGGCCCATGCGGCCGGCCTGGGCATATTGCTGGACTGGGTCCCGGGCCATTTCCCGACCGATGCGCACGGCCTGGGGCAATTCGACGGCACCCCGCTTTATGAACATGCCGACCCGCGCGAAGGGTTTCATCAGGACTGGAACACCCTGATCTACAATTACGGCCGGTCCGAGGTGGCGAATTTCCTGGTTGCCAATGCGCTCTATTGGCTGGAGGAATACCATGTCGACGGGCTGCGGGTGGACGCCGTCGCCTCGATGCTTTACCGCGACTATTCGCGCCAATCCGGGCAATGGGTGCCGAACAAGGACGGCGGGCGCGAGAATTACGAGGCCATCGCCCTGTTGCGCCGCATGAACGCCGAGGCTTATGGCCGTTATCCCGGCATCATGACCATGGCCGAGGAATCGACCTCGTTCCCCAAGGTCAGTGCGCCTGTGGATGTCGGCGGATTGGGGTTCGGCTATAAATGGAACATGGGGTGGATGAACGACACCCTGCGCTATATGCAAAAGGAGCCGGTCCACCGGCGACATCATCACCACCAGATGACGTTCGGCCTGCATTACGCCTTTAGCGAGAATTTCGTCCTGCCGATCAGCCATGACGAGGTTGTGCATGGCAAAGGCGCGATGCTGGAAAAGATGCCGGGCAACGCATGGGAAAAGTTCGCCAACCTGCGCGCCTATTACGGCTTCATGTGGGGGCATCCGGGGAAAAAGCTGCTGTTCATGGGCTGCGAGTTCGGCCAGCCCGGCGAATGGAACCACAATGCGCAGGTGGATTGGGACGCCGCACAACGCCCGATGCACAAGGGTCTGCAATCGTGGGTCCGTGACCTGAACCACGCCTATCGCGATATCCCTGCCCTGCATGTCAAGGATTGCGAGGGCGACGGGTTCCAATGGGTGGAAATGAATGACGCCGACCGGTCGGTATTTGCATGGCTGCGCTTTGGAAACCCGGGCGATGCGCCCTGCCTGGTGATCTGCAACATGACGCCGGTGGAACGCAGCGAATACCGGATCGGCCTGTCGTCGGGCGGTCATTGGTCCGAAGTGCTGAACAGCGATGCAGGTGCCTATGGCGGGGGCAATCGCGGCAATCTGGGCGGCAAGGATGCCGAACACGTGGGCAGCCATGGGCGCGACTGGTCGATGACAGTGGTGCTGCCGCCGCTGAGCACGCTGGTTTTCAAGCTGGATCAATAACATAAACGTCACGGGGGATGGGAGGTCCTTTGCATCATGGTGGATAGCCGCAGACTGACGCAGCGTTCGATGGCCTTTGTCCTGGCCGGCGGGCGCGGCAGCCGATTGAAAGAGCTGACCGACAACCGGGTGAAACCGGCGGTCTATTTTGGCGGCAAGGCGCGCATCATCGACTTTGCGCTGTCGAATGCGCTGAATTCGGGTGTGCGCAAGATGGCGATCGCCACGCAATACAAGGCGCATTCGCTGATCCGCCACATGCAGCGCGGCTGGAACTTTTTCCGGGCCGAACGCAACGAGTTTCTGGACATTCTGCCCGCATCGCAGCGGATGGACGAAAACATGTGGTATCGCGGCACGGCGGATGCGGTGACGCAGAATATCGACATTGTCGACAGCTATGACGTCGATTACATCATCATTCTGGCGGGCGACCATATCTACAAGATGGATTATGAGGTCATGCTGCGCGAGCATGTCGAATCCAAGGCGGATGTGACGATTGGTTGCCTGACCGTGCCCCGGATGGAGGCCACCGCCTTTGGCGTCATGGCCGCCGATGCCAGCGGGCAGATCACCTCGTTTCTGGAAAAACCGAAGGATCCGCCCTGCACGCCTGACGATCCGGACCAGGCGCTCGCCTCGATGGGCATCTATGTGTTCAACTGGAAACATCTGCGCGAATTGCTGCTCGCCGACGCGACCGACCCCAATTCCAGCCATGATTTCGGCAATGACCTGATCCCCGCAATCGTCAAGAGCGGCAAGGCGATGGCGCACCGGTTTGACGTGTCCTGCGTGCGCGACCCCGGAGCCCCGGCCTATTGGAAGGATGTCGGCACCGTCGATGCGTTCTGGCAGGCCAATATCGACCTGACCGATTTCATCCCCGAGCTGAACCTGTGGGATCGCAAATGGCCGGTCTGGACCTATTCCGAAGCCACGCCGCCCGCCAAGTTCATCCATGACGAGAAAGACCGGCGCGGGATTGCGATCTCTTCGATGGTGTCGGGCGGTTGCATCATCTCGGGGACGGAAGTGCGCAATTCGCTGCTGTTCACCGAGGTGCACACCAATTCCTATGCCATCCTCGATCAGGCGGTGGTGCTGCCCTATGTCACGGTTGGCCGCCATGCCCGGTTGCGCCGGGTGGTGATTGATCGCGGTGTGCAGATCCCCGAAGGGCTGGTGGTGGGCGAGGATCCGGCCGAAGACGCAAGGTGGTTTCGCGTGACCGAAAACGGCGTCACGCTGATCACCAAGACGATGCTGGAAAAGCGGGCGGCGGCAAAATGACAAGGGTGCTGTCGGTTGCGTCCGAATGCGCGCCGCTGGTGAAAACCGGCGGTCTGGCCGATGTGGTGGGCGCACTGCCCGCCGCTTTGGCTGCGCAGGGCGTGACTGTCCGCACGCTGCTGCCCGGCTATCCGGCGGTGATGGCCACGCTGCAGGACCCCCAGGTGTTGTGGGACGAGGCCGACCTGTTCGGCGGTCCCGCCCGCATCCTGGCCGCGACCGTCGCCGGGCTGGACCTGATCGTGATCGACGCGCCTGCCTTGTATGCGCGCCAGGGCTCGATCTACCTTGGCCCTGATGGCCGCGACTGGCCCGACAATCCGGAACGGTTCGCAGCGCTTTGCTGGGTTGCGGCCCGGATCGGGGCGCAGGGTGCGGGCGGCTGGCTGCCGCAGGTGATCCACGCGCATGACTGGCAGGCCGGATTCATGCCCGAATACCTGCATGCGATGGGGGCCAGTGCCCGGGTCGGCACCATCCTGACCATCCATAACATTGCCTTTCACGGCATGGTGGATGTCGCCCGGATCGACGCGTTGCGCCTGCCACGGCACCGCTATTCCAAGGACGGGTTCGAATTCTGGGGCCGGATTTCCGCGCTGAAGGCCGGGTTGATGGCAGTGGACCGGTTGACCACCGTGTCGCCCACCTATGCGGCGGAACTGATGACGGATCAATTCGGCATGGGCCTGGACGGGGTGATGCGGCTGCGGCGCGGCGCGCTGTCGGGCATCCTGAACGGCATCGACGAAGCGGCCTGGAACCCCGAAACCGACCCCGCCATTGCCAGAACCTATGCCGCGCCCAAGGGCAAGGCCCCCAACAAGGCGGCGCTGCTTGCCGAACTGGGCCTGCCGGCCGCCAAGGGCCCGCTCTGCATCGTGGTGTCGCGCCTGACCGAGCAGAAGGGGCTGGACCTACTGCTGGACGCGCTGCCGGTTCTGTTGCAGCGCGGCGGACAACTGGCTGTCCTCGGCTCGGGCGAGCGCTGGATGGAAGATGCGTTTCGCAATGTCGCCCGCGACGTCAATGTCGCCGTCAGGATCGGCTATGACGAGGCGCTGAGCCACCGCATGATCGCCGGGGCGGACGCGATCCTGGTGCCCAGCCGGTTCGAGCCCTGTGGGCTCACCCAGTTGTACGGGCTGCGCTATGGCACTGTCCCGCTGGTGGCGCTGACCGGCGGGCTGGCCGACACGGTCATCCCCGCCTCGCCTGCCGCACTTGCCGTCGGCGTGGCCAGCGGCATCCAGTTTCACCCTGTGACCACCGACGCGCTGCGCGGGGCGCTGACCCGGTTGTGCGAACTTTACGCCCAGCCGGATGAATGGGCGCGGATGCAAAGGAACGCGATGCGCCAGCCGGTGGGCTGGGGCCCATCCGCAGCGGCCTATGCCCGTCTTTACGCCGAGGTGACGAAGTCCGCATGACCATGTTTCCCGCCATTTCGGCCGGCCGGCCCTGGCCGCTAGGTGCCACATTCGATGGTGACGGTGTCAATTTTGCGATCTTTTCGCAGTATGCGACCCGGATGACATTATGCCTGTTCGATGCCGCCGGGCAAGAAAAGGCGAATATCGACCTGCCTGAATGCGAGGGTGGCATCTGGCATGGCCGCATTCCCGGGCTGCGGCCGGGGCAGCAATACGGTTATCGCGCGCACGGGCCTTATCGTCCTGATGAAGGCCACCGGTTCAATGCGCACAAGCTGCTGCTGGACCCGTACGCCAAGCGGATCAGCGGGCATCCGGTCTGGGATGACTGCCTGTTCGGCTATGACGTGTCGTCCAAACACGGCGATCTGACATTCGACACCCGCAACTCGGCCCGCTACATGTCGCGCGGCATCATCACGGATACCGCATTTTCCTGGGGCGATGATCACCCGATACAGCGCCCGCTGTCGGAATCGATCATTTACGAGGCGCATGTCAAAGGCATGACCGCCGGGCGCAAGGATGTGCCACATGCAGGCACGATCCTGGGCCTCGCCTCGGACCCGATGCTGGACCATCTGGTCAAGCTGGGGGTGACGACGATCGAATTGTTGCCGGTGCAGGCGTTTCTGAATGAACGCTGGCAGATCGACAAGGGGCTGACCAATTACTGGGGCTATATGACTTACGGGTTCTTTGCCCCCGATCCGCGTTATCTGCCCGATGGCCAGATTGCTGCGTTTCAGCATGCGGTGGCGCGGCTGCATGCGGCGGGAATCGAGGTGATCCTGGATGTGGTCTATAACCACACCGCCGAAGGCAATCACATGGGGCCGACCCTGTCGTTCCGGGGGCTGGACAATCGCAACTATTACCGGCTGGCCGAAACGCCGCGCTATTACTTCAACGATGCCGGGACCGGCAATACGCTGAATCTGGAACATCCGATGGTGACGCGCATGGTGCTGGATTCGCTGCGCTATTGGGTCGACACTTATCACATCGACGGCTTTCGGTTCGACCTGGCCACGACGCTGGGCCGCACGGCCCAGGGGTTCAACCGCAACGCGCCATTCTTTGCCGCGCTGCGTCAGGACCCGGTGCTGTCAAAGGTGAAACTGATTGCCGAACCCTGGGATATCGGTCCGGGCGGCTATCAGATGGGCAATTTCCCGCCGCCGTTTGCGGAATGGAATGACAAATACCGCGACCAGGTCCGCCGCCTGTGGCGCGGCGACCGGGGCATGATGCGCAAGCTGGCGATCCGGCTGGCAGGGTCCGCCCTGCGGTTTGACCGCGACCGGCGGCCGGCGACATCCTCGGTCAATTTCATCACCTCGCATGACGGCTTCACGTTGATGGACCTGGTGTCCTATGACCGGCCGCGCAATCTGGCCAATGGCGAGGATGGCCGCGACGGCCACCAGAACAACCTGTCGGCCGCCATCGGCCCCGAAGGCCCCGCCACCGACCGCGCCACCAGCGCCGCACGCGCGCTGCGGCGGCGCAATCTGCTGGCGACGCTGCTGCTCAGCCAGGGGACGCCGCTGATCCTGGGCGGCGACGAATTGGGCAATAGCCAGGACGGCAACAACAACGCCTATTGCCAGGACAACGCCATCGGCTGGCTGAACTGGGACAAGGTCGATCACGGCTTTCTGGCGTTCTGCCAAAAACTGATCGCCTTTCGCCGGGCGCATCCGATCCTGCGCCAGCCGCGTTTTCTGCACAGCCGCATCCGCGCGACCGACGGCAAGGAGGATCTGTTCTGGCGCCGCGCCGATGGCCAGCCGATGCGGGAGGCCGACTGGACCAATCCCGAACTGCGCCATCTGGCGGTCGAGATCCGGACCGCATCCGGCACACCCGACTATGCGACGCTGGAATATGCGCTGTTTGCGGTGTTCAATGTCAGTGGCCCGATCTCGGTCTCGCTGCCCGACGCGACGGCGGGCCGCCATTGGGTGCGCCACATCGACACCGCCCATCCTGACGCCGCCCCCCGTGCGTTCAAGGGCCGCTTGCGGATGGCCGCGCATTCGGTGGTGGTGCTGGTGCAGGAAGCGGGTGGGGCCGCCGACAAGCGCGTCACGGTCGCGGCCGCGACCAAAGCCGCGCCGCCTGCGCCAACCGAGGCCGAGATTGCCGCCAGCATCACGGCCGAAATTGCGGCCGAGGCCGAGTCCTAGGCCCGCCAGACCGGGAGAGTTCGAGAGGAGAGCCGCCATGACCACCACCACCATCACCACCGCGCCGATCAACGGGCAAAAGCCAGGCACATCCGGTCTGCGCAAGAAGACCCGCGTATTCATGGGCCCGCATTATCTGGAGAATTATGTCCAGGCGATCTTTGACGGCATCGGCGGGGTGACGGGCAAGGTGCTGGTGCTGGGCGGCGACGGGCGGTATTTCAACGACCGCGCCGCGCAGGTGATCCTGCGGATGGCAGCGGCCAATGGCGCGGCGCGGGTGATCGTCGGGCAGAATGGGCTGATGTCCACGCCCGCCGCGTCGCACCTGATCCGGCTTTTCGGCACCGATGGCGGGCTGATCATGTCGGCCAGCCACAACCCCGGCGGGCCGGACGCCGATTTCGGGCTGAAATACAACACCCCCAACGGCGGCCCAGCGCCCGAAAATGTGACCGACCGCATCCATGCCGCGACCCGGACCATCACCGTCTACAAGATATTGCAGGCGCAGGATGTCGACCTGTCGCGGGTCGGCAGCGTGGCGCTGGGCACGATGACGGTTGCGGTGGTGGACCCGGTCGCCGACTATGCCGCGTTGATGGCAAAGCTGTTCGATTTCACGGCGATCCGCGCCCTGTTCGCGGGTGGTTTCACCATGCGGTTCGACGCGATGCATGCCGTGACCGGGCCTTATGCGCATGCAATCCTGGAAGGCGCGCTTGGGGCCGCACCCGGCACGGTGGTGAATGGCACCCCCAGCCCCGATTTCGGCGGTGGCCATCCCGACCCCAACCCGATCTGGGCCAGGCCCCTGATGGACCTGATGATGGGCCCCGATGCGCCCGATTTTGGCGCGGCCAGCGATGGCGACGGCGACCGCAACATGATCGTCGGGCGCGGCGCCTATGTCGGCCCGTCCGATTCGCTGGCCCTGCTGGCCGCGCAGGCGCATCTGGCACCGGGCTATGCGGCCGGGTTGAAGGGGGTGGCCCGCTCGATGCCGACATCGGGCGCGGTGGACCGGGTGGCGGCGGCGATGGGCATCGCCTGTTACGAAACGCCGACCGGGTGGAAGTTCTTCGGCAACCTGCTGGACGCCGGCCGCGCCACGCTGTGCGGCGAGGAATCGGCCGGGACCGGCAGCGACCATGTACGCGAAAAAGACGGGCTCTGGGCGGTGCTGTTGTGGTTGAACATTCTGGCCGTGACGGGCAAGCCGTTGAAAACCCTGCTGGCCGAACATTGGGCGCGGTTCGGGCGCAATTATTACTCGCGCCATGATTACGAAGATGTCGACAGCGACAAGGCCAATGTGCTGTATGCCGGGCTGCGCGCCGCATTGCCGGGGCTGCCGGGGCGGGTGTTCGGGCCGCTGACCGTGGCGACGGCGGACGAGTTTGCCTATGACGACCCGGTCGATGGCTCGCATTCGGCGCAACAGGGGATCCGGGTCGGGTTTGCCGGCGGCGGGCGGGCGGTGTTCCGGCTGTCGGGGACGGGTACGGTCGGGGCGACGCTGCGGGTGTACCTGGAATCGGTGGAAACCGATCCTGCCCGGCTGGATCAGGATGCGCAGGCGGCGCTGGCCCCGATCATCGCGGCGGCGGATGCGATTGCGGGGATCCGTGTGCATACCGGGCGCGCCGCCCCGGATGTGATCACCTGAGGATGGGCAGCACGGCCGAGCCTGTCGGGGCGCTGTCGCCTGACGCCGTTGCGATCCTGCAAGGCGTCAGCACCGCGACCATCACCACGGTGCTGCTGAAACAGGGCCTGCGCAATATCTGGCTGCGCGGGCCGATGCCGCTGGCCCCCGGCCAGACCCGCGCCGTCGGCCCCGCCTTTACCCTGCGCTTTGTCCCCGCGCGCGAAGATCTGGCCACGCCTGCCAGTTGGTCCGCCCCGATCTCGACCCGGGCCGCGGTCGAGGCGATGCCGCCCGGCTGCATCGCCGTGGTGGATGCGATGGGCGTCACCGATGCGGGCATCTTTGGCGATATCCTGGCCGCCCGGATGGCGCTGCGCGGGGTGGCGGCGCTGGTCACTGACGGGGTGATGCGCGACGGCGCGGGCGTGCTGGCCACCGGCCTGCCGGTCTGGTGCGCGGGCGTGGCGGCCCCGCCATCCGTGGCCGGGCTGACCTTTGTGGCCTGGCAGGAACCCGTTGCCTGCGGCGGCGTTGCCGTCATGCCCGGCGACATCATCGTCGCCGACGGCGACGGCGCGGTGGTGATCCCGGCGGCGCTGCTGGACACGGTGCTGACCCAGGCACCGCAACAAGAACGGCTGGAGGCCTGGATCATGGCCGAGGTCGCGCGCGGCGTACCCCTGCCCGGGCTTTACCCAATGAACGCCGAAACCCGCGCCCGCTACGAGGCGACACGCACCGCGCCCTGAGGGCGACACGCACCGCGGCCTGAGGCGACACGCACCGCGCCCCGAGGCGACACGCACCGCGCCCTGAGGCGACACGCACCGCGCCCTGAGGGGGCGACACGCACCGCGCCCCGAGGCGACACGCACCGCGCCCCGAGGCGATGCCATGTTGAAACCGATCAC
>Ga0105046_10008034_pt1 | contig 16583 bp, 14 predicted proteins | sample MAT03_FD_78385 | JGI IMG/M metagenome (GOLD analysis project Ga0105046, IMG submission 78385) | Freshwater microbial communities from Lake Fryxell liftoff mats and glacier meltwater in Antarctica - MAT-03 (megahit assembly) | ecosystem: Environmental > Aquatic > Freshwater > Ice > Liftoff...
CCATTTTTTCTTCCATTTGCTCAAATGCAGAAAAAATGATACTTTTGACATTGGATAGCTCGTGTTTTTTGTATGTCTTTTTCAAACATAAATATACTGATTATTAACGAGTTATCCTATTTTTAAAATCACTTATTTTATTGAAAATCAACAGTTTACACTACTTTTTAGCGAAGTATTGTTATGCAGAAGTGGTACAACTTAAAATGAGCGACTCGGGTGCAGGTTTGCGCAATATCAAACGCCATACCGAACTTATCGGTGGCCAATGTACCTTTGAAAGCACGCACTAATAGCGGGACAAAAATCGAAATAAATATAAAAAATTCTCCCCTCGGGGTCAGGAGGCTTTATGAAAACAACCATTGCCATTGTTGACGACCACGAACTCATGGCCGTGGCTCAAAAACAATTATCCCGACATCAAAATCTTGGCACTTTCTATGAACAACAAAGAAGAGTCAATCGTGGGAATGCTGCGCGTGGCTACTTGCTGAAAGGCTGCAAACCTTTTGAACTCAAACAAGCCCTATATGCTATCGTTCAGCAGGGTTATTACTACACCGAGTTTGTGACGGGGCAATTGATCAAAAGCCTCAACCCCGAAACCCTCCAAAATCCCCAGCAAACCCTGCATATCAACGACCGCGAAATGGAGTTTATTAAGTGAGCTTGCAGTGATTTGACCTACACCGAAATCGCCGACAAGATGTGCTTAAGTCCACGTACAGTGGACGGCTACCGAGAAAACGTGTTTCAAAAATTAAAAGTAAAAAGCCGTGTAGGCATGGCCATAGAAGCTATCCGATTCACAATAGTGGAGTTATAAGGCTGTTTTTGAAATTCGTACCAATGATAGCCTGCTTGTAAGCAATGTTTCTAATTTGTACCTTTGTTCGGGGTCAGTTGGAGGTTACTCCTATGATAATATACTTTATTCTATCTCTGAATTGCAGATAGCCAACAAAGAATCTAAAATCTATTTTTGCAAAAAACAGTAAATAACTGACTTCATGACCATCAAAACCGCTACCGAAGACGAGGACATTCTGAAATGCTGGGAAGCGATGTACGCCCTGCGCCCACATTTGGAAGCCGGCGGCTTTTTGACACGCATCAAATCCATGCAAGCCGAGGGCTATTGTCTGGCATTTGTAGAAGAAAACAACCGTGCCGTGGCGGCCATCGGGTTTCGCTATTTGCAGTTTTTATTCAATGGCAAACACATTTATATTGATGACCTCTCAACCCTGCCCGAAGCGCGGGGCAAAGGCTACGGCGCAGCTTTGGTTGACCACGTGGTTGAGTTGGCCACCCAAAAAGGCTACAACCAAGTAACGCTCGATTCGGGCTACCAGCGGCACGATGCCCATCGCTTGTATCTCAATAAAGGTTTCAAATTGGGCAGTCATCATTTTGTAAAAACGCTCTAAAATCGCGCGAACCCGCTCCCATCAACTGCACAATATTTATGTATACCAATCCTTTTAATGAGCAAAAAGACCCTAATGAAATTCGTAGATTCATAAATGAAAACGGCTTTGGTATTTTGGTCAGTACATTGGCAGGAAAACCTTGGGGCACCCACATTCCGCTCAAACTTGACCAAAATGAGGCTGACCAAGAAGTATTGCAAGGCCACATTGCCCGCGCCAATCCGCAGTGGCGCGACTTGCCCGATGGCAGTGAAGTGATGGCTATTTTTCAAGGTTCGCACGCCTACGTTTCGTCGGCTTGGTATGACCACCCAAATGTGCCAACTTGGAACTACGTGGCCGTGCACGTTTACGGCACATTTAGAGAAGTTACTGGCGAAGAACTGGTACAATCTTTGACCAAATTGACCGACAAATACGAATCGCTGCGATTGTCAAAATTGCCCGATGCTGAAAACCAAAAGCGGGTTACGGTAGCAGGGTTGCCCCCTAAATTGGTAAAAGACGACCTGCGGGCGTTGGTTGGTTTTGAGATTAAAATAACCAAGATAGAGGCCAATTACAAACTGTCGCAAAACCGCGACGCAACAAACCACGCCAACATTACCCAAGAATTATCCCAACAAACCGACCCATCGGCGCGGCAAATAGCGGTTTTAATGCAAGAATCATTTTCTAAATCAACCAATCAATGACAACAGAAATTACCCATTCGGAATACGCCATCGGCCTCGAAAAACGCTACGGCGCGCACAACTACAAGCCCGTGCCAGTGGTTATTGAACGCGGCGAAGGCGTGTTTGTGTATGACGTAGAAGGGCGGCAGTACTTCGATTTTTTGTCGGCATATAGTGCTGTTAATCAAGGACATTGCCACCCCAAAATCGTTAATGCGCTCGTAGCGCAAGCTCAAAAACTTACACTTACTTCGCGGGCTTTTCATAATTCAGTGCTGGGTGAGTGCGAAAAGTTTTTGTGCCACTATTTTGGCTACGACAAAGTGCTGATGATGAATTCGGGCGTGGAGGGCGGCGAAACCGCGTTGAAATTAGCTAGAAAATGGGCTTATTTGGTAAAAGGCGTACCTGCCAACCAAGCGAAAATGGTTTTTGCGGCGGGCAACTTTTGGGGCCGCACGTTGGCCGCCATTTCATCGTCCGACGACCCCGACAGCACCGACGACTACGGCCCGTTTTTACCCGGCTACCTCACTGTGCCTTACAACGACTTGGCCGCCTTGCAGGGTGTCTTCCAAGCCGACCCGCACATTGCGGGTTTTATGGTCGAGCCCATTCAGGGCGAAGCGGGCGTTGTGGTGCCAGACGAGGGCTACCTGCGCGGCGTGCGCGCGCTCTGCACCCAGTACAACGTGCTGTTTGTGGCCGACGAAGTGCAAACGGGACTGGGGCGCACGGGCAAACGCTTGGCTTGCGACCACGAAGACGTAAAACCCGATTTGCTGGTGCTGGGCAAAGCACTTTCGGGCGGTGTTTACCCCGTGTCGTGCGTGTTGGCCAGCGACGAAATTATGCTCACCATAAAACCAGGCCAACACGGCTCTACTTACGGCGGAAATCCGTTGGCTTGTGCCGTGGCCATGGCCGCTTTGCAAGTATTAGAAGACGAAAACTTGGCCGAAAATGCCGAAGAAATGGGACAGATTTTCCGCGCTCGAATGCGGAAATTGATGCAAAAAACCGACTTGATTACGGTGGTTCGCGGCAAAGGATTGCTAAACGCCATTGTTGTAAACTCGGACGAAGACAGCAAATTGGGTTGGGAAATTTGTTTGAAAATGAAGGAAAACGGCCTGTTGTGTAAACAAACCCACGGCAACAAAATTCGTTTTGCGCCCCCGTTGGTCATCACCGAAGCTCAAATGCACGAAGCCTGCGACATTATTGAGCGCGTAATTTTGGCGGTTTGAGCAAATCTCCATCTTGGCTCTTCTTCCAACTTGGGAGAAGGGCTTTTTTTGGTAACTTAATTGGTGTACTTGCAAAACCATGCTGAATTTGGACTACTTCAAAGTGCATAAAGCCCTAAAATACCGCTATTTATTGCTGATGCTGGCGTTTCCTGCCTGTATTTGGGCCCAAACCCGCGACACCATCACGGTATTTAGCCCCGACTCGGCAATTTTTGTCAGAACCAAAGGCAACCTTACGTATCTAAATTACGGTTTGGGAGACGACCGCCTCGGCGGGGCAAAGTTGGGGTTCTTAGATTCGTTGGTGCTCCTGCGCGCTACGGGTGCCTACAAAGACCTCTACCGCGTGCGCTTAACGGCCAACTTGACGGCTTGGATTGCTAAAGGTCAAACCCAACGCGATAGTATCACGCGGCCACCTGTTCAATACTTAACGGGTTCGTGGCGCACTTGGGGCGAAGCTCCGTTCGATTATTTATCTATTCAATTGCCAGAGCGTTTGCCTTATCAAATGCGCCAAGAAGTTAATCCGTCACGGGTAGTGATAGACTTGTTTGGAGCTACTGCCAACACCAACTGGATTACGCAGATGCAATCATCGGAAGAGATTCAATTGGTTGATTATGAGCAAGTAGCCGACGAGCAACTGCGCTTAACTATTTACTTAAAACACCATCAACACTGGGGTAGCGCGGTATATTACCAAGGTAAAAGGCTCGTGCTTAAAGTAAAACAGCAGCCCAAAAAACTAAAACTTAAATACCTCACCGTGGCCATTGATGCTGGGCACGGCGGCAGCAATTTGGGCGCGCGCGGCTTGCGCTCGCAGCAGTTGGAAAAAGACTTTAACCTTTCGATTGCCCAACATTTGCGGCGTTATCTCGAAAAAAAAGGCGCAACCGTAATAATGACCCGCAGCCAAGATACGCTCGTAGGCAACAACGACCGCCTGCTCAAACTACGCCCCGCTCCACCCGACTTACTGGTGAGTATTCATAACAATGCCGCTGCCGACACCGTAAAAGTTCGTGGCACCAGTACGTATTACAAACACCTTGTTTACAGACCGTTGAGCCAGGCTATCTTGAAAAGGCTGCTCAATTTGGGCCTGACCGAATACGGTAACATAGGCCGTTTTAACTTTACGCTCAATGCCCCAACCGACTACCCAAATGTGCTGGTAGAGGGGCTTTTTTTGAGCCACCCTGCCGACGAAGCCCTCATTTTGGAAGATAATTTTCGCAGAAAAATGGCCAAAAAAATTAGTCAAGGTATCAGAGATTGGCTCAACGCAACAAAGCGAGCCAAGTAATTTTGACTAAAACTTGGGTACAATGTCCATGTTATAAAACAGAAAAGCCCATTCGTCAGTGGCGTTCTCGATGGCTTTGGTAAGGCTGCTGCCACCGTGCCCCGCTTGGGTTTCTATTCTAATCAAAACGGGGTTTGGGCCTTGGTGTTTTTCCTGCAAAGTGGCCGCAAACTTGAAAGAATGCGCTGGCACTACGCGGTCGTCGTGGTCGGCGGTAGTGATGAGCGTGGCGGGGTAGGCCGTGCCTGCTTTGAGTGTGTGTAGCGGCGAGTATCGCAACAGGTTTGCAAAGTCGGCCTTGCTTTTTTCGCTCGATCCGTACTCGACTACCCAGCCCCAACCCACCGTAAATTTATGAAAACGCAGCATGTCCATTACACCCACCGCAGGAAGGCACACCTTAAACAAATCGGGGCGTTGGGCCATGCACGCGCCCACAAGCAGCCCGCCGTTTGACCCGCCCTGAATGGCCAACCGCGCCGTAGAAGTATATTTTTCTTTGATGAGATACTCGGCGGCGGCAATAAAATCGTCGAAAACGTTTTGTTTTTTAAGCAACATACCCGCTTTGTGCCATTTTTCGCCGTACTCGCCGCCACCGCGCAAGTTGGCTACGGCATAAATTCCCCCATTTTCGAGAAATGGCAGATTGGTAGCATCAAAATAAGGCGTAAGGCTAATGTTAAATCCGCCGTAGGCATAAAGTAGCGTGGGGGCGGTTCCGTCGAATTTTGTGCCTTTCTTGTAAGTCAAAAACATCGGAACTTTTGTGCCGTCTTTACTGGGGTAAAATACCTGCTTGGTTTCGTAGTCGGCGGGGGTGAATTTTACTTCGGGCTGGCGAAATATTGCTGATTTACCGCTGGCTAAGTTGTAGCGATAAATGGTACTTGGCACGGTGTAAGATGTAAAAGTATAAAAAATTTCCTTGTCGTCGCGGTTGCCCCCCAGTCCGTAGGCCGAGCCGAGTCCAGGTAGTTCTATTTCGCGCTCTATTTGTCCTGTGGCTATGTTGTATTGGTAGAGTTTTGTTACTACGTCTTTCAAATAACTTACAATGAGCTTGCCCCCAGCCGTGCCCGCCGATTCAAGTTTTTCGGTTTTTTCGGACACGAAGTCGCTCATTTTTTTGGTTTTTGGGTCTATCAGCGACACCTTGTAATTGGGCGTATCAAGGTTGTGATACACCAACAGGGCATCGCCTACGTTGTCCACCATGCTGTAATTATTGGCAAAACCCTTGAAGAGCACCTTGAAGTCTTTGTCATTGTTTTTGAGGTCTTTGTACAAAATTTCGGTGCCATCGGTGCCTTCCGAAACGTACAGCAACAGGAATCGCTCGTCTTCGGTAGTTTGAACGCCAAAGTAGCGCAGCGGGTGTGCTTTGTCTTCAAAAACCAACTGGTCTTTGGCTTGTGGGTCGCCGAGCTGGATTCCGTGCATCAGGGCGTTCAGTTCAGCAAGGGCGAGGACCCCGTTCTCTACCTGCGCGACCCCGAAGGCATGACCCGCACCGAACGCCGGGCCATGCTCGACAACCTGGCCCAGTTGAATGACCTGTCGTACCAGGAATTTGGCGACCCCGAAATTGCGGCCAAGGTGCAGCAGTACGAAATGGCGTACCGGATGCAAACCGCCGTGCCAACCGTGCTGGACGTATCGAAAGAGCCGGACAACATCATCAAACTCTACGGACCGGACTGCCTGGTGCCCGGCACGTTTGCCGCCAACTGCCTGATGGCCCGTAAGCTGTCCGAAAATGGCGTTCGGTTTGTACAGTTGTACCATCAGGGCTGGGACCAGCACGGCAACCTGCCGTTCGAGATTGCCAAACAGGCCAAAGATGTCGATCAGGCATCAGCGGCTTTGATTACGGACCTCAAACAGCGCGGCTTGCTGGACGAGACGCTGGTGATCTGGGGGGGCGAATTTGGCCGCACCAGCTACACACAGGGCAAACTCACCAAAGACAATTACGGGCGCGACCATCACCCGCGCTGCTTCACCATCTGGATGGCCGGTGGGGGCATCAAACCCGGCATCGTTTACGGCGAAACCGACGAGATGGGTTACAACATCGCCCAAAACCCCGTTCACGTCCACGATTTTCAGGCCACCGTACTGAATCAACTGGGGCTAAATCACGAGAAATTAGTCTTCAAATACCAGGGCCGCCGGTTCCGGCTGACGGATGTATCCGGCAAGGTGATTCACGACATTATTGCCTGAACGAGTCATGAGCAAAAAGATAATCGGCTGGGCGGAGCAGGGCCTGTTTGCGGTAAGTGTTTTCATTACGTTTCTCTTGCTATTCGAGAATCAGGTTGTGGTGCCCATCTGGTTGCAACCCGTTGGCCGGATGCACCCGTTGCTGCTGCATTTTCCGCTGGTCATGCTGCTGCTGGCCGTTGGGCTGGAAGCGTTCCGGTTTGGCGCAACGCCCGAAAATAGTGCGGTTTATAAAAAACTGGCGGCCAATCTGCTGCTCGCGGGTACGCTGCTGGCGGCTGTTGCGGTAATTATGGGCTTGCTGCTGTCCAAAGAAGCGGGCTATACCGGCGAGGTAGTTGTCTGGCACAAATGGGCGGGTGTGGGCGTGTTTTTCCTGGCCACGCTGCTCTACTGGAGCCGGAATAAACGCTGGTATTCGCCAGTGGTGGCCCGGACAGGCGCGGTGCTGATGGCACTGGTGCTGATTGGCGCAGGACACTACGGGGCGGCCCTCACCCACGGAACCGATTTTATTACGGCTCCCATGGCGCAGTATCAAAAAAAGGCTTCGGTCGATGTGCAGCAAGCCGTTGTATTTGCCGATGTGATTCAGCCCATTTTTGAGCAGAAGTGCATTACCTGCCACAATCCAAACAAGTTAAAGGGCGAGCTGGCCCTGCACGATACCGCGTCGATTCTGAAAGGTGGTAAAACGGGAAAGCTGTTCGTGGCCGGTAAGCCCAGCATCAGTTTACTGCTACAGCGGATTCACCTGCCGATGGATGAGAAGAAACACATGCCCCCAACTGGGAAAGCCCAATTGACCCCCACTGAAATCCGGCTATTATCACTTTGGGTGAGGGGCCAGGCCAATCCAGGCGGGGCAGAATTCAACAAACGGGTACTCGACCTGCCCGCTACGGATTCGCTGCGGATAATGGCCGTCGCGCTGCTCAGGCCCACCAAACCGGCAGAACCCGAATTTGACTTCAAGGCGGCTGATGATGAGACCGTCAAAAAACTGAATACCGACTACCGAACGGTTGCATTCCTGGCCAAAGAGTCGCCCGCGCTGGCGGTCAATCTGTACAACAAAGCGACCTATTCAGCCGGGCAACTCAAAGAATTGAGTGCCGTTAAAAAGCAGATCGTTTCGCTGAATCTGAACAAATTACCCGTGAAAGATGCCGATTTGACGTACATCGGTCAGTTGGAAAACCTGCACCGGTTGGACCTGAATTTCACCGACGTAACGGGCAAGGGATTACGCGAACTGCTACCGCTGAAACACCTCGAAAGCCTGTCGCTGTCGGGCACAAAAACCAGCTACGCCGATTTGAACGGGCAGCTACCAAATTTCAAGAGCCTGAAAACCCTGACGCTCTGGGAGACCGGCGTAACAAGCGCAGAAATCGGAAAACTCCGGAAAGCGAATCCGGGTATGCAGATCATTGCCGGTTTCGACGGCAATAAAAGTGCACTCATCCGGCTCAACGTGCCGCAGATGGCCAACAGTTCGCCCATTTTCAACGAGTCGATTCGGGCGCAGATCATCCATCCCGTCAAAGGCGTCCAGATTCGTTACACCACCGACGGCAGCGAACCAGACAGCATCAACTCGCCCATTTTCGACAAGAGCGTTCTGTTGACAAAGCCGACAAGCATCAACGCAAAAGCGTATAAGTCAGGCTGGTACAGCAGCCCTACGGTTACGTTCGATTACTACAAACGTACCTACAAGCCGGATAGCGCGACGCTCCTGTTTCCGCTCAATCCGGTGCATCTGGCCGCCGGGGCCAACACCTTTTTCGATACCCGACTCGGTACGTTCACGGCCAACAGCCCCGCCTGGGCCAACAATTGGGCGGGTTTCCGGGCTAACCCAATGGGATTGGTCACCGAGTTTAAAAAGCCGATTCGGGTGAGTTCGGTGGCGTTGCGGATTATGGAAGAAGAAGAGACGGGTATTTTCCCGCCGGAGGTAATCGAAATCTGGGGCGGCAACAGCCGGGACATGAAACTCATCGCGACGATGAAGCCGGAGCAACCCACCCAAAAACGCCCGCACCTGCTCAAAGCAATTACCTGCACCTTTGCTCCTCAAACCGTGTCGTACCTGAAAATTATCGCTAAACCCGTCAGCAAAATCCCCGACTGGCACCCGAACAAGGGCGGACAGGCGTTGCTGCTGGTTGACGAAGTACTGATTAATTGACACCCTCTCCAATACGGGCTTTTCTCAATCGCCCTGCCCCACCCCGAGCTAAGGTCTGCTCCTTGTCAGAACCCGATTGAATTGCCACCATCTACGGGCAGCGAGGCACCAGTAACGTAACAGGCCGCTTCGGAAGCCAGAAAAACAGCCGCCCAGCCAATGTCTGCGGGCTTACCAAACTTACCCATCGGCGTCCGGCGCATGGCGCGGTCGAATCGTTCGGGGTCGCCCCCCATCGCGGTTTTGCTCATGGCCGTTTCAATGAAGCCCGGCGCGATGGCATTGACCCGAACGCCCCGGCCCGAAAACTCCGACGCCAGCACCTTTACCATGCCCTCAACGCCCGATTTGGACGCGGCATAAGCCGCCACCCGGTCAATGCCGTAGTAGGCAGCCATAGATGAGATCATGATGATGGAGCCACGGCCCCGGTCAATCATCCGGCGGGCGCAGCTGCGCGTCAGGCTGAACAGCGAATTCAGGTTCGTATGCACGATCCTATCGAAATCCTCGTCCGTAACGTCGAGAGCCGGTTTTTTCATGTTGACGCCCGCATTGTTGACCAGAATGTCGATGGGTCCGAGGTTGGTTTCAATATCGCTTACCAGCCCATCCAGCAGGGCGCGTTCGGTTACGTCATTAACCCGATAATATGCTTTGTCCCCGAGCGTAGCGATGGCTTCCTGAAGCGGCTGCTCACGTCTGCCGGTGATGACGACCCGCGCACCAGCGGCCACCATGCACCGGGCAATGTCAAAACCGATGCCGCTGCCTCCACCGGTAATAAGGGCCAGTTTACCGTCGAGTGAAAAAACGGATGGAAAGACGTACTGATTCGACATTTTATCGTCGGTTTGCTGATCGGATGCCTGATTCATACAAATTGGTTAGATTGTCATGCTGACGAAGGAAGCATGACAGATACAGAACTACCGCACAGGCGTATCGCGTGAGTCGGCGTAGGCTTTGGAGAAGTCTATTTTTTTGACCTGACCCGCCACGTGTCGGATGCCCTGAAAAATATGCTGCATGAAGGTAGGGTCTTCGTAATCCCGCTTGTTGTGGCCCAGCGTGGTACACCAGGTATAGCCCCCGTCAAAATTGTAGTACCAGACCGACGGGTACAGGTTTGAATACAACCCCCTGAACGCCTTTATTTTGGCCGAATCGCCCGGTATCAGTGAGCCAATATCGCTGGCCATGATGACGGTAGGCCCCGGCACCATGTCTTTGGTAAAGTACAGCTCATCTTCCTTCTCCCAAACGGCGGGCAACCCCTGAACGGACGGATGCCGGGAGTCGATCTTCGCTACGTTGATTTTCTGGAAGGGCGGATGCCAGGCGAAAGTGCCGCCAATCATGCGCTTGAACCAGTCCCAGTTACGCTCGGTGCCCATGACCGAATGGATACCCACAAACCCACCCCCGGCTTCGATGTACCGCCGAAACGCCAGCCGCTGCCCGTCGGTATCGAATACGTCGTTGTTAGTACTCGGAAAGATCAGCGTCGTGTATTGCTTCAGATTCGCTTCGGTAAACACCGCTGGCTGATCCGATACGTCAACCGCGAACCCGTGCTGTTTACCCAGTTTCTGAATGCACTGCACCGCGTTTGGGATGTTGTCATGCACGTAGCCCTTGCCGTTTTTGGTATAGACCAGCACCTTTACCCGCTTCCAGTTCACGCCATCGTTGGCCCGGCCCGCCATAGGTAGCAACAGAGCCATGAACAACGATACCACAGTAAATTTCAGTCGTGTATTCATGCTTTCAGATCAAGGCGTTGGGCCTGTTTTTGGGCCTTGAGGGCCAGTTCGGTTGCCAGAAAACAATGTTCCTGCGACATAGCCGTTTCGGTGCGGTTCAGAACGTCGTTTACCAGTTGTTCGCCGTAGGGCAGCGGCTCTTTGGCGCAGTCCATGTAGCGCGTTTCTTTGCTGTCAGTAATGTAAAGGTGGTTGCCCGTATTGTCATGGATACCAGGGTCGATATTCTTCCGAATCTCGATAAAGCCCTCCGTACCCAGAATGGTCAGCCGCCCGTCGCCCCAGGATTTCAGCCCGTCGGGCGTAAACCAGTCCACCCGGATGTAGCCCACGCCCCGGTCACCCCGTACCATCACATCGCCAAAATCTTCAAGACCGGGGTATTGCGGATGGTTGACATTGCCAACTTCCGAGGCTACGATATCGGCTTTTGTGGAGCCGGTAAAGAACAGAAACTGATCGAACTGGTGCGAACCGATGTCGCAGATGATGCCGCCGTATGCTTTCTTCTCGAAAAACCACGCGGGTCTCACTTTCGGATTCATGCGGTGCGGCCCAAGTCCGATGGTCTGGATAACGCGGCCAATGGCCCCCGCTTTAATCAGTTCGCCCGCCCTGACCGTGGCCCGGTTCTCAAACCGTTCGCTGTACATGATCGAGTAAATCTGCTTCGTGGCTTTTTGTACCCGGCGCACCTCGGCCAGTTGCTCCAGCGTGGTAATCCCCGGTTTGTCGGCCATGTAATCCTTACCCGCCTTCATCACCCGGATGCCGAGCGGGGCGCGGTCAACGGGGATGCCCGAACTCAAGACAAGCTGAATGGATTTGTCGTCTAAGATTTCCTGCTCACTGCGGGCCAGTTTAGCCTGCGGGTACCGTTTGGCAAAAGCCGCCACCAGATCGGCCTCCGGCGCGTAGAACGATACCAGCTCTCCCCCACCGCGTGTAACGGCGTCTGACTGGCTATAGATATGACCGTGATTGATGCCGATCACCGCAAACTTAATGCGCGGGGCCAGTGCGTGGCCGATGGTTGGGCCTGCTGATGTCAGCGTTGGCGCAGCCGTTGCCAGCATAGCAGCCGGGAGCGTTGGGGCCATGACCAGTCCGGCAGCGGTAGTGATGGACTCTTTTAAAAAAGTACGGCGGTTGGCGTTTGTGTTGTCCATATCTATGATAATTAGTTAGTTGACTGGCTGAACTGTAGCCCGGACCTCCCGGTCCGGTAGCCAAAGGCTTATTATGTAACTGATATTTTTAAGGCTTCGGCTACCGGACGTGGACGTCCGGGCTACGCTTGCTTTTCTTTGCCAGTTCCAGCGCCTGGGTGGTGGTATAATATTTGGCCAGCATATTGGGTACCTCCCAGACCGGGAGTTTACCCGCTTTCAGGTAGGTCAGGAAGCGCTCCGTTACCTGGCTGAAGTGAGCTTCGTGGCCGTCTTTGTATTTCTCCGGGATGATGACTTCCCAGCCGGTTTTTAGCTTTTTCAGGCCAATGCCGGGGTATTGCTGCTGCATGGTTTTAATGGCACCCGTCAACGCGGTGGCGTAGGCATCGTTTTCGCGGATAGGTTCAATGTACAGCGTGGGCTTGTACTGCTGCTCGGCTCCCTGCCGGATTACCATGTTCGCTTTTGTACCGCGCATAATGGAGTAGTGCGTGTCGCCCGCGCCTTCGGGAGCTTTGTAAGCCCACGTTACCGACACTTTGGCGTGAACACCGCGCAACTGGTAGTTGATTTCGCCGTTGCTATAGACGTGCAAAACGCCATCGCTGCCCACATCTTTTTTCAGGTAATCCGGAAAGTCGGGCAGGTTGGTGATCGTCTTGAACTGCTCACGGGTCATGTCGGTCGTCCACCGGCGGGCGTTGGTCAGGCGGATGTCTTTTTTATAGTCGATGATCTGCTCCGGGAAACACGCCCACTGCACCAGATCAACTAAGTGTGTAGTTACGTCCACAATCCCTTCGCCCTGCTGCGCTACGTCCATAAACCAGCCGGGGCGCTGCAACACACTCCCCGACACGAACTTATAAAAATGGTGCACACTTTCTTTAGTCACCGCCGGATTGTCCGGGGTTCCTTTTTCGAGCGTACCGAACAAAGCGGGCAGTTGCGAAAACTCGCGCTGTAGCAGCGTCGTGATCTCTGACCGTTCGGTCATGATGTCGTAGAGCAGAACGTTCTTTTTGGCGGCAGTGGCAAAGGCGGCTTTCAGCTCGTTGAAATTCCGTGCGTCGATCACCATTGGCTTGTCGGCCAGCACGTTGAACCCCGCTCCTACCGACTTGCTGATGTACTCGGTTTTAAGGCGGTTGTTTCCGGCCATCACCACCACATTTCCCTGCCGTTCGGCCAGCATTTTTTCGAGGAAATCAGGACCGGTGTAAACGGTCTCCTGCCAGTTCGTGGGGGTAGTGGCACGCTTGTTATACGACTCGATTCGGCTTACATGCAACGTCACATCGGGCGAATCGGGCGCGTAAACGTGTACTACCGGACTCACCTGCGGGTACGCGCTTTTCTGCACCAGTGCCGCGTGAAAATGGCCGGGGTCCAGCGTAATCAGCCGCACAGCCGCGTTCTGGGGCGGGTTGGTCTGGGCAAGGACCGACGAAGCAAGCAGGGGCAACATGAGACAGGCAAAACGGATTACGGAAACGGTCATGCGATTAGTAGGTTTTTAGCGGCTTTTGGTGCTGGCCATCATCTTTATGGCGTAGGGTGCGCGCTGGGGCCGTGCCAGCAGGGCGTTGGCTTCCGGATCGTTTTTGAACTGCTCCTTTTTCGGGTCCCAGTGCAGACGACGGTCCAGTTTCATGGCGGCATGGTGAAGCAAACAGGCCGAGCAGGACCGGTGGCCAACTTCGGCGGGGGCAATGGGCTGTTTACGGCTGACAACGCTCTCCAGCCAGTTACCGTGGTGTTCCTTACTGACCGTCAGGTGAATCTCGTTGGGACCAATTATCGAGGTCATGATTTTCGGATCGCTGGCGTCCAGTTTTTTGGCCGCGTTCCGCTTTTCGACAGGGTCAGTGGCCGTTACCGACGCGTCGCCCCGCGATACGAAGATCCAGCCGTCGGTACCTTCGAACCGGATGCCGTTCGGGATTTCGTTGCTCACAATCATATGCACCCCATTTTCGTACATGGCCTCTGTGCGGAAAATGCCATGGACGTTCCACAAACCGCTCTTTGGGAAGTCGGCCCGACCCCAAATTTCAACGGGGCCGGTGCGCTCGGTGTCCATCGCCCAGTGGGCGGCATCGACGTGGTGGGCACCCCAGCCCGTAATCATGCCCGCGCCAAACTGCTCGCAGCGGAGCCAGCCGGGCCGGTCGTAACCGCTCTGCGGATGAACGCGCTTTTCGGTGTAATAAACGGCTGGCGTGGTACCCAGCCACATGTCGTAGTTCATGTTTTTGGGAGTTGGCATCTGCGGTTCCTCGTTCCCCGACGGATCGCCCGGCAGACCGACATAGACCGTTTTCAGCTTCCCGATCCGCCCGTTTCGGACCAGTTCGGCGGCATACCGGAACTGCTCCGACGATCGCTGCTGACTGCCCACCTGTACAATCTGCTTCGACTGGTTCACGGCGTCGGCCATCATCCGGCCCTCGGCAATGGTCAGCGACGCGGGTTTCTGCACATACACGTCTTTTTTTGCCCGTACCGCGTCAATCACGATGGGCGCGTGCCAGTGATCGGGCGTACTGACAATCACGGCGTCAATGTCTTTGTTGTTGAGCAACTCGCGGTAGTCGGTATAGACCCGAACGCCGTCATAGTCTTTTCCCGTTTTCTTGGTGTAATAGCCATTAACCAGCTTTTTAGCGTCTTCGGCGCGGTTACTGTCCAGATCGCAGACCGCCATAATCAGGGCGTTATCGTGCCGCCACACGCCCGGCATGTCGTGATCGCGGGAGATGCGTCCGGTACCGATAGCCGCTACGTTGATACGGTTACTTGGCGCGTTTTTACCAAAGACCGACGCCGGTACAATGGTAGGAAAGCCGGTGATGACAGCGGTGGTCAGGGCGCCCTGCGCAGACGTTTTCAGGAAATCACGTCGCGAAAATTCGGTTGATTTTAGTGGTTTCATGGCGATATTCAGACGGGGTTGTTCAACGATGATTATCTGTTGAAAGTAGCTTGTTTTGTGTATTTACTCCGTTTGTCAGTCCCCGTTCGATACCCAGTTCAAGCCCCCGCAGTTCGGCCAGCCCCCGCAGCCGTCCAATGGCCGAATAGCCGGGATAGGTAGGCTTGCCGGAATGTAGGTCGTCGAGCATCAGGTGGCCGTGATCGGGGCGCATCGGAATAGCCGGATTACCCACCCCCGTTTGGATGCGTCGCTGCTGTTCCTGCACCAACGCATAGACAACCGCGTACATATCGACGTCGCCGGTGAGGTGATCGGCTTCAAAAAACGCATTGTACCAGGGGGCGTCGGGCGTTTCTGATTTGGTGGAGCGGAGGTGTACGAAATGGATGCGCTCACCAAACCGCCGAATCATGCCCGGCAGGTCGTTATCGGGCCGAATACCAAGCGAGCCGGTGCAGAACGTAATGCCGTTGGCCATCACATTGCAGGCTTCAATGAGCTGAACGAGGTCGGCTTCGGTGCTGACCACGCGCGGCAGACCCAGCAAAGGCCGGGGCGGATCGTCGGGGTGGATACACAGGTTTATCCCTCCCTCCTGCGCTACCGGGGCCACTTCGCCAATGAAATAATACAGGTTTTCGCGCAGTTCCGCATCGCCAATGGCCGCGTAGCCATCGAGCAATTCCTGAAACGTATCGAGCGAAAAGGCATCATCCGAGCCGGGCAGTCCCAGCAGTACGGTATTGTGCAGGTCGCTGATTTGCTGGGGCGTCATCCGGGCAAACTGCTCGTGGGCAGTTTGGGTGAGGTCGGGACCGTAGTCGGCTTCGGCACCGGGTCGTTTCAGGATGCAGAGGTCGAACATGGAAAAATCGGACCAGACGAACTGCAGGGCCAGCGAACCGTCCGGCATTTCGTAGTGCAGGTTCGTCCGGCTCCAGTCCAGCACGGGCATGAAGTTGTAGCAAACCGTTCGGATACCGCACGCGGCCAGATTCTTCAGCGACTGTTTATACGCGTTTATGTACTTGTCGCGTTCCGGCAACCCCTTTTTGATGGCTTCATGTACGGGCAGGCTTTCGACCACAGACCAGCACAACGGAACGTAGCGGTCATTGTCCTGCTCGATCTGGTGAATGCGTTCCCGTATTGCCGCTGCGGGCCAGACCTCCCCCACCGGAATCTGGTGCAGGGCCGTAACCACGCCAGTGCAGCCCGCCTGCCGGATGTCCATCAGCGAAACAGGGTCCTGCGGCCCAAACCAGCGCATTGTTTGCAGCATTCCCATTCGTGTTGTCAATTAACTAACCGCCTGCCGATGCCGGAACACGAAAATGTACAGCAGCCCCCAGGCAATCAGGTAGGCCAGTCCGGCGATGTAAAAGATAATGTAATAGCCCTGCGACAGGTTGTCCAGGGCTTTGTAATAATCCAGAATACGTCCCACCAGCAGCGGAAACAGGCTCCCTCCCAGCGTACCGGCCATCGTACCAAACCCAACCACACGGCTAATTACCTGCTTGGGAAACTGATCGGCGGCAACGGTAAAAATGTTGGCCGACCAGGCCTGATGAGCCGCTACGGCCAGCGACAGAATAGCCAC
>Ga0105046_10008035_pt1 | contig 16579 bp, 14 predicted proteins | sample MAT03_FD_78385 | JGI IMG/M metagenome (GOLD analysis project Ga0105046, IMG submission 78385) | Freshwater microbial communities from Lake Fryxell liftoff mats and glacier meltwater in Antarctica - MAT-03 (megahit assembly) | ecosystem: Environmental > Aquatic > Freshwater > Ice > Liftoff...
CGGCGCTGGCAAGAAGTCGACCGGCTACGAGTTCGGCGTGCGTCACGACTTCTAATGGACTTCACCGAACCCCGCACGGGGTTCGGTGCATCCCTCAGGGCCGCCTTCGGGCGGCTTTTTCGTTTCGCCCTCCACGTTTGAACAGACTGTCTTTCAGATAGGCTCGTCGGCCACATGTTCGCCTTCATCCTTCGCCGTTTGGGCCAAGCCGTTGCCGTAATGCTCACGGTCGCGTTCATCGCCTTCATGCTGTTTCAATACGTCGGCGACCCCGTCACCAGCATGCTGGGACAAGACGCCACCCAAGAGCAGCGCGACGACCTGCGCCGCGACCTCGGGCTCGACCAGCCCTTCCCGCTGCAATTCGCCCGCTTCGTGGGCAACGCCGCACAAGGCGAGTTCGGGCTCAGCCTTCGCCAAGGCCGCAAGGTTTCGGTCTTGATCGCCGAACGATTTCCCGCGACCTTGGAATTGGCCCTGGCCGCCGCAGTGATTGCGCTGACCGTAGGCATTCCCTTGGGCGTTTACGCAGCGCTGCGCCGCGGCGGTTTTGGTTCGCAGTTGGTGATGACGCTGTCGCTGCTAGGCGTGTCACTGCCCACCTTTCTGATCGGCATCCTGCTCATCCTCTTCTTTTCGGTGACCCTCAAGTGGCTGCCCAGCTTCGGTCGTGGCGATGTCGTAACTTTCGGCAACTGGAGCACCGGCCTGCTGACCGTGGACGGCTGGAAGCACCTGATCTTGCCGGCCATCACCTTGTCGGTGTTCCAGCTGGCGCTGATCATGCGGCTGGTGCGCGCCGAAATGCTGGAAGTGCTGCGCACCGACTACATCAAGTTCGCGCGCGCCCGCGGCCTGCAGAACAGCTCGGTGTACTTCGGCCATGCCTTGAAGAACACGCTGGTTCCGGTGATCACGATCACTGGCTTGCAATTGGGCTCGCTGATTGCCTTTGCCATCATCACCGAGACCGTGTTTCAGTGGCCTGGCATGGGCTTCCTGTTCATCCAGGCGGTGCAGTTCGCCGACATCCCGGTGATGGCGGCCTATCTGTGCCTGATCGCCCTGATCTTCGTTGTCGTCAACCTGTCCGTTGACCTGCTCTATTTCGCCGTCGACCCGCGCTTGCGCATCGAAAAGTCGGCGGCGGGACATTGAACATGAACACGACTGCGCCATCCCCCGGCCGACTGGCCCGCATGCTGGACAGCGACGTCTGGTACAGCTTCAAGACTTCGCCGATGGCCATCCTGGCCGCGGTGATTGCCTTTTTATGCATCTTCTGTTCCGTCTTTGCGCCTTGGGTTTCACCGTACAACCCGTTTGATTTGGCGTCGCTGAATCTTTCAGATGCCCGCCTTCCACCCGCCTGGATGGCCGAAGGCAGCCGCGCACATTTGCTCGGCACCGATGGCCAAGGCCGCGACATCCTTTCAGCCCTGTTTTACGGTGCCCGCATTTCACTGCTGGTGGGTTTTGCCTCGGTAGCTGTCTCGCTGGTCGTGGGTGTGGGCCTGGGCCTGCTGTCGGGATTTGTCGGCGGCAAGGTCGACGCGCTGATCATGCGCATCTGCGACGTGATGCTGTCTTTTCCGTCTATCCTGGTGGCGCTGCTGATCGACGGCGTCGGTCGCGCCTTGTTCCCGAACGCGCAGGAAACGCTTGCCTTCGGGGTGCTGATCGTCGCCATCTCGCTGACGGGCTGGGTGCAGTACGCGCGCACCGTGCGCGGCAGCACGCTGGTTGAGCGCAACAAGGAATATGTGCAGGCCGCACGCGTCATCGGCGTGGCACCGCTGCGCATCATGCTCAAACACGTGCTGCCGAATGTGATGGGACCGGTGTTGGTGCTGGCCACCATTCAGGTCGCGGCAGCCATCATCACCGAGGCGACGCTCTCATTCCTGGGTGTGGGCGTGCCGCCGACATCGCCTTCGCTGGGCACGTTGATCCGCGTCGGCAACGATTTCCTTTTCTCGGGTGAGTGGTGGATCACCATCTTCCCCGGCGCCATGCTGGTGCTGATTGCGCTGAGCGTGAACCTGCTGGGCGACTGGCTGCGTGACGCCTTGAATCCCCGACTGCGATGAACTCATCCCCACTTCTTGAAGTGAAGAACCTGCGCGTCGAATTCGCGACGCGCCGCGGCACCCTGCTCGCGCTGGACGACATCAATCTGAGCATCGCGCCCGGAGAGATTCTCGGTATCGTCGGCGAATCGGGCGCTGGCAAGTCGCTGACCGGTGCAGCCATCATCGGCCTGATCGAACCGCCGGGGCGGATCGCCAGTGGCGAGATCCTTCTGGAAGGCAAACGCATCGACAATCTGCCCTACGAGCAGATGCGCGCCATCCGCGGCAAGCAGATCGGCGCGATCTTCCAGGATCCGCTGACCTCGCTGAACCCGCTGTACACCATCGGTCAGCAGCTGACCGAGACCATCCAGACGCACCTGCCGGTCGGCGCAGCAGAGGCCCGGCAGCGGGCCATCAAGCTGTTGCAGGACACAGGTATCCCGGCCGCCGAACAGCGCATCGACCAGTACCCGCACCAATTCAGCGGCGGAATGCGGCAACGGGTGGTGATCGCCCTGGCCCTGGCCGCCGAGCCCAAGCTGATCGTGGCCGACGAGCCCACCACGGCGCTGGATGTGTCGATCCAGGCGCAGATCATTTCCTTGTTGAAGCGACTGTGCAAGGAACAGGGCGCGGCCGTGATGCTGGTCACCCACGACATGGGCGTCATCGCAGAAACCTGCGACCGTGTGGCCGTGCTGTACGCTGGTCGAGTGGCCGAAATCGGACCTGTGGCCGACGTCATTCACAACCCCAGCCACCCCTACACGGTCGGCTTGATGGGCTCGATTCCTTCGATGGACGAAAACCGCGAGCGGCTGCTGCAAATTGACGGCTCCATGCCCCGCCTAAACGCCATTCCCAAGGGCTGCGCCTACAACCCGCGTTGCCCCAACGTCATGGACCGCTGCAGGCAAGAGCGCCCCGAACTCTTCGATGCCGGTGCCACCCGAGCTGCCTGCTGGCTGGTGAGCCCTGAAGTTCAAACTGTGAGGGTGAACGCATGACCGCGCCCTTGGTTGAAGTGCGCGACCTGGCCAAGACCTTCGATGTCTCTGCGCCTTGGTTGAACCGTGTCGTGGAACGCAAACCACGGCAGTTTGTGCATGCGGTGGACGGTGTGAGCTTCACCATCGAACGCGGCAAGACCCTGGCGCTGGTAGGCGAATCGGGTTGCGGCAAGAGCACCGTGGCGCGTTTGCTGGTCGGCCTGTATGCGCCCACGCGTGGCGATGTGCGCTTCGATGGCCAATCCACCGACGCGGGCCAGAACGCCGGCGACCTGCGTGCTTTGCGTCGGCGCATGCAGATGATCTTCCAGGACCCCTATGCCAGCCTGAACCCGCGCTGGAAGGTGCTGGAAATCGTGGGCGAGCCGCTGCGCGAACACGGTTTGGCGACCGACACCGAATCGCTGCGCCAGCGCGTGGGCGAGTTGTTGCTGCAGGTCGGCTTGGCCGCGTCTGACGTCGAGAAGTTCCCGCACCAGTTCAGCGGCGGGCAGCGCCAGCGCATCAGCATCGCGCGTGCGTTGGCCACACAACCAGAGTTTTTGGTGTGCGACGAACCCACCTCAGCGCTCGACGTGTCGGTGCAGGCGCAGGTTCTGAACATCATGAAGGACCTGCAGAAGAGCCGCGGTCTGACCTATCTTTTCATCAGCCACAACTTGGCCGTGGTTCGCCACGTCGCCGACCAGGTGGGCGTGATGTACCTCGGGCGCTTGGTCGAAGTGGCCGACAAGGCTGAGCTTTTCAGTGCGCCGCGCCACCCTTACACACGCATGCTGCTGGACGCGATTCCAGACATCAAGATGAGCGGCCGTGCGCGCACCCCTGTGCAAGGCGAAGTGCCCAATCCACTGAACCCACCGACAGGCTGCGCCTTCCACCCACGCTGTCCGCATGCCAACGCACGCTGCAGCAGCGAGCGGCCGGCACTCAGCGTTTTCAAGGGCGTGCAGGTCGCCTGCCACGCGGTGCAGGAAGGTCGCATCTAGTTTCGTGCAACGCAGGCTCAGGAAGGCGAGCCGATTTCCAGGTTGTCGATCAGGCGGGTGCGCCCCAGTCTGGCCGCAGCGACCACCACCAGGGAATCGGCAGCCGGCGGCAAGTCAACAGGCGCCAAGGCCAGCCGATCACGCTGACGCAAGCCCACGTAGTCGGGCACCCATCCACGCGCCTGCAATTGCTGAATTGCACGCTGCTCCAGAGCCGGCCAATCGCGCTCACCGGCCAGGACATCAGCCGCCAGGGCACGCAGCGTCTGCGCCAGGAACGGTGCCTGCGCACGTTCTTCAAGTGACAGGTAGCCGTTGCGAGACGACAGCGCCAGTCCGTCCTCGGCGCGGCGCGTTTCAGTGGCCAGCACCTGCACCGGCAAAGCCATCTGGCGCACCATGTGGCGCACGACCATCAGCTGTTGGTAGTCCTTCTTTCCGAACACTGCCGCGCTGGGTTGAACGGCATTGAAGAGCTTCAGCACGACGGTGCACACGCCCACAAAAAAGCCGGGGCGAAAAGCACCCTCCAGCACATCAGCCAATGCCGCTGGCGGGTGCAGCTTGACGTCCTGCGGTTCGGGATACAGGTCGGCTTCCGAAGGCGCGAACAGCACGTCGCACCCGCGCGAGGCCAGCAGGTTGGCGTCTTGCTCAAAGGTGCGTGGATAGGCATCGAAATCTTCGTGCGGTGCGAACTGCAATCGGTTCACGAAGATGCTGGCCACCACCTGCCCGCCTGAAGTTGCCGACAAGCGCGCCAGGTCAATCAAGGCCAGGTGGCCTTCATGCAGATTGCCCATGGTGGGCACAAATGCCGAGCGCGTGCCAACAGGCAAGGACGCCCGCAGTTCTGCGATGGATCGCACAATTCTCATGGCCGTGAACGCTCAGTAGCCGTGCGCCACGGCGTCCGGGAAGCTGCCGTCCTTCACAGCAGCCACATAACGGGCGAAAGCATCACCCACGGCCCCCCCTTCAAGCATAAAGTTCCGAACGAAGCGCGCGACCGCGCCACCGTTCAGACCCAGCATGTCGTGCATCACCAGCACCTGCCCCGAAGTTTGCGGACCGGCTCCGATGCCGATGGTGGGAATGGACAACGCGTGGGTCAGCGCAGTGGCCAAGGAAGCGGGCACCAGCTCGAGCACCAGCATGGCAGCGCCGGCCTGCGTCAAGGCTTGCGCGTCAGCCATCAGGCGCGTGGCCGCTGCTTCATCCCGACCTTGCACCCGCCAGCCACCCAGCGCGTGCACCGACTGCGGCGTCAGCCCCAAGTGCGCGCAAACAGGAATACCCCGCTCGACCATCGCCGACACCAGCGGCACGGTCCAGCCCCCACCTTCCAGCTTGACCATTTGCGCGCCTGCCTGCATCAACTTCACAGCGCTGGCAACGGCTTGGTCGACACCCGACTGGTAACTCCCAAAAGGCATGTCGGCAATCAGCCAGGCACTGCGGTTGCCGCGGGCCACACAAGCGGTGTGGTACGCCATATCGTCCAGAGACACAGGCAGCGTGGAATTGCGCCCCTGCACGACCATGCCCAGCGAATCACCGACCAGAAGAACGTCCACGCCCATGGCATCCATCAGGCCAGCAAAGGTCGCGTCGTAGCAAGTCAGCATGGACAACTTCTCGCCAGCGGTGTGCATGGCGCGCAGTTTGTGCAAGGTGATGGGTTTGCGCTCGTTCATGGTGTCCGCAGGGCGCGTGGCAGCGCCACAAAGGCGCGCAGCATAAACCGCACATCGGGAAACACCGCGCGAGGCACCGCCGGCGACACGGCTGATTCCAGGGCTGCCCGGCCGCGGGCCGCCGCCGCGCCTGGATTCAGCCCGCGGGCAGCAGCCGTTCGTTCGCGAAAAGATCGCTCACACGCTCGCGTTCGCGAATCAGATGCACGTGCGGGCCATCGAGCATCACCTCGGCGGCACGCGGCCGCGTGTTGTAGTTGCTGGCCATGGTCATGCCATATGCACCGGCCGACAGAATCGCCAGTGCATCCCCCGGCTGAACGCACATCGGGCGGTCGCGCCCCAGCCAGTCGCCAGACTCGCAAACCGGACCCACCACGTCCCAGACCGTGCAGGCACCGTCGCGCAAAACACAGGGCTCGATCGCCATCCAGGCCTCGTACATGGCAGGGCGCACCAGATCGTTCATGGCAGCGTCCACGACGCAGAAGTTCTTCACCTCGCCCGGCTTCAGGTACGCCACCTCGGTGATGAGCACACCCGCATTGCCCACCAAAGAACGGCCAGGCTCGAAAAGCACTTCGCGTTGGCCGTGCCCGCGTGCATCCAGACGCTGCAGCAAGGCAGCCACCAGTTCGCCCGCGGCAGGTGGTGTCTCGTCGGTGTAGGTGATGCCCAGGCCGCCACCCACGTCGATGTGGTGAATGGGCACACCAGCGGCCTCGACCGCCTCGACCAGATCGAGCAGCCGATCCAGCGCGTCCAGGTAAGGCGAAATTTGTGTGATCTGCGACCCGATGTGGCAGTCGATGCCCACCACCCGCAAGCCCGGCAAGCTGGCCGCATGGCAATAAGCCGAGAGCACTTGATCGTGGCCGATGCCGAACTTGTTGCCCTTGAGCCCGGTGGAGATGTAAGGATGCGTGCCGGCATCGACATCCGGATTCACGCGCAGGCTGACAGGTGCGGACACGCCCATCGCTCGCGCCTGCTCGTTCAGCACATCGAGTTCACTCTCGCTTTCGACGTTGAAGCAGCGCACGCCGGCCTGCAGAGCGGCGCGCATTTCAGCGCGGGTCTTGCCGACACCCGAAAAGACAATGCGGTCCGGGCTGCCGCCCGCGGCCAGCACCCGCGCGAGTTCCCCGCCCGAAACGATGTCGAAACCGCAACCTGCTTGCGCAAAAGTTTGCAGCACCGCCAAATTCGAATTGGCCTTCATCGCGTAACAGACCAAGTGCGGCCGACCCTGCAAAGCCTGCTGGTACGAAGACACGGCCGCCTGCATGGCCGAGCGGGAGTACACATAAAGCGGCGTACCAAAACGGCGGCCCAGTTCTGCCAGCGAGTGCCCTTCCAGGAAGAGTTCGCCGTTTTCGCGTGTCAGATAAGGTGCACCTGGCAGCGTCATGACGCGGTCAGGGACGCTCATCGTGCGGCACTCGCTGCAGAAGCCGCTGAGACCGGGCTCTTCGGCGATGGCGGCACCAGCGGGCCCTTCTGGCCACAACCCACCAGCGTGGCCAGACACATCCACCCCAGTGCCGTGGTCAGCACGCTGAGGACTAAACTCGATTTCAACGTCACTTGCATCCTTTCGATTCTATGAGTCCGACCCCTGCGCACCCCGCTGAAGCCATGCCCTTGAGTAATGTGCAATACCAGCAGTTGACCAGCGAGTTGCTGGCGCGCGTCGAAAGTGCCGCGGACCGCTGGCTGCAGGACGACGTGATCGACATCGACACCCACCGCACCGGCGGGCTGCTGGAGTTGAGTTTCCCCAACGGCAGCAAGATCATCATCAACAACCAGCCGCCGCTGCACGAGGTGTGGATGGCGGCTCAAGCAGGTGGCTTCCACTACCGTTGGGTTGATGGGCACTGGCGGGACACCCGAGACGGCAGCGAATTCATCGCTGCGCTCAATCAGCGCGCCAGCCATCAAGCCAACAAGTCCTTGCAGTTCTGAGCCGCAAATCCAAGCCCCATTTCGGGGAAGCCAGCGCGGCTGGACTTTGCGGTCAGATCAGCGCCGAAAGAGGTCGAGGATGCTGCTGCGCTCTTCGGTGCTCGCGGGCTGAGGCACCTTGTCCTCCAGACCCATGCTGGCAATGCCCCCACCGCCCGCAAACTCGTCAAAGATCCAGTACGGGCCGGACTGCACCACACCGGGCGGCGGCTCCAGCGGTTCGACTGGAACGCCGCGCAGGGTGTGCTGCATCAACTCGATCCATACCGGCAAGGACAAACCGCCGCCGGTTTCCCGGTCACCCAGCTTGCGCGGTGTGTCGTAGCCGATCCAAACCACGGCCGTCATCGTGGGGTGGTAGCCCGCAAACCACACATCCATAGAATCGTTGGTGGTGCCGGTTTTGCCGTACAGATCGGGGCGCTTGAGCGTGGCTTGTGCCTTGGCAGCAGTTCCCGACCGCGCCACTTCCTGCAGCAAAGTGCTCATCACGAAGGCGTTGCGGGCTGGCAAGACCCTTGACGACTCACCCCGCACAGGGACTTTGGCCTCCAACAGCAGCTTGCCTTTCTGATCGGTGACACGCTGAATCAGCATCGGCGGCAAGTGGTAGCCGCCATTGGCAAAGACGCTGTAACCGGTGGCCATCTGCATGGGTGTCACCGAGCCCGCGCCCAGCGCCATCGTCAGATAGGCCGGGTGTTTGTCGGCATCAAAACCGAAGTGAGTGATCCAGTCCTGCGCAAAGTCGGCACCGGTGGCGCGCAACACACGAATCGAAACCATGTTCTTGGATTTGGCCAAGGCCGTCTGCAAGGGCATGGGACCGTCGAACTTGCCGTCGTAGTTCTTCGGCTCCCAAGGCTGACTGCCTGTGGTTCCTGCGTCGAAAAAAAGCGGCGCGTCATTGACGATGGTTCCCGGGGTGAAACCCTTTTCCAGCGCAGCTGAATAAATGAAGGGCTTGAAGCTGGAACCCGGCTGACGCCAGGCCTGTGTCACGTGGTTGAACTTGTTCTTGCCGAAATCAAAGCCCCCTACCAAAGCCCGCAAGGCCCCGGTTCGCGGGTCCATCGCCACCAGCGCGCCCTCAACCTCGGGCAGTTGAGTAAGCAGCCACTCACCCTTCGCGCCTTTCATAACGCGAACCACTGCTCCGGGTCGCACCTGCGTCTTGGGCCCGGCCTTGTCGGACAGACCCGAAGCCACCGGTCGCAGGCCCTCTCCGGTGACCGTGATGGACTCGCCGGTCTGCAGCATCGCAATCACCTTGCGCGGACCGGACTCGAGAACGACCGCTGCTTTCAACTCGTCGTTGTCCGGGTGCTCTGAAAGTGCTTCGGCCACCCGGGCATCAACCAGGGCCGTGTCCTTGGGCAGGTCGACATACGCCTCGGGGCCGCGATAGACCTGGCGCAGTTCGAAGTCCATCAGCCCCTTGCGCAGAGCGCGGTAAGCCACCTGCTGATCGACCGAGTTGACCGTCACGTAGACGTTCAGCCCCCGCGTGTAAGTCTCTTCGCCGTAACGCGCAAAAACAAGCTGCCGGGCCGTCTCAGCAACAAACTCTGCGTGGACCAGGCTGTCGGACTGCGTGCGGTACTGCAGCACCTGGGCCAGCGCCTCGTCGTGCTGGGCTTCGGTAATGAAGCCTGTCTCGAACATGCGGTTGATGATGTAGCGCTGCCGCAAGGTCGCCCGCTTGGGGTTGGACACCGGGTTGTAGGCAGACGGTGCCTTGGGCAGGCCCGCCAGCATCGCCGCCTCGGCCACCGTCACCTCACTCAGCTTCTTGCCGAAGTACACCTCCGATGCTGCTGCGAAGCCGTTCGCCCGCTGCCCCAGAAAAATCTGGTTCATATACAGCTCGAGGATCTGGTCCTTGCTGAGCAGGCTCTCGATCTTCAGCGACAGCAAAATCTCGTAGATCTTGCGCGTGAAGGTCTTCTCGGTGGACAGGTAAAAATTGCGTGCCACCTGCATGGTGATGGTGCTGGCACCCTGACTGCGCGCGTCGCGCAAGTTCTCCAGGGCCGCGCGCACGATGCCCCTGTAGTCCACGCCCCCATGTTGGTAGAAACGCGCATCCTCCGCCGCCAGCACCGCATCCTTCATGACCTGGGGAATCTGTTTGATGGCCACGAAATTGCGGCGCTCTTCGCCGAATTCGCCGAGCAGCGCCCCGTCTGACGAGAACACCCGCAGCGGCAGCTTGGGCCGGTAGTCGGTCATGCTGCTGATCTCTGGCAGGTTCGGATACGCCACGGCCAGTGCCAGCCCGATCACCATCAGCAGGGTCGCCGCACCCGCCCCGACCAACAGGCCGAACCAGACAGCCACGCGCCCAAAGCCCGACGACCAAGAACGCACTGCGCCAGGGCGTGCACGGTCTTGGCTTTCAGTCTTGGAATCAGGCTCAGAAGGACTCATGCGGAACCAGAATTCCGGGTGCGATGGCGGATTATAGAAATCGTCATTGGGCGAACTGAAAGGCGGTTACATGGAGCGGGGCCGGGCAAGAAACCAGCGCAGGATAGCCAATCCGAGAATCGGCGCGGCACATGTCACAGCCGAACCCACTCTGCCAGATGCCCTTCGGCCAAGTCGATGCAACTGGGCGTGACAAAGGCACTTGCGGGTTGTTTCAACTGCATTTCAGACGTTAGAGAATGACAACGTTCGAAGGGGCCGGAGACAGGCTTTTTCTTTGTTGCACAAGGGCTTTACTGCTAGCATTGAAGTAACTTCTTAACAAGCCCGGGGTCATGGGAGCCACCGTTTAGGGCTCACTTTGGGATCTTGTCGTTTCAAGGCCGCGCGGCTGAGGAGTGTGTACTTTGGGTTTTTTGGACTCTTTTCTGGGCCGTAAACATCCGCCAATGATCGGTCTCGACATCAGTTCCTCCAGCGTCAAGCTGGTAGAGCTGAACCAGACTGCATCCGGCGAATACGTGCTTGAGCGATTCGCGAGCGAGCCTTTTGAGAAGGGCTGGATTACAGACGGACAGATCGAAAAATTCGATGAAGTTGCTGCGGCCGTCAAGCGAGTGGTGTCCAAAAGTGGCACCAAAACCAAGCAAGTCGTGATGGCGATGCCCCAGTCGGCGGTCATCACCAAGAAGATCATGCTGCCGGCCGGCTTGCGCGAAGAAGAGATGGAACTGCAGGTTGAGTCCGAGGCCAACCAATACATACCCTTCTCGCTGGACGAAGTCAGTCTGGACTTTTGCGTGGTCGGGCCCAGTCCGACTTCGATTGGCGATGTCGAAGTGCTGATTGCGGCCTCGCGCCGCGACCGCGTGCAAGACCGCCAAGGGCTCGCGGAGGCCGCTGGGCTGAAGCCTGTCGTACTGGATATCGAGTCCCACGCGTCGCGCCTGGCCATGAGCCGTGTCGTGGCGGCGTTGCCTGGGGAGGGCCGTGACGCGTTGGTCGCGCTGTTCGAGATCGGTGCCGACACAACCAGCCTGAAAGTGCTGCGTGACGAAGAGATGCTGTACGACCGAGATCAGGCCTTTGGTGGCTCGCAACTCACCCAGCTCATCTCTCGCCAGTACGGCTTCTCTTTCGAGGAAGCTGAAACCAAGAAGCTCAGCGGCGACCTGCCCGAGGACTACGCCAGCGCCATCCTTGCGCCTTTCGTCGACAGCCTGTCGCAGGAAATCGGTCGCGCCTTGCAGTACTTCTTCACCAGCACGCCGCACCACAAAGTGCATTACGTGATGCTGGCTGGCGGAACCGCGACGCTGCCAGGGCTGAAAGACCGCGTCACCGACCTCACAGGTTTCGCCTCCAACGTCGTGAATCCCTTTGATCAAATGCAGCTTGGCGGGTCGGTCCGCGAGCCGCGTGTGCGCCGTGAAGCGCCTTCCTATCTCACTGCGTGTGGCCTGGCCATGCGGAGGTTCGTGCAGTGATCTTGATCAACCTGCTGCCGCATCGGCAGGAGAAGCGCGCACAGCGCAAGCGGTCGTTCTTTGTCAGTCTGGCCTTGTTCGCGTTGGGCGGCGCAGCCGTGGTACTGACTTGGTATTCGATGTTGCAGCAAATGACCTCTGCACAAGAAGCACGCAACGGTTTCCTGCGTGCCGAAATCGCCAAGCTGGATTTGCAGATCAAGGATATTGCGAATCTTCGCGCAGAGATTGACGCGCTGAAGGCCCGCCAACAGGCGGTCGAAGACCTGCAAACCGACCGCAACACGCCGGTGCACCTGCTCAACGAATTGGTTCGGCAAACACCTGAAGGCGTCTTCATCACCAGCATCCGCCAAAACGGGCAAGTGGTGGCCATCACCGGCACCGCGCAGACCAACGAGCGGGTGTCGGAATTCATTCGCAACACGCTTTACAACTCGCCCTGGTTAGAAAAGCCTGAATTGGTCGAAATCAGGGCAGCAAATGTGGTCACGGCCAACCGTGAGCAGCGGCGCTTGTTCGATTTTTCGATGCGCTTGACCCTGAAACGTCAACAAGGCCCCTCGGCGGTGGCTGCGGTGGCGGTGCCCCCACCAAGCGCGGCCTCCAGTGCGTCAGGTGCCGCGGGCAAGACGGTTGTCGCCACGCCCGTGAAATCCAGCTGAACGCGCCATGGCCAAGTCCTCTAAACCCAGCTTTGAACTCAGCAGCCTGCTCGATCAGGCCACCTCTCAGTTTCGCAACCTCAACCCAAACGAACCGGGTCAGTGGCCGTCTTTGCCCAAAGTCGCTTCCTGGGTGCTGGCTGCGACTGCTGTCGTGGCCGCTGGGTGGTTTCTGGTGCTGTCAGCAGCCAGTGATGAGTTGGAAGCTTCCAGGGCGCAAGAGCCCAAACTAAAAGGCGATTACCGCAACCGTCTGACACAGGCGGTGAACCTTAGCGAGTTGCGCAAGCAAAAGTTGCAAGTGCTGGAGTACGTAACCCAACTCGAGAAGCAACTGCCCGGCCGAGCCGAGATGGACGTGCTCTTGTCCGACATCAACCAGGCGGGCCTGGGCCGCGGCCTGCAGTTCGAGTTGTTCCGTCCGGGCCAGGTGCAAGTGAAGGACTACTACGCCGAACTGCCGATTGCGGTGCGGGTCAGCGGCAGGTACCACGACATCGGTGCCTTTGCAGCGGACGTGGCCAACCTGTCTCGAATCGTGACGCTGCAAAACCTCAGCATCGGGCCTGTCGGCCGAGACGCATCCGGCACTCTCGCCATGGAAGCGACAGCACGCACTTACCGCTACCTGGACGACGCAGAAATTGCTGCTCAGCGAAAACCGGCACCCGCGGCGGGGGCAGGTAAATGAAACTGTTCCAACCCAGGCGCCACGCCATGTGGTCAGTGCTGGCCGCTTCTCTGCTGCTGGCGGCATGCAGCGCCAATGAAGACGAGTTGCGCGGCTGGATGGAACAGCAACGTCGCGAGGTCAAGCCCAATGTTTCGGCGTTGCAAGCGCCGAAGAAGTTCGACCCGCAGCCCTACGACACGGCGCAGGCTGTTGAACCTTTCAGCACGCAAAAGCTGACCGTGGCCCTGAAACAGGAGGCGCGGCAGCCAAATTCGCTGCTGTCTGCCGAATTGAACCGCCGCAAGGAACCGCTCGAAGCGTATCCGCTGGACAGCATGAGCATGGTGGGCAGCGTCGACCGCCAAGGCCGCCCCTTCGCCTTGTTGCGCGTGGACAACCTGCTTTACCAGGTGAAGCAGGGCGACTACCTCGGCCAGAACTACGGACGCATCACTCGCATTGCCGAAACCGAGTTGGTGCTGCGTGAGATCGTGCAAGACGCGGCCGGCGAATGGATCGAGCGCAATGCGACGCTACAACTCGTCGAGAGGGCGCGATGACATTTCCACCGAAAGAGCGCTCAAGACCCGCCATGCCGCAGGCACAAATAAACAGCCATGCTGTGCAGATACGGCATCGGCAAGACGTACATCAGGAGACCCGCACCATGTTCCCTTGGCGAGCCGCCATTGCCGCACTGACCGCCGCCAGCGCGCTGTGCATGCCCGCCGCCGCGTGGGCGCAGAACGCGATCCAGTCGATCACCAGCAGCCAGCAATCGGGCACCGAAGTCGTGCGCATTGAGTTGGCCGAAGCCCTCACTGCGGTGCCCAACGGCTTTTCTGTGCAGGCACCGCCGCGCATCGCCATCGACCTGCCCGGCGTCACCAACGCTCTGGGCCGCAGCACCGTTGAAGTCAATCAGGGCAATCTGCGCTCAGTCAGCGTGGCCCAGGCTGGCGACCGCTCGCGTTTGGTGCTGAATCTGAAGGCAGCCTCAGGTTATCGCGCACAGTTGCAAGGCAAAACCTTGATTCTGATTCTGGACAACGGCAGCACCGCCCTGGCCGCAGCACCTGCGGCCACCGCGACGAATGTCGCCGCGCCTGCAGAGCAGACTGTCCAGTTCGCGGCACCTCAGAACAGCATCAGTCAAGCGCTGCGGGAAATCGACTTCCGCCGCGGAACTGATGGTGCGGGCCGTGTCATCGTCAGCCTTCCCAGCACGCAGGTGGGCGTGGATATCCGTCAGCAAGGCCAAAGCCTGGTGGTGGAGTTCCTGCGCTCGACACTGCCCGACCCCTTGCGTCGCCGCTTGGACGTCAGCGACTTCGGGACACCCGTGAAGTCGGTGACCACCTTCCAGACCGGTGACCGCGTTCGAATGGTGGTGGAACCCACCGGCTCGTGGGAACACAGCGCCTACCAAAGCGACAACCAGTTCGTGCTGGAAGTTCGTCCGGTCAAGGTCGATCCGAACAAGCTGGTACAAGGTCAAGGCTTCCAGGGCGAAAAGCTCAGCCTGAACTTCCAGAACATCGAGGTGCGGGCCTTGCTGCAGGTGATCGCTGACTTCACGAACTTCAACGTCGTCACCAGCGACACCGTCACGGGCACTTCAACGTTGCGCTTGAAAGACGTGCCATGGGATCAGGCGCTGGACGTGATCCTGCAAAGCAAGGGCTTGGGGGTACGCAAGAACGGCAACGTGCTGTGGATTGCACCCAAGGACGAACTGGCCGCGAAAGAACAGGTCGATCTGGAAGCCAAGAAGAAGGTGGCCGATCTCGAACCGACACGCACACAGTCCTTCCAGTTGAATTACACCAAGGCCGACGTCGTGGCACGGGGCCTGAACGGCCAGTCATTGGGTGGGGGCGGCACTGGCGGTGGCGGTGGTTCGCAAAGCAACCGCATCCTCTCGGCGCGCGGCAGCGTCATCTTCGAGAGCCGCACCAACCAGTTGTTCGTGACCGACATCCCGAGCAAGCTGGAAGAAGTCCAGGCGCTGATCGCCAAGATCGACATTCCAGTGCGCCAGGTGTTGATCGAAGCCCGCATCGTGGAGGCCGATGACAGCTTTGGTCGCACCTTGGGTGTGAAGCTGGGTGCATCAGACCTGCGTGGCGTGCGCGGCGGAACGCCGGGCTACCGTGTGGGCGGCGGCACCAGCCTGACCCTGGGCGGCAACTACAACGCCATCGGCACGCAAACGCAACAGGTCAGCGGGGTCGGGGCGTACACCGACACCACTTTCGTAAATATGGCCGCCACCGGTCTGGGGAACTCGACAGCGAACCCTGCAACCTTCGCCTTGTCACTCTTCGGTGCAGCAGCCAACCGCTTCCTGAACCTGGAGATTTCGGCGCTGGAAGCTGAAGGCAAAGGCAACGTCGTTTCCAGTCCGCGTGTCATCACAGCCGATCAGACCAAGGCACGCATCGAGCAAGGCGAAGAGATTCCTTACCAGCAGGCCACCTCCAGCGGTGCCACCTCGGTGTCGTTCAAGAAGGCCAGCTTGAGCCTGGAAGTGACGCCGCAGATCACGCCGGAAGGCAACGTGATCCTGGATCTGGAAGTCAACAAGGACAGCCGCGGCACGTTGACGGCTGCCGGCCCGGCCATCAATACCAAGCAGATCAAGACGCAGGTGCTGGTGGAAAACGGCGGCACCGTGGTCATCGGAGGCATCTTCACGCAGGACGAGCAGAACAGCGTCAGCAAGGTGCCGCTGCTGGGCGACATCCCCGTGCTGGGCTATCTGTTCCAGACGAAGACCAAGAGCATCTCGAAGACTGAATTGCTGGTCTTCATCACCCCGAAGATCGTGGCCGACCGATCGACAGCGCGCTGAAGCACCCGCGCCCCGCCCGATTGCCAGCGCAAGCGCAAGCCGTGCAGCGCAATGCGGGCTGACCCAGGAACCCGACCATGACGATGTTCAAAAGATTTTTCTCTGCACTCACATTGCTGGCACTGGTGGCCTTGACGGGCTGCGGCGGTGGTGGTGGCAGTGGTGGCACGTCGCCGCTGATACCAGGCGGTGGCGCGCCTTCGGGGGGCGCGACCAGCGGCAATGCCGCAGTGGCCGCCATCAAGATCAGCATCTCCTCGACAGAGATCAGCAGTGCAGTACCCGCCACTGTGACGGCGACCGTGACGGACCTGGTCGGCAATCCGGTCCCCAACGCCGTTGTCGGCTTTTCGACAACACGTGGCACCTTGGCGACCGTGGCACCGGCCAGCGTGTTGACTTCGGCTCTAGGCGTTGCTGCGGCACGCCTGACCTCGCTGGCATCGGGGGTGGAAGGTGCCGATGAACTGGTCGCGCTGGTCACCACCACGGGTACGAACCAAGTTACTGCACGGGTGTCCTTCTCCGTCAAGGCCGAAGCGCCGACTCTGGTCGGAACGGTCACGAGTTCCAACATCACGTCCACATCGCCCACCATTTACAGGGTGATCCTGCGCGATGCAACTGGCACCGTGGTTCCCAATGCTGTGGTGAATTTCACCAGCGCATCGAGCTTGGTCGTCTTCACGCCCGCTTCGCAAATTACCAGCTCAAGCGGCGAGGCGAGCGCC